>WNFL01152687.1_pt1 | contig 32497 bp, 33 predicted proteins | sample 5400361 | NCBI WGS metagenome assembly WNFL01 (sample SAMN13153351, study PRJNA577476) | soil metagenome | isolation source: 40 cm soil on Douglas fir-dominated hillslope | place: USA:California | collected 2013-09-17
CGGAAGCGTGCCCCCGCTGAAGCCGGTGTTCACGAGCGGCGTGCCGTCGGGAAGCGCGAGGATCATGGCGCGCCAATGCAGCTGCGTCGCGATCGAGCGCTGCGACAGCAGCAGGAAAGCCGCGAGGTCGTCGGTATCGAGGAGCGGCGACGTGGCGAGGACTTCGAGCACGGAGGTCGAACGGCGCAACTCCGCGTCCACCGCGGTCGAGAGGGCGCGCGTGATTTCCAGGCCCGCGCGCGACGCCTGCACCCGCTGCTGGTCGAAGAACTCGAGCAACGCCAGGCCGGAGACCACGGCCAGCGGCACGATGCCGGCCGCGGCGAGGAGGAAGAGCCGCCGGCGCAGGGGAACGCTTTTCATGTGCTCCATCATAATGCCGCGATGGCCCGCTATCTCCTCGCCGCCGCCTTGGCCTCGTTGACGGTGTCGCTGAACGCCGACGCCCAGGCGAATTCGATTCCCGCACCCGCCAACTGGCGCAAGGAGTCATTCGATTTTCCGCTCGCCTTCGCGCCTTCAATCGGGCTGGAGGGCGTCGAGCACGTGCGCTTCGCGCCCGGATGGGGCGACTTCGCCTCCGATCGCGGCTTCAGCTACGTCTTCGTATGGGACGTGAAGGAGATTTCCGGCCCTGCTCTCTCGGTCCACGGCCTCGAGTTCGCGCTCGGTGTGTACTTCGACGGGCTGATGGAAACCGCGGCAAGCCGGCGCAAGGTCGAAGCGCAGCAGCCGCGCACCGTGGTCAACTTCCATCCGATGCGCGACGTGCCGGGATGGGGCGTCGCCCACGCGGGCGAGATCCACACCTGGAACGCGTTCGCCAAAGGCGACCCTCTCTCCCTCAACATCGAAGTCACCAAGCGCTCCTGCCCCAACGGCCGCGTGCAGGTGTTCTTCGCCGTCTCCAAAGCGCCCCGTGGCCACGCGATCTGGGAAGAGCTGCGCAAGGCGCGCCAGGCAACGCCCTGCTGATGTCATCCCGGCCGTTCGCAACGCGAACAATGAGCCGGGATCCACCGAGAGCCGCAATCGCGGCTCGAGTGTCTCTTCTTCGCTCGCTGCTTCCTTACCGGAAGCGTCGAGGATGACGCGCTGCGATCAGGACGGCTGTTGCAGGTCGGCGATGACAGCGGCGAGGAAGCGGCCGGCCTCGCCGCCGGTGACCGCGCGGTGATCGAAGGTCACCGATAGCGGCAGCAGGCGGTGCACCACCGGCGTCCCGCCGGCGGCCACCACGCCGTCGATGATTCGCCCCGCCCCGACGATCGCGACCGTGGGCGGCATGACGACAGGCGCCGCGTAGCGCCCGCCGATCATTCCGAAGTTCGAAAGCGAGATCGTGTTGCCGCGCAATTCTTCGGCGGGAATCTTGCGTGCCTTCACGTCGGCGCGCATGTTGTCGAGGCCGCGGCGCAGGTCCGCCGCGTCGCGGTTGGAAACGTCGCGCAGCACTGGCACGAACAGCCCCTCGGGCGTGTCGACCGCGATGCCGATGTGGATCTTCTTGACGAGCCGGCGCCATCCGCCTTTCGCGTCGTACCACGCATTGAGCGACGGCTCGGCCTGGCAGCCGGCGACGATCGAGCGCAGCAATCGAATGGTGACGTCCGTGCCCTGGGGCCACGCGTGGATGTCGGCGTCATCCATGAGCGTCGCGGAAGCGACCTCGGCGTGGGCGAGCGCCATGTTCGCCGCCATCGCGCGGCGCACGCCGCGCAGCGGTTCCGCGGGGCCGGCCTCGGCGAGCACTTTCGCCACGCGCTCGACGTCCGCCACGGTGATGAGCCCGTCGGGTCCCGAAGGCGTCACCATCGCGAGCTCCACATCGAGCCTGCGTGCGAGCGCACGCACCGCGGGAGTGGCCTTGATGCCGCCCGCGGCGCGCGGGGCAACTTCGAGCGGCGCTTCCTCGACGACGTCCTTCCCGACCGCCATGTGGCCGACGACCGTGCCGCTGTCGGACTCCTCCCCGGGCGCCTCGTAGCCGACGAGCGGCTCGCCCAGGTGGATGATGTCCTTCGCCTTGCCGAAGAGCTTCTCGATCTTGCCGGTATAGGGCGCCGGGACTTCCACGATCGCCTTGGCGGTCTCCATCGAAACCAGCGGCTGGTCGGTCTTCACCTCATCGCCGGCCTTCACGTGCCACTCGACGATCTCGGCTTCCTGCAATCCCTCGCCCAGGTCGGGCAGGCGGAAAATCTTCATGACCACTCCACGGCCTTGCGCGCCGCCTCGACAATGCGTGGCACGCTCGGCAGATATTGGTGCTCGAGGCGCGCGAGCGGCACGATGGTGTCGTAGCCGGCGACGCGCGTGACCGGGGCAAGCAGCGACGTCAACGAATGCTCGGCCACGCTCGCGGCGATCTCGGCGCCGAAGCCGCCGCTGCGCGCCGCCTCGTGCACGATCACGCAGCGCCCGGTCTTCGCGACCGACTCGAGGATGGTCGGAAGGTCGACGGGCTTGAGTGTCGCGACATCGATGACCTCAGCGGAGACGCCTTGCTTCGCGAGAGTGTCGGCCGCGGCGAGCGTCTCATGCATCATCGCGCCCCATGAGACGAGCGTGACATCGGTGCCCTGGCGCTCGACGAAGCACACGTCGAGCGGCAGCGCCTCGCCGTTGTCCTCGACGTTCTGCTTGAACAATCGGTAGAGGCGCGTCGGCTCGAAGAAGACCACCGGATCGGGATCGCGAATCGCCGCGAGCAGCAGGCCATAGGCGCGCGCCGGCGAGGACGCGACGACCATGCGCAGCCCCGGGATGTGGGCGAAAAGCGACTCGGGACTCTCCGAGTGATGCTCCGGCGCGTGGATGCCGGCGCCGCACGGCGAGCGCAGCACCATGGGGCACGTGAGGCGCCCGCGCGTGCGATTCCTCAGGCGCGAAGCGTGATTCACGATGTGATCGAAGGTCGGATAGATGAAGCCGGTGAACTGGATTTCGGCGACCGGCTTCAACCCATTGGCCGCCATGCCGATCGCCACCCCCGCGATCGCCGTTTCGGCCAGGGGCGTATCGATGACGCGCTCGGGGCCGAAGCGCGCCTGCAGCCCGACGGTTGCGCGGAATACGCCGCCGTTCACGCCGACGTCCTCGCCGACGACCACGACCGATTCATCCCGCGTGAGCTCGCGGGCGAGCGCGAGGTTCACCGCCTCGATGAGGTTTACCTCAGCCATGATTTGGACCTGGATTTGGGGGACAGGGCACATCCGGTTTCGAGTTGTGACCTGGATTTGGGGGACAGGGCACATCCGGCTTCGAGCTGTGACCTGTCCCCAGGCGGATCGCCTGCGCGCGCTGCTCCTTCAATGCGTTGGGCAACGTCGCGTAGAGGTAATCGAACATGTGCTCGGGCGGCGCGGGCGGCGTGGCCTGATAGGCATCGACCGCCTTGGCGACTTCGTCGGCGCACTCGCGCGCGAGCGCCTCCTCGCGCTCCTTGTTCCAGATGCCCTGGCGCGCCATGTAGTCGCGCAAGCGCGCGATGGGCTCGACTTTCCACGCGGCGTTCACGCTCTCGGCATCGCGGTAGCGCGTCGCATCGTCCGCGGTCGTGTGGTCGCACAGCCGATAGCAGACCGCCTCGACGAGCGTCGGCCCGCCGCCGGTGCGCGCCTTCTCGAGCGCCTCGGCGACGACGTGGCGCACGGCGATCACGTCGTTGCCGTCCACCTGCCGTCCCTCGAAGCCCGCGGCGATCGCCTTCTGGGCGAGAGTTTGCGCCGCCGACTGACGCGAGCGCGGCAGCGAGATCGCCCACTGGTTGTTGTTGACGACCATCACCAGCGGCAGGTTCCATACGCCGGCGAAGTTCGCGCCCTCGTAGAAATCGCCCTTCGACGTGCCGCCATCGCCGAACACCGTCACCACCGCGCGGGCTTCCTTGCGCAGCTTGAACGCATACGCGACGCCGACCGCGTGCGGAACCTGCGTGCCGATGGGAACGCAATTTGGGAAATCCTGCTTCGCGGGCATCGCCTGGAAGTCGCTGCCGCGCTCATCCCCGCCCCAGTAGAGAAGGCAGTGCGTCATCGTCATGCCGCGCAGGAACTGCGCCGCCTGCTCGCGATACGAGGGCACGAGAATGTCCTCGGGCCTCATCGCCGCGGCGAGACCGACGCCGACGGCTTCCTGGCCAAGCGACGAGGCGAAGGTGCCGAGCTTGCCGGTCCGCTGCATCGCGACCGCCTTGGCGTCGAACGTGCGCGTCAGCACCATCGCGCGGTACATCGCGACGAGCGCTTCGGGATCGCGTGCGAAATCGGGAAGGGGGGCGACGGCATCGCCCTTTTCATCGAGGATCTGGGTCTTCTCGATGGTGAAGCTTGCGACCGTGCTCAATCGAACCCTCGTGAGGTAGTTAGAGCTTGGGGGCCTTATGTTGACACATTGACCGTCGATTTCGTGCGGCGCAGACTCTCATTTTACGGAGGGACACCATGGCGACCTACATCATCCTCAGCAGCTTCACCGACCAGGGTATCCGCAATATCGCGGAGACCGCCAACCGCGCCGACGCCGTCCGTGACGCGGCGAAGAAGTTCGGAGTGGCCACCAAGGAAATCTACTGGACCCTCGGCAGCTACGATGTCGTGGCGCTCTTCGATGCGCCCGACGACGCATCGATCACCGCCCTCGCGCTCGCTCTCGGCTCGCAGGGCAATGTCCGCACGCAGGTGATGCGCGCGTTCAACAAGGACGAAATGAAAGGCGTGCTCGGGAAGCTCGCCGGCGGCAAGGCACAGAAGAAATAGCGATTCCCGTCTAGTCGCGGTACCCCGGCAGCTCGCGGTCGACGATGCGCATCATCGCCGCGAAGAAGAGGCGCTCGCGTTCCTCGACCGGGTGAGTCTCATCGGGCGCGGGCGCGAGGATTTTCGCGACGATCTCGTCGGAGAGGATTTCGAGCGGGCGCCCGGTGCCCATCGCGAGCACCTGCGCGCGGCACACGCGCTCGATCTTGTAGAGCCGGCGGTAGGCCTGCGCGATTGTCGCGCCGGTGACCAGCACACCGTGGTTCTTCATGAAGACGATGGGCTTCCCGGCCATGAGGCGCGCGAGCCGCTCCCCCTCCTCGAGCGTGTCGGCGGTTCCCGAGTAGTGATCGTCGTATGTGATCAGCCCGCAATAGAAGGCCGCGGTTTGCGAGGCCGGAGCCAAGCGGTTGTCGCGAAGCATGTTGAGCGCGAGAGCCCACGGCTGGTGGGTATGCAGCACGACGCGGGCGCCCGTGATCCGATGGATCGGGGCGTGGATGCAGCGCGCCGAGAGCTCGACCACGCCCTCGCCAGCGAGCGTCCTGCCCGCTTCGTCGAAGACCATCATGTCGCTCGCGCGCGCTTCGGACCAGTGCCGCCCGAACGGAAGAATCAGGTACTGGCCGTCGCGGCCCGGCACCGTCACCGTGAAATGGTTGTCGATGCCTTCCTCGAGCTCGTGGAGCACGGCGAGGCGCAAGGCCGCGGCGAGGTGCACCTTCGCTTCCGCGATCGCGCCGGGGTCGGAGGCCGGCAAGGGTTGACGAAGAACCGGGACGGTTGCCATTTGCTGTTCTCGCAATGCTCGAGGATTGAAGCCGCGATTATTCCACACCGGGAACCACGGCATGCGGATCGGAGTCCCTTGATAAGGAGGTCCCCATGTCCAGACTCTCATGGATTCCTGCAGGCCTCGTTGCGATGATGGCGACGGTCGCGCTGGCGCAGGGCGGCAATCCCGGGTTCTTTCCGCCGACGCCCGACGGCGATGTCGCGTTGACGAAGATCGTGCCGCCGAAGGAGCCCGTCGAGCGTTCGACGACGCCAGGTCCCAGAACTCAGTCCGCGGATTCCGGCGCCAAGGCGCCGATCGACGCCCAGCAGGCCGCGGCGATCGTTCGCGAGCGCGAGGAAGCCCTTCGCAAGGCGGAGGAAGAACTCGACCACGCGGAACGCGAGGCCGAGAAGGCGCGCCTGCAGATGAACCAGGCTTCGAGCCGCTAGCCCAGGCTCACGCCGCGGGCACCACGGCGAGCGTGCATCGCGAGACGCACACGGCCTTGCCGTCCTCGTCGGCGATGAGCACGTTCCAGACGTGCGTGCGCCGTCCGACGTGCACCGCCGTCGCGACCGCGGTGAGCATGCCGTCGCGCTTCGCGCGCAGGTGGTTGGCGTTGATCTCGAGGCCGACGATCCGCTCCTTCTCCTGGTCGATGTGCATCCAGCCCGCGGTCGAAGCCACGGTTTCCGCCAGGGCGATCGACGCACCCCCGTGCAGCAACCCGAACGGCTGGTGCACCTTGGGCCCGATGGGCATGCGCCCGACGACCTTCTCCTTGGTCGCCTCGACGATCTCGATGCCGAGCGTCGAGAGCAGCGTTTCCTTCTGCCGGTCGCCGAACAAGGGCATTGTCATCTCGCTTTGAGCCGGTGGAGCTTCGCGGCGTACAGGTCGCGGTCCCCGCGCGTCGGGCTGTTCTCGGCCGCGGTCACCAGGTGCTCGCGCACGCACTCGGCCTCGCCCAGGTGCAGGCACGCGGCGGCGAGCCAGAAATGGAATTCGTGGTAGTACGGGTCGCGCTGGACTTCACGCGCGAACATCGTCTTTGCTGTGCGGAAATCGCCCGCGTCCATTGCCTCCATTCCGAGCGTGAAGAAATGGAAGGGCGGATACGGCTGCATCCTTTCGAGCCGCTGGGTGAGCGCCTCGGCCTCGGCATCCCGCCCCTGGTCGTTGTAGACGAGTGCCAGGTTCTGCATCGCGTTGGCGCTGCCGGGCTCGTACGCGAGCACGTGGCCGAGCACGCGCTCCGCGTGCGCGAGGTTGCCGTGATGCCTGTAGATCACGCCCAGCGTGTTGTACGCGCTCAGGAATGTCGGGTCCTGGCGAATCGCTTCCCGCACCCACCAGTACGCGTCGTCGATGCGTCCCGCGGTGAACGCTTCGGCCGCGCGGTTGTTCATGAACATCGCGACGATGGACTTCTCGGCAACCTCCCAGGTGCGCGGGAAGGTGTTCGGTTTCGGCGGGATGAAGTCGATCGTGAGCGCCTGCTGCTCGTCGAAGCGCACGCGCGGGTCGCGGTGCTTGCGCGCCAGCGCCACGTTCACGTGGCCGCTCGCGAAGTAGGTCTCGCCGTTACGGCTCCACATGTCCTCGGAAACGACGCGCTGGTAGCGCACTTCGAGCCCGAGCTGCCTCGCGAACGCCGCGGTCATGATCACGAGCGAAAGGCAATTGCCGGCACGCGCGTCGAACGCCTGCGAGGCGGTGCGCGTCACGGCCGAGTCGTAATCGAGCTTGAGCTGGTTACTGTTATAGAGCGCGTCGAACAGTCCCTGGTGCGTGCCCCTCTCCTTCAGGATGTCGGCCTTCGCGCTCAGGTACTCGCGCATCGGCTCGCTCAGGGCGAATACGTCGCGGCTATCGATGCGCTCCGAGGGCGGCGCGAAGAGGGCGTCGTCGAGGAGCTGGCGTTCGACCGGCGGCAGGGCCGCGCAACCCGAGACGAGGAGCAGGCAAGCAACCGCAAGGCCATGGTTCATTCGGCATCCTCCATCGCGACGATTGTACGTCGGTCCACTCCGACGCGAATCCCCTCCGCGCGCCGACAGCCATTTTCGCCTCGGCGCTCTATGGTCTCTTATGGCAGGGCGCCTCACCCGGTCCTGTCGAATTGTCGCCAAGGAGAGACAAATGCAAGCCAATCCACGAATGGCGCTGCTGGCGGGCGCGGTCTGCGTGGCGCTCGCCGGCTGCGCGAGCGCGCCGCCTCCCAAGGAGCAGATTGGCGGTCGGCCGCAAGGCCGTCGAGCGCGCGAGCGGCACCCCGGAAGTGGTGGCGCTGGCGCCCGTCGAGATCGATCGCGCGCGCGCGAAGATCGCGGCCGCCGAGCGCGCGATGGCGCGCCGCGACTATGTCGAAGCGCGCCGGCTCGCCGACGAGGCCGAAGCCGATGCGCGCGCCGCGGAGGCCCACGCCGCCGCCGCGAAGAACGAACGGGCCCTGGGGGAAGTGGACCAGGCGCTGCGCACGCTGCGCGAGGAGCTCGCCCGCCGTCCCGCTAGCTGAGAGGAGTCGCTCATGAATTCGAATCGTCATTGGGTCGCGGCCGTCACCGGCGCATTGCTGCTCGCGCTCGCCGGTTGCGCCTCGATCGAACCCAACTCCGCGCTCGAGAAGGCGCGGGCCGATGTCAATGCCGCCGCGACCAATCCGGACGTCGTCTCGCGCGCGCCGCTCGAGCTGCGCGCGGCCGAGGAGGCGCTCGATCGGGCGAACACCGTGTGGCGCAAGCGTGAATCGACCGCCGAAGTGAACCACCAGGCCTACCTCGCGCAAGCGCGCGCGGCCGCCGCGATCGATCTCGCGCGCGCGCGCCGCGCGACCGACGAGATGCAGCGCGCGCAGACCGAATCCGATCGCGCACGGCTCGCCGCGCGCACTCGCGAAGCCGAGGCCGCGCAGGCCCAGGCCGCGCTGCAGGCGCGCGCCGCACGTGACGCGCGCGCGCAGGCCGAAGCCGCCAACCGCGAAGCGTCTCTCGCCGCGCAGCAGGCGTCCATCGAGCGCAGCCGCGCGGCGCAGGCCGAGGCCGAAGCGATGGACGCGAGGCAGCGGCTCGCGCTCATCGAAACGCGCATCGTCGAGATCGAGGGCAAGCATACGGAGCGCGGCATCCTCGTCACGCTCGGCGACGTGCTCTTCGAGTTCAACAAGGCGGACCTGCTGGCCACCGCGCAGCCGCGCCTCGACAAGCTCGCCGAGTTCCTGCGCCAGTTTCCGGAGAAGAAGCTCCTCATCGAGGGATACACCGATGCCATCGGCTCGGACCGCTACAACCTCGAGCTGTCGCAGCGCCGCGCGGAGGCGGTGAAGGCCGCCCTCGTACGCCGCGGCATCGAACCGGCGCGCATGGTCGCCGAGGGCTACGGCAAGGCCTATCCGGTCGCGGACAACAAGGATCCGGGCGGACGGCAGATGAACCGCCGCGTCGAAGTCGTGGTGAGCGACGAGACCGGCAACCTCAAGCCGCGGGCGTGACTTCCACGCTCTCGAGATGATCGCGCAGCCGCGCGATCATCTCGCCGAGGCGATCGGCGTCGCCCGCGGCCGCATCGAGCTCCAGCCTCTTGCAGTGGTCCGCGGCCCAGTGAAAGCCGTAGAGCGCGAAGCTGCCGGCGAGCTGATGCGCGGTGCGGCGGACCTGCTCGCGGTCGCCATTGCGTAGCGCCGCCTGCATCTGCAGGGCGAGCTCGCGCCGCGACGCGATGAATTCGGGGATCATGTCCCTCATGTCCTCGTCGATCTCGACCTCCGACGTTTCCGGCGCGGATACTTCCCCGGCGGCAGCGGCAAATTTCGCCAGCGTCTGGTGCAGCAACTCCCGCGTCACGGGCTTCGTGAGGTAGTAGTCGAAGCCGGAGGCGAGGCAACGTGCGCGCGTCTCGTCGTCGTCGTGCGATGAAAGCGCGATGATCGTGCTGCGCTTGCGCGCTTCGCGCTCCGCGGCGCGGATGCCGGCCACGGCTTCGTAGCCGTCCATGATCGGCATGTCCAGGTCCATGAGGATCACGTCCGGCGGCGAGGCCGCGGCCGCTTCCACCGCGGCGCGCCCGTTCACCGCGGTCGCGACCCTCAGCGGCGGCGGCAGGTAGCGGCGCACGATCAGGCGGTTGAATTCGTCGTCGTCGACGACCAGCACGTGCAGTGCGCCGAGCCGCGCGAGCGCGGCTCGGGGGAGCTGCTCGCGCGGCTGGTCGACCGGTTCGGGCATCGCCGATGCGGGCGCGGCGCGCAGCCAGATCGCGATCGTCGTGCCGGCCTCCTGCGACGTGCGCATCGAGATGTCGCCGCCCTGCGTGCGCGCCATCAGCCGCGCCGAATAGGTACCGAGGCCCGTGCCTTCGGGTTTTCCCGCCGACGCGTACTTCTCGAAGAAGTGGTCGCGGATCGATTCGGGCACCGCGCCGGGATTGTGGATGCGAAGCATGACCACATCGCGCGGTCCTTCGAGCGAAATCGAGACGCAGCCGCCTTCGGGGGCCGCTTCGATCGCGTTCTTCACGAGGTTGCCGAGCATCGAATAACAAAGCAGCTCGTCGCCCCAGGCGTACACCGGCGTTTGCACCGTGCTCGCCTTGCCGTCCACGATCGTCTTGAGCGTGACGTTCTTCGATTCGGCATGGTCCACCACATCGACCATCACCTTGCCCATGACGTCCATGAGGTCGACGGGCTGCGGATTGAAGCGGTAGGTTCCCGCCTCCATCTTGAACAGGTCGAGCGACAGGTTGACCATGTTCAGGATGCGGTAGCCCGCGCGCTCGACGATGTTGATGAGGTCGAGCTCCTCGCGCGACAGCGCGCGGCCCTCGCGCAGCAGGCGCGGCACCGCGAGGATGCTGTTGAGCGGCGTCTTGAGGTCGTGGCGCCCGATGCGGTCCACCTCCTCGCGCAGGCGCACGTTCTCCTTCAGCGCCTCGTTGCGCGCTTCGAGCTGCCGCGCCTGCGTAGCGAGCGTCTGCTCGAGAATGAAGCGGTCGGTGGTATCGATGTTCGCGATGACCACGCCAACCCGCTCGCCGTGCGCATCGCTCATGACCGAGCGCACCTGCGAGTAGTGGCGGCCGCGGAAGATCATTTCCTGGCGCTCGTGGTTGCCGCGACCGCCCGCCAGCGCCGAGCGATCCATGGCGAGCAGCGCCTCGGCCTCCTCGTCGGGCACGCGCTCGCGCACGTGCTTGCCGATCACGTTCTCGCGCGGGGCGCTGAACACCCGTTCCCAGGTGCGGTTCACGTACATGTAGCGCCCGTTCAGATCGCGCATCGCGAGCGCCGCGGGCACCGACTCGAACAGGTCCTCGATGAACTTCATGCGATCGCCTGCACGCTGGCTCGCGCGCACCTGCTTGTACGCCGCGAAACCGATGGCGAGCGCGCCGATGAAGGCGAGAAGCTTCACCCACGGGGGCACGCGAGCGGCCGCGATCCAGCCTCCGGCCGGGATGGCCGCGAGCTCCCAGCGCTCGCCGCCGGGCAGCAGGTAATCGAGCAGCACCGGCTCGCCCGAAAACACCTGCGGCGACCCCGCGAAGAACTTCCCGGAAGCGCTCGTCGCCTCGGCTCCGCGCACCGCAAGCTCGAAACGGTCCTGGGCCGCGGGCCGGCGGAAGCCGACGACGTCGAAGAGCGAATCGGCGCTGATCGTCGCGGTGACCGTCCCGATCGTATCGACGCCGCGCATTACCGGAGTGTCGCTTTCGAGCCCGAGGCCGCCGCCCGCGAGCCTGATGGGGGCATGCACGATCGTGCGCACCGGCGCCACCTTCTCCGCCATGAATTGGATCTTGCGAAGGTGCCGGTTCGAGTCGGCGATGCGCTTGAACGCGGCCGACGCCGGATCGATGCGCGCCTGCGAGGCGACGAAAGCCGCGACCGTCTCCGGAACGGCGAGCGTGAGCTTCAGCTCGCGATCGAGCTGATCGCGCGCGTCAGCGAGCTCCCTCTCGGTCATGGAGCGCTCGTCCACGCGCGCGCGGGCCTCGGCGAAATCGATGGCGATCCACGTGGTGCCGGCGAAAAGCAGCGCCGCGGCGGTGGCGGTCGCCCACGCTCGCGCCGTCCCGCGAGGCAGCCGCCGCATCAATCGCCCATGCGCTTCATTGCGCGAGCGCGGTATCGATCGCGGCGATCACCTCGGCGATCGGCGCGCCCTTGGAGACACTGCGATGACCGCCGACCACGCCCCCGAGGTTCTTCATCTCTTCCGGTGAAAGCACGTTCGTGAGAAAGATCACCGGGACGCTCGCCAGCGCCGCGTCCTTGCCGATCGCGGCGGCGACCTCGCCGCCGTTCATGCGCGGCATGACGAGGTCGCAAAGGATCGCGTCGGGACGATGCTCGTGCGCCAGGTCCACGGCCTTGCGCGCCTCGGTCGTCACGATGACCTGGTAGTGGGTCGCGAGCTTGCGTCGAAGAAGGTCGAGGACGGCCGCGTCGTCGTCGATGACCAATAATTTTTTTTGCTTTGCCATATCGCCTCCCCGGCGCCGCTCTACGACGGCATCGCGCTGATTCTACAGTTCCGCCGGCGACCCCCCTAAAGAGCGCCTCGCGCGCCATCGCCTACGTTCGTAATTCGCCGGCCTGCGCCCGGCGCGGCGGCGGATTTTTCCCTTCCACATCAAGCTGTAAGCGGTGTCCGACACGACAGATTCCGACAATCCGACACAATTGTCGGTGTTTGATTACGCCGTGTCGTGGGTACAATGCATTCGCGTAAAGCCACTCCTACATAAACGTGGCTGCGTAGCTACAACAGGGCGGATTGTTCTCCTTCCAGCAAACCAACAACTATCGGAAAAAACAACGATTAAAAGAGCGGCCATGCCTTTGCTGTAGCTCCCCTTCTTGCGGTTGCTGGATAGGAGAGTCGTGATGCAAAGACGTGCCACTCCGGCGCGCCCCGTTTGGGCCGCGTCCGTCCTCATCGTGGGTGCCCTGATTGCCCACGGTAGCGCCAAAGCCCAGGATTCCTCGGGCGTTCGCGCGATCCCCACCTACGAATCCGTCGGCCTCTACTGGTCCAACCCCGGCGCCAGCGCGGCCTCGGGATGCGAAGTCAGATTCCGCCGCTCCGGTGACAGTGCCTGGACCCAGGGCCTCGCGATGTGGTTCGACGCGCGCAACAGCGAATGCCGCGGCAGCCTCGTGAGCCTCGCGCCAGGGACCAACTACGAAGTCCAGCTGAACCTTCCCGGGCTCGCACCCGCGAAAGCGCTCACCTTCAAGACGTGGTCGAACCAGCTGCCCGTGGCGCGCACCGTCACCGTCAACAGCGGCTCGGCGACGCTCGACATCACCGAGGGCGGAAGCGCCGGCGGCTATGTCGTCTACCAGGGCGCGGCGGGCGCGGTCCTCGACGCGGGCAACAACGCGCAATACAACGTCACCATCAACGCCTCGTACGTGATCGTGCGCGGCCTCACGTTGAAGGGCGCGAAGCAGGACGCCATACGCGTCGCCGCCAACGTGACCGATGTCGTGATCGAGGACAACGAGATCAGCGGATGGGGCCGCACGCGCGACGGCACCTGGGGCGCCGACATGGATTCGGGCATCCGCGCGGTGTGCTCTTCGCCGACCATGGAACGCCTCACGATCCAGCGCAACAAGGTCCACAGCCCGCGCTACTCGGCGAACAGCTGGTCCGACGGGCACCCCGCGGGCCCGCAGGCCGTGACCATCTCCTATTGCGGCGGCAACCACGTGATCCGCCACAACGAGATGTACAGCGCGAACGGCAACTACTTCAACGACGTGATCGGCGGCGAGGACAACTTCTCCGGCACCGGCTTCCCGAACGTCGATACCGACATCTACGGCAATCGTCTTTCGCACGCGTGGGACGACGCGATCGAGGCCGAGGGCGGCAACCGCAACGTGCGCATCTGGGGCAACTACATCGATCGCACCGCCACGGGTGTGGCGACCACGGTGACGGCCATCGGGCCGGTGTACGTGTTCCGCAACGTTTTCAACCGCAACAAGTTCTTCGAGAAGAAGCCGAACGACCAGGACGACAAGCAGCCATTCTTCAAGTCGGGGTCGGACGCCTCGCTCGGCGACGGCCGCCGCTATCTCTTCCACAACACGATGCTGCAGGCGCAGGAGCCGGGCTCGGCGTACGGGCTCGGCGGCGGCGCGGGCATCGGCGGCACCGGCTCGTCGCAGCCGATCAACAACACCGTCTCAATGAACAACATCTACCACCTGTGGAAGCCGAACGGCGCGCTCTACCAGGTGGGCAGCGGCAACACGTTCCAGAACGACATGTTCAACGGCTCCTACGGCGCCGCGATCGTGAATGGCATCAACGCGACGCCGAGCTACGCGGCGGGCAACGGCTGGCAGAGCGAGGCGAGCGGGCAATATGCGCTCGCCGCGGGAACGCCGGGCTACGACCAGGCGATACGCATCCCGAACTTCAACGACGCATTCGCGGGCGCGGGACCGGACGTGGGCGCCGCGGAAGCGGGGATGGGCGCGATGAAGTTCGGCATCGCCGCGGCCGACGTGTCGACGACGCAAACTGCCGTGCCGTCCACCCCGGCGCCGGCGTTCACATCGAACCCCGCGGCGCGCGCGGGCAACGGGCCCTCGATGAGCGTGGCGCTCGGCAATCATTCGAGCGCGGCCTCCACCGCCGCGCCTTCGTCGCCCACGGCACCCGCGCCGACGCCCCCCGCGACTCCTCCACCCACCGCGCCGACAGGCAGCGCGCCGATCTCGACCACGATGGATTCGTCGAGCTATACGATCTCCGCCGGACAGAGCGTGACCTTCACCGTGCGCATCATGGCCAATGGCGGCCCGGCGACCGGCACGGTGGCGTTCAAGGCGAACGGCTCGATCATCGGCGGGTGCGCTGCGATCGCGGTTTCCAGCGCAGTGGCGACGTGCACGACGAGCTCCTTCACCGCGGGAAGCTACTCGATCACCGGCGTCTACTCGGGTGACGCCAACAATTCGAGCGGCATCGCAGGGCCGATCACGCAGACGGTGAAGTAATCGCCGATAGTTCTCCCGGGCCGCTCTTAAGAAGGGGGCGATCCGGGAAACTCCGAAGGGTGCGTTCGCGCACCCTTTTTTTTGCGATCGCTAGCGGCGCTCGGCGATGCGCACGAGACCCTCGCGCACCGCGGGATCGATCGCGATGCCCTCGCGCCCCTGGCGCTCGAGAGCCGCAACCTCGATCTCTCCGGGCAATCGCACCGGCGTGGCTGCGTCGCTGCGCGGCGTTGCGCGCAGGATAGCCGCGAAATCGTCCACGCGTTCCGCCAGCCAGGACGAGGAACCCAGGCGGCGGCTGTCGATGAGGATGAAGAAGTGCCCGAGATCCTGCGGCAACTCCGGAGCGGCGGACCACGATTGCACATGCGTGAGGTACGCGGCGCCGGAGAGCAGCCCCGCGAAGAGATCGACGATCAAGGCCAGGCCATAGCCCTTGTAGCCACCGATCGGCTGCAGGAATCCTTCGAGCGCCGCGCCCGGGTCCGTCGTGGGATTCCCCTCCTTGTCGGTCGCCCAGGTATCGGGAATCGATTCGCCGCGCTTGAGCGACTCGCGGATCTTCGCGCGCGCGACGACGCTCACCGCCATGTCGAGGATGATCGGAGGTCCGGCCGGATTCGGAATGCCGAATCCGATGGGGCTATTGCCAAGCCGCGCCTGCCTGCCGCCGGTGGGCGCGATGGTGGTCGTCGCGTTGCTGCCGATGATGCTCGCGAATCCTTCGGCGGCGGCGATGTAGTTGTAGGGCGCGACCGGTCCGAAGTGATTGCTCGCGCGCGCGAACACCACGCCGGTTCCTGATTCGCGCGCCATCGCCATCGCGGCTTCGAGCGCGCGCATGCCGACGAGAGGGCCGAGGCCATTGTCGCCATCGACCCGGGCGACGGCCCCGCCGACGCGCTCGACGCGAATATCCGGGCGCGCGTGGATTCCACCGAGCGCGAGGCGCTCGCCATACCCCTCGATGCGGCTCACGCCGTGGGTGTGGATGCCGAGAAGGTCGGCGAGCACGAGAATGCGCGCGGCATCGAGCGCGTCCTCGCGGCGCAATCCCAGGGCCGCCAGCGCGTCGGCCGCGAGCGCGTGCAGCTCCGGCTCACGCAGAGGGCCGCTCGGCAAAGCATGGTTCGAAAGGCTCGCCACCAGCGGCGCGTCAATCCGCGGTGATCTTCGCGTCGCGGATGACCTTGCCCCAGGTGTCCGATTCCTTCTTGATGTAACGCGCGAGCTCCTCGCGCGAGCCCGGATGCGGCTCGAGGCCGTGATGCAGGAGCTGCTCGCGAATCGCCGGATCGGAGAGCACCTTCACCAGCTCGCGATTCCAGCGATCGGCGAGATCCGCGGGCATCTTTCCCGGGCCGACGAACGCGTACCAGTTGACCGCTTCGAATCCCGGATAGCCCGATTCCGCTACCGTGGGCACGTCCGGCAGCGTCGGCGAGCGCGTGAGGCCCGTGCTCGCGAGCGGGCGCAGCTTTCCCGCCTGGATGTGCGGGAGCGCGGTCGCGGGGGTCGCCCAATACGAAGTGATGCGCCCGCCGAGGATGTCGGGCATCGCGGGCCCGCCGCCCTTGTAGGGCACGTGGGTGAGATCGATGCCCGCGCGCTGCTTGAAAAGCTCTCCCGCGAGGTGGGCCGCGCCACCCACGCCGGTCGAGCCGTACTCGAGCTGTCCGGGCTTCTGCTTGGCGAGCGCGACGAACTCCGCGACATTCTTCACCGGCACCCCCGGATGCACCACCAGCACGTTCGAGAAGATCACGCCCATCGTGAGCGGCACGAGATCCTTCTGCGGATCGTAGGAAAGGTTCTTCACCAGGTGCGGCGCGACCGAGAGCGGGCCGACCGAGCTCAGATGAATGGTGTAGCCGTCGGGCGCCGCGTTGGCCGTCGCCTGCGCGGCGATGTTGCCGCCGGCGCCGGCGCGATTGTCGACCAGCACCGGCTGGCCCAGGTTGTCGCCCAGCTTCTTCGCGATGATGCGCGCCGCGGTGTCGGTCGCGCCGCCCGCGGCGAAACCCACGATGAGTGTGATCGGGCGCGCGGGCCATGCCGGCTGTGCCGCGACGGTACCCGACAGCGCGATGAGGAACGCACCGAGCAGCAAGGGAAAGTGCAGGCGCTTCATCGAGTCTCCTTGGGTCTTTCGACGATTATCCACGTGGGCGCGTGATCGCTTGCCTTCTCCAGGCCGCGCACCCAGGTGTCGACGCCCGCGTCCACGAGCCGTGGCGCGAGGTCCGGATTGAGCAGCAAGTGATCGATGCGCAGGCCCGCGTTCTTTTCCCAGTGCTGGCGAAAATAGTCCCAGAAGGTATAGATGCGATCCTGCGGATGCTTCGAGCGCAGCGCATCGATCCATCCCTGGTCGAGCAAGCGGCGGTAGGCCGCGCGGGTTTGCGGTTGGAGCAACGCGTCCTTCATCCACGATCGCGGATTGTAGATATCGAAGTCGGTCGGCACGACGTTGTAATCGCCCGCGAGCACGACGGGTCGTCCGCTCTCGTACAGCGGCTTCGCGTGCTCGATCAGGCGCTCGAACCAGGCGAGCTTGTAGTCGAACTTCGGCCCGGGCTGGGGATTTCCGTTGGGCAGGTAGAGGCAGCCGACGACGATGCCATGGACGAGTGCCTCGATGTAGCGGCTATGAGAGTCCGTGGGATCGCCGGGCAACACGCGCGAGCGCTCATCGGGCTCCACGCCCTTGGCGAGGATCGCGACTCCGTTCCATGACTGCTGGCCATGCCAGATCGCGCCGTAGCCGGCCTTGCGGATGTCGGCGATGGGAAATCCGGGGCTCGCCGCCTTGAGCTCCTGCAGGCACGCGATGTCCGGAGATTCCTTCTCGAGCCAGAGGAGAAGGTGCGGCAGCCGCGAGCGGATGCCGTTGACGTTGAATGTAGCGACCTTAAGCGTTCCCATCCCCCAATCATAAGGGGGAGCCCAGCGTGAAGTTCATCGTGGTGCCGACCTCGGGCTGCGATTCGGCCCAGATCTCCCCGCCATGGCGCTCCACGACGCGGCGCACCGTCGCGAGGCCGATGCCGTGGCCTTCGAACTCCGCGCCCGAGTGCATGCGGAAGAAGGGCGTGAAGAGCTTGCCGGCGCGCGCGTTGTCGAATCCGACCCCGTTGTCGCGGACATAGAAGACATCGCGTCCGATCACGCGGCGGCTGCCGATCTCGATGCGCGCGTTCTTGCGCCGTGCCGTGTACTTCCAGGCATTGCCGATGAGATTGTCGAACGCGATCGCGAGCAGCCGCTCGTCGGCCGAGGCCTGAAGGCCCTCGGCGATCGACACGCTCACCGCGCGGTCGGGATCGCGAAACTGCAGGTCCTTGGCGACACGCCGCGCGAGCGCCGTCAGGTCCACGCGCCGCAGGTTCACGCGCGACTTCTCGACGCCCGAGAGCGCCAGCAACCCGTCGATGATCGCGGCCATGCTGCGGACGTTCGTGTCGATCCGCGCGAGCAGGTCGTTCGCGATCGGCGGAAGGGATCCGGGATCCAGGTTCCTCAAGAGGGCGCAGAACCCCCCGATCGCGCGTAGCGGCGATCGCAGGTCATGGGAGGCCGAATAGGCGAACGCCTCGAGCTCCTCCTTCGCCGCCCGCAGCCGCCGCGTCGCCTCGTCGCGCTCGTGCGCGCTGTGGAGGAGCTCCACTTCCGCCGCTTCGTCTCGATGGATGATGTAGCGGATGCTCCCGTCGGGCGCGAACACCGGGGAATTCAGCTCGTCGGCGATGCGCGTCGCGATCACCCGGGCAAGGGACGCGCGGGTCGAGGCGCCGTCCGGCGCTTCCAGGATCTCCAGGTAGCTGCGGCCGGCAACCCCCTCCCGCGCCAGGTGCCGGCTACGCAGCCAGGCGTCGGTCGCCTCGAGGATCGCATAGGCGGGCGCGGGCTCGAGCACCAGGAGGCGCGAGGGTGCGCTACGAAAAAGGAGCTCGAAATCCTCCAGGGTCTGCCTCGGGCGCCGCTAAAACAATTGTTAATTGATGGTCATCAATCGTTAACAATTGTAATATGGCACCGGGAGGCCCAGTTGGCTTTCCTCAAACCAACCTAAACCTAGGGAGCGGACATGGAACAGATCAAGCTGGTGGAGATTTCGGGCGACGTCGCGCAGGACCACGGCAGCGAGGCGAGCGAGGACATCCGTACGCTCAAGGACCTGGAGATGGTCCTCGTCGGCGGCGGCGGCGACGGGATCGTAACTTGGTAGACGGATCGGCGGCGAGCGCCTCTCAGCGCTCCGCCGCCACTTTTTCCCGTGCGGGAACAGCTTGTTTCGAAATGGCCTTTCCGCCCTTGGGCAGGAAGGCCTCGCGCGCGAGGGGGCGAATGCCCATCGCCTCGAGCTGCTGGCGCGCGGACTCGGCTTCGCCCCAGAGCACGTTGGCCACATCGTGGGCACGCCCCTCATCCTTGCGCAGCTTGTAGGCGTGGAAGAGCGCCGCCGTCGCCACGTGCCGTAGCGCCGGATTCGTCTTTTCTCCCGCAAGCGCGTGCAGCGAGGAAAGCGCCCCGGCATCGTCCTCGTAGATCGCCGCGCGCAACGAGCGCAGGTAATTCAGCTCGCGCACGGAAAGCGCCCGGCCGCCCCTGCGCGCACGCCCGAGCTGAGCGATGCAGCGATCGGCAGCGTGCGTGAAGCCCCCGATCAAAAGCAGCGAGACAAGGAGGAGCGCTTCCGACGGCGCTTCATTGAGCAGGCGCTCGGCGAGTCCCTCATCGTGCATCGCCTTGCCGTATCCGAAGCTGCCCTGCAGAAGCGCGCGCCAGAGAAGCCGCGCGTCGTCGCGAAAGGCCGCCGCCTGGTCGTCCATGGCCACGCCCTTGAGCCGCAGGCCCACCTCCCACACCCGTCCGTAGGGGCCGAGGAAGGATTCCATCACGCCGAGCGTCGCCAGCAACCCCTCGCGCACGGCGACATCGCCGAAAGTCTCGTCCGCAAGCGCGCCACGCGGCGCGGCCGCTGCGCCACGCTTCTCGGCGGGCCGCACGCGGTTGAGATGCCAGAGCACGGCTTCGGTCCGATTGCGCACGCCGATGACCCGATAGAGATTATGCAGGTAGACGCGCACCGTCCCGGGGCTGTAGCCGAGCTTCTTCGCGAGGACTGCCGTCGAAGCACCTTCGGCGAGGAGCTCCAGGAGTTGTTGTCCTTTCGGATCCACCACGACGCCGGGCTTCATCAGACGAACCCCCGATCTTCCTGCAGCGCGCTCACCAGCGACTGAAAGCCTTCCATTCCCGAATTCAATGCGAGATCCATTCCCAAGTCCTCCGTTTCCGATCGAATCATTTGGTCGAAGCATTCCACGAGCTCCGGGTCGAACTGGCTGCCGGCTTGGCTGCGCAGCTCTCCCAGCGCCTCATTCATCGACCTGGGATTTCCCGCCCCCAGGCCGCAAACCATCGCGTCGTACGCATCGGCGACGGCACAGGCGCGCGCGCCCAGCGGAATGCGCTTGCCCGCCACGCGCTCAGGGTACCCGGTGCCGTCCCATCGCGCGTGGTGATATCTCACAATTTCGCGCGCGAGGAAAACGCGCGGGTGCTGGTCGTCGCCGAGAATCTCGCTTCCCGCCTCCACGTGGCGCATCACGATGGCGCGCTCGGCCTCGTTCAGGAGGGCCCGCTTCTTCAGTATCCCTTCGGGAACCGACATCATCCCGATGTCGTGAAGCTCCGCGGCGAGACCCATTTCCAGCGCCTGCAGGGGCTCGCAGCCGTTGGCCATCGCCAGCGACTTGACCAGCGCGCCGACGCGCTTGCCGTGGCGTCCGCTCTCGTCCATTCGCATGGCCGCTCCCACAGCGAGCCGGTCGAGCGCGCTCCAGCTTTCGGGCGCCGCGGCGGGCGAAGTCATCGAGGCGAGGCGCGCCCTCGACTGATCCTGCTCGAGCTCGACCCGCGTCCTGGTACGCGCCGGCAGGATCGCCAGCTCGACGTGCTCTCGCGCGCGATCGATGGCCGTGCGATAGATGTGGTCCGAAAGCTCACGCATCCGCAGCAGCGCGCGCTCGACGTTTCCGGCCGCTTCCTCGGCGCGAATCACGCAAGCAAGCGTATCGCGCAAGGCGGCGGGGACTTCGCGCGCCGTCGAGAGGGCCTGCTCCAGGCGCGTGAGCGCGACGTCCGTGCGCCCCAGCGCCAACTCGAAGGTCGCGCGCGCGGTGGTCGCCGCGATGAGCGCCCGCGGTGTCTGCGTTCGTCCGGCCAGCGCGACGCAGGCCATCATGTGCGACTCGGCTTCTTCGATCCGTCCCGTGGCCACGAGCAGCCGCACGAGGTTGCGCTCCAGAAGCACGACGCCCTGGGGGTCCTGCTCGCGGAACGCGGGTGTCAGTTCCTGCAGCGCCTTTCGCGCGAATGCCAATCCCTCCTCGGACGCTCCCACCTGCAAAAGGCTGTGGGCGAGATTGCCGCAAGCCGCATAACGGCTGAAAACCGGACCGGCTTCGTTCTCGACAAGCTCGAGGCAACGCCGATAACAACGGGACGCCAGCTCGTAATGGCCGCTGATCCCCATGGCAAGTCCGATCGTGTTCCAGACACCGCTCATCTCGACTTCGTCGTTGGCGGCCGTCGCAAGACGCAAAGCGAAGACGTGGTGCTCGATCGCGCCCACCAGGTCCGCCGTATCCGCGCACAGCACCCCACATGCGGTTGCCGCGCGCCTCATGAGGAGAGGCTCGTCGAGGGCTTTCGCAGCCTCGAGCGCGGCATGGGCGAGCGCCAGCGCCTCCGCGGAACGCGCGTGCGCGTAAAGGCTGCGGCAAAGGCTCAGAGCCGAATCCACGATCAGGCGTCCCTCGTTGGAGCCGGCGAGTTGTGGAAGCTGGGCTGCTATCGGCGCGAGGCTCTCGCGCAGCTGGTCGCGCCCGAGTTGCGCGAGGCGCTTCTCGAGACCGTTCAGCGTTTCGACGATGGAAGTCTCCACGAGGAGAATGGCCGAGCCCATGGATCCTTAATCCGGGTTAACGGCGCATTGTACGCAGGCCGCCGGGCCGCGTCACCGGATATCGAGTGGGCATACATCCTGCTCTTCTATTCCTCGTACTACGTATTCCAGTACGCAACCTCGATCGCGGCGAGCTCCCTGCTGGCGGAGTGGGTGCTCGAAGGGCGGCCGGGCGCGCGCGCTACATGAACCTGATTTCGTCGGGCGGAGCGGATTATCCGCACAACCTGGTGAAGGCGGCGGGCGTGGACCTGGCGACGAAGGAGCCCTACGAGGCGCTGGTGAAGCGCATGAACCGCATCATGGACGAGATCGAGGCGATCCTCGCCGGGGGACGGGTCACAGCTCGATGACGGATGTGACCTGTCCCCCAATCAGTCCGAACCGCCCAGGAAGCGGGTGAGCGGCGCCTGCGCCACCAGCGTGGCGAACCAGAGCGCGTACCCCTCGCCGGAAGGATGCAGGCCATCGGGGCAGTAGTAGCGGTGCGGCTCCTGCACGAAGGGATCGTCGTTCGGGTCGCGGAAGAGATCGACGAAGGTCACGCCCAGCTCGGCGGTGACGCGCTCGACCACCGCGTGGATCTTCGTCGCGTGCCACATGACTATGCGCGAGATCGGCCGCAGGAAGAAAGGCGCCACGCTGAAATTCTGGCCCGGCATGAGGATGACGTGGGCGTTCAGCGTGCGCGCGCGTGCGACGGCCGCGCGCAGATCGCGCTCGACCTTCGCCACCGATCGGAATTCCAGCACATCGTTGGCGCACGCCTGGATGAGCACGAGATCGGCGGAGGAAACCTCGAGGCCCTCCAGCTGCTCGACAACATGGCCGATGCGGGCGCCCGACCTCGCGACATTCACGACGCGCGCGTGCGGGAATGCCGCGGCGAGCCGGCCCGCCGTCGATTCCGCGGGCAAGGCGCCCACGCCGAAAGCCGTGCTGTCGCCCGTGATGACGATGGTCCTGCAGCAATCGTGCGGGCAGGACTGGGCGGGAACGGTCTGCGCGACGAGGCGGCGTGAGAACTTGATCCGCGAGGCGTAGAGCGCGATCACCGCCGCGGACGTAGAGCCACATGCTTCCAAGATGCGCCGGGCGGGTTCCGGCCACCATCGGCAAGGGGGTGCCGCGGCGTAGGACGGCAGCCACAAATGTCATCGGCGAATCGTGACGCGGACTGCCGGATTGGCGGCTAGCCGGGGGGTGAAGCGAGGCGCTTGCGCATTTCGGCCTGCAGCCAGAGGTAGGCGATGGTGCAGTGCACGAAAACGGTGGCCACCGAGAGGATGAAAATGTGGCGCAGCTCGAACCACGGCTGGTGCGCCATCCACAGCGCCGGGACCACGAAGATCACGATCCGAATCGCGCTCGCGCCGAACGCGGGCCAGGTGTTCCCCATCGCCTGGAAGAGGCTCGAGCAGGTGAAAGTCACCACCGCCGGGATGAAGTTCCACGAAAGGTACGTGAGCAACGTGGCGGCCACGGCGATCACGGCCGGGTCCGCCGTGAAAATGCGCGCGAGGCTCTCCGCCTGCCATTGCACGATAAGCGTCAGCACGGCCATCACCACCGCGCCGTAGAGGACCGCGACACGGAAAGTCTCGCGCACGCGCCCCCAGTTGCGCGCGCCGAAATTCTGCCCGGCGATCGGGGCCGCGGCGAACGCCAGCACCAGCGCCGGCACCAGGATCATCTGGTTGGTGCGCATGCCCACGCCGAGCCCCGCCTGCGCGGCGGCGCCGAAATCGCGGGCCGCCCAGTACATGACGCTCACGAAAACCGCCATGAGGCCGAACTCGCCGCCGGCCGGTAGCCCAATGTTGAGCATGCGCGCCCACGTGGCGAGCTTCGGCCTCCATTGGGCGCGATCGAATTCGACGTAGTGCTCGAGCCGGATGAAGTACGCGACGAGCACCACGACGCCAACCGCTGTCGCGAGAGTCGAGGCGAGCCCCGCGCCGGCGACACCGAGCGGCTTTCCCGTGCCCCACCCGGCGATGAGGATCGGCGCGAGGACGACATTCAGCAACACGGTGAGCGCCTGCACGACCATCGTCGGCTTCACGATGCCGGTGCCGCGCAATCCGGAGCCCATCACCACGATCGGGAATTGCAACGCCATGCTCGGGATGAACCACCACAGGAAGGTGGAGCCCGCGGCGCGCATCGGCTCATCCGCCCCGAAAAACTGCATGTAGGGCCCGACGATCGCGTAGCCGCCGGCGACGGTGACGAGCGCGCAGAGCGCGCCGATCGCAACGGATTGGTTGAAGATGTGGTTCGCGGCGTCGCGATCCTTGCGCCCTACCGCGTGCGACACCATCGCCACGCTGCCGACGCTCAGCATCTGGGTCAGGAAGAACACGACGAACATGAGGTTGCCGGCGGCGCTCACCCCGGCGATCGCCGCGTCGCCCAACTGCGCGACGAAGTAGAGGTCCACGAAGAAGTAAAGCGTCTGCAGCAGCATCCCGGCCGCCATCGGCACGGCGAGCGCGACGACGTGGCGGGGAATGGAGCCCTGGGTGAGGTCCCTCATGGCGGTACGGTAGCATCCCGTGCGAGGAGGGTCGCGACATGATCATCGTGCATCACCTGACGAGCTCGCGCTCGGAGCGCATCGTGTGGCTCATGGAAGAGCTCGGGCTCGAATACAAGCTCGAGGTGTTCCAGCGCGAGCCGGGCGGCGCGGCACCGCCGCCGATGAAGGCGATCCACGCGCTCGGCAAGGCGCCGATCATTCGCGACGGGAATGTCGTGCTCGCCGAGTCGGGCGCGATCGTCGACTACATCGTCCATCGCCACGCCGGCGGCCGCCTCGCCACGCGGCCCGATTCGCCCGATTACGCGCAATACGTCTATTGGCTGCACTTCGCGGAAGGCAGCCTCATGTCGCTGATGCTCATCGCGCTGGTGCTCTCGCGCGTGCCCGAAGCGAAGGAAAGCCCGGTGCAGGCGCGCATCCTCGGCCGCGTGGCGCTGATGCTCGCCTTCGTCGATGCGTCGCTCGCCGGGCGCGATTACTTCGCCGGAACCGAATTCACGGCCGCGGACGTGATGATGGTCTTTCCCTTCACGACAATGCGCCACTTCCTCGACTACGATCTCGCGCCGTATCCGAACATCACCGCCTATCTCGGGCGCATCGAAGCGCGGCCTGCCTATCGGAAGGCGATGGCGCTCGCGGGGCCGGGATCAGGTCCCGCTCGATGAACGCGCGTCACGATAGCCGCGGCTCCAGCTCGCGCGCCAGCGCCGCGCCAAAGGCGCGCGTGCCGAGCGTTCCGCCCAGGTCGGCGGTGCGGCGTGCCGGGTCCCCGATGAGGACATCGAGCGCGGCATCGATGGCGCGATGCGCACGCAGGAATTCGGGGCGATCGTGGCGGATTCCGAGCCACTCGAGCAGCATCGCGGCCGACAGCACGAGCGAGGCCGGGTTCGCCCTGTCCTTTCCGGCGATGTCGGGCGCGGAGCCGTGCTGCGCTTGCGCCATGCAATGCGCTTCGCCCGCGTTGATCGAGCCCGCGAGCCCGAGGCTTCCCGAAAGCTCGGCCGCCTCGTCCGAAAGGATGTCGCCGTACATGTTGGTCGTGACGATCACGTCGTAGCGCGCCGCGTCGCGCACCAGCATCGCCGCCATCGAGTCCACGAGCTGCTCGTCGTAGGCGACTTGCGGATAGTCGCCGGCCATCGCGCGGACGCGCTCGAGAAAGAGCCCGTCGGAAATGCGCATCACGTTCTGCTTGTGGACCGCGGTCACCTTGCGGCGCCGGGTCATGGCGAGGGCGAACGCGTTTCGCGCGATGCGATCGCACGCGCGCGCCGTGATCTTGCGCACCGCAAGCGCGACCTCCGGCGTCGGCATGAACTCGCCGATGCCGACGTGCATGTTGCGGTCCGCGTAGAAGCCCTCGGTGTTCTCGCGCACGATGACGAGGTCCATGGGCGTGCGGCCCCAATGCGGCATGCCCGCGCGCGTGCGGCTCGGCCGGACGTTCGCGTAGAGATCGAGGCGGATGCGCATGTCGCCCGACGGGTTGAGGCCGCCTTGCGCGCGCGGCGGGTACTCCTGGTGCGAGACGGGTCCGAGGATGATGCCGTCGGCCGCGCGGCAGCGCTCGAACACCTCCGCAGGAAAGGTGGATCCCGATTTCTTCAATGCAGCGAGCCCGACGCCGTGAAGCTCGAAATCGAGACCGAGCGCGAGCCGCCGATCGGCCACGCGCAGGACTTCGAGCGTGGCGTCCATGATCTCCGGCCCGATGCCATCGCCGGGCAGCACCACGATTTTCATCGGCCGATTGTATAGTTGAACGATGAAATTCCTGCTTTCGTTCCTGGTCGCGCTGGCCGCCGCGTGGCCATCGCACGCGCAATCGCAAGCCTTTCCGCAGCGGCCGCTCACGCTCGTCGTCCCGTTCGCGCCTGGCGGTGGCACCGACAGCCTGGGACGCGAGCTCGGGAAGCTGTTGCAGGAGCGCCTCGGGCAGAGCGTCGTCATCGATAATCGCGGCGGCGCGGGCGGAGCGATCGCCGCGGCGCAAGTGGCGCAGGCGAAGCCCGACGGCTACACGCTGCTGATGGTGACCTCGACTTTCGTCACCGTCGCCGCGACCGACCGCAAGCTTCCCTACGACATCCTCAAGGACTTCACGCCGATCGCGATGCTCGGACGCGGTCCGTTATTGCTCGTAGTGAACAAGGACACGCCGATCACGAGCGTTCCCCAGCTCATCGATGCCGCGAAGAAGAAACCGGACGCGCTGAACTACGTCTCCGCGGGACCCGGCAGCATCAACCACCTGGCGGGGGAACTCTTTGTCCAACGGACGGGCGCTACGATGACGCACATTCCCTACAAGGGCAGCGGCCCCGCGACGCTCGATCTCCTCGCTGGGCAGGCGCAGGTCTTCTTCGCGACGGTGCCGACGATCCTCGGCCAAGTGAAGGGCGAACGCGTGCGGCTGATCGCGACGACGTCCGCGAAGCGCAGCAAGCTTTTTCCCGACGTGGCCACGGTGCAGGAAGCCGGCGTTCGCGACTTCGCGGTCGAGACTTGGTGGGGCGTGGTCGGTCCTCCCGGCCTTCCGGCGGAGATCGTGCGCGCGCTGAACAGGGCGATCAACGAAGCCGCGGCGACACCCGAGATGCGCAGGCGCTTCGAAAGCGAGGGCGCAGAGCCTTTCAGCGGCGCGCCCTCCGATCTTCACGCCGTGCTCCGCGACGAGCTCGACGGCTGGCGGCGGGTCGTTCGCGAGGCCGGGCTCAAGGTCGACTAGTGGAGCCAGGGGCTCCCTAGCGTCATTTCGCGTCGCGAACACCCGGTTTCGTCGGATCGGGCACGCCCCCGCCCCGGCGCCGTTGCTAAGCTTGCGCCATGAAAACCTTCTTCTTCGTATTTCGCGTCTTCTTCGCCTGGTCGGTGGTGTGCCTCTTCGCGGTCATCCTCTGGGCGACCGTGCTCGGCAGCCGCGGACCGGGCGTGGTGCTCGGCCTCTCCATCCTCTTCATACTCATCACCGTCACGGTGCGGACGTTCTCGCACGTGCACCGCGTGCGCCTCGTCGCCGGGCGCATCGACGACGCGACGCTCGGCAGCCGCCATCGCCGCCAGATCGAGATCCCGTTTCCGGCCGACGAGGCGTTCGACATCGTCGAGGCGGCGATCCGCGAATTGCCCTACGTGGATACGGTCGAGAGCGCGCGCGGGAGCCTCCAGGTTCACGCGCGCGTGAAGCGCATGGATCCGTACATCAGCGGAAAGCAGGGACGCAAGCAGGCCGTGGGCGCGGGCGGCGCACGCCGCAACCAGGTGCTCGCCACGGTGACGCCGTGCGAAAGAACGGGAAGCCTCCTCCTCATCTGCGAACCCGAGGGCGGCGCCTGGGTCGACTGGTTCATGGTCGACGACGGCACCAACCTCGAGAACATCGAGGCGATCACGCGCGCGATCACGAGCCGCGTCTCCGAGCGGCGCAAGGGCGAGGAGCTGCTGGTGCGTGAGACGGCGACCGAGAAGGAGCTCACCGTCGCGAAGCTGAGCCTCTTGCACGCGCAGGTCGAGCCGCACTTCCTTTACAACACGCTCGCGAGCGCGCAGATCCTCACTCGCAGCGACCCCGCCAAGGCCGAGCAGATGCTCGGCAACCTCATCGTGTACCTGCGCCGTTCGATGCCGCGCGCCGAGGAAGCGGTCTCGACTCTCGGCGAGGAGCTCGAGCGCGCGCGCGCCTATCTCGAGATCCTGAAGATCCGCATGGGCGAGCGCCTTTCCGTGCAGATCCAGGTGCCCGAGTCCCTGCACGCGGTGCCGATGCCGCCGATGATGCTGCAGACGCTCGTCGAGAATGCGATCAAGCATGGGCTCGAGCCCATTCCGGGTGGCGGCACCATCTGGGTGCTGGCGCGCGCGATCGATACGACGGCAGCGATCACGGTCGCCGACGACGGGCGCGGCTTCAGCGAGGAAGGCGGCGGCACCGGCATCGGCTTGAAGAACGTGCGCGAGCGGCTGCGGCTCGCCTACGGCGACCGGGCGAGTTTCTCGATCGTGGCAAACTTTCCGAAGGGTGTGGCTGCGACGATCACGGTGCCAAGCTCATGAAGTGCGTTATCGCCGAAGACGAGCTCCTCCTGCGCGACGACCTGGTCGCGCAGCTGCGCCGCGCATGGCCGGAGCTCGAGATCGCGGCGGCGTGCGAGGACGGCGGCGAGGCGCTCGAGGCCATCGCGGAGCATCGTCCCGAGGTCGCCTTCCTCGATATCCGCATGCCCGGTCTCACCGGGCTGGAAGTCGCCGCGGCCGCGGCCGAAGCGAGCCCGGCAACGCAGGTCGTCTTCGTCACGGCGTACAACCTGTACGCCATCGATGCGTTCGACCGCGGGGCGGTCGATTACCTCCTGAAGCCGATCGCGGTCGATCGGCTCGCGGAAACCGTGCGGCGAGTGAAAGCGCGACTGGCATCAGGCGCTCCCGACCCATCGACGGTTGCGCAAATCATCGAAAAGCTTCGCGCGACGTTACCCGGCGAGAGCCGCGGCCCGCCGCTCGTCTGGCTTACGGCGAGCGTGGGCAAGGAGACCCGGCTCATCCTGGTCGACGACGTCGCCTACTTCAAGGCCGACGACAAATACACCGTGGTGACGACCGCCGAAGGCGAGGCGCTCATCCGCAAGCCGATCCGCGACCTGCTCGACGCGCTCGATCCCGCGATCTTCAAGCAGATTCACCGTTCGACCATCGTCAACATGAAGGCGGTCGCCTCCATCACGCGCGACGACGCGGGCCGCGGCACGATGCGCCTGAAGAGCCGGCCCGAGACGCTCTCTGTGAGCCTCACCTACATGCCGCTCTTCAGGAACATGTAAAGTCATCCGACTCAAGGAGGGACCATGTTCTCGAGAATCGCGCGGCTCGCCGCCGCGCTTGCCATCGCGGCCGCAACTTGCGCGCTCGCCCAGCCCCCGGCCTCAAGCATGCCGGGGCAGGCCTACCCTTCGAAACCGATCAGGATCATCGTTCCCTTCGCGCCCGGCGGAAACGTGGACATCACCGCCCGGCTGGTGGCGCCGGCGCTCGGCGAAGCGCTCGGGCAACCGGTGGTCGTGGAAAACAAGCCGGGAGCGGGCGGCACGATCGGCGCGGACCTGGTGGTGAAGTCGCCGCCCGACGGTTACACGCTCCTCATGGGCTCGAACAGCACTTTCAGCGTGGCGCCGAGCCTCTATCCGAAGAATCCGTACAACCCGCTGCGCGACTTCGCGCCGGTCATCATGATCGCCTCCGCGCCGTTCGTGCTGGTGGTGCATCCCGGCGTTCCGGCGAAAGACGCGCGCGAGCTCGTGGCGCTCGCGAAGGTCACGCCCGGCAAGCTCACCATGTCCTCGGCCGGCACCGGGAGCTCCAACCATCTCGTGGGCGAGCTCTTCCAGGAAATCTCCGGCGCGCGCTTCACGCACATCCCTTACAAGGGCAGCGGCCAGGCGCTGACCGACCTCATGGGCGGACAAGTCAACCTGCACTTCGACCAGATCACCTCGGCGGCGAGCCATATCCAGGCGGGGAAGCTGCGGGCGCTGTTGGTGACCGCGCGCGAGCGCGTTGCGATGCTGCCCGCTGTGCCCACCGCGGCCGAGGCGGGCTACGCATCCTTCGAAGCGACCAATGTCACCGGCCTCATCGCGCCGGCCGGCACGCCGCGCGAGATCGTCGACAAGCTCAACGCCGCGACGCAGAAGGTGATCTCGCAGCCCGCCATTCGCGCGAGGTTCGCCGAGATCGGCGCGGAAACGGCGGGCGGCACGCCCGACCAATTCGCCGGCTACATCCGCGACGACCTCTCCAAGTGGACCCGGATCGTGAAGGACGCGAATGTCAAGGTTGAATAGCCTCGCCGCGGCGATGGCGGTCGGCGTGCTCGGCTCATGTGCCGTGGCGCCCATGTCGAATACGCCCGTCACCCTCACGCTCGGCACCGCGACGCCGGGCGGCGGCTTTCCCGTCTACGGCGACGCTTTCGTCGCCGCGGTGCACGAAGCCGACCCCGCAATCACGATTGATGCGCGCAACACGAAAGGCAGCGCCGAGAACATCCCGCTGCTGGAGCTTGGAAAGCTCGACCTGGCGCTCGTGCAAGGCGAGGCCGCGTACGAGGCGATCGCCGGCATCAACCGTCCCGCGCCCACTCACATCAAGATCGTCTGGGCGATGTATTCCTCGCCGGGCATGTTCGTGGTTCGCGCCGACAGCCCGTACCGGAAGATCGAAGACCTCAAGGGCAAGCCCGTGGCGTGGGGTGCGAAGGGCTCGGGCCTCGTGATCCTCGCGAGTTATGTCCTCGATCCGCTCGGCCTCGATCGCGATCGCGATTTCCAGCCCTTCTACCTGGAGCGCGCGGGCGATGGGCCGGCCATGGTGCTGGACGGCCGTGCGGCGGCGCTGTGGGGCGGCGGCATCGGCTGGCCCGGGTTCGCGACGATGGCGAAAGCGCCGGGCGGAGCGCGCTTCATCGCGCCGAGCGATCGCGAGATCGACCGCATCCTCGCGAAGCACAAGTTCCTGCGGCTCACGACCGTTCCGGCGGGCAGCTACGCGGGCCAGACGCAGGACATTCCGTCGGTGGGGTCGTGGAGTTTCGTTTTCGCGCGCGCCGACCTGCCCGACGATGCCGCGTATCGCCTCGCCCGGGCGTTGCACCAGGCGGAAGCGAGATTCGCCGCGAAGCTGGTGCAGGCGCGGGAAAGCACGGCCGCCAATACTTCGAGCGCCGCCGACCGCGCGCTGCTGCATCCGGGCGTCGCGCGCTATCTGCGAGACGCGGGGCTCATGCGCTAGTCAGTCGCGCGTCATGCGCAGCGATCCTCGCCCCCCGATGATCGCGAATCGATCGCCGTTCTCCGGTTTCAATGCCTTGCCGTTGAAGCCGACCGGTTCGGCCACGCACTCGCGATGTGTCCGCACCGTGCGCCCCGGGAGCCGATACTCCGCCGACCCGATTCGATACTCCACGCGCTCCCCCGATTCGTTGGCCACCGCGAACTCGATCATGCGGGACGCCGGGCGCCCGAAAACCTGCACGCCATAGTAGCGACCGGTCTTCGGGCTGCGCGCCACGGCCACGCCGATGTCGGTCGCGTCGCGATCCAGCAAGTTCTTTCGATGACCGGGCGATCGCTTCCAGCCTTCGACGAACCCATCCGCCAAATCGGCGGCGGTCTTGAATCCGTCGGAGCGGAACTGGTATCCGATGTTCTCGGACACGAGGCAGTATTCATAGCCATGCCGCCGTGCTCGCGCCGAGGGCTCGCTGCCGTCGGCAGCATGGCTGAACTTGTCCGTGCTCGCCATGAAATCGGCGAAATCGCGGGCGGTGGCCGCGAGCTTCGAATCGGCTTCGACCGCCGCAAGCCGCTGCTCCTGCCTGAATCGATTGGTGCCCTCGATCACGATGGCCATGACGCGCGCAGGATCGGGCGTCTCGGCGAACGCCGGGAACGCAAGGAAGATTGCCGTGACGGCGACGGCGACCGGATGCGGGCTGGGCATGTTGGCGCGATGCATTAGGATAGCCGTCGAGTCTAGCGTCAACCCCAGGGAGATCGGTGACCGCAATGCTGCTTTTCAAGAACGCGCGCCTCTTCGACGGCTACAACGCCGAGTGCCCCGAGGGCATGAGCGTCTTGGTCGAGGGCGGCATGATCCGCGAGGTCTCGGACAAGCCGATCGCCGCCCGCGACGCGGCGGTCTTCGACGTCCGCGGCCGCACGCTCATGCCGGGGCTCATCGACGCGCACATGCACGCGTACGCGAGCGATGTGAACATGTTCAAAGTCGAGGCCGTGGGGACGCCGTATCGCACCGCGCACGCGGTGCGCATGCTCGGCTACACGCTCGACTGCGGTTTCACCACCGTGCGCGACATCGGCGGGGGCGACTACTCGCTCGCCAAGGCCATCGCCGACGGCCTGGTGCGCGCTCCGCGATTCCTGTATGCGGGCAAGGTCCTGTCGATGACCGGCGGCCACGGCGACATGCGGCCCATCGACGAGCAGCCGCGCTACCACTCGATGTGCTCGTGCGGGATCTTCAACAGCTTCTGCAAGGTATCCGACGGCGTTGACGAGTGCATCCGGGCGACCCGGGAGGAGCTTCGCCAGGGCGCGCACTGCATCAAGATCATGGGCTCGGGCGGTGTCGCCTCGCCGACCGATCCGATATGGATGAACCAGTATCGCGAGGACGAGATCCGCGCCATCGTCGCGGAGTGCACCGAGCGCCGGACCTACGCCTCGGCCCATTGCCACCCGGCGAGCGCCGTGCGCCGCTGCGTCGAATTCGGCGTGCGCTCGATCGAGCACGCGACGCTCATCGACGACGAGACCGCGCGCTTCGTCGCCGAGCGCGGCGCCTACATCGTGCCGACGATGACGATCCTCTTCGCGCTGGTCGAGCTGGGGCCGAAGCT
>WNFL01177003.1_pt1 | contig 32496 bp, 26 predicted proteins | sample 5400361 | NCBI WGS metagenome assembly WNFL01 (sample SAMN13153351, study PRJNA577476) | soil metagenome | isolation source: 40 cm soil on Douglas fir-dominated hillslope | place: USA:California | collected 2013-09-17
GAAGGCGACGCTGTGCGTGTACGACGACCTGTCGAAGCAGGCCGCGGCGTACCGCCAGCTGTCGCTGGTGCTGCGGCGCCCGCCCGGCCGCGAAGCCTACCCCGGCGACGTCTTCTATCTCCACAGCCGGCTGCTCGAGCGCGCGGCGAAGCTGTCGGACGAGATGGGTGGAGGCTCGCTCACGGCGCTGCCGATCATCGAGACGCAGGCGGGCGACGTCTCGGCCTACATCCCCACGAACGTCATCTCGATCACCGACGGCCAGATCTTCCTGGAAACCGACCTGTTCTACTCGAACGTCCGGCCCGCCGTGAATGCCGGGATCTCGGTGAGCCGCGTCGGCGGCAACGCCCAGATCAAGGCGATGAAACAGGTTGCGGGCCGGCTGCGGCTCGACCTGGCGCAGTACCGCGAGCTCGAGGCGTTCGCGCAATTCGGCTCCGAGCTCGATCCGGCGACGCAGAAGCAGCTCGCGCGAGGCGCGCGGGTCGTCGAAGTCCTGAAACAGCCGCAGTACCAGCCGATGCCGGTCGATCAGCAGGTGATCGTGATCTTCGCCGTGACGAACGGCTTGATCGACGACGTGGCCGTTCCGGAGATCAAGCAGTGGGAGAAAGGGCTGCTCGAGTTCATGGCCGCGCAGCATCCCGAAATCGCCGATGAAATCCGGACGCGGAAGGCGTTGGCGGAGGATCTGAGCGGCCGTCTGAAACGGGCCATCGAGGAGTACAAGGCGCTCTAATGGCGAAGCCGCGCGAGCTGAAGCGCCGCATCCGTTCGGTGCAGAACACGAAGAAGATCACCAAGACGATGGAGCTCGTCTCCACGTCGAAGCTCAAGCGCGCGCAGGATCGCGTGGTCGGTGCGCGGCCGTACGCGCAGGCCCTCGCGGACGTGATCGGCGATCTCTACTCCCCGGAACTGGCCGAGCGCTTCCCGCTCCTCCGCCAGCCGACGCACGGCGCACGACGCACGGCCCTTGTGCTGATCACGTCCAACCGCGGCCTCTGCGGCGCATTCAACGCGAATCTCATTCGCGAGGCGCGCCGCCGGCTCGAGGAGCTCGAACGCCAGGACGCCCACACCGAGCTGCACCTCGTCGGCAAGAAAGGCGTCAGCTTCTTCAAGTTCACCAAGCGCAATATCGCGTCGCAGCGGGTCGACATCGGCGATCGTCCGACGCTCGACCACGCCGCCGAGCTGGCGAAGCCCTTGATGGAGCGGTTCGCGAAGGGGGACCTCGACGCTGTGGATGTGGTCTTTGCGAAGTTCAATAGCGCAGTGAGTACACCACCGACAACGCTTCGCATCCTGCCCGTGGATCCACCGGCGGCGAAGGGCGGCGAGGGGCGGCGAGGGGCGGCGAATTACATTCTCAGGCCGTCCGCCGAGGAGATCCTGCGGCAGCTCCTTCCTCTATATGTACAGAACCAGATGTACCGCGCCCTGGTGGAGACGGCGGCGGCCGAGCACGGCGCCCGGCGTACGGCGATGAAGAACGCGACCGACGCGGGCAGCGACATGCTGAACATCCTGCAGCGCACGTTCAATCGGGCAAGGCAAGCTCAGATTACTCAAGAATTGGCGGAGATTGTCGGAGGCGCGGAGGCGCTCAAAGGATAGGTGTCTGGTGTCTGGTTTCTGGTGTCAGGGCGCATCCCAGACACCTGACACCAGACACCTGAAACCACAAACCGGAACCAACATGGCGACGAAATCTCAGGACTCATCGAAGAAGCCCGCGGGCGCACCGAACGTCGGCAAGGTCGTCCAAGTCATCGGCCCCGTGCTCGACGTCGAGTTCGAGCCCGAACAGCTGCCCGAGCTCTACAACGCGGTGACGGTCAAGCTGGACTCGGGACAGCTCGTGGCCGAAGTCGAGCAGCACATCGGCCGCAACCAGGTCCGTGCGGTCGCGATGAGCTCGACCGACGGGCTCGTGCGCGGCATGGACGTCGTCGACACCGGCAAGCCGATCACGGTGCCGGTCGGGAAGCCGGCGCTGGGGCGCATCCTCAACGTGATTGGTGAGCCGGTGGACGAAGGCGCGCCGATTCCGCCGGACGCCGAGCGCTGGCCGATCCATCGCGGCACGCCGAAGTTCGTCGATCTCGAGCCGAAGACGGAAGTGTTCGAGACCGGCATCAAGGTCATCGATCTGATCGCGCCGTTCGTGAAGGGCGGCAAAATCGGATTGTTCGGCGGCGCGGGCGTCGGCAAGACCGTCGTCATCATGGAGCTGATCAACAACGTGCAGAAGGGGCACGGGGGCCGGTCGGTGTTCTGCGGCGTCGGTGAGCGCACGCGCGAGGGGAACGACCTCTATTTGGAGATGAAGGAAAGCAATGTGCTCGACTCCGTAGCGCTGATCTACGGACAGATGAACGAACCGCCCGGTGCGCGTTTGCGCGTCGGTCTGACGGGACTCACCGTCGCGGAATACTTCCGCGACGTCGAAGGCCAGGACGTGCTCGTGTTCATCGACAACATTTTCCGCTTCACACAGGCAGGCTCGGAAGTATCGGCGCTGCTGGGGAGAATGCCGTCAGCCGTCGGCTATCAGCCGACCCTCGCCACGGAGATGGGCGAGCTGCAGGAGCGCATCACGTCGACGAAGAAGGGATCGATCACGTCGGTGCAGGCGATCTACGTGCCGGCCGACGACCTGACCGATCCCGCTCCCGCGACCGCGTTCTCGCATCTCGACGCCACCGTCGTGCTCGACCGCGCGATCGTCGAGCTCGGCATCTATCCGGCCGTCAACCCGCTGTCGTCGTCGAGCCGCATTCTGGACGCGCAGTATCTGGGCGACCGGCACTACACAGTGGCGGTCGAGGTCCAGCGCATTCTGCAGCGCTACAAGGATCTCCAGGACATCATCGCCATTCTCGGGATGGACGAGCTGTCGGAAGAGGACAAGCTGCTCGTCGCGCGCGCGCGGCGCGTGCAGCGTTTCCTGTCTCAGCCCTTCTTTGTGGCCGCGCAGTTCACCGGGCTCGAAGGGAAGTATGTGAAGCTCGAGGACACGATCGCGTCCTTCGAGCGCGTGGTCGCCGGTGAGTTCGACCAGCTACCCGAGCAGGCGTTTTACATGCAGGGAGGGATCGACGACGTCGTCGCCCAGGCCAAGAAGATGGCGTCGGCCTGATGCACGTCTCGGTCATCTCCGCGGAGCGGTCGGTGTTCGACGGCGAAGCCGAGGGCGTCGTCGCGCCGGCCTACGACGGCCTCGTAGGGATTCTCCCACACCACGCCGCGTTCATGACCCTTCTCGGGGAGGGAATCGTGAATATCAGCCAGTCTGGGGGGGAAACCAGGCTGACGGTGGCGGGGGGCTTTCTGCAAGTGGCGTCGAACGTTGTGCGCATCGTAGCCCGTCGCGCCGGCCCTGTCGCCCCTTGACTTCACGATTCCGATTTCCAAAGGTGGGCCCGGTCTAGAAGTCCCTAAAACACCTAAAACTCCCTTTTCCCCCGGAGGGTAGTTATGAAGCGGCTCGGACTGGGATTGGTCGCGGTGGCGTTGTGTGTCGTCGCCACGCGCCCTGTGATGGCTCAAGCGGTAGGCCACTTACGGTATGGCGTGAGCGCCGGTGTCCTGCTGCCCATGGGCACGTATGGCGATGGCGATAAGATGGGCTTCGTCGGTGGGGTTGGGGCAACATACTGGCTCCCCGTGGGCTCGATCGGCATACGGGGCGACGTGTCGTACTCGAGCACGTCGCATGACCCCGGCCCGGGGAACAGCAAGATCCTGGGTGGCATGGCCTCGGTCGTTTACGCGCTGAACCCTGCTAGCGCCCCCGCACGCATCATGCTGACGGGCGGCGTGGGCTATTTCAACCTGAAGGACAGCGAAGTGACTGGTTCAGCGTCAAAGGTCGGCTTCGGCGGTGGCGTCGCGGGGGCATTCAAGATGGGGACGGGGAGCACGCGGCTCGTCGTCGGATCGCGCTTTACCAGCGTCAGCACGAGCGGTGCCTCGACCACTTTCCTGCCGATCACAGTCGGCTTGACCTTCGGGAAGTAAGCGACCTCGAGCGGCGTGAGCCTTGTCACTCGGAGCTCGTAAATGACGGCCCGTCAGCACCATAGCCGACGGGCCGTCGGTTCTTCAGGGGCCCCTAGTTGACAGAACTCGTTGTGATTCTTAACGATGTGGCGGTTTTTCCACCCCAACTGGAGGCTTTATATGCGGAAGGTCACAGGTAGTCTTCTGGCGGTTGTCGCGCTGGTGGCGCTCCCGCACATGGTGCTGGCGCAGCGCCGCGCGGCTGGCGGCGGCGGCGGTGGTGCGAAGAGCGAGTTCGGCGTTGATATCGGTGCCGCGTTTGGTCACGTTGGAAGTGGTTGTACGGCCAATTGCGGCACGTTCGAGGCCGGCACTCCGGTCGATCTACGGATTGGCTTCAACGGCGCATCGATGTCGATCGAGCCACGCCTGACTTTTTCGTATCTGAGTCAGGGCGGCGCGCACATAATGATTTTCAGCCCAGATGTGAACTTCTTGAAACCGATGGGGACGAGCACCTCGCATAAGGGACTCTATCTCACGGCGGGGGCTGGCATCAGCTTCATCAGCGCGTCGGGGTCGTCGTCGGAAAACCAGTTCTCACTGAATGGCGGTGTCGGCACGCGGATTCCGAAACCGAGTAACAACTGGAGACTGGAAGGATTCTTCCGCTACAACGTTCACAGCGGCGTTTTGCCCAGCGGCTACAATGTTGGCGTCCGCGCGGGCATGTCGTTCTGGCAGTAAGAAACTGATGCGGTAACCGATGGCCCGCCGAGCTTAGCCCGGCGGGCCATCGATCTTAGATGGCATTTCATTCTGGCACTACCGCATCGGAACGCCGTGCCCGTTGGTCGGGTAAGCTTCTCACCAAATCACGAGGAGTCAGTATGCGCTGGACTCGCGTGTTGTGTCTGCTGGCCCTGAGTGGAGCGATCGTCTCCACGGCGGCGGCACAGGCGACCGGAATGCCAAGCTATAACGCGCCCTATCGGGCGTTCAGTCGTTCGGAGATCGGATTGGTGCTGAGCTTTCCCAACGGCGGCGGCACGGCATTCGAAGGCGCCTATCGGTGGGCGAGCGGAAAATTCGATATCGGTTTACGCGGTGGCATCTTCACGCCGGGCGGCGGCGCCAATTCGGTGCTGCTCGTGGGTGCGGAAGCACGGGAGCGTGTGGTCACGCATACCGAGGACTTTCCGCTCGACGGCGCGTTGATCCTCGGTATCGGCGGGCAGTTCGTCTCGGGCAGCTCGGCGCTGATCGTGCCGGTCGGACTGTCGCTCGGACGGCGCGTCAATCCCGCGAACTCCAAAATCAGCATCGTCCCGTATGTGCAGCCGACCGGGTTTCTCATCGCCGGCAGCGGCAACTCGGACTTTTTCTTCGCGCTCGGGCTGGGCGCCGATTTCCGGCTGACGCCGCGGTTTGATGCGCGGATCAGCGCGGGCCTGGGCGATTTAGAAGGTGTGTCACTTAGCGCCGTGTGGGTGCACTAACGCAATGTCCAATGATCAGTGATCACTGATCATTGATCACTGATCATTGATCATTCTTCAGGGGAGGATAGCATGAAGCGAATCGCGGTACTCGTGACGATGATCGCCGGTGTGGCGACTCCAGCCGTGGCGCAGTGGCTGGGGATGCCGGCGTGGAATAATCCGAAGGGTGGGACCGGCGTCACGATCAACGGTGACCTGGGCGTCCCAAATACGGACGCAGGAAAGGGTACGGCATTCGGTGCGCGCGGCACGCTCGGGCTCGCCAACATCAGCTTCACCGCCGGCGTCGAGAGCTGGAAACCGAAAGGCGCCACCTCCAGCACCACGTCAGTGGGTGGCGTCGCACAGTTCCGGGCGATTGGCGGCAGCCTGATTCCCATCGCGCTGAACATTCAGCTCGGTGCCGGCACCGCGAGCTCTTTCACCGACAGTCTCGGGACCGTCCCGAAGACAACCAACATCCTGGCCGGCGCCGGCCTGAGCGTAAACGTGCCGACGCCAGGTCTGTCCATCGAGCCTTACGTGTCCGTTTCGAACCGGTGGCACAAGCCGTCGGGCGGTTCCACCGAGTCGAATATCGGCGTGGTCTTAGGGGCGAACGTGAGCTTTGGGATGCTGGGGCTCCATGTGGCATACGACACCGAGAAGCTCGACAGCGGCGCGACCGCCGGCGTCCTCGGCATCGGCGTGCATTTCGCGTTGAAGGCTCCCATCGGCATGTGAGAGGCAGTAGCTTTGGGGCGCGCCGCCAGTACGCATGGGGGCGCGCCCTTTTGCTTCCCGGGAGATTCGTGACTCGTTATCTGACACGCGCGGGCCTCGTGGCACTGGCGGGGGCCCTCACGCTGAGCGGCTGCGCCCTGACCTTTGACGCCGGGGATCTCGGCGTGCCGACCTCGCTGGCGGAACCGGCGCAGGCACCGGCGCAGGGGACGGCGTTTCGCATCACCAAACATCCCGTGTTCATGTTCTGGGGATTGGTGGGGGCGTCCCGTCCTAATGCGGAAGACGTGCTGGCAGGGCAGGTCGGCACGGGAGCCCGGATCGCCAACCTTCGCATCAAGGTCCGCAGCCGCTGGTCCGACCTCCTCGTCACCGTCCTCACCGGAGGTTTCGCCAACCCCCGTTCGGTGACGTTTGAAGGAGTAGTGGTACCGGCCGGGCCGCAGACTACGGGCCCCTAGCCGCGACTATTGCCACCCCGTCCACTTACATATCTTCCTCATCATGACGCGGTTCTGGTCCGCCCTGCTGCTGGCGACGGTTTTGGTACGCCCCAGCCTACCTGCTCAGGCTTCCGTCGACACCACGATCAACGTAAGCGGTGTCGTGCGCGCTCAGCACGAGGGTGTCATCCGCTGGGGTTTGTTTCTGCCGGCGCCGGTTGTCGTTCGCTCCGTTCGCGTCAACTGGGTATCGATCGACCCTCAAGCGTCGGGCGTCGCCAATTACGAAGATAAATTCGTCCAGGCCACCGGTACGCTTCGCACGGGCACGGATTCAACCGGCACCGCAAATGCGGAGCTCGTGAATCCGCAGATCAAGGAGCGTGACCCGGAAGGGATTGTCCGGCGCAATGTGGTGCTCAGCTACACGCAGCGCAGCGTGGTCACACTCGCGGTGACCCCGACGCGTTTTGCGCGACCAGACTCCGCCGGACACGGGAGCGGGGCCCGACCGCTCGTGCTATTCGAGCTGACGAACCAGGGTGACACCCCGTTGCACCTCGTGTTTCCCCGCTCGGAAGTGCTGTGTGTCCGGGTACGATTGCTGCAACAACCTGGGGTCGTTGTCGATACGTCATGGGCGATCGTGAAAACAGGCGTGCAGCGGGCCAACATTGTCATGGGGCAGCGCTATCGGATGATTTTCGAGCTCCCCGCCGGCGCGGCGCCGGTACCGGGGAAGTATGGCCTTCAAGCGGGCCTCTGCCCGGTCCCCGATTACGGAGCCGACACCAGGTTCGAAGTCACCCAGTAGGCATCCCAGAGACGTTCCGGCCGGCAACTCCCGACTCTAGCGCCCCAAAAGAGCACGCGGTATATCCAACTCGCAGATGTCGTCGCCGCGCACCTTCCCTCGCCGTTAGGTGCGCGAGCACGTTCCATTCATTTATAGGAGGAGCAATGCGAGATCTTCGCCGTCGGTTGCTCACCCTCGCCAGCGGCTTGCTGCTGGTCTGGACAGCACCTGTGTTCGCGCAGAACCCCGTCACCATCAGCGGCCGTGTGACGAACGACGCGGCCGCCCCGCTGTCGTTCGCGGACGTTTCGATCCCATCGCTGGGGATCGGTGCCGTCACGCGCGACGATGGCCGCTACGCCATCTTCGTCCCCGCCGCCCGCGTGACCGGCCAGTCGGTGCAAATGATCGTGCGCCGTCTCGGTTATAAGCCGCAGACCGTGACGGTGGCGCTGGCGCAGCAGGTCGTCACGCAAGACTTCACGCTGGCGCCGAACCCACTGCAGCTGGGCGAGATCGTGGTGACGGGCGCCGGCACCGCGACGTCCACTGAGAAGCTCGGCAACGTGCGCAACACGGTCGGCGCCGATCAGATCGAGCGCAGCAACGAGGCGAACGTGGTGGAAGCGCTCGCGGCCAAAGCTCCGAACGTCTTCGTGTCGAGCCAGTCCGGAGACCCGGGTGCCTCGTCGTTCATCCAGATCCGCGGCGTTCGCACCATCGTTGGGAATAACCAGCCGCTGTTTGTCGTGGATGGTGTGCCGATCAACAACGCGGCCAAGTCGACCTCCGACTTCAACCCCCATGACGGCGGGTATGCCGGCGAGGGGACGGTGGTGGAGAACCGGGCGATCGACATGAATCCGAACGACATCGAGAGCGTCGAGATCCTGAAAGGCGCGGCGTCCGGAGCGATCTATGGCGCACGCGCGGGACAGGGCGTGGTGCTCATCACGACCAAGTCGGGTCACGCCGGCGCGACGCACTTTTCGTTCCGCTCGTCCGCTTCGTTCGACAACGTGAACCACTTCGTCGGGCTTCAAACGAAATACGGTCAGGGTCGCTTCGGTGTGGAGGCTGACACTCTCCCGCTTCGGGACTCTTCAGGCGTCATGGTCCACGGTGAATGCGACGATCCCGGCAACAGCATCTGCCGGCGCTCCTGGGGAGCGCTCCTCCCGGGGAGCACGGCGGTGTTCGATCACTCGCACGAGCTGTACACGACCGGGCACGTCGTGGAGAACGCCATGACGGTGTCGGGCGGCAACGACCGCACCACGTTTTACCTGTCGGGGGAAAACCTCGACAACAACGGCATTTTCATCGGCGATCACGATCAATTCAAGCGCACGACCGTGCGCTTCAAGGGATCGCATCGGCCGATGGAGGCGCTCAAGCTGAGTGCCAACCTCGCGTTTGCGGATACGCGCGGTCACTTCATCCAGCGCGGCAACAACGTGAACGCGGTTCAGATTCCGGCGCTGCGGACGCCACCGGAGTTCAACAATCTGCCGTATTTGGATCCGGTGTTTCACCAGCACCGCTCATACCGCTTCCAGCATCCGACGGCGACGAGCCTGAACGACGATCGCGGCTTCGACAACCCGTTCTTTGCGCTGAACGAGCAGGTGAACCTCTCGAATGTGGGCCGTGTGTTCGGCAACGTCGGTGCGGAATACTTGGCGATGTCGTGGCTGCGGTTCAACTACACACTCGGGGCGGACTATACGAGCGACGAGCGGCTGGAAGGTTGCCCCATTTCCTCATCTGACGTGTGCAACCTCGGCCGCGTGATCGAAGGAAAGCTCGTCAACTACCAGATCGACCATAACCTGACGGGGACGGCGAACTACACGCTGACCCCACGGGTGTCGGGCTCCGTGACGCTGGGCCAGAACCTCAGCAGCCAGAACACACGCAATCTCTTCGCCGTGGGCCGCCAGCTCGTCGCTCCCACGCCGTACAAGCTGGCCAACACCGTGGACCGCGACCTCCCGAGCGATGACGAGACCGTGATCCACCGGGAGTCGTACTTTGGCCAGGCGACGATGGATCTGTACGACCAACTCTACTTGAGCGGATCGCTGCGCAACGACGGATTCTCGAATTTCGGCCGGTTGTCGCGTCGGGCCTGGTTCCCCAAAGGCAGCCTGGCCTGGACGTTTACCAAGGTGATCGGCGAGCGCCCGTGGCTGTCCTTCGGCAAGCTGCGCGTCGCGTACGGTGAGGCCGGAACCGAGCCACCTCCGTATGTCACCTCCGCGACGTACTTCTCGCAGTGCTTTGGCGGCATCGCGCAAGGGACGTGCGTGACGCCGACGCAAAACGGCATCGGCGGTTTGTTGACCAGCGGCCAGAGGCCGGCCGACGTGCTGCGGCCGGAGCGCTCCAAAGAGCTCGAGGCAGGATTCGACTTGGGGTTGTTCCGCGATCGCGGCGACGCCTCACTGACGTACTACAACTCGAAGACGATAGACGTCATTCTGCCGACACCGCTGTCGCCCTCGACGGGGTACTCGAACCAGTACACCAACGCTGCGACCTTCCGTAATCGCGGCATCGAGGCGACGCTGAACCTGCGTCCCATCCAGAATGCGGAGTACGGCTGGGAGGTCGGGCTGCAGTGGGCCCGGAACCGCGGCGTCGTCCTCTCATTGAACGGACCGCAATACATCGGTTTTGGTTCCGGCGTGGCCCAGGTGGGCGAGGAAATCGGAGTGTTCCGCACGCAAGGCTACATCCACTGCGGTATCTCGGACCCGACTCTGCTGGGTGGCGCGGTCGGTACGGCGTGCGCAGGTGCGCCCAAGGGTGCCATGTACATCGACGCCAGTGGGTTCCCGGTCACCGATCCCAACTTGCGGATCCTGGCCAATCCCAATCCGCGCTGGACGGGCAGCGTTCGGACCGCGTTCCGCTTCCACAAGCTCGAGGTGTCCGGACTCCTGGACATCCGGCACGGCGGCGTCGTGCCCAACGACGTGAAAGGCGCGCTCTGGAGCTATGGGACGCACCAGGACACCCAGCAGCGCGCCGACTGCAACGGCACGACTTGCACCGGCAACCTGAAGACCTTTGGCCAAGGCGGCTGGTTCGACGGACAGGTGGCCGGTCCGGGCGCCGGCCTGGCTGTGCCGATCGGTGAGAACTGGTACCGGCAGAGTGACGCGGCGTGTCCCTTCACAGGTGTCGAAGAGGCCTGCTTGGAGCCGCACGGCTTCGTCAAGTTCCGCGAAATCTCCCTCACGTACACGCTGGACCAGGCGTGGGTGCAGCGCCTCATCGGGGTGAGCAGTGTCGATATCCGGGTGGCGGGTCGCAATCTGCACACCTGGACGAAGTGGACCGGGTACGATCCGGAGACGAGCGGCGGCGGGGCGACCGACCCGATTCAGGGCTCGGAGTACTTCGGCAATCCGCAGACGCGCTCATTCGTGTTCACCGTCACCCTCAACCGTTAGCCCAGAGGAGGCCAGAAATGAAACGTTCCATCAAATTGGCGGCCCTCTACCTGGGCCTGGCCGTCGCCATGGTCGGATGCGGCAGCTTTCTGACCGGCGACAAGCTCACCGGCAACCCGAACAGCCCGAGCCAGGCGACCGCTGGGCAGCTGTTTGTTGGCGCGCAGGCCAATCTGTTCACCTCGCAGGAGAACAGCGTAGCGATGACGGTCTGCGAGTGGATGCAGCAGTGCATGGGAGTGGGCGGTCGCTTCGTGGATGCGTACGCTCACTACACCGTCAATGAGTTCAGCTGGGACGGCAACTGGTTCCAGGTGTACACGGGCGGCGGCCTGGTCGACCTTCGCAAGGTCGAAGCAGCCGAGCAGGCGGCGGGCGACAGTGTCTTCCTCGCGGTTGCGAAGATCTGGGAGGCATTCGACATGGGCGTCGCGGCGGATCTGTGGGGGGATGTTCCCTACACGGAAGCCGCGGGTGGCAATCCTACCCCAGCGCTGGATGGCCAGGCCTCGGTGTACACTGCCGTCCAGAACCTGCTGTCGGACGCCATCGCGGAGCTGACCAACGGGAAAGGTCCCGGTCCGCTGGGCAGCGACCTGGTCTATGGGGCCGACACGACGCTCGCGAAACGCACGCTTTGGATCAAAGCGGCACACACGCTGAAAGCACGCTTTCTGCTGCACACGGTCGAGGCCTCCGCAACCAAGGCAGCCGTCTACGCCAACGTAATCACCGAGGCGAACAGCGGCATCAGCAGCACCGCCGGTGACCTCCTGGCGTTTCACAGCGCCGCTGTAACCGAGCGGAACATCTGGTATCAGTTCCAGTCCACGACGTTCGGGCAGGATCTGGTCGCCGGGAAGGCGTTGGCTGATATCATGAACGCGCGGAGCGATCCGCGACGCTCCCAATACTTCGGGCTCAATGGGCTCGGCGGCTATGGCGGCGAAGACGTCAACATCGCCCAGCCGGGCAATACCGTGTCGCCGCTCGCCGGATCAGGGCGGATGACGGACGGCTCGTTCCGGCAACCCCTGGTCACCTATCAGGAGAACGAGCTGATTCTGGCAGAGGCGTACAACCAGACGGGCGGCGACCCGCTCGCGCTCACGCACCTGAACAACGCGCGCGCCGTGCCCGGCCTGACCGCCCTGGTCGGAATCACCGGGGCGGCATTGACCGACTCCATCATGATCGAGAAATACGTGACCCTGTTCCAAAACATCGAGGTCTGGAACGACTATCGGCGGATGTGCATTCCGAGTCTGACGCCGGATACGACCGCGAACCCGCAGTTCCGGGACAAGATTCCAGGCCGCCTGTTTTACAGCGGCAGCGAAGGGAACGTCAATTCGAATATCCCGAATCCCGGTGCTCAGCTGGCGGCGAACGGGTTCCGGAACCCCAACGATACGGCGGATTGTCCGTAACCGGCCGTCGAGCGGTAGCTTTCCCGGGGCGGGTCGAGCATCCGTCGGCCCGCCCCGTCTTCTTCGGAGACTGCTTCATGATGCGATGCGTGGTCGTGTTCTTCGCGATGTGGTGCGCGACGGCTTGCTACTACTACCAGCCGCTCGCCGCGCCCGAGGCGGTGCCCGGGTCCTATGTCTCGGCTACGCTGAATGATCTGGGAACCGATACGCTGTCACGAACCATCGGTCCCGACGTCCGCTCGATCCGCGGGCGCTTGCTCACCAGCGATCCAGCAGCCCTGCGCCTGGCGGTGACGGGCGTGACTTCGCACCACGGCGAGAACGTGACGTGGAAGGGGGAGGCCCTCACCGTGAATCGGATGTACGTTGCGGGCGTCGAGCAGCGCCGACTGGCCAGGGGCCGTACGGCGATTTTTGTGGGCGCGACGCTGGCCGCGATGCTCACGACCTACAAGGTGTTTCAGGGAGTGGGCCTCATCCCGACCGGTTCAGGCGGCCCGCCGCCGCCGAAATAGTCCGACTCTCAGTAGATACCGACGCTGGAGCGGCGCAGGTCGTGCTCCAACGTCCACTCGATGGTCTGTCCGGATTGGATCGTGAGCGTCTCGGTGCGCACGTTCTCGTTACTGCCGATCGCCGTGGCGAAGAGCCGGAATTGCCGCGAGGCGCTGAGGTTATTTCCCCGCAGGTGGAATTGCACGGTCGAGACGGCGGTGACCGTGCCGATACGCGTGCGTTGGCCGTCGCGCTCCAAATAAACCGTGACATCGAGAAAATGATGGTTGGTGACGGTGAGTAGGACGTCGGCGGGCTCGCCGTAGGCAGCGTTTCGTACCCCCGCGCGGTGCCCGCATCCCAGAGTGATACAGATCAGGGTGGATGCCAGGGCGCGTCGTAACGCTGTCGCCTGCATATCTCCCATAGTAGCCGATCCCTTCGGCCGCCTCAACTATCCACGAGCCCCCAGACAAGTGCCGCCGTGCGCTCTGCGGCGCCGCGTCCCTCGGTCACCATCTGCTTGGCGGCCTTGCCGGCGCTCTTGCGGGCGGCCGGATCGTGGTGCCACACCAGCCACTGCGAGTGCAGGGGATGGCGGGCGTCGCCCGGCAACGCGACGGCGCCACCCTGATCGAGCAACAGGCCGGCATCGCGGCTCATCCGCCAGTGCGGGCCGAACGCGATCGGCACGCCGAACACCGCCGGTTCGAGTACGGAGTGGAGGCCGGCGCGGTGGAACCCGCCACCGACGAACGCCGTGTCGCCGAGCGCGTAGAGATCGGCGAGAACGCCGACGCGATCGACGACGATCACAGGACCCGGTTTCGCGTGCTCGAGCTGCGACAATCGCACCGGCCGGGGAAGCTTGAGGTGGCGGAGGCGCTCGGCGATGCCGGCGAGATGATCGGGGTTGGGCTCGTGCGGCGCGAGGAGCAACCGCGCCGAGGGAAGTTGATGGAGCAGATCCGCGAAGGCGGGAAGAATCACCGCTTCATCGGATGGCCACGTCGACCCCGCGACAATCGTGAAGGTGTCGGGACCGGTTGCGGCGAGCCGCGCGAGCGGCTCGCGTGTCTTGTCCAGACGCTCGGCGCGCTCGGCAACGCTGTCGTAGCGCGTGTCGCCGGTGACCGCGATTGTCTCCGGGCGCGCCCCGAGCAGCTCGAGCCGCTCGCCGTCTTCCTCGCTGATCGTGCCGATGCGGTCGAGCGCGCGATAGGCCGGCGCCGACCAGCCGCGCGTCGGCCAGCGCAGCCGCGAGCTGTGCGGCGCCACGGTCGCCGAGATGAGGCCGAGTTTGACACCACGCCGCGCGGCGGCGAGGGTCAACTCCGGCCAGACGTCGAGCTTGCTGAACACGAGCGCGGTCGGCTGGAGCGCATCGAGGACCGCCGTGACTTCGGACGCGCGGTCGAGCGGCAGGTAGTCGGCGACGTCGACCGGCAGGTTCTTGGCGAGCCGTTCCGCCGACGGCGAAAAGAACGTGAACGCGAGCTGCCAATCGGGATGCTCGGCGCGCAACGTCTCGAGCACCGGCTTCGCCTGCAGGCCTTCACCGACCGACGGCGCGTGCATCCAGATGAGCGGCCGCTTCGCGTCGCGCTGCGCGGCGGCCCATGCGGCCAGACGGGCGGCCAATCCGCGCCGCCCATCGAGTCCCCGCGCCACTTTCTTGTCGAAACGTGCGACCAGCGGCGCCGCACGCGTCACGACGTGCACGCTCAGCCGGTACAGGAACGACGGCTTGCTCACTGGGGCGGGTGGGGGGGAGGAGTCGCGCGGGTGCGCACGGCGTAGATCGAGTCCAGCACGTGCCGCATCGGATCCGGCGTATAGGGTGCCCCTTCGAGCAGGCCGCCCTCTATATAGAAGGAAGGCGTGGCCCGGGCGCCCGATCGTGCCGCGCGCTGCGCGTCGACCTCGACCTCCTTGCGTGCCTCGCCGCCATTCAGGCAGGCGACCAGGTTCCCCCGGTCCACGCCGGCGCGCTGGGCCAGCTTGATCAGCTGGTCGCGCGGCTGGGCGAGCTTGGCCCAATCGTCCTGGTGCTGGTACAGCGCATCGTGCGTCCGCCAGAACCGCTCCCCTCCCTGCCGCGCGGCGCACATGGCGACCTCGGCGGCGGCCACCGCGTTGGGGTGGATGCTGGTCAGCGGGAGGTTGATGAACACCCACCGGACCTTCCCGGTTCTGACATACTCGCTGTCCAGGGCCGGGAGCACGGTGACCGCGAACAGGCGGCAGGCGGGGCATTGGAAGTCCGCCATTTCGTAGACGGTTACGGGGGCGTCGGGTCGCCCCTTACTCCGGGCCTCCAGGGCGTCGCCCGCCTGCAGGCCGGCGGCTGTCAGCACGGCGCCGAGTAGAAGGGTCTTCACGGGGACCAAAATACGAACAAAAACGCTCTTGCGGACCCGTCCGACGGGTCTCAATTTGATTAAGCAATCCTCGGTACTATCCCATGCCGACGTTCGCCCAAGCCGTTGGGCGTCAAGGCGCGGTGATCGAAATAAGAGAACTACTTCTGTGGGGGCGGCCGGTGCCGTCCGTTTTCCTCATGCCGGGGAGGGTTGTCCCATGTGTACTTTTTGTCGACTGCAGTACTCGTTGCCCTGGTCGTCCACCCATCCGCCTACCCATTCTCCACCCACCTAACGCGTTCACCCTGCGGGATTCGGTTTGACCCGCGGGGACAGTCACGCTCACGGATAGACGATCAGTCACGATCCACATCACGCAAGGGGAGTGTGTATGAGCCGTGATCAGTCAGTGTCCCGACCTCTGGGTTGGGCGTTTCTCGCAGCGGTGCTGCTGGCGATACTACCGGCGGGAGCGGCTGCACAAGAGCCGGTCACGATCAGCGGGAAGGTGACGGGGGCAACGGGTGAGGCCCTGCCCGATGTCAACGTCGTCATTCCGGATCTGGGCGTTGGGGCGTGGACCGGTGCCAATGGCAACTATGTGTTGAGTGTGCCGGGCGGGCGCGCGCGTGGCCAGCAGGTGAGGTTGATCGCGCGGGTCATCGGGTACCGCGCGAGCTCCGCGCTCGTGACGCTGACGTCAGGCGGCACCCTCGAGCAGAACTTCCAGCTTGCGGCGGATCCGCTACGCCTCGATGAAATTGTCGTGACCGGCGCGGGCACGGAGCAGGCTCGCGAGAAGCTGGGCACGGCATCGTCGACCGTTGATGGTTCGATCATCCAGCGCACCAACGAGACCAACGTCGTGCAGGCGATGGCGGGAAAGATCCCGAACGTTCTGACCAACCAAGCCAGCGGTGACGCCGGCGCTTCGACATCGATTCAGATCCGCGGTCCCAAGACGTTCGGCACGAGTCAGCCGACGATCATCGTCGACGGCGTGCCGATCAGCAATAACACTCGCGGTCAGGCGGTACTGTCGGGCATTCCGTCGCCCAATCGCGCAGCCGACATCAATCCCGACGACATCGAGTCGGTCGAAGTGCTCAAAGGCGCGGCTGCTGCGTCCATCTATGGCGTGAGCGCGGGATCGGCAGGCGCGATTCTGATCACGACGAAGCGTGGGCAGGCCGGCCGAACTCAGTACAGCCTTCGGAGCAGCTTCCAGGCCGATCAACCGGTCGGCACGGTGCCGGTCCAGCGCAAGTTCGGCGTCGGAACGGGCGGTGTGACTCCCGCGTGCGTGCCCTCGACGAATCCCGCGCTCATCAACTGCGCGGTTCCGGCCGGACAATTCTTCTCCTGGGGCGCACCGATTCCCGACAGCGTGCCCACCTACGATCACGGCAAGGAGATATTCGAGACGGGCGCCTTGATCGACAACACCTTGTCGATCTCGGGCGGCACGGATCGCACGACGTTTTATCTGTCGGCGGGGCAGCTGCACCAGAACGGCTTCATCGTGGGTCCCCAGGATACGTACGAGCGCTACACGCTGCGCTTTACCGGATCGCACAAGCTCTTCGACAATCTGACCGTCACGGCTACCGGGAACGCGGTGCAGACCAAGGGCGGCGGGTTGGATCGCGGTAACTCGATCAACGGTATCGGCATCAGCGCGCTGCGGCAGCCACCCAACTTCAACGCGCAGCAATACCTGTCGCCGGTGACCGGGCTGCATCGCTCGTGGCGATTCCCGAACCCCGGTGTGAATTGCGCGGCGTCGATTCCGGCGCAGTGCAATCGTGGCTTCGACAATCCGTTCTACGCATTGAACCAGGACCAGCTGTTCGGGCAGACGGGCCGCTACTACGGAAACCTGAACGTCAACTGGCGACCGCTGCTGTGGCTCCAGGTCAACTGGACTCTCGGCGGTGACTACAACAGCGATGATCGCACGTACGCGTATGCGCGGGCGAGCTCCGGCACGCCGGGCGGGCAGATGGAGCGGTGGCAGTTCTATGATCGCCTGTTCGATCACACTCTCACCGCGGCGGGAACGCACGAGTTCAATCAGAACGTGCGCGGCAGCCTCACGCTCGGGCAGAATCTCAACGAGACGTATTTCCGGCAGATCGACGTCACCGGGCAGACGTGGATCGCGCCCACGCCGTTCAAGCTGTCCAACACCACGACGCGCCTGCTGCCCAACGACGCCGAGCAGCGGCGTCGCGTCGAAGGGTATTTCGGCCAGGCGAACCTCGATCTCTACGATCAAGTGTTTCTCCAGGCCCGGCTACGCAACGACGCCAACTCGGCGTTCGGCATCAAGCATCAGCGGGCGTGGTATCCGGGCGCGAGCGCCGCGTGGAGCTTCACGAAGTCGCTCAAGGTTCCTGAGAATTACCTGACATTCGGAAAGCTGCGCGTTGCCTATGGGGAGAGCGGCCAGCAGCCACCGCTGTACGCGACGCAGGACGTGTTCATCACGAACTCGTTCGCGGATTTCAACCCCGGATCCTTGCAGGCGACCACGCTGAACGGGATCGGCGGTCTCTACGCCTCGGCGAATCGCGGCAATCCCGACATCTCACCCGAGCGCGTGAAAGAAGTGGAAGCCGGCTTCGATTTCAGCTTGTTCCGGGGCCGTTCCGACCTGTCGTTGACGCGCTATGTCTCGAAGTCGGAGGGCATCATCTTTGGTGTTTCGCTGCCCCCCTCGACGGGTTACACCAGCGTCAACCTCAACGCCGGCGCGCTGCAGAACAAGGGTTGGGAGCTCACGAGCTCCATTCGCGCCGTGCAGCGGCCCGACTTCTCCGTCGATATCGACTGGAACTGGGCCAAGAACCGCAACGTGGTGACGAGCCTCGGGGCGATCGACGCGCAGCTGCAGGGGACGGTCCTGCCGGCGACGCCGGCGAATTGCGGACCCGAAGCAAAATTGCCGCGGTGCGTCACCGGGTTTGCCAGTTCGTTCTCAGGGCAGACCACGAACGCCCAAGTGGGTTATCCGCTCGGCGTGTGGCGGTCGGTCGACTTTGCCCGCTGCGGTCGGAATATCGGCATCATCGGCAACGATTCGGTCGGCGTCTACTGCCAGGGCCAGCCGGACGGCGCACTCTACATCAACGCCCTCGGCTACCCCATTCAGGATCCCACGTCGCGGGCGATCGGGAATCCCTGGCCTGACTGGACGGCGGGCATTTCCGCCACCGTCACCTACAAGGGGATTCAGGTCAGCGCGTTCCTCGATCACCGCCAGGGCGGTGACGTGCTGAACATGACGCGCTCGTCCATGTACCAGTACGGCACGCACAAGGACACCGAAATTCGCGGCCAGTACCGCACGTTCGGCCAGAACATGCTGTGCCAGAACAAGACGTGCGACGTGCTGAACGGGCCGGTGGTTGGCCCGGGCGCCGGCGACTCCGTGGTCATCGGCGAGTCCTGGTTCGGCGGTCTCGGCGCAACGGGGGGACCGATCACGACGCGCCTCGAGGACGGCACGTTCACGCGGCTCCGCGAGATCTCGGTCAGCTACTCCTTCCGGGGCGGCTGGGTGCGTAAGCTGGGAGGAATCGAGCAGATCGATGTGAAGGTGTCCGGCCGGAATCTCGGTCTATGGACACGCTACAGCGGCCTCGATCCGGAGATCAACCTCGGTGGCGCGCAGAACGCCAACCGCGGGATCGACTGGTTCAATGCGCCACTGTCGCGCTCTTGGGTCGTCCAGGCCACCCTGCATCACTAACCATCAGCGAGGAGATCACGATGAAGACGTCCAGCAAGACCATATTCGTGCTCGCGCTCGCTGCAGCGGGCGCTGGGGCGGCATGTTCGGATTTTTTACGCGGTCCAGGACTGACGGACAATCCGAACAGCCCCGTGACCGTGACGCCGACGCAGCAGCTGATCGCGATGCAGTCCAACATGGCCACGGTTCTCGAGGGCCAGCTGGCGCGCTGCGCGGGCATTTTTACGCAGCAATTGATCGGCAGCAACAACCAGCAGCTCACGTACTGCACGCAATATCGCGTGAGCGAAGGGGACATCTCGGGTCAGATGGCGTCGTTCTATACGGGCGGCGGCCTGGTGGCGATGCGCAACATCGAAGCCTCGGGTGATCCGCTGCTGGTGGGTATCGCCAAGATCTGGGAAGGCCTCGCGTTCGGGACGGCGACGTCGGTCTGGGGCGACCTGCCCTATACCGAGGCGCTGAACCCGGCGATTGTGACCCCGCGCCTCGATCGGCAGGAAGACATTTACGCCGAGATGTTCAACCGGCTCGATGAAGGGATCACCTCCCTGCAGAGCGCCTCGAGCGCCGGAAACTGCGAGCCGGCGGATTTGATCTACTGCTCCGCGGCGGGTCCACGGGCGACAGAGATTGCCCGCTGGATCGCTGCCGCCAACACCCTGAAAGCCCGGTTCCACCTGCACCTCGTGGAGCGCAATGGGGCGACCGAGTACACGGCGGCGCTCGCAGCCGCGAACCTGGGCATTGCTGAGATTCCGGCGACTGCGGCTGATGGCATGCACGGCCGTGGGCCGGGGGACTTCCGCATGTTTCATGGCAATGTCCAGGACTCCGACGCCAATATCTGGGCCGAGTTCCTCGCGCAGCGGTCGGACATCGTCGCCGGTAACGTGCTGGTGTCGATCATGAAGGCACGGAACGATACCATTCGCCTCGCGGCGTACTTCGATCGCAATGCCGCGAGCCAGTTCATCGGGTCCGACCAGAACAACGTGGCCGTGCCCCCGGCGAGCGCGCCGTCGGCGATTAACACCAGCGTCCGCCGTCTGTTCACGTTCCGTCAGCCGATCGTCACCTGGGCCGAGAACCAGCTCATTCTGGCTGAGGCCAAGTTCCGCACCGGCGATTCCACCGGCGCGGTCGTAAACGTCAACAACGTGCGGACCAAGGTGGGCCTGCCGGCGCTGGCCGGTGCGTCGTTCACCGATATCATGCTCGAGAAGTACATCGCCATGTTCCAGAATATCGACGTGTGGTCGGATTACAAGCGGACGTGCGTGCCGACGTTGATACCGTACACGGGCAACAGCGAAGTGATGGGCCGCCTGCCGTACGGCGCGGCGGAGCGGAACGCCAACCCGAATGTGCCGTTGCCGACGCAGTATCCGGGAACCACGTCCGGATCGTCACCAGTGCGAAATTGGAACGATCCGAACGCGTGTTGATGATTGATGGGCGAAGCTAGTACCACCGGTCCGGCCGCGCACGGCCGGACCGGTTGCGTTTGAAACATCGAACGGCGAGCTTGAGGTCGACATGGTGAATCCGCAGCGTCTGATCGTTTGGGCCGTCGCGCCACTGTTCGCGGCGTGCTACATGCAACGCCCGCTGACGGAGTCCGTGCCGCAGGCCTCCACGCGCATCGTGGCCCTCGTCACCGATACCGGCAGGGCCGAGCTCGCCAGAGTGCTTGGTGCCAACGCGCAGGAAGTCGAGGGCGTGGTGGTCACTGCGAATCCGAGCGCCTGGGATCTGCAAGTCATACGCGTTGACTACCGCGGCGGACAGTCGACGCCGTGGAGGGGAGAACAGGTCACGTTTCCCCGCTATGCGCTGACCAATGCGTCGGTGCGCACGTTCAATAGAAAGCGGAGCTGGGTGATTGCGGGGATAATCACGGGGACCGCGGTGCTCGCCGCAAAGCTGTTCGGCGCCCTGAGTTTCGGCGGCGGCTCCGGCGGAGAACCGCCTCCTCCCAACTGACGCCTACTGGCCGAGCTGCGCCGCCACGATCGCAAGCGCGCGCCGCTCGAGCTCTCCCGACGACGTGCAGGGGAGCTGGTCCGCCGTAATCGCCCGATCGCGGGCATATGCCAGCACGGCGGTTCGTACCAGTGTTCGTTGCGCGTCAATCACTTCGACATATGCGGTCAGCCGCACGTTCAACTGGTAGGTGTTGACGCGCGGGATCCCGCCGGCAGCCAATCCACAATCCAGGAATACCGAGGCGTGCGTTCCCGCGATTCTCGGGGATGGAGTCTGCAGGTGGAAGACGACCGTGCCGGCACTCGAGTCCGCGGATTCGAGTGGCATACCGATCTTTCCCTCCGCGCCCAACAGTGTTTGCCAGACGCGGGCACGCGGGGCGGAGAACTCCTGGGCGTGCAGCAGGGTTTGCCGCGTGAGATCGATGGCTTCATTTGGGGCCACGGTCGTGCGGACGACGTCGGTCGCGGCAGCGGGTTCGCGGCTCGTGCTGGACGAGGCGCAGCTCAGCAGGAGCCCAGCCGCACAGATGACGACGAAAGCATCGCTCATTGATGACGGTCCGTTTTCAGGGTGTCCAGACTGGTGATGGTCCAGATGACGACGACGCCGCAGCGGGCATCGTGGCTGCTCGAGAGAAACTCCGGCGGGATCTGCGACATGCCGCTATAGACCTCGATGGCGGCGACATCGTTCGGATCGATGAATTGATCGACCGGTATGTCTCCCGTCACCGGGAACGGCGAACCGTTCACGTAGTACAGGACTGGACACGCGCGCGATCCATTGACACCGATCGTCCGCGACATGCGGACGACTTGACCGCCATCGTAGGGTCCTGACGTTGGTTGGAGCTGGACTCCCGGGATCCGGCGTAACAAATCCGTAAATCGCCGGGGCTGGATCCGGAGTATCTCGGTCCGATTCATGAAATGACCCTGCGCGTGCAGGCGGCGTTCTTCGAATCCTTGCATCGCCGGCAACCGCGGCGCCGCTCTTCCGGTGACTTCAACCGGGTCCAATGATACGGCGAGCGTCGCCAACGTGATCTGCACGCGCGCGGTATCGTCTGCGACGGTGACGGACGTGAGCAGCGTGCTATACCCGACGAGCCGGACCTGGATGACGCGGACGCCGGGGGCGACCTGGAGGATGATGAACCCCCCATCGGCGGCGGTCACGGTCGTCTGCCGTGTTCCGATGATCGAAATGCGCGCGAATGGGAGTGGCGTGCCGTCATCCGCTGCCTTCACCGTTCCGACCAGTGTCCCGGGACCACGATTCCCCTGGGCGGACAGCGGCGAGAGGGAAACGGTCAGGAGGACGATCTCGCGCAGCAAGGGAGTCATTGGCCGATGGCAATGACTTCGATATCAAACACCAGGGTCGAGTTGGCCGGTACAATGATCGTGCCGTTCTGATCTCGTAAGGGCTGTGCTCCGTAGCCAAGTGACGGCGGAATGATCAGCCGGCGCTTGCCCGTCGTCTGCATGCCGATCACGCCTTGCTCGAATCCGTCGATGAGATCGCCCACGCCCGGGACAAAGTGCAGCGGCACGCCGCGGTCCCGCGAGCTGTCGAACTTCGTGCTGTCGAGCAGGTACGCGTCATAATCGACCGTCACCTGCGTGCACCACGGCAGCGGCGCCCCGGTGCCGGCGGTGACCTCGATGTACTGGAGCCCTCTGGATGTGACGAGGGTGTCGCTGAGCGTGTCGGTCACGGGAAACGACTGTGCCAAGCAGGTCGGCGCCGTGATCTTGTTGAAACAGCCCAGGAGCGCGAGCGAGCCAAGCGTCGCTGCCGCCCAGAGTCCCGCCCGCCGCGTCACCATACGGCTACCGTCGACCGCTCGAGACCCGATTCCAACGTCCATTCGACGTGCCCCCCGCCACGAACTGTGATCGCATCGGTCGTGACATTACCGTTCGCCCCCACCGGATTACCCTCGAGCCGGACCGTGCGCCCGGCCTCGATCATCCGGAACGGCAGCGTAAAGGTCTCCCGCCCCGTCGCCGATACGGTGCCAAGGCGGCTCCGCCCGCCGTCATGCAGTACCGTAACAGAGACGTCGAGCCAATGATGGTTGACCACGGTCAAGCTCCAGGCCTCCGTCGAAGGAACCGCTGCCGCCGCCGGTGCCCCTCGTCGCGGCGCGCAGCCCCCCAGCAGGGCAGCAGACGCCAGCAGAGCGGCAGAAAGACGCATGGGTTGAGGCTCGCCCCCGCGCCTCCGACTGTCAAGCTCCTGTGGAATCCCTTGCGAGGTTCCGCCACAGCGGTGAAAATACCCGTAGGCACCGTCACCCCGAGGCGGTATATGGATCAGATCTCCGTGCACTGCGTCATCCAGCTCCAGCGCAACATCATCATACCCGGTCGATGTAGTCCGTAGACCATCCGCGAGACCGTTTCACGAACTCTGCCGGAATCGCTCCATGCGATCCGGGGCATATCACACGCACTTCGTCGCGAAAGAGGTGAATCATGAAACACGAATCTCGTGTACTGCAGGTCGCAGCGGTTGTCGCCCTCCTGGTCGGATGGGTCCCCGCCCTGGCCGGACAGCAGGGGACCGTTGGAGGCGTCGTCAAAGACGAAACATCGGGCAATCCGATCGTCGCGGCGCGGGTGGCGGCCGTCGGCACCAACACCTTTGCACAGACCAATGCGACCGGCCACTACGCGCTCACCGGCGTTTCGCCGGGACAGGTGACGCTGCGCGTGAGCGCCATCGGGTATGGCGCGGTGACTCGGGCGGTGACGGTGACGGCGGGCGAGGTGACGGCGGCGGATTTCTCGCTCCCGCTGCAGCCCTACTCGCTCGATGAAATTGTCGTTACCGCGACCGGGGAACAGGCGAAGCGCGAAGTGGGAAATGTCATCAACACCATCCACGCCGATTCCCTCGTCGCGACGCGACCCATCTCGAATATGGGTGACCTGCTCAGCGCGAAAGCACCCGGTGTCGAGGTCCTCGCCGGGAATCTGACGGGCGCCGGGGCGCGCGTGCGGATCCGCGGGACCAACAGCCTGTCGCTCAACAATGAGCCGCTATACATCATCGACGGCATCCGCATGACCGCCGACAACAACTCCTCCAGCATCGGGATCGGCGGCACGAATCCCAGCCGGATCAACGACATCAATCCCGAGGAGATCGAGTCCATCGACGTGGTGAAGGGTCCGTCCGCCGCGGCGCTGTACGGCACGGCGGCCTCCACCGGCGTGATCATTATCAAAACGAAACGTGGCCGGCCCGGGCCTGCACAATGGACCGCCTACGCCGAGCAGGGTTTCATTACGGATCAGAACACGTACCCCGATGCCTACCGGGGCTGGCGGACGACGCCAACGGCGTCCACGCCCACCAACGGCGTGCAATGCTTCCTCACCCAGGTCGCCGCCGGCACCTGCACGCAGGACAGTGTCACGAGTTTCAATCTGTTCAACGATCCGCAGACGACTCCCAATGCGACCGGGTACCGCAACCAGTACGGCGTGCAGGTGTCCGGCGGGTCTGACGTGTCCAGCTATTTCGTCTCGACCGAGTTCGAGAACGAGGTGGGCCAGCTGAAGATGCCGTCGTTTGCGGTCGACTCCCTGACGGCGCTGCGGCAGATTGGTGAAGTCCCATTCGAGCAGCTCCACCCCAACGGCCGTCGCCGCGTGAGCCTGCGGGCCAACGTCGAAACCCATCCGAATTCGCGACTCGATATCTCGATCTCCAGCGGATTTGTGTCGAGCGCACAGCGCTTGCCGCAGACGGACAACAACACGACCGGCCTGCTGTCCAACGCGCTCGGTGGGCCCGGCAACGTGAACAATGGACGGCACGGATATCGGGCCTTCACGCCGAACGAGTTCTTCTCGGAGACGGTCAACCAGAACGTCAACCGGTTCCTGGGGAGCGGTACGGCCAACTGGCGTCCCGCGAGCTGGCTCTCGTTCCGCGCCACGGGCGGGCTCGATTTCGCGCAGCGGCTCGACACTGATCTCTGCCGCCGCGACGAGTGCGTCGACTTCGGCACGACCAAAACCGGCTTCAAGACGGACAACCGGACGAATTTCTTCTCGTATACGGGTGACGCGAGCGGCACCGCGACATTCCAGCTGACCTCGACGATCTCGTCCCGCACCACGGTCGGCATGCAGTATCTGAAGAACGTCTTCGATCGGAATGGCGCCTTTGCGGAAAACCTCGCCCCTGGGGGGACGACTGTGGATGCCGGCGCGACGCCGCGCGTCAGCGAGGTGACGGACATCAGCAAGACCTTCGGGGCGTTCCTGGAAGAGCACGTCGGGATCAAGGAGCGGGTCTTCGTCACGGGCGCCGTCCGCGTCGATAACAACAGCGCCTTCGGCGCCAACTTCAAGGCCGTGTACTACCCGAAGCTCAGCGTGAGCTACGTCATCTCCGACGAGCCGTTCTTCCCCCGCTGGCGGTGGGTCAACAGCGTGCGGTTGCGCGGTGCGATCGGCGCGTCGGGCGTGCAACCTGGTACCACCGACGCGTTGCGGTTCTTCGCTCCGACGATCGCCCGCATTGAAAACGCCGACAATCCGGTCATCGTGTTCTCGGCACTCGGGAATGCGAATTTGAAGCCGGAGCGGGCGCGCGAGATCGAGATCGGCGGCGAGGCGACGCTGTTCAACAGCCGAGTCAATCTCAACCTGACGTACTACAACAAGCGCACCAGCGACGCATTGATCGCCCGGATCCTGCCGCCGTCCGCCGGCGCCAGCATCTCCCGGTTCGAGAACCTGGGCGCCGTCGTGAACCGCGGCGTCGAGATCCTCGCCGATACCCGGGTCTTCGACAAGCCGTCGTTCGGATGGGACCTGAGCGTCAGCGCGGGCTATAACACCAATTTCATCGCCGACATGGGTGGGGTGCCGCCGATCATCGGGACTACCACGCGGCAGATCGCGGGCTACCCGATCAACGGCTGGTGGCAGCGCCCATACACCTACGCCGACGCGGACCACAACGGCATTATCACCGCCAACGAGATCACGGTGGCCGATTCCGCCCAGTTCGTGGGCTATGCGAACCCGCGGTGGGAAGTGACGTACACGACGGGCTTCGATTTCTTCAAGCGAAAACTGCGCGTCGTGGCGCTGCTCGACCACAAGAGCGGGTTCTACCAGCTCAACGGGACCGAGCGCATCCGCTGCGAGTCGCGTCTCAACTGCCGCGGCGAGCTGGATCCGACCGCGCCGCTGTGGGAACAGGCGCGCGTGGTCGCACTGCGGGAAACGCCGTCGCGCACGCAATGGGGCTTCATCGAAAAGGCGACGTTCGTACGGCTGCGCGAGCTCTCGGCCACGTATGACTTGCCGCAGCGCTGGGCCCGCACGTTCTCCGCCAGCCGGCTCAGCTTTACGGTCGCCGGCCGCAACATCTGGAAGGCCACCGGCTGGACCGGCATGGACCCTGAGGCCAATTACTTCGAGGGCGCTACGGGAATTGTCAGCAACTTCCAGACAGCGCCGCCGCCGACCCTCTGGACTTTCCGCCTGAACGTGGGGTTCTGACCATGCGCGCACACACGATCAAGAGACTGCATGTGGTGAGCGCGTTCGGCGCGCTCCTGCTGTTGCTGGCGCAGGCCTGCACCAAGGACCTGCTCAAAGTGACTGATCCCGACATCATCCTCGACGAGACCCTGAAAGCAAGCTCGGCGTCGGGGGCGCAGGGCATCCACAACGGGGCGATCCTCCGGCTCGCGCAGGCCACCGCCGGCACGCAGGGGCCCGATGCGCTGTTCGTCTTTGGCGGTCTGCTGACCGACGAGTGGCAATCCGGAGACACGTTCATCCAGCGCAACACCATGGATCAACGGATTTGGGATCCGCAGAACACGTTCAACGCGGGGCCGTACCGCAACCTCAATCGCGTCCGCGTGCTCGCGGAAGCGGCCATCGTTGCCCTGCGGCAATACAAACCGGCGCCCGCTACGAACATCGCCCGGATGTTCGCGTTCACTGCATACGTCCAAACTCTGATCGGCGAGCACTACTGCAATGGGACGCCGCTCAGCGAGCTCCAGGAGAGTGTGGTCCTCCCTGGCGAGCCGATCTCCAACGACTCGATGTTCGCGTTGGCGCTCGCGACCGCCGACTCCGCTGTGGCGAACCTGGGCGGTGGTGACAGCGCGCTGGTCGCGCGCTTCATCCAGGTCGTGCGGGCGCGTGCCCTGCTCGACCGCGGACAGTTCGCGGCGGCCGCCGCGGCTGTGGCGGGCGTTCCCGACGACTTCCATTACGATGTAGAGTACTCGATCGTCGCCGGCGACAATCAGATTTGGGCGCTGAACTCGAGCGCCCGGCGCTATACCGTAGGGGACCTGGAAGGGACGAACGGACTCAACTACCGGAGTGCCAACGATCCGCGCATCCCCACCAGGCGCGGGCCCGATCGGATCTTCGATACCGCGTTTCCTTTGCAGGTACTCCGCCAGGGGATCTGGGGACGTGAAAGCCGCGTCAAGATCGCGTCGGGGGTCGAAGCGCGCCTGATCGAGGCGGAGAGTGCGCTGCAAGCCGGCGACGCGACCACGTGGCTCGCCAAGCTCAATCAGGTGCGGGCCAACGCGACGTTACTGCCGGTCCCCGTCGATACGAGCTACCGGCCGGTAGCCGGCACGCTGCTCGCGCCGCTCGCCGATCCTGGCGTGTCGGCCGGGGACTCGCTGAGAATCAAACTCCTGTTCCGGGAACGCGCGTTCTGGATGTTCGGCACCGGGCACCGGCTCGGCGACATGCGGCGGCTCCTGAGACAGTACGGCCGCACCGTCGGCCAGGTCTACCCGATCGGCGCGTGGTTCAAGGGAGGGAACTTTGGTGACGCGATTCAAATGCCCGTGCCGTTCGACGAGCAGAATAATCCCAACTTTGTGAGCTGCACCGACCGAAACCCGTGAAGCCGTTGCGGCAGAATGGGGGGGCCTTCGGGCCCCCCTTTGTTTTACTTGGCGCGAGTCGTGATGATGACGACGCCGCTGGCTGAGCTCCCGCCGAAGTACGTGGTCGCATCCATCGCGTTGAGGACTTGAATCGTGAAGATGTCCGCCGCGGCGATCTGCTGCAGCATTTGCAGGTCGGCCACGCGAACGTTGTCCACGATTACGCGGACCTGGTCGTCGAGGTAGATGCTGGAGCGGCCGCGCCGCTGGATGCGCGCCGCGGTCCCGCGGGTTTCGCGCAGCTGGATACTGGGAACGGTGAACCGCAGCGCGTCCCACGCCGTCCTGGCTCCCGACGCCGCGATCTGGTCCTGGGTGACGACCTTGCCGAGCTCCGGGGGCACGCTGGCGGTGCGTTGGGGATGCGTGCCGGAGCCGCCACACGCTGCAGCGAGGGTCGTGCCAAGCAGCAATCGCAGTGCGACGCGCATGGGAATGAGGCTGGAGGCGGCGTGCGGGACTGTCAAGACTGTAGGGCTTCCCTTGCGGGCTTCGGACAGGTGCTTCACTATTCGGACATCCTTCACTCGGAGCAAGCATGGATCAAATTTCCGTTCGCTGCGTTCTTCACCTCCAGCGCAACATCATCATCCCCGGTCGATGTAGTAGTCGCTAGCGGCCCGTAGACCGTTGTTGTGTAGAGCCGCTCCGGTTTTCGGACCGGATAATCGCGTTTCCATGACAATTCCTACTCCAACTGAGGAAGGGGAATATGCGATTTGCGATATCGAGGACATTCCTGCTCCTGACTCCCGCGCTGCTGCTCGCCTTATGCGTGCGGCCGGCGGCAGCGCAGCAGGGCGAAGTGACGGGCCGAGTGACCGACAAGACGGCCGGTCAGGCACTGGCCGGCGCCCAGGTTTCCATCGTCGGCACGACCCTCCGCGCGTCGACAGGGCAGGATGGCCGCTACCGTCTGGTGAACGTACCGGCTGGGCAGGCGACGGTGCGCGTGTCGTACATCGGCTACGCGACGACGACGCAACCGGTCACCGTGTCGGCTGGCGCCCCGGCGGTCGCGGATTTCGCCATCGCGCAGGCGGCCGTCGGCCTCGAGGCCGTCGTCGTGACGGCGACGGGCGATCAGGCGGTGCGTGAGCAAGGGACGGCCGCGCACAATGTCGATTTGCGCGACCGCACGAGTCAAGCCGCCGTCTCCAACCTTGCCGACGCCCTCAACTCGACCGTCCCCGGCGTGGTCGTGCAGTCGAGCGGCGGTACGACGGGCTCGGGCACCAGAGTTCGCATCCGCGGCTCCAACAGCGTCTCGCTGTCCAACGATCCCGTCTTGATCGTGGACGGCATCCGCGTGGAGAACGGCTCGAACTCGACATCGATCGGCGTCGGCGGGCAGCAGCCGTCGCGCTTGAACGACATCAGCCCACAGGATCTCGAGGCGGTGCAGGTGAACAGTGGTCCGGCGTCGAGCGTGTTGTACGGCACCGACGCGGCGAACGGCGCGATCGTCATGCGCACGCGGCGCGGCCAGCCCGGTGCGACCAAGTGGACGATGTCCGCCGAGGGCGGCGTGCTCAACGATTACGGGACCTACCCCGACAATTACAGCGGCCTCACGGCGCTCGATTCACTCTGCACGCTCACGCGCGTCGTGGCAACCCTGAATCCCTGCGTACAGGCGCACGGTGTGCGCCGCTTCAATCCGATCGAGCAGCGCAGCCCGTTCCGGACGGGCCATCGCGCCCAGTATGGAATCAGCGCCTCGGGCGGGTCAGAGCAGACGACGTTCTATCTCGCGGGCCACTTCAACAACGAAGACGGGGTGTATCCGGTCAACACGAGCCGGCAGGTCAATCTGCTCGCCAACATCTTCGATCACGTGCGGTCGAACATGGACATCCAGGCGACGGCGCTCTACACCAACGGCCGGCTGCGCCTGCCGCAGAACGACAACAACTCGTTCGGCGTCCTCTCGAGCGGATTCCTCGGCGGCACGGACAGCACGTCCAACGACGGCTACGGTTTCCTGTTACCGGCGCAGAGCTTCTCGATTCAGACGTTCCAGAATATCGATCACTTTACGGGGAGCCTGCAGGCGAATTATCGGCCCCTCACCTGGCTCGAAGCGCATGCCGTGATCGGGACTGACTTCCTCAGCCGGTACGACGAGAACACGACATTCCCGGGCGTGATACCGGCAGCGTTCAGCCTGAGCGGCAACCAGGGGAACCGCAACGCGAATCCGTTCCAGATTTATAACTGGACGGGAAATTTCTACGCGACGGCGTCGTTCGCGCTCACACCCTCCCTGAACTCCACGACCAGCGGCGGTCTGCTCTATTACCACCTGCGCAACCACGGCGTGCTGGCCGGGGTGCAGCAATTGACGGCCGGCACGAATTCTCTGACGGGTGGCGTGATTCCGTCGGTGAACGAACAGACCCTCGAGACCATCACCATCGGGCGGTTCATCGAGGAGCGCGTCGCCTTCGACGACAACACATCGTTCGGAAAGCGGTTTGGGAACATTCTATACCCGCGGCTCTCCATGTCGTGGGTCGCCTCCGAAGAGCCCTTCTTCCCCAAGCCGGGCTGGCTGGGCGCGCTCAAGCTGCGCGCCGCGTATGGCAGCTCGGGACTTCACCCCGGGCCGACCGATGCCCTGCAGTTCTTCAACCCGACGCCCGTCGTCGTCAGCAACACCGACGTCCCGGGAATCACGATCGGCAACCTGGGCAATATTGCGCTGAAGCCCGAGCGGACGAATGAGACCGAAGCCGGCCTCGACGCGGAGATCCGCCCGCTCTCGGCGCGCTTCGCGTTCACGTATTACTCGAAATTGTCGCACGACGCGCTCATCGCCGTGACGCTGCCGCCCAGCTGCGGGTGCGGCACGTCGATCTTCCGCAACCTGGGATCGGTGAGCAACAAAGGCGTAGAGATCTCCGCGGTGGCCACCGTGCTGCACATGCGGAACGTCTCCGTCGATTTGAACCTCGGGGCGTGGGGCACGAAGAGCCGCGTAAAAACCCTCGGGGCCAACGTCGCGCCGATCATCTTTGGTCTCGGCGGCGCAACGCAGCGCATGCAGATCGGCTACGCGCCGGGCAGTTACTTCCAGCGGCCGTACACGTTCCAGGATACCAATGGCGACGGGATCATCGCGACCAGCGAAGTGACGCTCGGCCCGGCCGCCACATTCCAGGGCCAGCCGTTCCCGGATCACGGCGGCTCAGTGGGCAGCACGATCACCGTGTTCCAGCACTTCCATCTCTACGGGCTCGTGGATGGCCGCTTCGGCAACAAGCTGTTCAACAGCACCGAGCAATTCCGCTGCGGCGTCAGCAACTGCCGGGGTCGCAATGACCGGACGGCGCCGCTCGCGGAGCAGGCGGCCGCCGTGGCCAATATTCTCGGGACCCAGGCCGGCTACATGGAGGACGCCGATTTCATCAAGTTCCGCGAGTTGTCGCTGACCTACGATGCGCCGGCCAAGTGGGGCGCCCGGATCGGCGCGTCGGGGCTGACCTTCACGATCGCGGGACGCAATCTGGCGACCTGGACCAAGTACAAGGGGCTCGATCCCGAGCTCAACGAAGCCGGCCAGAACAACTTCACGACGGCCGACTTCCTGACCCAGCCCCCGGTTCGCTACTGGATCGGGCGCGTCAACATCAGCTTCTGACCGGAGAACACGGACCCATGACCATTCAGCTGCAGCAATCGATGGCCCGGGCGCTCCGCTTCGGCGGAGGCCGCGGACTCGCCACCGCGCTGGTCGCGGCGGCACTCGTGATCACCGCAGGTGCCTGCCACCTGCTGGACGTCAATACACCCGACGTGGTCCCTTCCGGGGGGCTCGACGATCCCAAGGCGCTTCCCACGATCCGGGCCGGCGCGATCGGCGATTTCGGGATCGCCTATACAGGATCCGGAGCGCAGGGCTCGGGCGGCACGACCGAAGGGCAAGTCCTCGCCAGCGGCCTGCTCGCCGACGAGTGGGTCAATACGGAAACCTTCCCGGATCGAATCCAGGCCGATGCCCGCCAGACCGACCCGGCGAGCGGCACGTGGACGACGGTGTACCGAAATCTCGCACGGGCGCATTTGTCTGCCCTCAACGCCGCGGATCGATTCCGCCAGCTGTCTGACAGTACGCTGAACTCGGGGCGCGCCGAGATGCTGGCATTGGCGGCCTACACACGGTTGATGTTCGCTGAGAACTACTGTTCCGGGGTCCCCCTGAGCTACCCGAACCCGGACGGCTCGGTGAGCTACGGCGCGCAGAACACGACGCCGCAGTTGCTGGATTCCACGCTAGCCCTATTCAACCAGGCGCTGGCTGCGGCGCGTCTGTTGGCGAGTGCCGGCGCGCGCACCACGTTCGTTGCGCTGGCGACCGTGGGGAAGGCCCGGACGCTGCTGGATATGGGCCGGCTGGTAGATGCCGATACCGTGGCGTCCGCGGCCAGCGTGGCCACGACATTTGCCTACGTGATCCAGCACGATCTCAACACGGCACGCCAGCAAAACGGCGTGTTCTCCGGCATCCGAAAGTTCAAACGGTACGGAGTGGCGGATCTCGAAGGCGGGGCGGG
>WNFL01045804.1_pt1 | contig 32468 bp, 32 predicted proteins | sample 5400361 | NCBI WGS metagenome assembly WNFL01 (sample SAMN13153351, study PRJNA577476) | soil metagenome | isolation source: 40 cm soil on Douglas fir-dominated hillslope | place: USA:California | collected 2013-09-17
GCTGAATACAAAGACACACTCGATTACATGCCTTGCAAGATAAGACTGAACCAGGGATGATGGGAGTGGGTGACTTGTGTCTGTGTCATTGGGGCACCCGATGCAATGAATATTTCATGCCTGCATCCTGTATCAAGCAATACAAGACCTATAAGGAGAGTATTGTAAGATATATTGAGCAGCATGTCAAATCTCTCACCACTGCTCTCATCCTTGCTGTTGAGAACTCCCTGATGCAAAGAACTTAAGCCTAATCACCCACTGTGGACAGGTGGGGAGTTGACAGTTCCAGGACAGTTCCAGATGGCACCTGACATGAGAAAGTGACAGTGTGACAGTTGTTAGGTTTGAGGCTGGAAATGAGGCTGGGTTAACCTTCACACATCACACATCAGGGGACATGATGGAGGACACTGTCAATGAATGTAGTTAAATTTTGATAAATAAAAATGGTGGACCACCTGATAGCCATTGTGTTTGAGGCTGGTTGTAATATTGGCTGGTCTGAGGAAGATTGTGATGGGATTCTCTGTGAGGTGCTTCAAGATGTAGTTGCTTGAAATCTCAATCTCAGCACTGTGGGTGGTGAGGAGATGCTCATCAGGAGGTGTAACATATTTCTCCCCCACAGGCTCCAAGCAGGGACCAATCCTCTCTCATCCTTGGTGAGTGGTGGTCTGGCAGTGCTCTAAGATAGTTGAATGGGTGGTGCTGAGTGCTGTTTCACACTTCATACAAATGAGAATGAGGGAGTTGTGTTGCTCATGATGTTGAATGAAGCAGAGTGAGTTGCAGGTCAACTCACTTGGGTAGAGATGGTCATTTGAAGGAGGGGGGGGGCATTACTCAGTGGGATGTTGGAAGGCTGGTAGCAAGAGGCTTGCCGTACACTCCTCCAATTCCTCCATGACAGCAGTTTGCTCCTCAATTTCGACACTTGACAGTTCTGCATCATGCCCTGCAGCTCCTCCAAAATCAACAGCATCTACTGATAGGAATATCAGTGTTTGAAGGTATGCAAGTGTTGCAAACTCACCTGAAGCAGACATAGCCAAGTCTTCAATGTAGTCTGGTGTCCAGTATTCAATGGTGAGTGCTTCCTTTGTCAACCAGAGTGCTTCAATTGACCAATCACCACAGGTCTCCTCTTGCCAGATAACATATCTCAAACATTGAAACTGGTTGTGTGAGATTGGCACTGTTTCATGGTGATCTTGCAAATGGTGCTGGAGAAGGCTGATGTCATTGAATGTTGCATTGGTGCAAAATGAACACATTGTGCTGCTGTCAATGGTGGGAAGAAGAATGTGGATCAGCCTGTCATCCTCAGTGCAAGCACACATTACCGATAATGTGTGCAATTCATGGAGTCCAACTATGGCTGCAAGATGTGATTTGAGATGACCACTGATCTTGAAGCTGTCTGTGGCAAATTGAAGGCAGATCAGGCATGTATGAACATCTATACAAGCTTGTTATAGCACTCAAGCACAAGGCCTACTCCAAAAACACCTCTCTGACCCAGCTGCCATATGACACATGCTCAACTTCATCAACAACACAGGAAGAGTTAAACATATCTACAGTGATATAAGTGCAGAACTAATGGAGGATAACAAGTGGAAATAGTGTACCACACTCTACCTGGAGTAGCTGTCAGAAACCCTTTTACATGTGCCACACAAACACAAAGTCAATGAACAGTTGCCAGAGTCCCAGCAAGAATTAGGACAGTAACAACTGATGAACTGAGCAAATCGTAAACCCCCACTTCCAATAGAACATGTAACATAGATAGCCCTCTTAGCATGATAAATTGGATTTACAAAAAAAAGGTTAGTCTCATCTGATATCTGAATGCCTATACTCATTGATTCTGCTGCAGTGCCTTTGCAATTCATTTCCTAGCTAGAGCATTCACTGCCAAGGTAGATTGGGCATGCAGTGGGACAGCTGCCTGGGTTGTAAGCTGTGCATCCCCCCATCTCATTCTAGGAGAACCCCTTTCTGATGGTGATTGGATGAGCCCCTGGAGAACCTTTCCTGATGGGACTTGGGATGAGCATGCACAAGGAACATTGCTTCTTGATATGTGCTTGATGTATTATTGCCATCTCAGGAGCTCTATTGCTCTCTGCCTCAGCCTCCTGCATCTTTGTAGTGATCTGCCTGATTTGGTGATCATGCCTTAAACTCCACTTCAATATCATGCCACCCAAAAGACCAGAGCCCAGTATGTAAAATAACTACATTTCAAAGGTGTTACATGCTAAACAACCCTTGGTGGTGACTCTCGATCGCCTCGTTTTACAAATACATTTGTAAACACTCTAATGGCTTTGGTAATTTTAATAGGTGTAATAGCATCTTTTGTTGCTTCATAGACATCATCCCCCAATAAAACGGATAACTACGTGCTCTCAGGTTCGCGCTACAACCCCCTTTCACCACCTCACATGGTATTATTTATTATTACATTCTTCTGTACGTTCTGCCAAAGCCAGAAAGATATAGTATAATGGGAATCTTACCGGACAAAGCAAAGCTGCACTTGACCTCTTTTTTTGTGGTGGATATATCGCCATGACGGACGATTTCATTATGACCATCGATTCCGGTGATGAAGAAGTACCGGTGTCAAGACAGTCGAAGGATAAACAAAAAGCAGCTGAAATGGGAAACGAGACCGTTGCACTCGACCCCTCTTTTTCTTTCGACCTGATGGGGGACGCGTATGCAGACCTTCTGCACGAAGAGATGTCATTTCAGGATGTCGTGAAAGCAGGATCGAAGCCTGTGAGACGCCGTGCAAGATATTGGTAGGGACAAATATTAACTGGCCCATTAGGACCCAATCTCTGTTGATGAGATTATCGAGAAACGAAGAAATACCGCCATCATCCAGTCCAAAAAACGCAAACGAAAACTTAATGATGAAGGAGGAGAATGGGAAACGAGTCCACATTCTGCCGACAGGGATGAGTCCTCAGATGACGACTCTGAAAATGGCGATCCATTGCAGGGGAGCACGACTGAGGAAGATACCGATGACGAGAACGAGAATCCAGGGGATTCCGAAGACCCAGTCTCGGAAGCGCAGTCAGAAGAAGAGACTCAGCAAGAGAAGGAACGGAAAGAGGCATTTTTCGCTTCAGGAAACGATTTCAGAGCCTCATTGTCTTCGTCCTTTCTGACGATGAACCTATCCCGGCCAATTTTAAAAGCCCTCACTTCCCTGGGCTTCCATACACCGACGCCCATCCAAGCAGCCACTATTCCTGTTGCTCTCCTAGGGAAGGATATTGTGGGAAATGCCGTTACTGGGTCTGGGAAAACTGCTGCCTTCATCATTCCCATGCTTGAACGCTTGCTATACCGGGAGAAGGGGAAGAACGCCGCAGCGACACGCTGCCTTGTACTTGTTCCGACTCGAGAGCTAGCTGTGCAGTGTTTCGAAGTCGGAAAAAGGCTTTCTGCGCACACCGATGTGCGATTCGCCTTAATCGTCGGGGGTCTTTCACTCAAGGCGCAAGAATCGACATTGCGAACCCGCCCTGATGTGGTTATAGCCACCCCTGGTCGACTCATTGACCACCTTAGAAATTCAATGTCGTTCAATTTGGACGCGCTCGACGTTCTGGTCCTCGACGAAGCGGATCGAATGCTCTCAGAGGGCTTCGCGGACGAGCTTACGGAAATCGTCAAATCTTGCCCCACCTCGCGACAGACGATGCTGTTCTCAGCCACTATGACGGACTCAGTCGATGAGCTGGTACGCATGTCACTCGACAAGCCAGTTCGGCTCTTCGTGGATCCTAAACGGACAACGGCGCGGGGTCTCGTGCAAGAGTTTGTCCGAATTAAGGCTGGAAGAGAGGGCGACCGCGTTGCTCTCCTCGTCGCCATTTGCAAGCGGACGTTCAAGGAGCGGGTGATCATCTTCTATCGCAGCAAGAAACTCGCACATCAAATGCGGGTGCTATTCGGTTTATTGAACATGCGATCAGAGGAGCTTCACGGGGATCTCACCCAAGAGCAGCGATTGAAGGCGCTCCAGTCTTTCAGGGACGGCAAAGTGGACTATTTAATGGCCACAGACCTTGCATCTCGAGGGTTAGATATCAAAGGAGTTGAAACCGTCATCAACCATGATATGCCTGGTCAGCTTGCACAGTATTTGCACCGCGTCGGCAGGACGGCGCGTGCTGGAAAATGTGGGCGTTCGGTCACCCTGGTAGGGGAAACGGATCGCAGGATGCTCAAAGCGGCGATCAAGCATAGTGCGGGAGAGGACAAAGTACGCCATCGAGTGGTTCCTGTTGAGACGGTGGAAGGTTGGGCTGAAGCGATCAAAGATCTCGAGAACGAGGTCAAAGCAGTTCTGGAGGAAGAGAAAGAGGCCAAAGAACTGCGAAAGGCGGAGATGGAACTCTCTAAGGGGCAAAATATACTCGAGCACGAGGCTGAAATCTTCTCAAGGCCAGCACGAACATGGTTTCAGAGTAGTAAAGAAAAGGCAAAGGCAACAGGTGAGTATCTACCACTCACCACCTACTCCATGCTGACTGAATTCCTAGAGACGAGCCGGTTGCAATACGAAGCTGGCTATGAACCACCAAGTAAAAAGGCACAGAAAACTACGGATGAACCGAAGGTGCTATCATCAATCATCCATCCCGTCCTCTAAAGCTCATTAATTTCTAGTTAAAACGCGACAAATTCTCTGGCCTTTCTCGAAAGGCTAAACGTCGAAAGCTTGCACGAGAAGAGGATGCCGAGCTTGGCGACAGCAGAGCGACTGCCGCTGCTATACGCAACGCCAAGAAGTCATTACGTCCAACGAAGATGGGCCAGCCTGAATCACCGCATTTCCATAAGGTCAAAGACGAACGGAAGATGGCCGCGAGAACCTTCAATGGAAAGAGGAGCAAGGGTCTTACATTTCGTCAAGATGTCGATGGAAAGAAAAGGCCGACAGTATCTGTAAGAGAAGGTACAAGAGCCAAGAAGGGGGACGCTATTGCGGGAATGAAGAAGGAAGCGAAGCGGAGGAATCGATAGTCAGCTCCGTAGTATCTTCACTGTGTCAATGTCGTGATGCCTTGTATGAGATAACCGCACTTCCTGTACAGGGTCCTGACAATGAGACAACGTCTTTGACCCGACGGCCACCACCAATATTTCTCACAACGGCCAACCACTAGCAAACAGGTGTATTGACATACATGGACGGAGGTGACAGCAGACCTCTTGTTTGAAGCAAGTTTGGCTCGAAACCGCCAATTTGTCTGCTCATCTACGCCAGAAACTCGGGACATAGATGGGTGACAAACGGAAAAAAATATCCATTTGGGGTTCTATCGGTCTGCGATGATTGTAATTTCTGGAATGGTCATTTTGGTGCCGCGCTCGATGGTCCTGCAGTCGATATAGGCATATCCAGTACTCGTATCTGGTGATCTCAACTGGTACACGGATAACCTAATGACCCATAGAAACGCCTCCAACCACTGAGTGGAGGGCTCGGCTCTGGTTGGAAAACACGCGAGGACCTCTCATTCACAAATGCCAGGCTTGTCAGTGTTGAGTGAGTTGCTTAAAACAGATATGTGGACGAACAAAGAGTTGTCGAAAGGACCCAATCAGGTTTAGTCTTCCGCTACTGCTGTCGTTCACGGCGAAAGGCAATGGGGTTCTGTGCGCTGCAACGGAATGGCCTGTGTTGAATCGTCATCGCTATCGAATTGGGCAGAGGGTAAGGGTAAATAGCTGAGCAGAGGCAGAGTGTGTTCAATTATTACTCAATTATAGGACAGGGAACTAACTCGTGGCGGAGCGGCGTCTCAGGCCACTTGTGGCATGCAACGGAATGGTGCATTTTTCGAAACGTGCCATTCATCATACGGCATAGACGCTACGTCACCAATTTAGCAGGCAGCACAGACTCTGTCGTATTCCGCTTCAATCCAAATTGTCCGACCAGCGTCCTTGATGCCATATTGTTTCAATATCCTTTCATCTAAGGAATCACCCAAGCCACCTCGACACCTCCAAATTACACTGAGGGTACTTCTCCAAGTCTATTCGGTCCGCGTTTTGCGGTTCCTACCTCGTGTTGCGCCATTGGTCCTTCTCTCTAAGATACGGATCTATTTTAGGAGAATCTCGATTCCTCCCTGTTCATGGACGTGTAGTAGATACACTGTTCCAGCTGAGCACGCTGACGAGGGCCACCGTCATACGCGTGTCCACCATCCAACCATGGGCAAGCATGCCTAGCTAAATCTTGTGAGAATCTACTGCCCATATCTACCTGTCTTTTTGTTAACCTAATGAGATTTACTCCTACTCTCATTGACCAGACCGGAGGTGACCTTGTCAATTTCGCAAGTGCGATTAACCAAAGTGTTAGTCATTTTCCATGTCGTGGCGTGCACGATATACAATGAATTCCAGTGAGAATCGAGGGAGCCACTATGTATGAGGCCAATCTGATGCTATTGCGTGTGTGGTATATTCTTAAATGCTATTTTCCATTAGCACGGACAGAGTCTCACTGGAAGAGAACCCGCCGATACCGATCTCCAATTAATTCGACGATCCGCCAACGACACACGTACACATCACCTGCGAATACTGGCTCAATTAGAGGAGGTCACCGCGCTGCAACTGGAGGAAAGTTATGGAATATTCTCAACGGTTCTGCAGCCTATCGACTCAGTCGAGGAGTGGATGCCAGTGCTTCAGTCTTTCCTGGGACTGAGACACCATCTCGACAGGCAAGGTGCTTTGCGGCCCATTTTCGGAATAGGCACTCAAGTCTAATATCTTGTCAATATATCGATAGCTTCGGGAGGAACGAGCTCAAACGCTTGTATGGAAGTCATCATCACAAATGGGAGCACTTCAAAACGAAGCAGCATTCATCACCCACGTTGCGCCTACATCACTCAGACACTTGACGTCTATGGGAAAGTGACTTCTGCCCCCATGCTCCCCGGCGGAGTTCTTGTGCTTCTGGAACACCATTCTCGCTGCGACCCTACCGCCTTGAACCCACTATCAGTTCCTTCCATACTGTCGTTCCATACAGTACGTGGCTATCGATCCGGCAGCGCGCCCTTAATTCTCAAGCATTAGCCCTCCTATCCATTGTCGATATGAGCCTGTCGGCGGATATCGTATCGCCATGCGCTTTGAATCTCCTGCATTGACTGCCACGCGACTCTCGGATCAAGTATACCGTCTACATTCTCCAACAATTCAGAACAGAATCGACCACTGGTCATGTGTCTGGTGATTTCAAGATCTTTATCTTCTCCTTTATAACTTTGGGGTGATAACGCCATCGCAGTGATCATCTGATGGCCCGCCTCATGAAGTCGGCGTTTCAAACAATGTTGATCGGTTCAATGTTTATTGGTACGCGACTTCCGTCATTGACTACGGGCCATAACCAGTGGTTTCGGAACGCTGAAGAGTTGGTTAGACGCCTCTGTGCATACCCTATACCCAGTGGTTGTTCAAACATGCATGAAGATGATGCATGAGAGAGTATTTCCTCGCCTCCTACAGTAAACAGTTTGTGCCTATGTTGCCGCAACAGTCGTGTCGCCACTCGTAGAGCGGCTTTGGAGATCAGATGGTCGTCAGCGACGCTCCAGAATATGAGGAGCGTGCTATATCCTTGGTAAATAGACTTCAATGTACTATAGCGCCGCTGGAGAGTGGTTCAACCACTGTGCCGAGAGAAAGCGGAGTGCTCAGTGATCCTCGTTGGTGTATCGGGACCGTATGCTTGCATTTGCGTCCCGCAGATAGACGAGGAACACGAGAGAGCATATGTGGAAGCCGGAGATGCTGGGTGGACGGGCACGATTGGGAAGGAGATGACAGGGCCGGGTTGACGGTGGTGGACGGATCCATAGATGAAGTCTGGACCGAGGGGTCACACAACCGGCTATGAGTAGACCTGTACCATATAGGTAGCGCCGTGTGGACGTGGTACTGCTAATATATCGCCTTGTAGTGCAGACCTGTTTAGAACCCGATTCTGTTGACCAGTAGTATACAGATCAAATCGCTGTGTTATACATAGGGGGGATAAAAAAGCAAAGAAACTCAGTGTCACGCTTCCACTCTTCGACGCTTACGCTCTGGATGGTCGCTCTCTCGGCGATTATGGCGAGGTGATCGTGATCGCCTTTGACGCGGACTACGCGAACGAGAATTGGAGTACCTCCGCGAGTCATAGTCTCGGTTTCGATCCATGTCAGAGCGGCGGGGACCATCGTCTCGACGATTATTACGATCCCACGAGTGATCCCTCTGGGCCCGGGGAACCTGACGTTTGTCTCTAACATCTCCCCTTGATGACTGATATTCCGGACTTCTATCACGCCATGACCGAGGGTCCTCTCTCCTAGCGTCGTTTCCCCATTTACGAGGCATATTCGGGGTTCCATTCGCGCCTGTAACGGGTATTGGACGTTCGCTCAGAGGCCCGGTGTTCAATGGACAGTCTGTCGTGAGTGCAACGTCAATCTCGTCGCCTGGCGAGGCCACTACACGAGACGAACCTTTCTTTAAATGAGGTCCTCCACAGCCAAAACAGGTAATTGGTTGACCGTTTGCTCGTGTGTTCGTCGTGGCACTCGTATCCTCTGATCTCAAGTGTGTCCACTTGGTACGGCTTCTTTTGCCAAAGTCCTTGACTTGCATCACTTTGGGAAGGAGAGAGACGTCGACCTGCGACGCGAGAGGAGCAGAGAAGTCGTGACGTTTGAGGATATCCTCGTCCTACGGAATTCACGATCAGTGCTCAATATTGGGTTATCCCGAATCGGCTGACCTGGAAATATGCACCCTTATGCCAGTATTTCTGAAGAAACACGCCTTGGCCTTTGGGCTTCGATTCTCGGCTTTTGTTAGCTAGCTCCAGGTCCTCCTTCAAGCGCTGCTCTTCTGGCATTGCGAGTCGGCGCTCCTTTTCTAGCCGCTCCTCTTCGCGCTTGACCTCGGCTTCTTTAGTACGTTTAATGCGCTGGAGTTCCCTAAGACGCCAAGCTTCAAACTCGGCTTCCGGATCGAGACTATCGGTGTCGTCAATTTCCCTCCCAGGTTCAGGGGCTTCTTCTAACCACATTGTCAGTGAACAACAGGGTCAAGGCGTGAATTGCCTTGCTCACTCTCTTCAAGAGCACGCTTAATGGTTTCTCCCACCATCTTGTGACTTTGGCGTTTCCGCTCTTCGGCAGCGGCCTCTCGTTTCTTGACCGTTTCTTCGGAGTCAAACGTCTCCGCATCGCGCTCTTTCAGGGTATCTCGGCCACGCCTTCAAGAAGTAAAGGATGTGAGTATGCCAGGGGTCTCATGAACACGCTATCATGCTTACTTTGGAATAAAAACTGGTCGAAACTGGGAAGGTTTGGGTAATTCGTCCTCCGACTCTGATTCTTCTTCGCTAGACTAGTTATTGCAATCAATAGAGAGTCTTCTACTGATAGCTGGATGGGATGGGTAGTACCTCTGATCCCTCCTCTTCTTCTTCGTCGCTCGAGCTCTCCTTCTCCACTTTATCTTCAACGTTAGCATATTGAGTACATATGAGAATGACCAAAGCCAACCTTGAACACCAAGCGAGGAGGCAGAAACTATGGGGGCAGCACCAATAATCTTGCCCTCTGCCGACACTTTCACATCCCGGAGCTCAACTTTCACGGAACGTTCGGCCTTTGATGGCTGGCGATCAGCATTCGAAGGCTTCGAAGCGACTTCGTCCTGTTCGCCATACGCGGCTATGGCCTCATCTTGGCCGTCTTGCAGCTCAACTTCCTCCTCAACATCATCCGAATCGGAGGCCAGAGGGTCGGCCCCTTTCACTGGTGCCTTTCCTTTGAAGTATCGTTGCGCAGGTACTGCCAAACGCGTTGCTGGTTTCCGTGTTCCCATTGGAGGAGTCCAAGTTGTATAAAACGAAAAACGAAAAACACGAAAATGCTGGCGCTTTTTTCAAAGCTAACGTGGCCTTAATGTCTCATATCTGTGTACCAGTATACTTAGAGGTAGAGAACTACTTCCTGCCCCGTGGGAGCAAGCCAAGGGTTCCACGGGACCACGAACGGTGTAACTGAGTGAGTCTCTTAACAAGGTCATTCGACAATCAAGTGAGAACAATGCTTCAGTTGAACAGATGCGCGTTTTCTTGCAGAAGGCGCCTACACAACCCAAATAGATCCGGTGTCGTTCAAAGCGGGAGGTTTTCTCTTTCGGACATCGATTGCTATCAATTAGCATAGCATCCATGCAATATACACTCTACGTAACCCACTCTCAACGCCACATCGGTAATTTGAACGACCCTGCACACGGTATGCGGGATTCGGTCTTCTCGGCCATCTTAAAATGTGGTGAATATGGTGACTGACGTATTCTTGTGACATGTAGGGTCCCCTGTCGTTATTCCCAGACTCACCTCGACAACCGACGACGGCCAGGTATCTAAATGGAGCAACCTGACAGCTCAAAGGACCTTGAATGTACCTTGCACCTCGTGGATCCCTTCTTGGTCATCGATGCGTGATTTAGGCTAAATATCGATGACCCTTAACAATCGATGCCTGCCTCAACGTCATTATCAACCGGTTTCGGCACGTCCTTGATCGGTGCACCTAACGGTCGCAGAGCATCTATGGCCCGCAAATCCCGGTGAGCAGATCTTGACCGATCGGAGATATTGCCGCCTCTTTCCTTTTCTTGGCGATCTATTTCTTACTGCGAATAGGGCCGACTCCCCCCCTCCACCAACAACCCTCTTCAAATCGACGGTTCCTACGGCTAATCACAACAAATCGCAGCCCCGCCTATGCGGGGTATGTCACAGATGAGCGCACTCTCTTAAGATAGGCGTAGACCCTTGGATGCGCTATAGCCTCTGGCTGATCAGGAAGAGACATGGAACAGACTGTATTGCAATATACGCGCCACGTGCACACAACTAGCCTGCCATTCAAGAACGAGGCAACATTTAGGTAAATGGGGTGCCCGTCTCAATACAGAGCGTGCTTCTCACCGCTTGGTTGAAGCAGCACTAATTGCAGCACTGGTCCGGCGCAAATGTGGGAATCAATATGTGGTACTTTTGTCGATATCATAACCTGATTGCTCCATCCGGTGTTGAGCCCTCTGCGCCATCAACGTGGGAGTTTTCTCGAGGACGTATATATATGAGGAGAGCATGACTCCCATGTTCACCAAACACAGCACTTTCAGGACGCTCCTACGTACAATTTCATCTCTTTCTATCGATCATCATGAGTTCCCAACCAGGAACTCCTCCTGAGCCGCCTATCCGCGTCCTCTCCTATGACCCCAAACCACGAATTATTTCTATTTTCAATCCTGGTCCAGAGGGAGACCCCTCGTCCAGCCAGCCGAAACAATCCAGTACTGGCGCCGCGTCCGGCAATGACAACACCAGTGACGGCGCTCCTGGACAGACCCGGAATGGTGGAGGAAAGGTTTGCAACACCAAAGACCCGCATCTGGACCGCAAAGGCTGATATTGCGTACCAGCAGGCCTAGGGCCAATACGAATGGTCTCTCGCATTCTCCCAACGAAGACGCTTGATGATATGGTGAGCGCTTACACCGACAGTCCTGCTATACAGGAGACTAATACCGTCATTCACAGTCCCCTTTGTGATCGACAGTGTTGACGTTCAATAGCTACGACAGTACCATTGTGAGCTCTAGATTCACGACAATATATATGCATGCAGCCTCCTTGTCTCTCGTTTAAGGAAAGACGGTAAAACTGTGTGCAGGGTTAGGTCTGATCCAATTCAAGCATCGATGTCTTTCTCCGATTTTCCGCGGGCGGTTTCGCATAACTAGCCCATCGTACATGAAGTGGCCAACGTGAAGCGGCCAACGTCTGCTTGTCGGATTGACTCCACGTTGCCACGGTTGGTGGCCGAAAATTAGTCGTCTCATCTCGACTAGCGCCTAACGCGGGCCATAGGATGACCCTATGCCCTATGGTAGACCAACGGGGAGTAGATAGGAGTAGCCGTTTGATACGGACACTGAGCATAGTGCGCCGACGGCGCCACAATGGGTAATGAAGGAATGCCACCACAAAAGGTACCCAGCGACTCTCTATGTCATGAGTGAATGAGAGGACCGAAGAAGGAGAGTGTGTTCCGTGTCGCGGCATTACCTAAGTGGCGCGGCAGCCGGATCCAGCATTACTGCGACCCATAGGACCCTGAATAGGCCACGCGTTAACAAACGGACATACCCATTTACCCATTTTAAGAGAAGTGTATCAGAGCAAAGCAAGTATTGAAGTGTCCGTTAGCCGCATGTCACCACTGATGATTCGACTCACACAGAGGGGCTTGATGCCCACGTGGAATGGAGGGGTCGCATGTCCATGTCAATTGAGCACCAGATAAGCATTCTATGAGATTGATATCTTCTCATTCGGAGGTCGGCACTCACCTGAGAGTGGGTCCGATCTAATCGACCGCCTGTCAGGTGTGATATTGTAAGGGGTGCCATGCGAAAAACGCCACATATTTACTAGATAGCCGGGCGCACATGACCCATCACTGTGAGCGGCTTGAGTTGAATTCGATTACACTTGGTCATCGAAGATAGGACAAGGTTGTCCGATGGGGCACGGGTTAGGGAGAGATATTCCCATATGATGGGGCCGCCGGGCTCACGCCTGTCGACGAAGCCCTGCCTGCCTTCCAAGACGTCAAACACAGGCGACGAAGTCTAGAACCATGCCGAATACCTGGATCCTGCCTCTGGAGGTTGTTCTTGAGGCTGAGTTACACTCCCGTACTCATCTGGCGCCTCTACGGGCCAAACTACGCTCTCAACCTTTTGGAGGCAGCTGCAATGAGCGAGATTATAGGGCTCTCACGTACAACCCAAGGATCCACCCAACGGCCAGACCCTTCTTCAAGAGCCAGGACACCAGCCCAGGTCCTGCCGCGCGCGAACAGGTAGACCGTATGTCAAAAGGGAGTGACTTAGTGTATGAAAACTTTTATGGACGAAAGCAGGATCCTCACCAGTATCTTTCGCCCACTCTTCTTCGATGCGCGGGCCACCGTCAATCAGCACCGTAACGATGGGACACGACCAAAGGAAGTCTATCATGATTGGGTGTCGAGTTTTCGACGTACTTTTGACGGTGCCCATCTCCATTCTTCAACGCCGCGTTCATGCCAGCAACAAGACGAAACGGATTATCGGTTCGAAAATCTCGACAATGGTAACTAAATTCAATGTTAGTGTTTCGTCAAGGATAGCAATCACAAATGAAATTGGATAACATGATATCCTCTAGCTTGTTGCGTTGGCTCCCATCAGACACCTTTTGAAATCAAGGCATGGTCAGCGGGATTTTTAGAGTACATCTGAACCAGGGAGAACCAACTGCCAACCGACCCGTTTGCCTCTATCCGAATGTCCAAGGCCAGTTGGTAAACGGGAGGGCAATTCCCAAGCGATATTCTCAGCTGGTATGTGGTCAGATTGTGGTTCTGTGAACGTGCTCAACCTAATCCGCTTAATGCGGCCGATAATACTTACCCCGGTTCCTCGTGTTCGTACCCGTGTTCATGGCGCTTGAAGTCCTGGCGAGTTTAGAATGGTCACTTTCAAGTAAGTGCAGACACGTATCCTCTGTGGATGAACGCGCCTGCGACTACGTGCTCCTGGGCTGGGAGGCTCCTCGTACGCTTTGGTTTCGATCATGGGTTGGGGCACCTATACCGTACGGTGTCTGGTCCAACTTGCGACACGTGTGCTACTTGGTCGAAGTGATGGACAAGCTCGCCCGTCGGAGGATCCGGAGCCTTTGTTTCCCTTCACGGCCAGCCCCTGGCTTCGCTGGTTCCTCGCATTCTTCCCTTTGCGCGGCTTCAATTCCACACCGCCCGTTTAAGTGCGAAACTGAATAGTGGTCAAGACTATTGGCAAACGCGAAGGTTCAAGAAGCGCTGGTGCACCCTGCGATCCAGGGCGGTGTTGCCACTTGATCACACTACATGTTAACCCCACTTTGCTGGTGAATTAAGCGGATATTGGACCCCGGATTGAGCTCAAAGCTGAAATATCAAGATTGTAGCAATGACGAAGCGAACAGTCCGTACCTTTGCGTCATGTGTTCGTGATCAGGGCCTACAGCCGGTTGTGAATTGTGGCTGGGTCAATCGACAGTTGTTCCCGATTTTGTAGACGCTGGCCCACAGAACCTTGTCAAGACAGCGTCCACTCTACCAAACTCACAGGTCACTACTGCGGTATTATAGTGGTTTTTGGGTTACTGCCTGTGTGTAGATTGCAAGTCTACGAATTATACAGCGTTTATATAGCTGGATCGGAATCAAAGTATAAGGTACCGAGACACGGAATGAGTGGTGATGCTACGGCGGAACCAGATAATCCAACAGTGGTTCATGGACATGAGCCGGGGAACCCGACAGAAGAATTGCCACTCCGACCTCAGAAATTTGCGCCCCTTCCTACCTATTTTGCCTGGAGGCGGCAGTCATAGCTATAGAAAAAAATGGGAGGAGAGCGGCAGAGAATGCTTCCATTCACCCACTTACGCCTGGCCGAGAACGAATGCCTCTGTCCGCTGCGTTTATGGCATGTGTCGGATGGCTAACGCCTGAAACAGGGGAAGTTTGGACACATTCTTGCAACTGAGTTCCACTTCTCCGTCACATCAGTATTCCAAAGATCTGTGACGCAGTAAAACTATAGTTCCGTCTACCGGATAACCCGCATTTCACACTGACGAGAGGAGAGCGCAAATCGACATTCCTTAGTGTATCATATCGTGGGTACCTATAGTAGGCCAGCCATCTATCGAGGGCCTTCTGTTCGGCCGATAAGTGCTCCCGCTCCCCATTGGCGGTGTCGAAGGCACAATAGTTGCAGGATCGTAGTTCCCTTTGGTCATCTGAAGTTTCCTACAGATGGTGTCTTCCTAGGTCGGCTTGGATCGCATGACAATTTCAACCGAATTACGGATTGTGGAAATATAGACCTTTTCGTACTCGAAAAGCTAAAGTTATTCCACAAGGATGAGAAATCAATCCCGCGAGCAATAAATTACACAATCAAATGATTGACCTGGGATCAACCTGGGTTGTCGGGTCCGTACTTGAGAGAAAAAGTGGCTTTTGCGCAAGCGCAAGTCGTAAAAAAAAGTACCTGAGCCTAGCCGTTTCAATAGTTGTATCATACCTAGTTCCGATTTAATCTTGCTTCCCGACCTCTAATGAAACGCAATAATAACTACAGACATCTCTAAAATACATGTGTACAAACAAAACTTGGTCGGCCAGACCTATTAGCTACGAGCCATACGCATCAAGATACAGCTTTCCACGGGCTGAGCGTAGTGTTGAATGGCGCAATGCGATATATGTGCAGCAGGGTTAAGGAATAAGCCATGCAACACTCCTTCGACTATGATAGCGACGGCAATCGCTCGGGTCTTGACATGTTGTGAAGTTGAACAGTCAGAGAGAGCTACTGACAAGTCAAAAACGTACCGAGCAGCCGTGGAGAGGTGAGGAATGTCGCATCTATTGTCACAATTTGCGGACTTGAAATTCCTAAGAAAAGCAATAACAAGGGAAATTGCGCACTGATACCTTCAAGAGACCTGTGGTATTTTAACATCAATATTTTCACATTTGCTAGTGTGGACAGGCTATCCGGGCCCAAAAGCGGGCAGAGGGGAAATGGTTGTGATAGTTGGAGGACAAGTTTCGCACTACAGTCAATATGCTCATAATGCAAATCTCATAATCCATAATCCCACATAATACATAGCTTCAGGTATTGAGGGGGTTTTGCTGACCAATTCATTTCAATTCCGTTGCAGCCCTCATAATGCATAATCCTGATGATGCACAGCTTTTTGGCGTTGACCGACAGTTTGCATTATGAGCATATTGACTGTACAATACTTTCAAAATCCATTTACATGATCCCCAGAGTAAGCGAATGCGTCCATAAAAACATTCATTGATATGGTGGAGGTCGTGGTGTCAATTGTCCACCAGCCCAGCCGAAAAACTAAGCGGAAATGGTATGATTGGAATTTCCCCAAGCACGCAACCCAAAAAGTCCAAGAGCCACTGACCTGGAATTTACTGGACTCAGCTTTTGGCTCGTGTGCGATTGATTGGACGGGCACTCAATTCGGACAACCTATAGATTCCCAATCAAATGCATGCTTGACGCTCAGGCATGAGAAGCATTCCGATCCGGGTATGCTGTACCGCGAATGCCCGACGTGGCGTCCAAACAAAGCTATACAAGCTTGCCCCCAACCATGTCGTACCTGAGACGCAACGATCCTCCTAAAATACCTCCCGCTCGTAATGATGATGCACAATATGAAGCCAATCGTGCCGCCTTGCTCGGAACAGGCGGTGGAGGCGGCGGATACCCGGTAAGTTTGGCCACACACTCCGTTTAGAGAGACGCTCATCCACACCAGAATCGTGGCAATAGTGTTTCCCCTGCCCCCAGAGTTCAACGTACAGCCAGCGATAACGGTCCAAGTTATGGACGATACGGCAGTAGTGATGCCTATGGCGACGGTGACCGCTACGCTGGATCTGCGCGCGGGAATGCCAGCGACTCGGCTCCCAACAAACTGAGACGACCACCTCCTTCTGGGGCCATGGGAATCGGCGGTCAAGCTTCCTATCAGCAGCAGCAGCAGCCGCAGCAGCAGCCGCAGCCGCAACCGCAGCCCGCAGAACCACAGAACAACTCGTTCTCGAGGGACCGTTATGGTGGTCAAGGCGGACGATATGCTACCGCTAATGATGCTTACGCACGAGGTGATAGGAACATTGATCGCGACAGAGCACAGCTCTTTGCTGGCGCCAGTAAGCAACCAGGTACAAGGGCGGGTACAACCCGTTTGGATAACGGCCCAGTGGACGATGAAGAGGAAGATGTCGAGGGCATCAAAGGAAAAACGAGGGCATTGAAGCAAGAATCCGTTAACTCTACTCGAAATGCTCTGCGAATGGCCCGCGAGGCAGAAGAGACAGCCCGCAACACGCTCACCAGGCTAGGCGATCAATCAGGTACGCGATCTTAGGCGTCCGGATGTCTCTTTCTTACGTCTTTGTATCAGATTCCTTGCTAAACACGGAACGCAACCTCGACTTGGCTAGGGGCAATGTAAACCGAGCGGACGACAATACAACAGAAATCAACGCTCTCAACCGCTCCATATTTATCCCTGCCATCACACTCAACAAAACCAAGAAACGCCTGGAGCAGGAAGCAAAGTTGACAGCCCGATATGAATCTGAGCGAGCTGACCAGGAACGCCTTCAAGCCGAACGCAGCGAAGTGCATCAGCGTATCGGAGAAGCTACAACATCTGGCCTCCGCAGCTTCAATAGGGATGGACCACCGCAAGACGATGACGGAGGTCGCCAAGGCGGAGGCCGCTATCAAGTTGAGCGCAAAAAGCAGTGGGGCAGGTATCAGTTCGAAGCTACTGCCTCGGATGATGAGCAGGAAAATGAAATCGATAATAACCTGGGTGAGCTTGGCGATGCGGTCGGACGACTCAAGGCGCTTGCCATTGCATCGGGGCAGGAAGTTGACAGGCAGAACAATGTGCTTGAAAAACTTCATGGCAAAACGGACGGGGTGGATCGGAAAGTTCGCTCTGCAACCGATAGGGTGAGTGGTCCTTAATCCAATTCGATCGTACATTGACAAAATTAATTTTCTTTGCAGCTCAACCGTGTTGGCCGATGAACCGATGAGTTGTCTAGGGTAGTTGCGTCTTAGTCTTCCCATATCACGCAGGCTTTGTTATGTCCCTCGGAAATGTCACCACAGTTTTTCGGATAGGCAGAATATTCCATGACCTGCAGGAGCACCACATAAGTCCATCGTGCTCAAGGCGTGGCCTTGTGTACCGGGACGAAAAGAAACCTCGTGGAAAAGCAGCCTTCTTAAGAACCACCAAATATTGATGCACAAAGGTTGTGTAATTGTCGAAGCTTTCACCGCTTTACCGATCGGCATGAACGTGAGCATCAGTAGGAATGAACCCAAGGATTGTGCAAAGAAGTGGATCATGGTATCTAGGGATAGCGGCGACATCCCCTGGATAATGAGGTGAGGAGTTGGTTGGTGTCATGGAGTGCGCCTTTGCATGGAGGGATGACGTCTACTTTGTCAAACGCATCGCTACCCTCTCGTGATACCTTTCTCTTCCATGAGGAGTTATGGATATAACCATTCTGGTGGAGAACGCGGTGGAAATCTGTTTTCAGGGGTTGGGCAGAGAGCCAAAGACCAGGCGAGCGTCATAATTCATCATAATCCATGCTAGTGAAACAAAAAGTGGAATAAAACCATGATATATTGCCACACACTCGCCGCACAACATGTGCTTATGAAAAACCAAAGCGTGCCAATGGCAAGGATCGAGCTTTCGCTAATAATAAGTTCCTATCAAAATGTGTAAAGGAATCAGACAATATCGAGCTCTCCTCCGTTTGGTTCGCAAGCGAGTAATTTATCTTTTGTCACGAGGTGCCTTCGCCAAGGGTATGCGACAAGATTAAGTGGCGAAGGGAAAAAGTACGTGATGTTGATCAACAATGGTTTTGGTTCTGCCTGACACGACCTGACACGACGGGTGATGCTAATCTGTCCACATCCAATTGCCCTTGAAAATGCCGCGGTAGTGCTCCCGCTTGCATCATCGCGTGACTCCGTCATCAATGAGGCTTCTGGACCCAGGCATACCGGGAAAATCATCAACTCCGGAAGCTAGGATACCTCATCATTAGGTGATCGCGAGGTGCTAACGCGTTTCCAGAGAGCGACACCTCCGCTACAAGGGTTTGAATGCCATTTAGGTAGGCGGTAGGACTCTTGGGAAAGAAACCCGCGGTCCCTTAAGGCCGGATCTCTTTGTATACCATTTACTTCTCCCCGAACAAAACGCGCTGTGGATCCGGTATGGCTGACAGGAACACCCACAGAGAACGTCTGTGTGTGACTTTCCGCTAATATGAGAGGTGCTTCTCGTGGGTGAAAATTGATTAATGAGCGAAGAGTAAAGATTCGCAGCAGAGACTAGCAAAGAAGTCGTCCGACCGAAGGATCTGTAGACTGAAAAGGAATTCCGTCGCGGGCCCAAAAACGGTTCCTCGCATAAGTTTCATGCATGCATGGATAGGGCAATCTGAGCGGCTCTATGGAAAACGCGGGCGCCGCATGTGTTGTCAACTGAATGGGCCATTGATTACTCGGCCATTGAACCCTGGACGGAAGAACGGCGGAGATGTCCTCTTTCCTCCTATTTCGAGACACGATTCCATTAGAACGGTCTGCCGTGCGTCTTTCACGCTGTCCAAAATTGGAGCCGGAAAGATAAAGGCATCAGTTGACTCCCCAAAGACCTAGGACGACGAAACTTTATCGCCGACATCCTCTATCGACAGGGCGAGCTCTTTCAGCTACTCTCTAGAAGACAAGGGTAATCACCCAAGCCTCTGCAGTATTCTGTCGTGATCAGATGAGAGATACAGAGGAATACAGGTGAGCATCATATTTCAGCGGGGCATCCCCCAGCACCCATAAGGCGTGAATACGGACTCTTTAGGAGCCCATAGCATTATGTGTTGGGATAATAAGGTGAATGGAAGAGACTGTACTGGAAGAATATCACGAGGGGCATCTGGATTCCCTTTCTCTGCTCTTTCTTGAGAAGCTCATGTTTGGCGAGATGCCTTGCGAAGGAAGGGGACCCAGATTTGCGGAATTACCCATGCCAGTTCCGTTAAACGATTGACCGAATGTGTGACGACCGCCAGACCTGCAAACTTGATAGCCCCTCATGCCAGGATGCGGCCTGGATGCGGTATTTCTTTCAAGTAATTGCGGGCCTCGGCGGCCAACTATGCCATTAGCCATGATCCTGAGTCCTAGACGCTCGAATATCTCAATATTGTGGTGTGCGACGCGAACATCATGCGCCTAAGGCCACTATCCGCTCACTATAGGCTCTTGTCCGCAAGACAGCCCAATTATTGGCCTATGTAGCACCCAATTCATCTTTTTTTCTGGCACACTATTCTGTTCGTCATGCCAGTAGGGCTCGAGAGAATCAGAGAAGCCATTGATCAGCGGCTTCAAAGATACAGGCAAGAGAGTCATGTTCACTGAAGCACGGTCATGATCCGGACACGTCTCCGCCAGGCATAGCATATATTCGGCTTAGTTCTGTGGCCAGTACGTAGCGAAAAATTCTTTGAACAGAATCACAAAAGGTGCCTTATAATAGCCAAGGTCCTCTCCTTGTCGCCACCAAGTTCCGGGAAGAGTTGGACAAAGACCCGAGGCCAACCAGGAGAACGGACGCGCAAACTAGGGTGACCAACCCATTGGCCATGCTAGAGTGGGTTTCTGATTGGGAACCAGGGAGGTAGGAACTTGTGAAAAGTGCCGTTTGACTGACAAATTTCGTTCACCCTTCGCAACCAATACAGTAAATCCGATGGAAGAAGAGAGGATCTCAGCCACTGAAGTGCATTAAATTTTCATACCGCTTCCGATTAGGCTGAGTCTAGAGCGGCCTGGGTGGGAAAGAGCATGAGATGGTCCAATCCACCTGAGTTCTTTGATCGACCAACCTGGCCTTCCGAATATCTTGTCTTGTGTCAAAAAAAAACCATCATTGGCTTTCACCATGGAGACCTGCAGGTAACGGATGGGGATTATTATCTTACAATTGACCCCACCAAGTGTCACGTTTGGACCTGACCCATCACACTCGGCCATTGTGGCAAAGGTTGGTTGAGAACGTCCCTTCGTTTTCGCCTCTAGAGCTTCGCAGGAGATCATGGCATGTGCCCGTGTCGTTTGTCTGATTTAGGGAATAAAATTTCTTGTGCACTGTGCCCCATTTACATACAACGAAATGTATTAATGAAGGACGTCAAAATAAGCAATCAACAAGACGGTGGATAAAGCCCGCGGCATCACTGTAGATGGGAAACTAGACGGTGTCCGCTGGTCGCACAGAGAGGAATCAGTTGCAGGAATCGTGGATCAAGCGGTACCAAGTTGTATGAGATAGGGTGTAGTTGACACAAATGAGCAGAGAAATGAGGTGTAGGCTGAATCACGAAGTATAGGATGTTTTCAAAGGCAAGAACCCTCGTTGGATTTCCAGGTAACTCTAGGTAGACATTATAAGTAGATCAACAATACAACCCTAAATAAAGTAACCAAGAGCATCACTGAATTTGTCGTCCCTCAGAATGCATAGAAAGAAATTTCTTGAAAAGTCACTAGGGTACCTTCAATAGTCCAATAGTTATATCAAGTCAATTTGTAGTAGGTATTCTGGTGCATATATGTACTATTGATGTTTCCTACACCCATCCAGCTTGTACTTATTCAACATTTCCACTTGCTTTTTCGTTCTGTCGCCCAAGATTCAGTCCCTCACCTACATTCTATTAACGCATTTCCTTTGGGTTTTATTTATGTGCCACCTGCACAAGTGCTGCACATGCCTGTACACGTGCCACTATACCGTCCCTGTAATGCTACGTGCTCATGTGTCTAGGGTAGAAACCTCATATTCTGCTGCATTGGTGCGACCTTTTGTTAATAACAGTATGATGTAGCGGATCTTACCTGGCCCTGTGTATTTATTTGCACACCTGTCCTGATACCATCAGGATGCGTGTGGCTTCTCCCAAGCGCTCAATAAACATAACTCCTTAGGTTTGGTGACTCCGCCCAACTCCCGGGTGCTAGCCAGAACCGAGTGTCATCGAATGTGGACTGATGCCGGGACGGACGGCGACAGGGATGTACGAGGTTGGGCACACAATGGGCAGTGATTTAGATTGGATAGATAATGGGGCGATCAGCCGTCGGTGTTGAGCGGCGATCCCTCCCCCAAATTTTTTTACCAACCAACCGGGATTCCCAATCCAAGCTCCCGAGTTGTCCTGATGGATGAATGGGTGCAGGATGCAGGACCCCGGGCGTCGCCGCGGTGGTCACAAATAAATGAATTGAACACAACACAACCTCGGCGGCTTCACACGACTTTAATTAACTGGACGGTGAGGAGGCGGAACCTTAGTTGAGACATGCAGCCCAAGCACGTAGAGCTCATGAATACAACGTATACACGACGTACTCTAAGTAGATTACTTGCTGTGTGCATGGTTTGCCGATAGGGAGAAGAAGTGTCCAGGGTCCCTTAATACCAAGCACAAGTCAGCCCACTTGAATCCGATCGACAAGCTAAATCCAAGTGTCATATCCGCCGATCGGTAGCTCAGCAGCCCCTCTTTGCTCCGCCGCTCCGCCGCTCCGCCGTTCCGCCGTTGCTCCACCGCTCCACCGTCCCACCTGTCACCCCTCTCCCCTCTCTCGCAAAATGTTTTTGACCCGATTCAACCCAAGGCGTTGGAGGAAATTATCGTTCATTTTGCTCGTGCTCATTAACCTAATCGCGATCTCAATACTCTTTCCTCACCTTTTCAACAACGACGTCTCACGTAGATGGGAATGGGACTGGAGAATCTCGGATAGACGCTCACTCCATAGGCTGCAGTCCGACGGCCGTTTGGAAGTCAATATGCAAGGCCGTCATCCTATCCTAGAGTTGATGGCCCTAGGTGAAGCGAAATGGAATAGGATGACACGACGGTATAGTTCCTTTCTTTCACAACTCTTTCAACTGAATGCAGTTTAACTTCCTATCCATAGGCAAAGCAAGTCTCTTCAAGAAGCAGTCGCTGAATATCGCCGACGTTACCGACGTGACCCACCCAAGGGTTTTGACAGCTGGTAAGATCGCCCATTTGGAAGCAAACATTCCCCAGTTTCGACTTCACGTCCCCGTTCATGACTCTAATCAGCCGTCCAATAGGTGGAATTTCGCCAGTGAACACCATATTCGATTGGTGGATGAGTTTGATCAGATCAATTTCGATATCGAGCCCTTGCTTGCCCTTCCTCAGTCCATACTTCTTGCACGCCATCGCACCCTAAAGAAGGAGATGGAGGACTGGGGATTCCAGATACGCATCGAGAATGGAAAAGCCCGTCTTGAAGGTGGTGAACACCGCAACACCGGTCGCGCCAAGGATCTTGCGAGGCTTGTCTCTGGGTTTGCCACCTTCCTACCAGACCTCGAATTCAGTATCAGCGACCACGACCGTGGTAGCGGAATACTCGCTGCAGACCTCCGTCAATATGCCCATGCTACCGTTCTTGAAAAGAAGAGTATGCTGGTGCTTTTCTGACGCTTCCGTCCACTCACGAGCTCGACAGCCCTGACGGAGCAAGAATTGAAATTTTACGAGGATACAAGGAGACACCACGATCGTAGAGGACTTGTTCACGCATGTACACCTGATTCCGCTGCCGTCAACCTGTTGGCAACAAAGCAGGTTACCTCTTGTGAGTCGTAATACAGACGTTATTGGATACAGCGGCCTCACTCTACAGCTAGCATTCAGATTCGTAGTTGACCACAATCGTACAACTATGGACTTTTGTGTTTCGCCATATCTTCTGCATGCCCATGGGTCCTTCGCACATGATTCCGCGAGATCAAGTCGGATTGTGCCTATGTTCGCTCATTGCAAAGACGCCCAAGATAGCTCGATTCTTCTTCCAGCTCTACCCGGGTGGAAACCGTTTGATCGAGATCGGGTCATTAGCTGGGAGGAAAGGGTCAGCCCGAAGCTTTTTTGGAGAGGTCGTTCCACAGGATGCCATTTTTCGAGGAAAAATGGACGGATGTGTTCAGTGAGTTCCTCTCGTTTCCATACAAAGACGGGTACTCCAGTATTGAACCCAGTCATGTTCAGCAACGCATTCGCCTACACCTCCTCGCTCAAGCAGAGGATGGAGAAGTTGAACTGCTTTTACAGGACAAACCAGGAGGCAAACTACGTCGGGCGACTTATCCACAAGCTGCTCTCAACAAGGCGTACCTCGATGTCGGACTGGTCGGCCCTCCGATCCAGTGCGAGCAGGCGGATGGGACATGCGAGTTGATGGAAAAGGAAATCTCCTGGCTGAAACCGGTGGGTGAGTCCTACGGCGCGGACTACAAATTCCAACTCGATGTTGGTAAGTACTCTTTGTAGGCTCTCTTGAAGCCTACTAGCCTAACATATGTAACAATACAGATGGAAATGGCTGGTCACAACGGTTCCGAAAGTTACTGGCCACTGGAAGGTGCGTTGAATACAGCACAGTAATGCGATGCTGATTATACCAACAGCGTCGTTCTGAAGGCTACCGTCTTCCCCGAATGGAATACAGACTGGCTAGTGCCATGGTACCATTACGTGGTGAGCTTCTCTTCCTCAATGGTGATGGCGACCCCTCAATTGTTTTGTAGCCAATTCAAGTCGATTATTCCGACCTATACAACACGATGGCCTTCTTCGCGGGTTCTCCTGAACGGGGACTGGGAGCTTATGACGATCTTGCTGCTCGCATTGGCAATCATTCTGTGGCTTTTGTGGAAGGTTATTGGCGATGGGAGGATATGCAAGGATATGTGAGCATACTCCTCCTCGGTGTGATATAACTGATGGGTCCAATAGGTCTTCCGGTTGTTGTTGGAATACGCTCGCGCGATGAGTGAGGATAGAGAAGCGATGTCTTTTCACCTTTGATGTTCTCTACACTAATCAACACTACCGCGGTCATATCGTGAATCCCTTGTTGTGCCTGACTGGTATTCAGTCTGCACATTGGGAGGTATATAAGCGAACCATGCACACCTCAACGATCTCTACTCTTCCATTTCGTCCTCATCCTCACCCTCATCCCCTTCGCTTAAGTCATAACAATGCAGAGATCCACGCGTATGGTCTAGGACAACAGCGACCTTGCGTTTCGAGTTCACCGCCAAGGTAACGCCAGTGCCCGGCCGTTTGTCTTGAAGTAAGCGCGAATGCCGGACATGTATCGGAGATGCTGGGAAGGCTGGAATGAAAACAGGAAGTTGGAAGATATTGGCGAACGATAAGGCGGAGCCGCCGGGTTCGTGCTGTGCTAATCGATCAGGATATGGATTATAGGCCGCCTTGAGAAAGTTGACAAGAATCAAGTGCCTTCGATCTACGAGAGGGTTACAATCAGCCCTTATCCAGTTCTCTGACATGCGGGCAGCCCCGTGTTGACCTACGTTGGTGGACTTTGTTAAACTGAATCACCATTGCGAGATGTTCATGATCATAGAACCGCATGTCTAAGACTTCGAACCAGGCGGACTGCTCATATAAGTCGTTTTCCGTCTCGTCGATTGCTTCACATTCGATGAGAGCGCACCCGACCATTGGAGTCGCGAAAGGGTCATGCGGGTGAGTAATACGAATCATGGTGACTATCAAAAGTTCGATGAGATAGAGGCGTAAAGCTCATGAATACCATACCTGAAGAGTAATTATCGTTATGGGGAGGGTTGCGGATAGCGAGATATTGAACAAACTTGACGGAGGGACTCTATGTAAAACGTCAATACTTCACCCCCACAACAAAGCCTTGTGGATGACGTGCCTCTTCTGGATCCCCTGGAACCAGCATCTCTCGGAGTAGCACATCCGAAACTTCCGGGAGCTCCAATCGCAGATCTCGCTTAATGGCTTCATGCATCAGAGCGGGTAGAGACACCTCCCTACCAGATTCCTCGGAGATCCGAACCCCTCTCTCGCTCTCGTTGTCGTCTTCGTCTGACATGGACTCTTCGATCTGCTTGAAGACCTCCCTGAGGTTCCCCCCCAGTCCAACAGCGAGGGCGATAGTATTGCGAGACGTAACTTTTAACAAACGTTCGCTGTCAAACGCCTGTTTTTGTGAGATTATGTGGGTTTAAAGAGACACCCGCAAATGAATGACTGACTATCTCCACTTTCTTCCCTTTTTTCACACTCTCGAGGGCTTCCTTTGCTTGGCTGAGCAGCTCCTTCATGTTTCCGGGGCGGAGGATCGGGAGCACCTTCAGGGACGGCGGATTACTATCGGAGGCGAATGTCCCATCAAAGAAAGCATCCAGCTGACTAGGGTAGAGGTGTTCCGTGATGTATTCACTGACGAGAAGCGGGTCGAAATCCTTGGGTGGCCCCGTCGTTTCAGGCAAATTAGACATTTCTTGACGGTTGTCAGACACGAATATCTCTGAGTCCCAGTAACTCACGATGGCCAAGCCACGACATAAAGTGTTGGAATCCGCGGGCTTCTCGTCGCGCTGTATTTGCCATTGCGAGACAAAATTCGGAAAGGTCGGTACTTTGTTTCATGCAGTGCGCAGTCTGCCCGCTCTCTAATTGAAATTCATCCTTGATGTCTGGTCTAACCCCATGCGTTAGGAAACGAGAGCACCTTCGAAGATATCAACGGACTTACATGTGCGCGTACCCATGCAGGTCAGCTAGAAGGGCTAGTAGACGATCACAGGAGGTTTTCAGCCGTTCTCCGGCGACTTGTATGGAGTTGATGGCGTCGCGGACGGTGTTCCACCATCGCTTGTAATTCTGCGGAGAGACGTAAATAGCCAAATAGCCATCAGCGGTTCGGGCGTTCCACGCACACGTTCCGTAGTCTGAGCTCCATTCTCGATAAGCTCGGTTAAGGAAGGTGTGACGGGCCTGCCAGTGAGCAGCAGGGATAAGAGGTCACATAGCGGGTCCTTCGCTGAGTCATATATCAGAAAAGCGCGGGAGGTTGTAAGAAATCCCTTGGGAGGTTACCTTTTCCATCCTGCTCCTGCATTTGACCCAATGTTTGCAGCCATTTATAGTTGGTTTGGTTGGCACCTTCGCGTCCCGGGACACCGAACCAGACCTCTTTACACTCTTTGAGCGTGGTTAGAATGTAGGTATGAAGTGTTTTGATGGACGTAGATAGTCGCATTATGTCGCGAATTTTGTATGTCTTGTCGGTGAAGAGGCGTCCCGATAGTTGGAACACGCGAACTGTTGGTAGTTGAGGTTCAGCTGGACAAAAAGTGGAGAAATAGATGGACGATTCGACTTGTGCGATAGAGGACATTTGCAGCATTGGTATTTTCGTGTGTATCGTAAACAAGGCTCTCGACAGTGCCAGAATCATCGACTACGGCGATCATTGTATTACTTTCGTCTACGCTCCAACCTTCAGATTTGTCCTTTGGAATTGGTGGCATGTTAGGGAGTGGTTTAGGGTTGCCCTCTATTGAGGCAGCAGTAAGATCGTCGGGTAACGCGGGCCAACCTTCCAGGCACGTAAAAGACTGGACTTTGGGAGCCCTATGAAGCTGGGTTGAAGTCTCCGAGGTTGCCGGCATATTCCTGTATGTCCTTCTCAGGAAAAAGGAGTGAAGGAAAAGAGATCACATACTGATAAAGAGGGGTTTTCCAGTCGATTTTAGGCAATGACTTGAGGAGGTAATGACCCGATCCGGGGGTGTCGTAGCCTCTAGGATACATCTCTGGTGGGGGATCGGTGGACTCGTTTTGACTCCAGAATCGAGATAGTGGCATCTTTACCCAGGCTAGGCCACATACCCCTGGTACTCTATTTGCGTGAGACGCCCCGTCGAAGGGATGAATCTTGGCGAGAGAGTGCGAGATTTCCAAGCCATCTTGAATTCTGTGGATAGTCACTCTCCCAGTGTCGTGTCCGACTGCGAATCGGTTTCCTGTGCTTCCGATTCTGTCAGTTTCTGAAATGGACAAGGGAAACATACGGTTTACCTTCGGGACTCCAAGTGACGCCACGAACGCGTCCAGCCGTGTCATGATTCGCAATAACGTCAATTTCCCAACGCTTCGTGCCCTGTAATCGCCATAGGGAGATAATATCTCTTGACTCGCCGCGTTGGACGAGAATGATCAAATCTTTTTCGGAATTACAAGCGCCTGGCGGGATACGAGAGCCTGGTGCAACGTAGAACTGGCCCAATTGTGAGAAGGAAGCGCCTCCAAGATAGGAGAGTGGCATCCGTTTGCATTGACAGTGGGACGTGGTTGAAGCGGAGTTTAAGAAGGACAAAGCGGAGGGCCTGACCCTTGGGTCCTTAACGATTCAAAATTCGCCTGCGTTGATGATTGTCGTAATTGCAGTTGATCTCCCTTTTCACACTTTTGTGGCGCCACAGGAACGCAAGAACGATCCAAATAATTTTCACGTCTGCCACACGGGCGGAAACCAGGAACCGGTGGTGTCTGGTTCCTTGCAATCAAAATTTCCAAGCCGTTCACGTGGTCTTGTTTGGTGTGCACAACACCTATAAAGGGCTTCTTGTCCACGACTCTGATTGGCCACGATGTCAACCGACATAAATCAGTACGCTGCGTCGATTACGTTACTTTTCATCGTGTCCCAACTTGGTCCTCGTCTTCGGCTGCCAGAAAGTCGGAGAAAATCCTCGTTATTAACCACAAGAAAACCGATGCTGGCGCTGCTATCGTCGATGGTGATGAGGATAGAATTATTTACTTGTATAGCCACCTTGAGTGGTTGTATTACACCATGGTGCCAGCCCTGCACCTATGCACAAGCCACGATCAATTCCGGCTAATCCAAGATCGGGCCTGGCTCATGTTCAACGCTCGTGTTCTCTAGTGAATAACTATGGTTTCTACCCAGGGCCGACTGCGGAAGCCATTTCACCCAATATAAATAAGCAACTAGTTCAGTCGTTTCTTGCAGATATTCTCCCAATTACCCACGAAAAGCATGATCCCTATTGCTGCGCCGAGGTTGCTCATGGCCATTCCATTGGATCTGCTCTTGCGTGCTTTATTGCTACCCAAGAGAACATACCCCCTGGTCCGCTAGCTTGCCAAATCTAGACACCCTCCGAGAGATCCTCACTGGCAACTGATATGAGACGTTTACCAAGTGGCAGAAGTTGTATGGTACGCACCCTCTAAACTGAATTCGTCGCCAGTTTTGAACCTTTGAACAGGTGCCATCGGCCCCACACCATTATCCAGATGGTCAATCTACATCATTATCTCGTATCGAGTGGTGAGGGAAAAGACCGACCACCTTCAGGAAGACCATATAGTCGAATCATTCATGATTTGTGTCCCAGTTCCCCACATGTTTTTGCTTCTCTTGAACATTTATTTCATTGTGTGTCGTAGGAGTCCGGACCCAAATTTGGCTTCAATTAGGCCGACAAACATCTTCCTGATCAGCGCAGTGCGTTCAGTAATTGCAAGGGTCCACATCTCCGTTTCCAACGGGCTCGTCCCGATCGGAGCCGTGCAGCAACCCTCGCTGTATATAAGCCAGTTACCCTTTCCTCACTACTAATAAGGATGCCTGGAGCATAGTCCTCCACCTCGCTCTGCTTGCACACCAGCCTTGCTGGAAGAGCCTGATGCTAGACTCTTCGCTATTCAAGGGCGAATGAAGCCGCGTGCATATTATAGTGCGTACGGAACGGCACCACAACTACCAGTGCTGGCGCTATGGAAGGTTTCCCCTCCCTCCCTCCCGTCCAGCCAGCACCAGTAGACCTCAGCTGTTTCCAATGTACTGATAGTCGACAAGCCGAATGTTCCCCTCCTGGGAGCCAGGATGATAGATCGGGAATGCGAACCTGAGTAGTGCGCGCGCAGGAAGGTTGCTCATGGAGTCGACGGGGAAGACGAGCGCCACATCGCGTGAGTATTGCGTGTGCCAGTGAGCGCTTTGTGCCCCGGTAAATTCTTGGCATCATCTTCAATCAGATGAACGACTGAGCAGACCTTAGTCAAAGCCTCTGCCTGAAGCAGCTCATTATAGAATCCCAATACTCCTTGACCTTGACCAGTTCTACATCTCAAACCAATTTGCCTAAATTCTTGGGCCGCAAGTCCCTTTGTGAACCACCGCCACTATCACGATAACACAGCACCGGCGAATTCTTCGCACAGACCTCATCTCACACTTCATTCACGTAGAGTAGTATCAGCTGTCCACTTCGGAGGGCACTTTAACAGCCCTCCCTGAACACGCGGAAACCGTCTGGTCCTAATGTGGCATAGAGGCGTAGCATGCACCCCTCGATAACAGATGAGGTGCGACGTCAAGGCATAAGAATGCAGGTAGGTTCTACGCGTAAAGACCTCGTTACTCCCCTCCCCAATCCCCCGTCCTGAAGAGTCCGAAAATGCCCAATGGCGAATACACGGTTGTCGTCCGCGGGGAGACGTTTATCCTCGGGCGGGAACAAATTTTATACGACTCGCCCAACTACTTCTCGACGTGCTTCCTGACGCCTTCGTCGAAGCAGAACAAGGTGCGGGATGCCATGGGCCCTGGAGGCGGAGTGCTCTCGCCCGTGCCGGAGGTGCCAGAAGACGGGGACGACGAGAGCGGGGACGAGGAGGAGTACGAGCTCGTCCTGCACCGGGATCCGTACCTTTTTAAGCTGATCGAGGCGTATTTGTCTGGGTACCCGATTTTACCGCTACCGGAGGAGTGGCTACCCAAATATATGTCCCCCGAGGCGGCTCTCAAGGCTTTAATGGTCGACGCAAGATATTACGAGTTGGCACGGCTTGTGGACATCTTGCGCGCACATTTGAAGACGATGGCGCCTAAGGTGTATCGGCTATACGTACGTCGCGCGGACCACATGCTCGAGAACTTTTCCATATTGACCTCCCTTATTTTTTTGATGTGTATAGACGCGTTCGATGGACAACCGGGAGGTGACGCCTTGGAAGGAACTGGACATCACACAGGAGGGGGCGAAGATGTACCTTGAGTGGCTTAAGGACTCGTCAAGTGCGTACCCAATGCCGTATCACGAGCTTGTGCAGAGCCCGTATTGGAAGATGTTGGCGTGTTACCGAGTGTCAGTGCCTACGCTGACCGGTGCGGCACGACTGGTCGAATATGTGATTCTGCAGTCGCAAGAGGGGTCATAAGCGAGTCAAGGTGCTGACTCTGACCAGTCTCTCTTCTATTCTATCTATGTCGCTGTTGTACGTGTATTGTGTCATGGTCATGCTGAATTGAAGGCGAATATGCGAGTGTTACATTAATTCAATCTGGTCACTGGTAACACGTTCCAGTGATCGGCTTGTTGACATTTGGCGTGCAACCGAAGTCATTGAGACGTCACACGTCACACGTCGGACGCCCCACTTCGGCAATCCCGCTTCTTTCTCCTTTATCCCTTCTTCCCTCCATCTTCCATCCTCCATCCCCATCGTCGTCGTCGTCGTCGTCGTCGTCGCCGCTGCCGCTGTTGCCCTTGTTCGCATAAGACGTACTACTCCTGCTGCTTCAGAACGACAAATCGTTTTCAGCTTCGTCGTCATTGCCACTCTTTTTCTGCCCACTCTCCCTTCTCCAAGCAACCACAGTCACTACAGTTGCGTTGCAGGCAGCAACACACATCTACTCTCTTACGACAACCGCACCTCAGCCAGCGAATGCCTCACATCGACACCGGTAATGCCTACCACAATGCCCCTCGACCCCAACACCAGACCACAAGCCATAGAGCCCAGCATACCCAATCGCACCCACACAATCTAGTTCACAATGCCATGACCAATCCTTTCCGTGAGTATCTCACGTCGTACCCCTACTTCCCTACCATCCCGTCGCCTTGCTATGTTGCTCACCCTGTGATGCTGACGACTCACGAACAGTCTTGGGTTTCGTCTTGTTCTCTGCGGCCGTCGCTGTATTTCTCAGTCGTAGGCGCATGCGGAATTGGATCAGCCGTATAGTCAGCCAGGCAATCGAGGCCGCGAACGTACCTAGTTTGCACATCCACATACACGAACAGTCATCGTCAAATGACTACATTGCCGTCCCAGACTCGCCAATGTTCCCAATGTTCCCCCCCTTCAGCCCATTCACACAGACGGCTCCGTGAGTGCTCTAGCTCATCTCATTGCTCTCTTGCTTATGTTCACCGATAAGCACTCCGAATACCAGTGATTCCTCACCAATGAATCGTTCCATACACATTGATGTGACCCCAAGTCTTCCCTCGACAGTACAAATCACCCATATTCCAGCCCCAACAAAAGTGAATGGCCCGAAAGCCACCTCTCGTGGAGGCCTCACCTCAATCACCTTCTACCCTGATTCTCCTACTGGATCGTCTACTCCCTCTACACCTGCCCTTTCGGAATGCGAAGCCCTGAGTCCACGAAATGAGACCATGCCCCTCACACCCCGACTGAGCTTCGAAGAAGGTGTCAACGTGGTCACGTCATCCCCCTCACATTCGGGCTTCTCGTCTTCGACCTCCCTGGATTGCTTCCGAATCCAGGTTCCCCCGTTATCCGCCCAGGGACATGTGTCCAAACCTGCTCCTGTCTCGATATCTGGTGTTCCTGAACCCGTCGCGCGACCGCCAAGCCCGACAACGACGATTTCGATTCACA
>WNFL01066005.1_pt3 | contig 32460 bp, 32 predicted proteins | sample 5400361 | NCBI WGS metagenome assembly WNFL01 (sample SAMN13153351, study PRJNA577476) | soil metagenome | isolation source: 40 cm soil on Douglas fir-dominated hillslope | place: USA:California | collected 2013-09-17
CCGTCGCACCCGTGCGGCGCAGCTGCCGTAGCAACTCCCCGATACGCTGCACGATGATCGGTGCAAGTCCCTCGCTCGGCTCGTCCAGCAGCAGCAGCACCGGATTGCCCATCAGCGTGCGCGCAATGGCGAGCATCTGCTGTTCGCCGCCCGACAGCCGGCCCGCGATCCGGTACCGCAGCGGCTCCAGCAATGGAAACACCTCGTAGACACGCTGGATCGACCATTCGTCCTGTCCATCAGGCCCTTTTTTCTGCGCAATAACGAGATTGTCCTCGACGGTGTGATCCGGAAAGATCTGACGGTCCTCTGGCACGAAACCAAGGCCGGCGCGCGCGATGTAGTGCGGTTTGAGCCCGGACACCACGCGACCGCGCAGCATCACTTTTCCGCGTCGCGGTGGCGCAAGGCCCATGATGGCTTTCATGGTGGTCGATTTGCCGGCCCCATTGCGGCCTAGCAGCGCCATGGTCTCGCCCTGCCGTACCGAAAGACCGACCCCGAACAGGATCTGGCTGGTGCCGTAATAGACATCGAGATCCTCGACCTGAACGACGGGCTGTCCACTCATGTCGCTGCCTCGGCGCGATGTTCGGTGCCGAGATAGGCCTCGATGACCGCGGGATTTTGGCGGATTGCATCGGGGGTGCCGGTCGCGAGAATCCGGCCATAGCACAGCACCACGATCGATGGCGCGATCTTGAAGACGATGTCCATATCGTGCTCGATGAAGACGACCGTGATCTTCTGCCGTTCCCAGAGTTCATGGACCTTGTCGATCATCCGCCAGCGTTCTTCGGTGCCCATGCCGGCGGTAGGCTCGTCGAGCAGCAGCACCTCGGGATCGAGCACCAATGCCAGCGCGATATCGAGCAGCTTCTGGTCGCCGTGCGACAGCGTCGCTGCGGTCCGGTCGCGCTTGCCGGCAAGACCAAGCACCTCCATCGCGTGTTCGGCGCGGTCGCGAGTCTCGGCGAGCGGGAAGCGCCGATGCAGCACGCCGGCGCGGCGTTGGTCGGCGCACACCGCGGCCAGCATCGTTTCATGCACCGTGAGCGACGGGAAAATGCTCGCCACCTGAAACGCCCGGCCGATCCCGTGACGCACGATATCGGGTGGCGACCGTCCCGCCATATCGACGCCGTTGAGCAGAATGCGGCCGGAGTCAGGCCTTAGCGCACCCGTGATCAGATTGAAGAATGTGCTTTTTCCCGCGCCGTTGGGGCCGATCACCGCGGTCAGCGATCCATCCGCAAAATTCAACGTGATATCGTCGGCCGCCTTGACGCCGCCAAACGATTTGCAGAGCTGCTGTACGTCGAGCATGGCTAGATGCGCTCCCGTGCCGCACCGCGACGCTGCTCATACCACTCGACCGCGAAATCCATCAGACCTTTGCGCAAGCCGATGGCGAAGAACAGGATCACGGTGCCGAGCACGATGCCGTAATACTCGGTCAGCCGCGTGACGGTGTCGTTGAGGATGAGCAGCAGCACGGTTCCGACCATCGGCCCGAGGAAAGTGGTGACGCCGCCGAGCATGTTGATGAAGATGCCCTCGCCCGAAATCGTCCAGTAGGCGAATTCGGGATAGGCGCCCGACACGAAAAGACTCATGATGATGCCGCCGGTAGAGGCAAACAGCGCCGCCAGCACGAAGATCGTCAGCTTGGCGCGCCAAACGTCGATGCCGATGAAGCTGGCTCGGCTGGCGTTGTCGCGGATCATGCGCAAGGTGTAGCCGAACGGCGATTGCGCGATCTGCCGCATCAGTAGAAGTCCGGTCACCAGCAGCGCGCAACTCACGATATACAGATGCATATGGTTCGACAGATCGACGCCGAGGAACACCGGGCGCGGAATGCCGCCGCGCAAGCCCTGGTCGCCGCCGGTCAGCGAAGTCCACGACAATATCGTGCTATGGATCAGCATCTGAAACGCCAGCGTGACAAAGGCGAAATAGATTTCCTTCAGCCGCACGCAGATCGCGCCGATCACCGCCGACACGATCGTCGTGATGAGCAACGTGCCGATAAACGCGACCGGGATCGGCACGCCGGCGCGCTGCATGATCAAACCGAAGCCGTAGGCGCCGAGGCCGAAGAACATGCCGTGACCGAACGAGATCATGCCGGTGTAGCCGACCAGCAGATTGAGCGAGGTCGCGAACAGGCCGAACGCCGAGCAGCGGATCACGAAATCGAGCAGCGCCTTGCTCTCGAACAAGAACGGCAACGTGGCCAGTACGGCGAACGCGACGACCGCAATCAGCACATCAACGTAACGCAAGCGCTTCGATCTGGCCTCGATGCGCGGAACGGCCAAGGAATCACGGGCGCGTTCGGCCCTTAGCTCGGTCATGCCACTTCCTTGCCGAACAGACCGGTGGGCCGGGCGACCAGCACGATCACCATGAACAGATACATCAGGCCATCGGTAAACAGCGGGAAGCCGAGCGATCCGAACGACCGGATCAGGCCGATCAGGAGCGCGCCGATCAGCGCGCCAAGGATCGAGCCCATGCCACCGATCACGGTGACGATGAAGGATTCGATCAGGACCGAAAATCCCATGCCCGGCGTCAGCGAACGCACCGGCGCCGCCAGCGCGCCGGCAAGGCCGGCCAGCATGCCGCCAAGCGCAAACACGCCGCCATAGATCAGTCCGGTGTTGATGCCCAGCGCAGACACCATGCCCGGATTATGCGCGGCGGCCCGGATCACCTTGCCGATTTTGGTACGCGCGAGACCGACCCCGAGGATCGCAGCGACCGCGAGTGCCACGCCGATCAGCAGCAGATAATATGGCGGCACGACGCCGCCTGCGATGAACAAAGGCGGCACCTGGAACGCAGTGGGCATTCCCATCGACTTGAATTCCGGTCCCCAAATCAGCCGCACAACGTCATCGAAAATCAGAACAAAGGCGTAGCAGACCAGAAGCTGCATCAGCACGTCGCCGCCATAGACGCGGCTCATGAAGACGCGCTCGAACACAAGGCCAAGGAGCGCGGTTCCAGCCGCGCCGCAGAACATCGCGAGCGCAAAGCTCCCGGTGACCTGATAGGCCGTCATCGCGAAATAGGCGCCGAACATATAGAACGCGCCGTGGCTGAAATTCACGACCTTCAGCACACCGAAGATCAGCGTCAGCCCGACGGCCACAAGAAACAGCAGCATTCCAATGATGAAGCCGCTGGTGGTTTGCGTCACCAGACAGGCGGAGCTGGTGAGACAGCCGGTGAGCGCGTCGAGATCCAAGGAAGATGTCCGTTACGGCGTGCCGGGTTGCGTCGGCGGAAAAATCGCTCGGCGGTGCGCGGAGGCGCCATGCAGCCTCCGCGTCCTGCCGATGTATCAGGTGTAGCCCTTGGTCTTCTTCCACTCGGCTTCAAGCGCCAAAATCTGCTTCCAGTCGCCGCTCTTGACCTCCGGGACATAAGGCTCATTAGGAATCGTGGTGCCCCAGCCGATGGCATAGCCGATCAGGGTCTGATCCTCGGCCCGCATCGTCACGGTGCCGTCGGCGCCGAACGGCGATTTGATCGTCAGACCACGCATCGCGTCCGCAAGCTTTTTGCCATCGGCGGAATTGGCCTTTTTGGAAGCCTCGGCGATCAGCATCATCGCGGTTGCATTCTCCCACGACCAGTTGGTGGGATACTCGTTGTACTTCGCCTTGTAGGCATCGCCCCACGCAGCGTTCTCCGCCGTCGCTGGATAGGTCTTGATATAGCGATTTCCGGAGTGGATGCCCTTCGGCAGATTTTTGACCACGGTCAACGCCGTATAATCGGCCATGTTGACGGCGAACACTTCCATCTGGCTGAACAGCGCGTAGATGTTGGCCTGGTCGATGTAGGAAGTCAGATCGCCGCCCCACAGCGCGGAATACAGTGCCTGGGGTTTCGCCTGCAAAATCTTGGTTACTACCTCCGTGTAATCGGGCTGGAAAAGTTTCGGCCAGGCGTCGCTGATGATCTCAACGTCGGGTGCGAATTGCTTGAGGTAGTAGACAAACTCTCCCGTCGTATCGCGACCGTAGGCATAATCCGGCGAACATGTTGCCCATTTCTTCAGGCCCTTGGCCTTGGCGATGGCCGCGGCATAGCCGCCCCCGACGATCGAATCATGCACGCCCTGACGCGCGGTGCGGAACGCGTTGGGAATATGCTGCTTGGGATCGGCCGTCAGCGAAGACGTTTCCGAATTCGTATGGATACAGAAGACGCCGAGATCGCGCGCGACCTCGTGCACTGCGAACGCACCGGATGAGGCCTCGGCATCGATAAGAAGTTCGCAACCATCGGTATTGACCAGTTCGCGCGCGACCCGGGCCGCCTCCTGCGGCTGCCCCTTGGAATCGCGGATCACCATTTCGATCTGCCGTCCGGCTAACCCGCCTGCGGCGTTGATCTTATCGACCTCGATCGTTACTCCGTTGCGCGACGACGTTCCGAGCTGCGCCACGCGGCCCGACAGAATCGTCGGCATTCCGATTTTGATGGTCTTGGCTTGCGCGCGCGCCACCCACGGCGTTGCGAATGTCACTGCGCCGGCGCCCATCAGCGCCAGCGTCGACCGCCGGCTCACGCCCGGCATGCTGGTCCTGGTCATCCCGCCTCCTCGACGTCTGTGCGTCTCTAAATTCCCTGCCGGAGATCGTGCCGTCTCCATAGCCTTCAGAATTTCAGAGAAAACGGGATGACGTCAAGGCAATTATGAATTACGAGTCAGAATTCATAATGCGCACTTCGTCGGCTTTGGGAGTGCAAATGGGGCAGTCCTGGGCGATCCATGATCAATCTATCCAGCTTCATCGCATTTCACGCCCGGCAAACGCCGGGGCGCTGTGCGCTGAAATACCGCGGTGAAGAAATAGTCTATGCGGCCTTCGACGAGCGGATTCGGATGGTCGGCGGATGGCTGGCCTCGCGCGGGATCGGTCCGGACGACGTCGTCGCCGTGCTGATGAAGAACAGTGCGGCATTTCTCGAACTCGCTTTCGCGACGAGCCACATCGGCGCGATCTTCCTGCCGATCAATTACCGGCTGGCATCAGACGAAATCGCCTACATTGTTGAGAATTCCGGCGCGCGGCTCCTCGTCGCCGACGAGGAATTCGGCGCGAGCGCGGTGGGACCCGCGCCCATCGTCCTGGTCGATGTAACAGCGCAATCAAACGCCACGCGCCTTGCCCCGGATGCAAAACCTGTAAAGGCGCATTTTAGGTTTCCGTCCGACCTGATGCGGCTGATGTACACCTCCGGCACCACCGATCGGCCAAAGGGTGTGATGCTGACCTACCAGAACATCTACTGGAAATCGGCGGATCATGTACTGGGGCTCGGCCTCAGCCGCGATACGCGGCTGTTGATCGCCGGGCCGCTCTATCATGTCGGCGCACTCGACCTTCCCGGCATTGCCGTGCTGTGGCAGGGCGGGATGCTCAGCATTCAGCGCGATTTCGACGCCGCACAGTGCCTGGCTGCGATCGAAGCCGACCGGCTGAACGCGGCGTGGTTCGCCCCCGTCATGACAACGTCGATCCTCGCTCTCCCCGATCGCGAGCGTTATGATGTGTCCAGCCTGCAATGGGCGATCGGCGGTGGCGAGAAAACGCCGGAAGCGCGCATTCGCGCCTTCTCGCAATATTTCACCAATGCCCGCTATATCGACGCCTACGGCCTGACCGAAACTTGCGGCGGCGACACCTTCATGGAGCCCGGGCTGGAAATCACAAAGATCGGATCGACCGGCCGTCCCGTCGCGCATGTCGAGATCGAAATCCGCGACGATGCGGGCAATCGCGTCGCGCCCGGCGAAAACGGTGAAATCTGCCTGCGCGGCCCGAAGGTCACGCGCGGCTACTGGAAAGATCCTGAGAAAACCGCCGCCGCGTTCTTCGGCGACTGGTTCCGCAGCGGCGATGTCGGCTATCTCGACGACGACGGCTTCCTCTATCTGACTGACCGCAAGAAGGACATGATCATTTCCGGCGGCGAGAATATCGCATCGTCCGAAGTTGAACGCGTCATCTACGAACTGCCGCAGGTTCGCGAAGTGGCTGTCATCGGGGTGCCCGACCAACGCTGGGGCGAACGGCCCGTCGCGGTCGTGGTGCTTACGGACAGCACGGCTCTGGAACTGCCTGACCTGACGGAGCACTGCCGCAAACATCTGGCGGCTTTCAAGGTGCCGAAACAACTCATCATCCGCGATAGCCTGCCGCGTAACCCATCGGGCAAGGTGCTCAAACGCGTGCTGCGCGCCGAACTTGAGGCCAACGTATGACGCAGGTGCCCGAACCCACGTCAAGAAAAGTGACAAAACTCAATCGGGCCGAGCGCAATGCGTGGACCAAGCGCAAGATTTTTCATGCCGCCACCAAGATCGTCGGCAAGTATGGTTATGCGGAAGCCTCGGTCGCCCGCATCACCGAGGAAGCCGGCGTCGCGCAAGGCACGTTCTATAATCATTTCGAAAATCGCCAGGAATTGCTCGATCAATTGCTGCCGAAAATCGGACTGGACATGGTGCGGTTCATTCGCGAGCGCACCGGTACGGCCCACGCGGCGAGACAGGAGATCGAACGGTTCGGTGCGTTCTTCGATTTCATCCGTAAGGTCCCGGAATTCCTGCGTATTCTCAACGAAGCCGAGTTTTTCGCACCGACCGGCTACCAGCAGCACCTCGACAACATTTCGACGGCCTATGTCCGGATCCTGCGGCGCGCGCGGCATGCCGGCGCGATCGATGGGTTCAGCGACGAAGAATTCGAGGCCATCGTTCACATGTTCATGGGCGCACGCGGCTATCTCAGCCGCCGCTATTCCTACTCTGACGGCGCCGTCACCGCGGTGCCGGATCACGTCATTTCGGCCTATGAGAAACTGATCACCCGCGGATTGTTCACCCCGCGCAGCGAGAGCAACGATCATGACCGCTGAAGGTATTATTCTCGTAACCGGCGGCAGCCGCGGCATTGGTGCGGCCACCGCGACGCTTCTCGCCCAGCAGGGCCAGCGCGTCGTGATAACCGATATCGCGCCAGAAGCGTTAGCGGACACGCAGACGATCCTGTGGCCTGATGCGTTCGACGTCGCTAATGAGACCGCTGTCGTCAGCGGCATCCCGGCTATCGAGGCCGTTCACGGTCCGATCACCGGCCTCGTCAATGCCGCCGGCGTGTTCGGCAAAATGCACCCGGTCGAATGCGTGCGCATGGACAATTGGGATCGCGAAATCAACATCGATCTGCGCGGCACGTTTCTGGTCGCGCGCAGCGTCGGTGTGCGAATGGCCGAGCGACGCAATGGCGCGATCGTCAATGTCGCCTCCGTCGCGGGCATGACGTCCGGCCCGATCCATGCCTACACGGCCGCGAAGGCCGGCGTCATCCAGATAACACAGACGCTCGCCGCCGAATGGGGCCGCGCCGGCGTGCGGGTCAACGCCGTATCTCCCGGATTCACGCGCACTGCCGCACTTGAGGCCGGCATTGCTTCAAGCGCGCTGGATAAAGAACGGCTCGCCCGCAACACCGCGATGAACCGGCTGGTTGAACCGATTGAGGTTGCCCACGCCATCGCGTGGCTGCTCTCACCTGCGAGCAGCGGCGTGACAGGGATCAACCTTCCGGTCGATGCCGGATTTATTGCAGGGTGCACGTGGGACGCCTATGGCGGATTGCGGGAAACTCCGGAAGCGTAAGTGAGAAAACGACACGATGAATATCGAGGCGCCGCACAAGAAACTCGATCTGTCGTCGGCCATTGCCGAAGGTGATATCCGCGTTTTGCTGATGGTCCTGGTTCATATGACCGGCGATGTCAGCTGGCTGGAGCCTCCTTACCAACCAAGGCGCGATGTCCGCCTGATCCCCGACCCCCAGGCGGGCCTGCCCAAAAAAATCCAGGACGAAATCCGCGCCGCCGTCCTCAAATTGTTCGCGGACGGCGAGCCCAAACCAGCGATCGCCGACCCGGGCGACGAATTGATGCTGAAGATGATGCGCGCCTGCCTCGGCGAAAACGTCGCGCCGGAATACGCGCCGCTGATGCGTGAGGAGATGGGATTCATTCCGCGCGACGCGCGCTGGACCAAACGTCCGTCCAGCGACGCCTTGACGAAGCAACATGTCCTGATCGTTGGCGCCGGCGTCTGCGCCATTGCGCTCGGGGTCGCGCTCGGCCGGCTGGGTATCCCCTACACCATCGCCGAGAAAAACGACGAACTCGGCGGTACATGGTACGTCAACCGCTATCCCGGCTGCGGCGTCGATACGCCCAATCATTCCTATTCGTTCTCGTTCGGCGCGCGCAACAACTGGACCCGTTATTTTGCGCAGCGCGAGGAACTGCTGGATTATCTCAAGAAGGTCGCGCTCGAACATGACGTCCGCAGCCACATCCGTTTCAACACGCGACTGACGTCGTCGCGATGGGACGAAACCAGGCGTCGCTGGATTTCGACACTGGAAACTATCCATGGCGTGGAAGATTTCGAGTCCGCAGTCCTTGTCAGCGCGATCGGGCAGCTCAATGATCCGGCGCCCGCGCATTTCAAGGGCGAAGAAGATTTTAAAGGCCTGATGCTTCACTCCGCGCTGTGGTCGGACGACATCGAACTCGACGGCAAACGTGTGGCCGTCATCGGCACCGGCGCCACCGCGATGCAGTTCGTGCCTTCGATCGCCGATCGCGTGGCTTCCGTCACGGTATATCAGCGGTCGGCGCAATGGTCGCGTCCGGTCGCTGGCTATTCCGATCCCATCAGCGAAGGCGCGCGGTGGCTGCTCGCGCATCTGCCATTTTATGTGCAATGGTATCGCTTCAACATGTTCTGGCGCTACGGCGACGGACTGTTGCCGTTCCTGCGCAAGGATCCTGCCTGGCCGCATCCTGATCGCGCCGTCAACAAGGGCAACGACCGGCACCGCCAGGAGCTGACGGATTTTATTCTAACCGAACTGAAGGATCGGCCGGATCTGATCGAAAAATGCGTGCCGACCTATCCGCCTTATGGCAAGCGCATCCTGCTCGACAATGGCTGGTTTCGCACGCTGACGAAGCCGCATGTCGAACTGGTCACCGACAAGATCGACCGCTTCGCGCGCGACGGCATCGTCACATCAGACGGTACATTGCGGCCCGCGGATGTCATCGTGATCTCGACCGGGTTCAAGGTCACGGAAATGGCGGCGCGTCTCAATATCACGGGGCGCGATGGCGAGAAGCTCAGGGATGCGTGGACCGGCGACAATCCAACCGCTTATCTCGGCCTCACCGTGCCGGATTTTCCAAATTTCTTCTGCATGCTTGGCCCCAATTCCGGTCCGGCGCATGGCGGCAGCGTGATCTTCCAGTCCGAGTGCCAGAGCAGGTACATTAGCGCATGCCTGGTCGAGATGATCGAGAACGGCATCGCCGCCATCGACGTGCGTCAGGACGCGCATGATCGATATGTCCGCGAGGTCGACGCCGAACATGAACAGTTGATCTGGACCCATCCGGGCATGACGACTTACTACCGCAACAAGCAGGGCCGGGTGTTTTCGGCAATGCCATGGCGCTTCGTGGATTACTGGGGGATGACCCACGACCCGGATTTTAGCCAATATCGCCAGACCAAGGCTTGATCTCGATCGGTTTCAGGTTTCGGGCTTCAGGTGTGGGAACTGAGGCGAAGGCCCAGGGGGGTGGAATGCGCTGGTTTGCCATTGCAGGCCGAGCCAAGCATGGGAACTCGACCACAGTTCGCCCGACGCAGCTTGACACCTGCCCATATCTGCCGCAGCATTTCCGGTGCTGCACCTGTCGGGGTAGCGGAGCTTTTGGCTTCCTGCCTCGCGGGCATTGCCGTCCAGTCATGTGATCGAACAGCAGGCAGCGGGTGCGGACCATGTCCGCGGACCACTCTTGGAGAGGAGCATGACGCCACCGGGACAAGCCAGTGACCTTGCTCAACGGCAAGGTCTCGGCGCAATTTGAGGCGAACAGCAGCTGCTAGCCGCGTTGCGCCGCCAACAATCTGAACATATCCGCAGGATCGTAGCGCAAAGGCCACGCGCTTTTCGATCCTGAGATCGAACTGGTGTGTACCAGAAATCCTTCGCAACAGCGAAGATGTCGGGCCCCGCGATGCTCCAATGCACCGGGGCCCATTCATTTGGATCGATGTATCGGCAGGTCAGGGTTCATAGCCGACCGCTATTGCGATCTACGCGGAATGCGCGACAATCTCTTTTGAGTCATGAGAAGTGACGATGAAGCGAAGTTTGCTCTACCTCGGCTTGGTAATGGCATTGGTGATCGCCTTGGGCGGTCGTGCCCTCGCCCAGGGCGCAGGGACAACTCTGTCCTTTTACATTGTGTTCAATTCGCTGACCAAGAACTGCTCGGTCGTCGACAAGACGCCCAAGACCGACACGCCAAACATCACCGTTGCGAGCGATGCAATCTACAAAACCCGGGCTGAAGCAGAAGCCGCCATGAACACGCTGCCTTCCTGCAAACGATGAAGCCGCTGCGGGTTGCATCCTTTGTCTGGATCGGGAAGAATTGCCCGATCCGGACGAGGACCGGCGATGGCCAATCCGCGTGTACGCATCTACACCGACTACAAGAGCCCCTACGCCTTCGTCGCCAACAAGCGACTTTTCGAGCTGGAAGAACAGCTTGGCGTGGAACTCGAATGGCTGCCCTACACGCTCCGCATCCCTGAGTTCATGGGGACGGTGGAAGAGCGCACGCCGCATTTCTGGCGCAAGGTGCGTTACCTCTACATGGACGCGCGGCGCTATGCCAACGCGCAAGGGCTCACCATGAAGGGACCGCGACGGATCTACGATGCCTTCTACTCCAGTGCCGGCATGCTGTTCGCGCAACGTCACGGGCTGTTCCGCCCCTACCACGACACGGTGTTCAGGCGCTTTTGGAGTCACGACCTCGAAATCGACGAGTTGCCGCAAATTTCCGGTGTGATCACCGACATCGGCGGGTCGGCAAAGGATTTCGAAGCTTACGTCGACGGCCCGGCGCGACAAGAGCATGACCGCATCATTGACGAAGCTGAAGCGCTCGGCGTCTTCGGCGTACCGACCATGGTATTCAACGGCGAATTGTTCTGGGGCGGCGACCGCATCGACATGCTGATCGAACGCGTCAAAAGTCCCGAGACGATCGCGACGGCGCTGGGAAGCCGGCACCGGGCATGAAACGGCGGTTGGCCGCCAGGGCGCTCTGATATTATCAGCTATTTTGCGACCAGATGTTCCCAGCACCCGGTACGCTCCAGCACGGGCTGCAGCGCCGTTCGATGTTCTACATCCAGCGCAGCAAATTTGCCGCGGATCAGATCTCGGCATTTGACTTGATACTTGAACGGAGACAACACATAAGGCAGGCCCCAGACATTGATCTCCAGGCGCTCGACGCCCTTCGCAAAGGCTTGCGCATTGGCGACAAGGAACGGCAGATAGAGTTCGCCGGCGATCCGGAGCAGCGCCTCGGCCATTCCGCTCAATGCCTGCTCGCGCGGATACCAGTCCCCATCCACACCGGAGGCGTCATCCAGTCGCCGGGTCCAGTGATCGGTGAAGGGAGCTCTTTCCCGCATGATCCGCATTGGCGTGGGATCGGTCGCAAGCTCGCTCAATTGACCGAACCAGGCGAAATCCGCAAGCGACGGCCGGCTGCCGAAAAGATGCTTTGTCATTCCGACGTGAGCCTCGAACGCGGTCAGAATTCGTTTGTAGCTCTCTTCCAGCAACGGTTTGTTCTCAGCCGTCGCGCCGAGGATGGACATGCGGGATATTTGTCTGTGCCTGAAATGCTCGATTTCCTCGGCGCTTCCCGGTTCCGCGTCCGACACCGACCATTCCTCAGCTGCCCAGCGCGAGACATAGGCCTGATCTTCGGGATCCCACCACCGGTAAAGAAAAAGTGGCTTTACGGCCCATTCGTCGGCGAGGTCTTCCAGAAGGTCGCAAACGAACGCGACGGCCTTGTCTTCGGGAATGACCGAGCGATCCGAATGTCGAGCCTCCAGATCGTAGGCCAGTGTCGTGGTTTCGCCGCGAAAGCTTCCATCGGGATATTGAAGGACCGGGATCAAATTCGGACGCAGGTGCTCGGTCTGTTTGCGCAGTGCCTTGGTCATGATGACCCACTCGAACGGAATTCTTCGATAGCGCAATAGCGCGCGCAGCTTGATCGCATAAGGCGATGCCGTGGACCCGATCAGCCGATAGCGTCCTTCATTCATGCAAGATGTCCCGATTACCAGGCGCGACCGCACCGATCCGCGTTCGACATTCGCCATCCCCGCGTGTGTTTCTGCCTAGCCCAGGCTCAAAATCCACGCAACCCGTCAGCACTTTGGCCAAGCAGGCTGGAAACTGGAATAGCAAGCTCTGCATTTTACGAAGGCGGACCGTCTCCCACGCGAGCAACACTGATCTTGTTGTATCGCGTGAAATCATCCCTAATGCGCAGAAGGTCGTGCAAGAACAAGTGCAGAAAGAGACCAAAGGGAGAAGCGCGATGAAGGGTCCCGAGGACGATTCCGGCCTGACCGACAGGGTGGCGATCGTGAGCGGCGGCGGCGCTGCGGGCGATGGCATTGGCAACGGCCGGGCGGCGGCCATCCTGCTGGCACGCGCAGGCGCCAAGGCGCTGGTGGCTGATCTCGACCTCGGGCTTGCCGAACGCACCGCTAACATGATCGAGGCCGAGGGCGGCACGGCGGCGGCACTGGCCTGCGACGTGACCAAGGAAGCCGACTGCAAGCGGTTGGTGGAAGCCGCCGTCGACCGCTGGGGCCGCCTCGACTTCCTCGACAACAATGTCGGCATCGGCAGCCGCGGCAGCGTCGTCGATGAAAAGCCCGAGGAATACCGCCGTGTGATGCAAGTCAACGTCGAAACCATGTTCCTGCTCTCCAAGCACGCGATTCCCGCCATGATCAAAACCGCCAAGGGCGGTTCGATCGTCAACATCTCGTCGATATCGGCGCTCCGGCCGCGCGGCCTCACCACTTACACGACCTCGAAGGCCGCGGTGATCGGGCTGACCCAGGCGATGGCGGTCGATCACGGCCGCGACAATATTCGGGTCAACTGCATCTGCCCCGGACCAATGTATACGCCGATGGTCTATGCCCGCGGCATGAGTGAGGCGGCACGTGCCCAGCGCGCCAAAGCCTCGCTCCTGAAGACCGAGGGAACCGGCTGGGACGTCGGCCACGCCGTGAAATTCCTGCTCAGCAACTACGCCCGCTACATCACCGGTCAGGTGCTGGTGGTCGACGGCGGCGTCACGCTGCAAGGCCCGGAACGCGATTCAAGGGATCACTGATCACACCGCCATAAGGAGAACGAACAAGATGGCCCGCCTGCCCTATCTCGTGGCCGACCAGGTCGCGCCTGAATATCGCGACATGCTCAAGCGCAACACCAACCTGCACAAGCTCTTGGTCAACTCGCCCGACATGGCGCGTGCATTCAACGGCATCGGCGGCTACATCCGCTTCAAGAGCAAACTCGACCCGCGGCTGCGCGAACTTGCGATCCTTCAAGTGGGCTGGATGGAGAAGTCGGAATACGAATTCACCCATCATGTGAAAATCGGCAAGGAGTTCGGTGTCTCCGACGAGGATATCACTGGTATGATGGCCGAGACCGAGGGCAAGCCCTCTCACCTCGAGCCGCTGGCCAAAGCGATCCTGAAAGGCGCCCGCGAAATGGTGCGCGAGCTCGCGATGTCGGATTCAACCTTCGCCGAGATCAAGCAGGAGTTGAGCGACGAGCATATGACCGATCTCGTGCTCACCATCGCCTTCTATTGCGCGGTCGTCCGCGTGCTCGCTACCATGAAGATCGACAACGAACCGACTTACAAAGAGGTACTGCAGCAGTACCCAATCCCGGGAGTGAAGTAATATGCGTCTGAAAGATCGCGCCGCCATCGTCGTTGGTGCCGGCCAAAGCCCCGGCGAAGGCATGGGCAACGGCCGCGCCACGGCTCTCACCTTCGCGCGCGAAGGCGCCAAGGTGCTGTGCGTGGATCATCATCTCGAATCGGCCCAGGAGACCGTCGACATGATCGTCGCCAAGGGAGGCACGGCGGTGGCGTTCAAGGCCGATGTCACCAAGGATGGTGAACTCAAGGCCATGGTGGCCGACGCGCATGGCCGCTGGGGCCGCATCGACATCCTGCACAATAATGTCGGCGTCAGCCTCTCCGGTGGCGACGCCGAGTTGCTAGACATCACCGAGGAGGCGTTCGACCGTTGCGTGGCGATCAACCTCAAGAGCTGCATCCTGGCGGCGAAACACGTGATCCCGATCATGCGCCGGCAGAACAGCGGCGCCATCATCAACATCTCCTCGATGGCGGTAATCACCACCTATCCCTACGTCGCCTACAAGGCGACCAAATCGGCGATGGTCGCGTTTACGGAGCAGCTTGCCTACCAGAACGCGCAGTACGGCATCCGCGCCAACGTGATTCTGCCCGGCCTGATGAACACACCGATGGCGGTCGATACCCGCGCCCGCGAATTCAACAAGAGCCGCGCCGAGGTCGAAGCCGAGCGCGACGCCAAGGTGCCGCTGCGCAAGAAGATGGGTACCGGCTGGGACGTCGCCAACGCCGCCCTGTTCCTGGCCTCCGATGAGGCCAGCTTTATCACCGGCGTCACGCTGCCAGTGGACGGCGGCGCGAGCGTGCGGCGGGGATAACAGACCATGGCCGCCTCGCGCGAAACGCAAGCTCCGCCCGGCGCGGCGCCAGCTCTCGACTACGACGCCATCATCATCGGAGCCGGCATGTCGGGGATGTACCAGCTCTACCGGTTGCGCGAACTCGGAATGCGGGTGCAGGTGTTCGAGGCCGGCACCGGCGTCGGCGGCACCTGGTACTGGAACCGCTATCCCGGCGCGCGCTTCGATTCCGAAAGCTACTCCTACGGCTACTCTTTCTCGAAGGAGCTGCTGCAAGAATGGGATTGGTCCGAGCATTTCGCCGGCCAGCCGGAAACGCTGCGTTACCTCAATCTGGTCGCCGACAAGTTCGACCTGCGCCGCGACATCCAGTTCCGCAGCCGGGTCGCCGCCGCATCCTATGACGAGGATACGCGCAGCTGGAACGTCACGCTGCAGGACGGCCACCGCTTCCGCGCGCGCTTCCTGATCACCGCCATCGGCCCGCTCTCCGCCCCTACGATGCCGCGGATCGAAGGGGTGGACACGTTTCAGGGAAAATCCTTCCACACCGCGCGATGGCCGCATGAACCGGTCGACTTCGCCGGCAAGCGGGTGGCGGTGATCGGGACCGGCGCCACCGGCGTGCAGACGATTCAGACCATCGCCAAGACCATCGGACACCTGACAGTATTCCAGCGCACACCGAACTGGTGCGCGCCGCTCCACAACAGCAAGATCGACGCGGAGGCGCAGAAAAAGATCAAGGCCGGTTATCCCGAGATGTTCAGGCGATGCCAGGAGACCTTCGCCTGCTTTCTGCATACGCCGGACCCGCGCGGGACTTTCGAGGTGACCTTCGAAGAGCGCGAAGCGTTTTTCGAAAAACTGTATGCCGAGCGCGGCTTCGGCATCTGGCAAGGTAATTTCCGCGACATTCTGATCGACCGGAAAGCCAACGCCGTGATCAGCGATTTCGTGGCGAGGAAGATTCGCCAACGGGTGAAGGATCAAAAGGTGGCGGAAAAGCTTATCCCGAAGAACCACGGGTTCGGCACCCGCCGGCTGCCGCTGGAGACCTTTTATTATGAGGCATACAACCAGGACAATGTCGAGCTGGTCGACATCACGGAGACACCGATCGAGCGGATCACAACTGAAGGCATCAAGACCAGCGACAAAGAATACGAATTCGACATCATCATTTACGCGACTGGCTTCGATGCCATCACCGGCAGCTTCGATCAGATCGACTTCCGCGGCGTGGATGCGGTCCGGCTGAAAGACAAATGGAAGAACGGACCGCAAACCTATCTCGGCGTCATGGTCGACGGTTTCCCCAATATGATGATGCTGATGGGACCGCACACGGCGCTCGGCAATATTCCGCGCAGCATCGAATACAATGTCGATTGGGTGACGGGTCTGATCCGCCATGCGCGGGACTCCAACCTGACGCGCTTGGAGGCCACCGCAATGGGGGTGACGAACTGGACCGATCACGTCAGAGCACTCGGGGTGGGTCTGCTGTCCAACGAGGTCAACTCCTGGATGACCGGATACAACAGCAATGTGGAGGGCAAGCAGACTCGCATCATCGCGCGCTATAGCGGCAGTGCGCCCGCCTACCGCGCGAGATGCGACGAGGTGGCAGCGAAGCAATATGACGAACTCGCGCTGGCATAGACCTTGAATTTAGCTGCAAACGCGATGATTTCAGCGCATAAAGACACAGAGTAGGTCTGTCCATGAGAATTTCATGAGCGCGAGGTCGTCAAAAGCGGATGCCCGTTCCGCGGAGGAAGAGAAAACGTCAGAGGACATCGCCCGCCGACTGAAACTCGACAAGGGCCTCGGCTTCCTGGTGCGGCTGCTCGATACACGCGTCAACGTCCTCTATGAGCAATTGACCGCGCAAAACGATATCACCCCACGGCAGTTCGGTGTGCTGCTGACGCTCTACCAGCAAGGCACGCTGACGCTAACGGAGCTTGCGAGGCAAATCCGCGTCGACCGCAGCACGCTGGGCGAAATGATCAATCGCATGGCGGAGCGCTCGCTGATCAGCAAGCGCAATAACGGCAACGACCGCCGCTCCGCCGAAGTGCTGCTGGCGCCCGCCGGCAGATCCGTGCTGCTGAAAATCGTGGCCGGCGCCGCACAATTGCAGGCCGCCCTGCTGGCACCGCTGGCGGCGGAAGATCGAGCGCATTTCATGCGATGCATGAAGCTTGTCGCGGAACCTCCGGTCAAAGGGACCGATGAAAGCTGAGGTCCGTCCTGCCGAATCCCGAGAAACCGTTCCACCTCGGTTAGCTGATATGCCCATGATGCAATCAAATTTCAGTTGATTAGCCGGGCCTGCGTCGTTATTACGTATACGTAACAAATCGGATGGACGGAGGAACGTTTTGCGGGTGCGAGACTATCTCAGCGTGCCTTACCTTCTGGAGGCGGAAACGGTCGAGATAGCTCCGGGATCGTGGATCGGGCGCGTCGGCTATCCGGAACTGCCGGGATGCACGGCCGAGTCATTTGTCGTGGAAGAAGCGCTTCGCCTGCTCGAACGGATGCGGATCGAGATGATCGTTCGCATGGTGGGCGAAGGCCGAATTCCACCGGTCCCGCGGCCGCCCCTGCCGGATTGCGATCCGGCATGGATCGCCCGACAGGTCGGCCTCACCGAAGAAATCATCGCCATTATCGATCGCGACGAAATCGAGACCAATCGTAACGCAGAGACCAACTATTGACCGCCACTTGCTGCCTAAGCCGAAGCTCAACGGGAAGGAACGTCGATGCTCTCACACCAAGACAATGAAACGCTGGTCCGGGTCGGTCCCGGTACGCCAATGGGATCGCTGTTCCGGCTGTACTGGATTCCATTTCTGTTCTCGAAGGACCTGGTCGCCGATGGCCAGCCGAAGCGCGTAATGCTGCTCGGCGAGGATCTGGTCGCCTTCAGGGATTCACAGCAGCGTGTCGGTCTCGTCGCCAACGCCTGCGCGCACCGCGGTGCACCGATGATGTTCGGCCGCAACGAGGATTGCGGCTTGCGCTGCGTCTATCACGGCTGGAAATACGACGTGACCGGGGCGGTGATCGATATGCCGGCCGAGCCGGCCAAGAGCCGGTTCAAGGACAAGGTCAAGATCACGGCCTATCCCTGCAAGGAGCGCAACGGCATGGTCTGGGCCTATATGGGCCCGGAAACGGCCGAGCTCCCGCCGCTGCCCAATGTCGAATGGAATCTGGTGCCCGCGGAGAATGTGCAGGTTTCAATCCGGGTGCAGGAATGTAATTGGCTGCAGGCGCTGGAAGGCGAAATAGATTCCGCGCATGCTCCCATTCTTCATAGCCGGATCGATTCCAAGGGCCAGATCAACGATTGGCTTGCCAAGCGAGATCTGCGCCCGACATTCGAGTGCATCCGGCAGGATTTTGGCATGAGCATCGCGGCAAAGCGGCGCCTCGACGGCGAAAGGCTTTATTGGCGCGTCAACCAGTTCATGATGCCGTTCTATTCGCTGGTCCCGCCGCAATCGAAATTTCCCGACCTCAGCGGTCACGCCTGGGTGCCGATGGATGACAACCACACGCTCTGCATTTTTTTCTCGTACCATCCATCCGAACCGCTACCGGCACGTATCCGCGAACTGTTCGAGGAAGGCCACAATGGCCGGGAGACCGGCCATCCGAGCCGGCATGCTTTCGTGAAGCGCAACGCCACCGTGCCCTACGCCGACTACTGGACCAAATTCACCCGCGAGAATGGATTTGAATTCGACTACCAAAGCCAGGTCGACACCTGGTTTTCGGGCCTGCCGGGGCTTTGGATCCAGGACGGCGCGTGCCAGAGCGGAATCCGCCCGATCTTCGACCGCACCAAAGAGCATCTCGGTTCCAGCGATACCGGGATAGCGATGACCCGGCGGCTCCTGCTGGAAGCTGTCAACGCATTTCGGGATCGCGGCATCAAGCCGAGCGGGGTGACCAATCCCGACACCTTCATGGTCCGCGCGGTCTCGCTCACGCTGCCGGAGAGCACGTCATGGGTCGACTTCGGCCGTCCGCACATGGCCGCGAAACTCGGCGCGGATTTCGGCTATGCGCTGTAGCGCGCGTTCGGCAATGGTGCGGGCACGATGACAGGGAATTCGATGTCAGGTCCGGTCGGTGGCTTTGACGTGCGCCTGCATCGCAGCGGACGTACCATCGCCGTGCCGCCGTGCGAAACCATTCTGGATGTGCTGCTCGACGCCGGCGTCAACGTTTCTTTCTCATGTACCGAAGGCGTTTGTGGCACCTGTGAAACAAGAGTGATCGATGGAATCCCTGATCATCGCGACACTTTTCTCAGCGACGAGGAAAAAGCAGAAAACAGCAAGATCATGATCTGCTGCTCCGGATCGAAATCGCCGGTATTGACGCTCGACCTCTAACTCATAACAGCGGACGCGCTGCGAATAGCGGACCGTCGCTGTAATTGAGAACCACGATCTCCACTGCGGTATCGAGCTTCGGTTCGATATCGGCCAACACGCGCGTTGCGATCCGCAGCCCCTCGTCCAGATCGACGATGCCGACCCGATACGGGACTTCGTCCTGAAACACCGCCGGCGCTGCATGCACCACCGTCTGCGAATAGAGTTTTCCGCGACCGGACAACGGTACCCAGGCAATCCGCTTCGACCAGCAATGCGGACAGAACGGCTTTGGTGGAAACGTCAGACGCTCGCAATCTTCGCATCGCGTCGTTTCAAAACGTCCCGTTGCGAGGCCTTGCCAGAAACGCTGGGTGAATTCCGTCATCCGCGGCGGAAAGGCTCTGACACGATCGACGGTTTGCAAAGCCAAGGACATCGAAGAGATCATCGGACACCTTCCAGCACGTGGACCATCGCCGCATTGTAGTTGCCGAGCTCCGCGCTGGTGATGGCAAGGCGGGCATTGGCAATTTGACGTTCACCGGCGCGGCCGGTGAGCTGCTCCTTGATTTCGAAGAAACTATAGAACGGCGTGACATGTGCGGGATGGCCGCGCGACTGCAGGCCACCCGATGTACAAATCGGAATTCGACCGCCAAGCGACGTCACGCCCTCGGAACAAAGACGGGCGCCCTGCCCGCGCGGCACCAGACCCAGTGCTTCGCTGGCGAGAACCTCGATGATGGTACAGGGAGCATAGAGTTCGGCAAGATCGATATCGGACGCAGTGACGCCAGCTTCCTCATACGCCGCCTGCCCTGCTCGCTGTGCGGAAACCAGCGCGATCATGTCATTCGGCACTTCGTTGATCTGGTGGGCGCCTTCGTGAAAGAACCCCTTTCCGCGCACGCGGAGGTAGGGTTTGCCGGATGCCTTGGCGATCGCCTCATCTACCAGCACAATGCAGGCCGCGCCGTCGCCCCGCGGTGGCACCTCATAGAGCCCAAGCGGTTCGACAATCGGCTTTTGCGCGAGCACCTCTTCCAGCGTGATCGGTTTGCGAAACTGCGCCAGCGGATTGAGCGACGCGTGCCGCCGGTTCTTGACCGAAACGCTTGCAAGTTCCTCCCGAGACGATCCGAACTCGTGGATGTAGCGCGCGGCATCCATGGCGTACCAGGAAATCGGCGTGAATCCGAACGGCGCATGGAAATCGACGTCGCCGGTCGCGCGCATCGAATTCATCATGTGTTCGACGGCCGGCGTTGCCGTTTCAAAATTGACCCCGAGCGCAAGCGCGACCCTCGATCGCCCCAACCTTATGTCATTCGCGGCGGCCTCGAAAGCCAGCGCCGCCGTCATTCCATTTCCCAAAACCTCCAGCACCGAACCGGTACAAGGCAGCCGCAGATAATTCGCGATGAACGTGGCAAAATACTTCTGCTGGGTATACGGGCGCGGCTGCGCGAATGCGAGCGACGAAATCTCGTTTTTGTCGACGCCCGCGTCCGCAACCGCATCGATCACGACGTTCGCGAGTATTTCATGTTCGAGTACCTGCAGTTCGGCGTCGCGCGGCCTCTGCCATTTGGCGACCGGCAGTGCCGCCGCCCCGAGAATTGCGACGCTTGTCGTCATCATGTCACTCCGCTGCAAATTGTCAGGCTCGCCCTCATCGGCATACGATCAACGCGTCGGCGGCCATCACGCCACCGACGTCCGCAATGACAGGGTTGACGTCGATCTGATCGACGACATCTCTTAAATCATTCGCCAGCTCGGACAGCCGGCAGATCATATCGGTCAGTCCCACGATATCCACGCCAGGCTTGCCGCGAAACCCCGTCAATAACGCGTGGCCCTTCAGCGACGCCAGCATCGCGCGCGCGGTCTGATCACTGACGGGGGCAAGCCGGACGGCGGTGTCGTCAAGCAATTCGACCATGATGCCGCCGAGCCCGGCCGCCACCAGCGGACCGAATTGACGATCGTTCTTGACGCCCAGCACGATCTCGACACCTGGAGGTGCCATCTGCTGCACGCTGATGCCGTCGATCCGCGCCTGCGGCGCATAGCGCGAGGCCGACGCCAGAATATCCTCAGCTGCTTTGCGGACATCCTCCGGCGTAGCCAGTCCCAGCCTGACACCTCCGGCTTCGGTCTTGTGAAGGATGTCAGGCGATACGATCTTGACCGCCACCGGGCCTCCGATCCGGCCCGCGGCCAAAGCCGCTTCGGTGGGATCGCGAGCCAGTATCTCCCGAGGGACCGCGATGCCATAGCAGGCCAGTATTTGCTTCGAAACCGTTTCCGAGAGCGCCGCACCGCGGCTCATGGCGCTGGCGAGAATGGCGCGCGCGGCGTGCTGGTCGGACAGAGCCGATCTTCGTTCTGCTGGAACCTGCTGGCATCGCCTATGTTCGTGCCAGTCGAACCAGGCCCGCAGCGTCGCAAAGCACCGATCGGCCGAGCGAAACATGCAGACCTTGGGATCGGCGTCGAGAAGTTCGCTGCCCGGTCCTTGATACCACTCGTTCATCCAGACCACAGCCAATGGCCGATCGGTGCGCGCCGCCGCCTCGACAATCGTCGGCGCCCGCGCGCCGCTCGATGAGCTGTGCGCAAAGATCATCGGCATGACAAGCGCGCTGAAATTCGAATCGTTCATGAAAGCATCGAGGCAGAACCCGAACGTCTCCGAGGTCTTCAGCACTTCGGCGGTGAGATCGGACGGATTGGCAACGGAGCCGAAATCGGGAACCACCTCGTGCAGCGCGCGTGCGGTGTTCGCTTCGAGCGGAGGCAGCAGAACGCCATGCTGTTCGGCCTTGTCGGCGCAGATCACCGCGGCTCCACCCGACGTCGAGAGTATTCCGACGCCTCTCCCGCTCGTGGGCGCCTTTGTCTTGGCGAAGAACGACGCCGTTTCAAGCACCGCCTCCAGATCGTCGATCGCAATCGCACCGGCGTCTTCAAAAGCCGTCCGGTAGGCCACGACCGATCCGACCATCGTGCCGGTGTGCGACATCGCCGCTTTGCTGCTGGTCTCGCTGTTGCCGGTCTTGTAGACGATCAGCGCCTTGCCGGCATCGCGTGCTTTTCGCGCTGCCTCGAGGAACCGTCCGCCGTCCTTCACTCCTTCAAGCAGGCAGACGATGGCCTTGGTGTCGTCGTCTTCGGCGAGATAGGAGATAAAATCGCAGACGTCGACGTCGCAGGAATTTCCTGCCGCGAGATAATGCGAGAATCCGATCCCGCGTTCCATGCCCTGCAGCACGGTGTAACCCAGCGCACCGCTTTGCGAAACGATACCGATCGGACCGCGCTTGTGGCCCATGCCGGCATAGTCGGGCATGAAATTCAAACCCGCGCCCGAGCGCGTATTGGCAAGGCCGACGCAGTTCGGCCCGACCACGCGCACGCCGGTGCGATGAGCAAGATCCATCAGGCGTTGCTGCGCATCAATGCGGTCCGGTTTCCCGGTTTCCGCAAAACCCGAGGCGTAAACAATCACCCCTCCTGCCTTGACCGTGGCGGCGCTCTCGATCATGCCCTCGACCATCGGCCGCGCCACGCAAAGCACAACACAATCCGGGCTTTCGGGCATGTCCGCCAGCGACGGCACACAGGGTCGGCCGAGCAGGGTCTGGTATTTCGGATTGATCGCGAAAACCTTGCCAGTGAAGGCCGACATGTTGGACAACGTGCGCTCGCCGAACGAGCCCCGCGTCTCCGACGCGCCGACAACCGCAACAATTCCGGGATTGATGAGGCGCTTGAGATCGGCTGCGCCGTAGAGCCGCCGCGTCGATGATGTCATGGTCCCTCGCTAAGCCTGTGTTGCGTTGATGCGGCCGATCAAGGCGTATTAAAACCCTTGAGAACGGGTTTCGCCGTGGCTTTTTCCGGCGGCCACACCGTCACAAGCTTGTCGCCCTGGAACTGCGTCACCGTGGTGTCGCGTCCCTTGTTGCGGCCGTTTTCATCGAACTCCAGAAAATCCGACGAAGTGATCATCTCGTCCTTGCCGACCTTGACCTTGCGAAGGGCATCCGCGACGTCTTCCGGCTTGAAACTCTTCGCTGCATCGAGCGCTCTGATCGCAACCAGGGTGCCGAAATAGCCGAGCGCAGAATTCAACGTCAGAGGCTGCTGGAATTTCTTCTCAAAGGCGTCACCGATTTTCTGTGCCGCCGGCAGGTCGGCGGAGAACGGCGTCACCGCGAATTGCCAGGAAACCAGATTGCCGATCTCGGGCCGCAGCTTCGGATCGCCCGACATGCCGCCGGTACCAATCACCACCGGGGGAAAATCGAGCTGTTCGTAAGCCTTCGAGGCTAACACGCCAGCCCGAAAATATCCGACTTGAACGACGATGTCGGGCTGCGACGCCTTCACCTTCAGAACCGGCTGCAGCAGGTCCTGCGCCTGGAAGCCATATTCGATGAACGAGGTCACCGTCAGATCCTTGCGCTTGGCCAGCTCGATCTTGAGCTGCTTGCCCATCTCAATGCCGTACTCATTGTCGGGACAAAGCACGGCCACCTTGATCAATTTCGGGTTGGTCTGGTGGATCATGTCGAGCGTGCGAAAGATTCCCGTGACGTAATCGCTGTCGACCACCGTCGTCGACCAGGTCCACTTCAAACTTCCATTGGTCATCGATTCCTGTTGCGGAATAGTATTGATGTGAGGAATGCCGTACTTCTCCGAGACTTGCGAAAGTGGGACGGTCTCGTTGGAGGTCCCGGCTCCCATGATCAGCGCGACCTTGTCCTGGTTGATCAACCGCTCGGTCTCGCCGACGGCGTTGATCGGTTTGCTTTGTGAGTCCCCTTTAACGAGTTCAATCAGCGCGCCGCCGTGATTCTTGAGTCCGCCGGCCGCATTGACCTCCGCAATCGCCAGTTCCGTACCGCGCATGCCATCGCCTCCGGCAACGGCACCAGGGCCGGTCAGCGCGTAAACCGCGCCGATCTTCACCGCGTCGGCCGCGTTCGCACTGACAACCGACAGCAGCACCGTCGTCGAAAGAAGAAAACCCACCATGCGTTTCATCTGCGTCTCCCTGACTTTTTTCGTTGACCGTCAAATTCCGAGATAGGCCTGTCTCACCCGCGGATCCGCCATCAGGCTTGAAGCCGCGCCTTGAATCGCAAAATGGCCCTGCTCCAGCACATAGCCGTGGTCGGCAACCTCGAGGGCCAGCGCCGTATTCTGCTCCACCACCAGGATCGTCAGGCCTTGTGCCGCCAAACGGCGGACCGCGACGAAAATCTCGTCAACGACGATCGGCGCAAGGCCGAGGCTGGTTTCGTCGAGCAGCAATAGTCGCGGCGCCGCCATCAGCGCGCGTGCAATCGCAACCATCTGCTGCTCGCCGCCCGAAAGCGTGCCCGCGAGTTGCGCTTTGCGTTGGCGTACTTTCGGAAACATTTCGAGGACCAGGGCGAGGTTCTCGTCGCGCTTGCGACGCGCACCCGGCGACGAAGAGCCGACCAGAAGATTCTCCAGCACCGTCATGTCCGGAAACAGCCGTCGGCCTTCCGGCACCTGAACCAGCCCGGCTCGGACGATATCCTGCGGCGGCATTCCGACGATATCCTGCCCGTCGTAACGGATCGTTCCGGCATTGGTGGGAACGATCCCGGATATCGTGCGCAGCAGCGTCGTCTTGCCGGCACCATTGGCGCCGATCAGCGCGGTAATGCTGCCGGCCTCGATCGAAAGATCAACGCCCCGAAGCACCGGCACATCGCCATAACCCGCGCAAAGGCCAACGACATCAAGCAGCGCCATGATGCCTCCTGCCGAGATAGGCCTCGATCACTGATGGATTGGCCGCAACCGCGGCCGGCAAGCCCTCCGCTATCTTGCGTCCATTGGCCATCACCACAATGCGGTCCGACAGGGACATGATGGCGCGCATGACGTGCTCGACAATGAGCAGCGCGATTCCCTCACGCCTGATATCGGAAAGGATCACCATGATCTCGTCAATCTCGGCCGGGGTCAGTCCCGCCATCACTTCATCAAGCAACAACAGGCGCGGACGGGTGGCGAGCGCGCGCGCGATCTCCAGCCGCTTCTTTTCGGGAAGCGACAGATTGCGCGCCAGAGCCGAGGCCCGGTGATCGAGTTTGACGCGCGTCAGAACCGCCAGCGCCTCCGCGCGCGGATCGGAGGTCTCGCGGTTGGGACCGACCACGCCGGCAATGACATTTTCCAGCACCGAGACTTCACGAAACGGCTGAACAATCTGGAAGGTGCGGCCGATTCCCAGCCGCGCCAGGCGATGCGGCGGCTGGCCGGTGATGTCGTTCCCATCGAACGTAACAATTCCCTGGGTGGGGCGAATAAAGCCGGAGATGGTTTCAAAAAGCGTGGTCTTGCCGGCGCCATTCGGTCCGATCAGGCCAACAATCTCATGGCTATCAAGATCGAACGATACCTCGTCGACCGCGCGCAGGCCGCCGAACCAGCGCGAAACACCGTTTACTTGCAGAAGCGGCGGATTCATTTCGGCCTCCGCGCGATCGAGCCCGACAGCAAGCCCCAGAGGCCGCGCGGCGCGAGCCGCATCACCAGAATAAGGATGACGCCGTAAATAATGAGATGAACGCCGGCAAGGCGGCCAGCGAGCAGGCTGCGCAGCAACTCGGTCAAAGGCACCAGAACGACCGCACCAAGCAGCGGACCGAACAGCGAACCAAGCCCTCCGACGAAGGAAAACAGCAGCGCATCGATCGAGAGCGGCACGCCGAGCACGGATTCCGGATCGATAAAAAGCACGTAATTGGCATAGACCGGCCCGACCAGCGCGGCCAGTGCGCCGCTGATCGCAGCCGCGATGACTTTTCCCTGCACGACATCAATGCCCAATGCTGCCGCGGAACGCTCATTCTCCCTGATCGCAAGAAAGACGTAGCCGAGGCGTGAGCGGTGGATGGCAAGGATGACGGCCGATACCACGGCGAGAACGCCGAGCGCCGCATAACAAAATCCCAGCTTGGAAGAAAACTGTAAATTGACAAAGTCCGGCTTCGAGGGAATCGCCAATCCATTGGCTCCGCCGAGAGCCGCGACATTGCTGACGATGTGCAGCGCCATCTCGGCCACCGCCAGCGTGACCAGCGCAAAATAAACGCCCGACAGTTTACGACGAAACACCGTGTAACCCATGACAGCGCCGAGCGCGCCGCCGATGACGGCGGCAACGACCAGGCCGATCCAGGGACTGACGGCGAAATTGAGATAAAGCGCGGTGGAGGCGTAAGCCCCCGCGCCCACGAACAAGGCGTGGCCAAGCGACATCTGGCCGGCCATTCCGCCCAGTATATTCCAGGCCAGCGCAACCGAGCCGTAAAGCGCGATAAGAACGAAGATGTGCTGCCCATAGATCGACAATAAGGGGGCGACGCAGGCGAGCAGCGCGACAGCAAGCGCGAGAAGGAGCATCGTTCTCATAGCCGACGTCCCCCAAGAAGTCCCTCCGGCTTGAACAGCAGAAACAGAATGAAGATGGCGTAGGTGATGATGAAATTGATCGAACCGCCCGTCACCAGGCCGCCGACCGCCTCGACGATGCCGATGATGAATCCGCCGATCAGCGCGCCGGCGAAATTACCCATGCTTCCGAGCACCACGACAATGAACGCGGTCAGGGTAAAATTCGAGCCGACGCTCGGACTGACATAGTTGAACGGCGCAATCAGCGGCGCCACCAGACCCAGCGATCCGACCCCGATGCAAAATGCGAGGAGATACATCCGCTCAACGTTGACCCCGCACATCAGCGCCGCATCGCGGTCCTGCGCCGCCGCCCGGATCAGCCGACCAAGTTCGGTCGAGCGCAGAAACCAGTACAGTCCGAGGCAAAGCGCGATTGACACGGCGCTCGCGATCAAGGCGGCGGCCTGAATGAACACATTGCCAAAGCGCACGACCTGCCCGGACAACACGGAAGGGATGGCATGAAGATCGGCCGTGAAGAACACCAGCATCGCGTTCTGCAGGATCAACGACAGGCCGAGCGTCACCACGATCTGATTGTGTTCGGGCGCTGCAATCACCGGGGCAATCAGTAATTTGTAGGTAAACGCGGCGGCCAGCGTGACGAGCGGCAGCACCAGAATGAGCGACAGATAGGGATCCAGACCAAACAGCGTCGCACCGAGATAAGTCAGGTAAAGGCCGATCGCGAGAAAGTCGCCATGCGCGAAATTCACGATCCGCAGCACGCCAAACGTCATGGTCAGCCCGACCGCGACGATGGCATAGACGCCACCGAGCAGCAGCCCGTCCGCGAACGCCTGCGGGAGGAGTGGCAACAAGTCCATCAGGCCGCGGCCTCACCCGACCATTGCTGCAGCATCTGTCCGCCCACGACGTCATCCCTCCACCGTTTGTTGATTGCCGCGCCGTTTTGGAGCCGGCGGTGCTCCAGATGCGCATTTCGGCCGTCCGGCTCACCGGCCGGATCGCGTGCTCGCCCGGTCCACAGGGACGATCCAAAGGTCATTGGACAGACCATTGATGCATTTTTGTCTCCGGGTCGTCAAGAACGTTCGGATCCGGTGTCCATCCCGATCGCCTTGGTGTAACAATCGATGCGCTCGCACGATTGGCGGGTTCGAAAGAGGTGGACCAGACCGTGATCAGGAAGACGACGATTGCCCCGGCGACACCGGCTCGGGCAAAAAAACGCTCCACCGCGCGGCCGCTCGCGACCAAGGCGGTCGAAACGGTTGCGAAAGACCGGTCGCAACCAAGGTTCGCGCCGATTCGCACCAAACGCGTATTCGAGGAAATCTGCGAGCAGGTCCGCCGCGAAATGGCAGCAGGGACGCTGCGTCCCGGTGACAAGCTGCCGCCGGAGCGCGAGCTCGCCTTAAAACTCGGTGTCAGCCGGGCGGCGGTGCGCGAAGCCTTGCGCAGCCTCGAAATTGCCGGCGTCGTCGGCCTGCACAAGGGCGCCAGGGGCGGCGCCTTTATCCTGAAAGGAGATCCAGATCTCGTCACCCGATCGATCCGCGACATGTTTCATCTCGGCCGCATCTCGCTGGATAATTTGACGGAAGCCCGCACCCTGATCATGCAGGTGGCAATACAGCTTGCCAGCGAAAGGATCAGGCCAACCACGGTTGCCGCGCTTGAACGAAATGTCGATCGGCTGACGACACTCCCCGTGTCCGGAAAGGCCTCCGAGCGCGTTGCGATCAGCGCGGAATTCTATCGGTTGATCTCGCAGGCCACCGACAACACCGTGTTGCAGGTGATCATCGAAGCCCTGACCGACATCGTGCTGCAGCAAGTCGAACAATCGAACATCGAGTTCTTTCCAAATCTGATCGCGCACCGGCGCCGGCTGGTGGAATATATTGCGACCCACCAGGTCGACGAGGCCAAGCGGGAAATGACCGAACATCTCCAGCGTCTTCGCCGGCATCTGATGCGCGCTGAACGCACCGCCGCCGAAAACAAGACTGGCCGGACGCTGGCCGAGGAAACCTCGCGGTAGCAATCCCTTCGCGCAATATTGATGCCGGGTCGGCAGGCGCCGAACGCCGCGCCATGCGATCCCGCGTTTGACATTCGAACCGGCCTGCTCGTAGTATGGTCTGACCATTGGTCCCATAACGAAGAAAATGAAAAATGACCTCACCCGGTTGTTCGATGGCGGAATTGCAGGCGGTGCTGCTGGCACGCGATCTGCGCGATGGTGAAAAGGCGATCGTCGGCACCAACAGCGACGTCCAGGTCGCAGCCTGCAACCTCGCCCGATGCCAGCAGGCGCCGACGCTGTGGTGGGTGTCGGGGCCCGGCGGCACGGTCAATTGCAACGAACCGGTAATCCGCTCGACCGCGCGCACCGAGAATATCGCCTGGAGCGAGGCGATGATGGACCTGCCGCAGATGGTCGATTTCATCGACTGGAAAATCCATTTCTTCGATTTCGCCATTCTTGGCGCCATTCAGGTCGACCGCTTCGGCAACATCAACACGGTCTGCATCGGGCCGCACGACAAGCCCAGGCTGCGCGGCCCCGGCACGGTCGGCATCAGCGCCCTCACCGCGCTGGCGCGACGCTTCTATGTCGTGATGGCACGACATGACCGCGGCAGCTTTCCGGAGCGCGTCGATTTTCTCAACGGCCCGGGCTTCCTTGGCGGCGGCACGTCACGCACCGACCGCGGCCTGCCGGAAGGCGGACCGAAGCTGGTGTTGAGCCCGTTCGGCGTGTTCGATTTCGAACCGGTGTCAAAACGCATGCGCATCATGTCGCTGAATCCGGGCGTCACGGTCGAGCACGTTCAAAAGCAAACCGGTTTCGAACTCGTGGTTGATGGGACGCCCCCGGTTACCTCGATGCCCTCGTCCGACGAATTGCGGATCTTGCGCGAAAACGTCGACTCTACCGGCGTGCTGCGCGAGCGCCGCCGCGCGTGATCCAATAACACTGCGACATATAAAGGGAAACGTCGATGTATCTGACCGAAGAGCAGACCGCCTTTGTCGACAACATCAAGAAAATGGTCGACCGGCATGTTGCGCCGATCGCCGCCGAGATCGACGAGACCGACCGCTTTCCCGAAGAGCTGGTGCCGATTTTTGGCGACATGGGCCTGCTCCAGCAATGGGTCCCGGAATCCTATGGCGGCCCCGGCGGGAACCTGACCTTACTTTGCCTTGCCAAGCACGAGATCGCCAAGGTCTCCATGGCGTGCTCGATCCTGGCGGGCCAAAATTCCATCGGCATGATCCTGCCGCTGCTGCATTTCGGCACCGAAGAACAGCGCCAGCGGTTTCTGCCCATGGTCGCCAAGGGGCGAACCTTGACCTCAGTCTGCATGTCCGAACCGCATTGCGGCTCCGACGTCGCCGCCATGAAGACCAAGGCGGTGCGCGACGGCGACTCCTACGTCATCAACGGGGAGAAATGCTTCATCACTTTCGGCAGCGTCGCGCATTGGGTGCTGCTGTTCGCGCGCACGGCCGAGGGCCGCGGCGTCAACGGCATCAGCGCGTTCCTGGTCGACACCAAGACGCCCGGCTTCAAGGTTGGACGGAACGAACGCAAGATGGGTCTCGGCGGCGTGCCCAACGTGCAGCTGTTTTTCGAAAACATGCGGGTGCCCGCCGAGAACCGGCTCGGCGAGGAGGGCCAGGGTTTTAAGGCCTGCATGCATATCCTCGATCTCAACCGCCCTACCGTCGCGGCGGCAGCGATCGGCATCGGCCAGGGCGCGCTCGACGCCTCGATCGCCTATGCCAAGCAGCGCAATGCATTCGGCAAGCCGATTGCGAGCTTCCAGGGTCTGCAGTGGATGATCGCCGACATGGCCATGCAACTGGAGGCAGCGCGCACGCTGCTGTTCGAATGCACGCGGCAGGTCGACAGAGGTGATTTCAGCCAGCTTTCGATGATGGCCTCGATGGCCAAATGCTACGGTAGCGACGTCGCCATGAAGGTGACGACCGACGCGGTGCAGATTTTCGGCGGCGTCGGCTATCTCAAGGATTATCCGGTCGAACGGATGATGCGTGACGCCAAGATCAACCAGATCTGGGAAGGCACCAATCAGATCCAGCGCATCGTGATCTCGCGGCATTTGTTGGGGCGAGAAGCATGATGTCCAAGCTCAAGGATCTTTCCGAAGCGCTCGATGGGGTAGACGACGGCGCGACGATCGGCCTCGGCGGCTGGATTTTCAATTCGCAGCCGATGGCGTTGGTGCGCGAGTTGATCCGGCGCAACAAGCGCAATCTGCACATCGTGCCCGCCCCCGGCAGCATCGCGCCCGACATGCTGATCGGCGCCGGCTGCGTTGCCGAGACCGGATGTGTGTTCATCAGCTTCGAGCAATTTGGCCTCGCGCCGCATTTTCGGCGCGCCGCTGAGTCCGGCACGATCAAGATACATGAACTGGACGGACCGGCGATCGCCGGCGGGCTGCGCGCCGCCGCCTGCGATCTGCCCTACGGCCTGATCCCGGACATGTGCACGGACCTGCCGCGCGTCAATCCGCAGACCTATCAGCCCGTGCCGCGCGCGCCCGGGGAGCGCGCGATGCTGAAGGTGCCGGCCATTCATCTCGACGTCGTGCTGCTTCACGCCCAGCGGGCCGACGAACTCGGCAATGTGCAATATTTCGGACCGGTGTTCTTCGACGTGCTGATGGCGCAGGCGGCGAAGAAAGTCATCGTCTCGGTCGATCGCATCGTGTCGACCGATGTTATCAGGCGCGACAATCATCTGACCAAACTGCCTTCGGCCTTCGTGCACAGCGTGGTCGAGGCGCCGTTCGGGGCGCATCCGACTTCGAGCGGCGGCCTGTATGAAGCCGACGACGAACACCTCGCGGAGTATGTCAGGGCGAGCGGCGGCACCGCGTCGTTCACAAAATACCTTGAGACCTATGTCAGCGGCGCGGCTACACATCGCGACTACCACAAGCGCATCGGCGCCCCGCAATTGCGCGAACCCGCGACGCGAGAAACCGGGGTGCGATGATGGCTGAGCGCGCTCCCCCCTCAAAGCCGCGGCCGGGACCGTTGCAGGGCATCCGTGTGCTCGATTTCAGCGCGATGCTGGCTGGCCCGCATTGCGCTCGCCTGATGGCCGATCTCGGCGCCGAGGTCATCAAGATCGAAGGGCTTGACGGCGATTTGATCCGCGGGCGGCCGCCGCTGCGCGACGGCAAGAGCACTTATTTCGGCGCGCTCAACTGCGGCAAGAAGAGCGTGGCAATCGACCTCAAGAGCGATGCCGCGAAGCCGATCATCTACGAGCTTGCCAAAGTTTGCGACGTCGTGGTCGAAAACTTTCGTCCCGGGGTGATGGCGCGGCTGGGCTTCGACTATGCCGCGCTGGCAAAGCACAATCCAAAACTGGTTTACTGTTCGATATCTGGCTATGGACAGTCGGGCCCCGGCGCCACCCGCGCCGCCTACGCGCCGATCATCCACGCCGCCAGTGGATACGATGCGGCGAACCTCGGCTATCAGGTTGCGCAGGATTATCCGGCTTCGACCGGCATATTTGTCGCGGATATTCTCTCCGGCGCTTACGCATTCGGGGCCATTCAGGCTGCGCTGGTCCATCGCGAACGGACCGGACAAGGACAGGCCGTCGACGTGTCGCTGATGGACTCGATGCTGAACCTGATGGTGTTCGAATGCCAGGAGGCGCAATTCCCGAGCGGACGAAGACGCCCGGTATACGCGCCGATGAAGACCACGGACGGTCACGTCATCATCGCCCCGATCAGTCAAAAAAACTTTGAGCTGATGGCGGACGCGATGCGGCGGCCGGATCTGAAAGCAGATAT
>WNFL01283372.1_pt1 | contig 32407 bp, 30 predicted proteins | sample 5400361 | NCBI WGS metagenome assembly WNFL01 (sample SAMN13153351, study PRJNA577476) | soil metagenome | isolation source: 40 cm soil on Douglas fir-dominated hillslope | place: USA:California | collected 2013-09-17
GATGCCTTCCTTCATCAGTAATTCGCGCACCGTGGAGCAGGACTCCGCGTCGCCGATCGAATAGGCCTTCTTGACCCGCGAGAAATCGGCGATCGGTGGAATGAAATCCTCGCCGATGCCCTCCACTATCCAGCTTCCCGCTTCGCCATATTTCCCGGTATGGACGTAGTCGGCCAGCACCGAACCGACCGGATCGGCCAGCACCATTTCGGTTTGCGGCGACACCTTTGCGAAGTAGCGTGCCAGTCCGGTCATCGTGCCCGACGATCCGACCCCGAATACCACCGCGTCGACGTCGTGATCCATCTGCGCCCAGATCTCTGGGCCGGTGGTGGTCTCGTGCGCCAGCGGATTGGCCGGATTGCCGAACTGGTTGACGAAGAACGCGCCGGTTTCCTTCGAGATGCGCTCGGCCATGTCCTGGTAGTACTCGGGATGGCCCTTGCCCACGTCGGAGCGGGTGAGCATGACTTCTGCGCCCATCGCCTTCAGATGGAAGATTTTTTCCCGGCTCATTTTGTCGGGAACGATCAGGACCAGCTTGTAGCCCTTTAACGCCGCCACCAGCGCCAGGCCGAGACCGGTGTTGCCCGCGGTGGCCTCGATGATCGTGCCGCCGGGCTTGAGCCGGCCGTCTTTCTCCGCTGCCTCGATCATCGAGCGGCCGATGCGATCCTTGATGGAGCCGCCGGGATTCTGGCTTTCCATTTTCAGGAACAGCTGGCACGGACCGGCACCCATGCGGGTGATCTCGACCAGTGGCGTATTTCCGATCAGGTCGAGCAATTGTTGCGCGGCCACTGCGGCTTCTCCTTCGGAATGAATCGGCAAGTAGGGTTCGGACATCCGGCGCCATCAGTCGTTCCGGCAAGGTGACATTCAGCGGCGCGCGCAAGTTTACCGCGGCGGCGCGCTTCGGTGCATAGACGAAACAGGCGTTATGAGTGACTACATCCGCGCGCGCCGCGTAAATGCGATGAGCCGGGATTGCGAAAAAAAGCCCTCAAAATCGGAAAAAAGCCGCGTCGTCCCGGCCGCCATCGGATGCCACCCCTTTGCAGGATGCCAAGGCCGCGAAAAAGGACCATAATAATAACGATTCCCATTAACCTTGGCCTTTCCAAGCTGGCATGCCGTTAGATACCTACCCTGAACCCGTCGCGATAGCGGACAAGCTCATTGCGCTAAGCCGCGTTGGCGTCGGCCAGACGGTCACCATTCGCGAGGTGCGCACCGGAGTGTCCGAGATCGAGGATGGAGACATCGGCCTGCGCCTGCTCGAACTCGGATTCGTCGAAGGCGAATCCCTGCGCGTCATCGCGGCCGGATTTCCAGGTGGCGAGCCCGTCGCTGTTCGCATCGGCAACACGACCTTCGCATTGCGCCGCTTTGAAGCCGACCACGTACTGGTGATACCGGTCTCGCAATCCGGGACGAAGCCATGACCCCTTCCCAGTCTGCGCTGCGCATTGCATTGCTCGGCAATCCGAATTGCGGAAAGACCGCGCTGTTCAATCTGCTGACCGGCAGCCGGCAAAAAGTCGCGAACTATGCGGGCGTGACCGTGGAGCGCAAGGAAGGCCTGTTCGAAACGCCGAACGGGCAGCGCATCCGCGTCCTGGACCTGCCGGGCGCATACAGCCTGAATGCACTGAGTCTCGATGAAACGATCACGCGCGACGTGGTGATTGGCGCGAACAAGGATGAAGACCGGCCGGACCTGCTGATATGCGTGACCGACGCGACCAATTTGCGCCTGAACCTGCGGCTGGTGGTCGAGGCCAAGCGTCTCGGACTGCCGACGGTGCTGGCCCTGAACATGACCGATGTTGCAAGGCATCGCGGCGTGGAGATCGACGTCGCCGCGCTCGAGCGGGAACTCGGCATGCCCGTCGTACAGACCGTGGCCGTGCGCCACGGCGGTGCGGACGAACTGATCGGCGCGATACAAAGCCACATGTCGGACCGCCCCACCGCGGTTCCCGAATGGAAGGCACCGGACATCGCGGACGTCGCGACAACCCAACGCGAAGTCCGGCGCATCCTTGCCGTGGCCGTGCGCGAACCGCCGAACGAACTGCGCATTGACGATGCGCTCGACCGCGTCGTGCTGCATCCGTTCTGGGGCTATGTGATTCTGGCCGTGATGTTGTTCCTGATGTTCCAGGCCGTGTTCAGCTGGGCACAGTGGCCGATGGATGCGATCAAGTCGACCGTCGAGGCAATCGGCGAAATGCTGAAGACGTGGTTGCCCCAGGGCATCCTGCAAAGCCTGCTCGTCGACGGCGTGATCGCAGGTGCTGGAAGCGTGCTGGTTTTCCTGCCCCAGATCCTGATCCTTTTCCTGTTCATCCTGGCGCTGGAGGATTCGGGCTACCTGCCGCGCGCCGCCTTCATGCTCGACCGGCTCATGGGCACGGTCGGGCTGTCGGGCCGTTCCTTCATTCCGCTGCTGTCGAGTTTCGCTTGTGCGATCCCCGGCATCATGGCCACGCGCAACATCGCCAACTGGCGCGACAGGCTGACCACGATCATGATCGCTCCACTGACCACCTGCTCGGCGCGCCTGCCCGTCTACGCGCTGATTATCGGCGCCTTCATTCCGCAGAAGACCGTGCTCGGTTTCCTCAACCTGCAGGGCGTAGTGCTCTTCGTACTGTATGTCGCGGGAATCGTGAGTGCGATGGCGGTTGCCTGGGTCATGAAGCTGGCCGCCGGCCGCAAGATGCTGCATCCGCTGATGATGGAATTGCCGTCCTACCGCTGGCCCAACCTGAGAAACCTGGTGATGGGGCTCATCGAGCGGGCAAAGATTTTTCTCGCCCGGGTCGGCACCATCATCCTTTCCCTGACGATTCTGCTCTGGTTCCTGTCCTCGTTCCCGGCACCCCCGGCCGGCGCCAGCGGACCCGCGATCCAGTACAGCCTCGCCGGAATAATCGGACGGGGTCTCGAAACAATCCTGGCACCGATAGGCTTCAACTGGCAGATCTCGATCGCCCTGATACCAGGGCTGGCGGCGCGCGAAGTCGCCGTGGGTGCGCTGGGAACGGTATATGCGCTGTCCGCGACCGGCGAGGACGTAGCGGCGCAACTTACCCCGATGATTGCGCAGAGTTGGTCGCTCGCCACGGCCTTTTCCCTGCTCGCCTGGTACGTGTTTGCGCCGCAATGCATTTCGACGCTGTCGATCGTGCGGCGTGAAACCAATTCGATTCGCTATCCGTTGATTATGGCGGGCTACCTGTTTCTGCTGGCCTATGCAGCCTCTTTCGTTACTTACCGAGTGGCCCTGGTATTGACCGGAGGCTGATTCATGCAAACCCTGATCGCTTATTTCATCGTCGCCGTTGCCATCGCCTACGCTGTCTGGCTGTTCATGCCGCAAGGCATACGCCGCTGGCTGATCTCGCGTCTCATCGCGGTCGTGCCGTCCTCGCAACGTGTCCGGTTCGCGCGCCTGCAGTCGGGCGCAGAGAGTGTTGGTTGCAGCACTTGCAAGGGATGTGCGACCGATGCACCGGCGGCGTCGCCGGTCAAGACGATTCAATTGCACCGGCGCTAGCGCGGATTATCCTCCAAGCCGGAGACGCCGCCGCAGTGAGCGGGGCCTAGCCGACGATCGAAACCTGGCCGCGGTCGATGGAATAGATCACGTCGAGCATTTCCCGGGAATGCGACAGATCGGATTCCGTCAGGACGATCGAAAGTCCCCGTTGCTTGAGTCCGGCGATCACCTCCGCCAGTCGTTTGGCCAGCACCGGCGCCACGCCTTCGAACGGTTCGTCGAGCAGCAGGAGTTTGGTGCCGCACATCAACGCGCGCGCCAGTGCCACCAGCTTTTGCTGCCCGCCGGAAAGCTGCAATGCCTTGCGCCCGGAGAACGCCTCCACCTCCGGAATCATCTTATAGACGTCGGCCAGCCGCGCACGGGTATCGGCCACGCCCGCGGACCAGGCCGGGATCAGCACGTTTTCCTCGACGCTCAGCGAGGGCACCAGACGGCGGTCTTCCGGCATGTAGCCGATGCCATTGCGTGCGCGCTGGTGGACCGGCGTCTTCCCGAGCGGCGAGCCGTCGAAACTGATGCTTCCCTGGCGCGGCGGCAGGATGCCCATCACCGAGCGCATCAACGTGGTCTTGCCGGCGCCATTGCGGCCGATGAGGCCTGCGAATTTTCCGGTCGGCACATCCATGTTCACGCCGCGCAGGATGCCCACCGATGCGATCGAGACGTCGAGTCCCTCAATGCGCAGCATGATGTCCTCCGGCCGCGTGAGCTTCCCCGGTAACATATTTGCGGACTTCGATGTCGCCCAGCACCGCCGCCGGCAGGCCGTCGGCAATGATGCGGCCCTCGTAGAAGGCGAGTACGCGCTGGGTATAGCGGGTGACGATTTCCATGTCGTGTTCGACAAACAGCACGGTTACCTTCTGCGCCCGCACTGCTTCCATCACCATGTCCATCAGCGTGAATTTCTCGTCGGCCGAAACGCCGGACGTCGGCTCGTCGAGTAACAGGATCTTCGGCTTGACGGCCATCGCCATCGCGATATCGAGCAATTTGCGGATGCCCTCGGGCAGCACCCCCGCCAACTTGTCGCGATAATCGGTGAGCTTGAAGCGCTCCAGCATGCCGTCGACCGCTTTGCCCGGCGTGCCGACGTGGTGGCTGGCTGCGGACCAGTTCTTCCCTCCGGATACGACGATGCCGATTCCGACCAGCAGGTTTTCGTAAACCGACAGCGAATTGAACAGCTGTGGAATCTGGAACGAACGGCAGATGCCCAGCCGCGTGATCTGGCGCGGGCTCAACGGGGTGATGTCGCGGCCGCCAAAATCAATGGTACCGGAGCTGGGCTTGAGGTAGCCGGTTACCATGTTGATAAAGGTCGTCTTGCCGGCACCGTTGCTGCCGATCAACCCGACTACGGCATCCTGCTCGACCGCAACGTTGATGTCGTTGGCTGCAGTTACTGCGCCGAAACTCTTGTTCAGTCCCTTGGCTTCGAGAACGATCGTCATGTCAGGCGGCCTTGCGCTTGCGGGTGAACAGCGACCACAACCCGCCGGGCAGGAACATGATCACCACCAGCATGGTGATGCCGAGCGCCATCTGCCAGGTGTTCGGAGAATATTCATAGGCAAAGCTGCGGATCGTCTCGAATATGAATGCGCCGAGGAAAGGCGCCATAATGCTGCTGGTGCCCGAGAGGATGCCGACGAAGACGAACTCGCCGGATGTCGTCCAGTACGCCATCTCGGGATCGATGTGGCCCACGGCGATCGCAGCAAGCGCGCCGCCGACGCCGGCGAGCACCGCCGAGATCATATAGTTCACGTGAATGACGTTGCGCACCGACGCGCCCATGTACTCGACGCGCAACTCGTTGTCGCGGATCGCTTCGGCGAGCCTGCCCATGTGCGAGTTCAGATACCGGTGCATGAACGCGCCGGCAGCGAAAGCGCATACCACCGTCAACGCGTAGCGCACATAGCGTTCGACCGAGGTTCCGGCGACCGTAAAGCCCGCGATCTTGGTTGCTGCGATATTGAAACCATCGCTCGATCCCAGCGACGAAGTCTTGACCAGCAAGCCGTACAGAATCATCGAAAACGCGAGCGACAGCATGGCGAAGAAGATGTCCCGGTACTTGCGCAACAGCAATCCGAGCGCGGCGGATGCCAGGGCGGTGACGATCACCGCGGCGACCAGCATCACGGCCATGTCCGAAATCTTGTAGACCTGGTCGAGCGTGCCGGCGGCGTAGGCACCGAGGCAGTAATACAAACCATGACCGAAGGACACGACGCCGGTGCGCATCAGCAGCATCATGCCGAGAACGACGATGCCGTAGCACAAGGATACGTTGATCAGGAACATCGCCCAGCGCGGCAGGAAAGGGCCGGCGGCGAGAAGGATGACCGATACCGCAACGAGAATCGGAAGTGTCGGGTCGCGCTTCATATCTTGCGGGCTTCCTGTGCACTGAACAGGCCCTTGGGACGCACGATCAGCACGACGGCCATGACAAGGTAAATGCTGAACAGGTCGAGTTCAGGCCGGTAGTGAACGGCCGCCGCGCGCACGATGCCGACAAGCAAGGCGGCGAGTGCGGCCCCCGGCAGGCTGCCCAGTCCGCCGATTACCACGACGGCGAACGCGAGCACGATGGTCTCCGCGCCGATACCGGGCTGCACCGAAATCATCGGTGCCGTCAGCGCGCCGCCCAGCGCGCCGAGCATTGCGCCGACGGTAAAGGTGATGAAGTACACGCGACCGACATTGATGCCCATCGCGCCCGACATTTCCCGGTCATGGATCACGGCAAGCAACATCTTGCCCTGCCGGGTCTTGGTCAGCACCCAGGCGAGCACCACGCCGATGAACACCGCCGCACCGAACAGCACGAGGTTGTAGTTCGGATAAGTCAGGTCGCCGATGTCGAAGCTGCCGAGCAGGCCGTAGGGTTGCGCGATGAAATAGGGATCGACGCCCCATACCAGTTTGACGAAGTCCTCGAGGATCAGGAATACCGCATAGGTGACGAGCACGAGCACGATCTCGTCCTTGCCGTACATGAAACGCAGCAGGCCGCGTTCGATCACCGGTCCGGCGATCAGCCCCACCAGGATCGCCGCGACCAGCATGATGGCGTAACTGCCCATGGGGGGATAACCTTGCTTGATCCAATAGCCGGCGAGCGAAGCGGCGCTGTAGGCGCCAAGCGCATAAAGGCTGCCGTGGGCGATGTTCAGGATCTTCATCACGCCATAAATCAGCGTAAGGCCCACGGCGATGATGAAAAGCCAGGACGAGTAGATCAGTCCGTCGATCAGGACGGCGATTAGCTGGGCCATGATCTATTGCGGGGGTACTGCTACCACTTGCCGGGTTTCATGCCCGCCTTGATCCAGTCGATGCTTTTTATGCCTTCGGGGGGTTGCACGCGTTCGACCGGGTAATACTTGATGTTGCCGACGGTGATCACGCCATTGACCGTGCGCGTCGTGCCATAGGCGGTGCCGGTCACGGCCTGATGTCCCTTGCCCAGCTTCATCATGACCTTGCCGCTCGGCGAATCGAAAGTCTCGTATTCGAATGCCTTGATGATCTCCTCGGTTCCGGGCGTGCCCTGCGCCTTAGCCTTTTCATAGGCGGTCTTCAGGCCGAGAAACGCCTGCGCGACGCTGTAGGCCGGATAGTTCGGAAAATTCTCCGCGCGCTCCTTGTAGATCTGCCGCAACCAGTCGTTCAACGCGCTTTTCTGGGCATAAACGCCGCTCGGGCCGCGCGCGCCAATGATCGTGCCGTCGGGAATGCTGCCTGGCAGTCTGTGCAGATAGGGTTCGCCGGCCACCAGGATGAGCTGGCTGCGGGTGAACAGGTTGCGCGGCATGGCCTGCAGCATGAAGGCTTCCAGGTCGCCGCCCCACAAACTGGAGTGAATCACGTCGGAATTGCTCTGCAGCAGGGTCGAAATCTCCGGCCCGTACTGGCCGGCACCGAACTTCGGCATCTGGGACGTGGTGATGGCGACATCGGGTTTCAGCGTCCCCATCACGGCAGTGAAGTCGGCCCAGGAATCCTGACCGTATGCGTAATTCTGGTTGATGCCGCCGTAGCTTTTCATGCCGGGACGGTTTTCCAGCAAATACATTGCGCCGGCCACGGCGTCCATGGTGGCGTGCGGCCTGGTACGAAACACGTACTTGTAACTCGCATCCTCGAATACGCGCGGCGTGCCGCAATCGAACAGGATGGTGATCTTCTTGAGTTCCTCGGCCACCGGCGCCACGGCCAGGCAATCGCCGCTGCCGATATAGCCGATGACGAAATCGACATCCTGGCGCTCGACGAGGTTGCGTAACTCGGAGACTTGCTTGGTCGCGCCGCCGGCTTCGTCGATTACCACCAGTTCCAGCGGGGTTCCGCCGAAACCTTTCGTGGCATACGGCGCGGGCACCTTGCCCGCATTGAGCGAATCCACGATCGCTTCGGCGGCGAGCTTCGCCGGCACGCCGAACGGCCCGGAAGCCGGACCCGAAAGAAAAGTCACCAGGCCGATGCGGATCGGCTTGTCCTGCGCGTAACAGTTTGCGCTGACCAGGACTGCCGCGAGCAGGGCTGCCCCGGACTTCAGGAACTTCGAAGCGTGCGTGTTCATATGCTCTCCTCCCCCATTTTTATGATTCTTCGGAAAAACAATCCGGCGAGTCATCTCCCTCGCCGGACGATTCGAATTCAGCCGGAATCTATCAGGTTTTGACCTGGCCCAGCAATGGATCGATAGCGCGGCGGCGCGCCGCACGACAATCGCCGGGTGCCGGTAGCGGCCACCCGGCGAAACGGCTAACGTCCGCTCAGCCGCTGGCGCGCGCGCGCGATGGCCGCACGCACCTGCTTGGGTGCGGTGCCGCCGATATGATCGCGCGCCGCCAGGGAACCCTCGAGCGACAGCTTGTCGATTACGTCCTTATCGATGAGTTTCGAGAACTGTTTCAACTCGTCCACGCCGAGTTGTGCGAGATCGACGCCTTTGTCCGCGGCGCGGCGTACCGCGCGCGCGACGACTTCGTGGGCCTCGCGGAACGGCACGCCCTTTTTCACCAGATAGTCGGCGAGATCGGTCGCCGTGGCATAGCCCTCCATGGCGGCGCGGCGCATCGCCTCCTTGTCCACGGCGATGCCACCGATCATGTCGGCATAGATCCGCAAGGTCGCGCCGAGAGTGTCCACCGTGTCGAACAGCGGTTCCTTGTCTTCCTGGTTGTCCTTGTTGTAGGCGAGCGGCTGGCCCTTCATGAGCGTCAGCAACCCGACCAGGTGGCCATTGATGCGTCCGGTCTTGCCGCGCACGAGTTCAGGCACATCCGGGTTTTTCTTCTGCGGCATCATCGACGAGCCGGTGCAAAACCGGTCGGCCAGCCGGATGAAGCCGAAGCGCGGGTTCATCCACAGGATCAGCTCCTCGGAAAGCCGGGAAAGGTGCGTCATGATCAATGCCGCGCAGGCACAAAACTCGATCGCGAAATCCCGGTCGGACACCGCGTCCAGCGAGTTTTCGCAGACGCCGTCGAAGCCAAGCTCCTTTGCAACCCGTTCACGATCGATCGGGAATGTCGTTCCGGCGAGCGCGCCGGCGCCCAGCGGAAGCTGATTGAGCCGCCTGCGGCAATCGGCGAAGCGCGATGCGTCGCGCCCGAGCATTTCGTGATAAGCCATCAGATGATGTGCGAAACTCACCGGCTGTGCGACCTGCAGGTGCGTGAAACCGGGCATCAGCGTATCGACATGCTGGTCCGCGAGATCGAGCAGGCGACCCTGGAATGCGGTAATCAGCGCGAGCATTTCGTCGATCGCCGCGCGCAGATAAAGCCGGATATCCGTTGCGACCTGGTCGTTGCGCGAGCGGCCGGTGTGCAGTCGCTTGCCGGCGTCGCCGACCAGATCGATCAGGCGCTTCTCGATATTCAGGTGAACATCTTCGAGGTCGATCGACCACGCGAATTTTCCCGCGCGGATCTCGTCGAGGATGCCTGCCATGCCGCGTTCGATGTCGGCGAGATCGGTTTTGGACAATACGCCGACCGCGTGCAACATGCGTGCATGCGCAAGCGAACCCTGGATGTCGAATTCAGCCAGCCTCTGATCGAAGCCGACGGACGCCGTATAGCGTTTGACCAGTTCCGCGACCGGTTCGTCGAATCTCCCCGACCATGTCTTGCCGTCCTTGTCTGCCGGCGGTTCCTGTTGTTGCATTGGCGATCTGCCCCGTTCACAATGGAATGCGTTAAACAATTGTTTTGGCGCGCGTTTCGGTACGTCTCTACAGATGGCAAGTATAAATCAAAACCCCGCAGCGACCCTGCTGCCGAATTTCCGCAATCTCGGAGTGATGCTGCGGGTGCTGGTCATCATTACGGCGCTGACCGTCGTTGCGGCGATGCTGAAATCGTCCGGCTGGAGCAGCTTCCTGCAGCAATGGTTTGCCATCGCCGCCGTGGTGCAGCCGATCGCGATCCTGTCGGTATTGCTGCTCGGAGCATCGAACTCGTGGCTTCACAAGCTCGAATATCGTGCTGCAGTCGTGCTGATCGTATTTGCGGAGCTTGCCATTACCCTGCTGGTGTTGCGTTTCGGGGCGCTGATCCTGGAGTCCGAAATGGAGGACGCCGGACGTGATGTTTTTTTTGCTGTCGCGACGACACTCACCCTGATCGGTTATTTCAATCTGCGCAATCGTGCGCTGTCGCCGGCGCTGTCCGAGGCCCGGCTGCAAGCGCTGCAGGCACGCATCCGGCCGCATTTCCTGTTCAACAGCATAAATGCGGTACTCTCGCTGATACGGGCCGAGCCGCGGCGCGCTGAGGCAGCACTGGAAGACATGGCCGATCTGTTCCGTGTGCTGATGGCCGACAATCGCGACCTTGCACCGCTGGAAAACGAGGTCGAACTTTGCCGCCAGTATCTCGCCCTCGAGCAACTGCGTCTGGGAGACCGGCTGCAGATCGACTGGCACGTCGACAATATGCCCAAAGATGCGCTCATGCCACCCCTGGTGCTGCAGCCGCTGCTGGAAAATGCGGTCTACCACGGCATCGAACCGTCCATCGAACCCGGCGTCGTCAGCGTCAACATCTACCATGTCCGCGATCAGGTGCACATGGTTCTGCGCAACCCCTATCGCAAGGACGGCAGTCACCACGCCGGCAACAAGATGGCCCTTGGCAACATCCGCGAGAGGCTGGCGCTGCATTTCGACGCGGAAGCCAGTCTGCGGGCGCGTGTCGGCGACAGCGAATACGAGGTCCATATCACGATCCCGTACGTGAAGGCAGACGAATGACGAAACATCCCCAGGCATTGAAGGTCGTCATAGCCGACGACGAAACGCCCGCCCGCAGCCGGGTGCGCGACCTGCTGGAGGACTGTGCCAGCAGTTTCCCGATCGAGCTCGTCGGCGAAGCCGCGAGCGGGCGCGAATTGCTCGCCTTGCTCGCAAAAATGCCGGCGGACGTGGTGCTGCTCGACATCCGCATGCCCGAGATGGATGGCCTTGAAGCGGCGCAACATCTGCTGAAATTGCCGGATCCGCCCTCGGTTATTTTCACCACTGCCTACAATGACTACGCGCTGAAGGCATTCGAACTGCATGCCGTCGATTATCTGGTCAAGCCGATCCGGTTGCGGCGTCTGCACGATGCATTGACGAGGGCGCGGGCGATCACGCCCCTAAGCCTGGATGTCCTGCAGAGGATCGCGCCCGAGCCGCGCAAGCATCTTTCGGTGCAGGAGCGCGGCAAGGTCATGCTGATCGCCGTGACCGATATTCGCTATCTCCGGGCAGAGCTCAAATACGTGACCGTGCGCACGGCCACCCGGGAGCATCTTGTGGAAGAGTCGCTTTCGCGCCTGGAGCAGGAATTCAGCGATCAGTTCGTGCGCATCCATCGCAGCTGCCTGGTGGCGAAGGCGCATATCCTCGGATTCGAGAAGGATGCCACGGAGCCCGGCGAATCGCACTGGACCGTGATGCTCAACGGCCTGGATGAGAAACTGCCGGTGAGCCGCCGCCAGCAACACATCGTCAAGGAATTCGGACGAAATTTGCTGTGACCCGTCATCGTTGCGTATCGGCAAGGAGTTTCGTCGCCGGCCCGCTGAAGCGGTCGCGGAATTGGCCTATCATCCGGCAAACAACTTTTCATTCCGCCAAAAAAGGAAAACATCATGGCCGCCGATCTCGGTATCAAGGAAAAGGATCGCCTGAAGATCGTGGAGAATCTGTCGAAGCTGCTTGCCGACAGCTACACGCTTTACCTGAAAACCCATAATTTTCACTGGAACGTGACCGGTCCGATGTTCCAGACCCTGCATCTCATGTTCCAGACGCAGTACACCGAGCTGTGGACCAATATCGACCTCATTGCAGAGCGCATCCGCTCCCTGGATTCTCCCGCACCGGGTACTTATGCGCAGTTTTCGAAGCTCGCGTCCATCCGGGAAACCGTGGGTGTGCCGAAGGCGCAGGACATGATCAGGATCCTGCTGGATGGACACGAGGCGGTCACCCGTACGGCACGCAAGGCTTTCCCCGCGGCTGAAAAGGCCGGCGATCAACCCACCATGGATCTGCTGACGCAGCGCATGGAGGTGCACGAGAAGACTGCCTGGATGCTGAGAAGCCTGCTGGAGAAATAATCCGGAACGCGGATCCGCAAGTTTATTCGACCTTTTCGAACCCCGGGCCGCTGCCGGCCGACTGCAGCGGCGCTATTTTTTCCGTCCTAGCCCAGGTTTGCCTTCCGACTTGAATCATCCTCCCCGAATCGTCATCGCAACCCGCGAGAGCGCGCTGGCAATGTGGCAGGCACGCCACATCGAGGCAAGACTGCGCGCGCTCTATCCGGCAATGCAGACGCATCTGCTCGGCATGACCACCGAAGGCGACCGACTGCTCGGCACGCCGCTCGCGAAGATCGGCGGCAAGGGATTGTTCGTCAAGGAACTCGAACTGGCTCTCGAATCGGAGCAGGCGGACATAGCGGTGCATTCGATGAAGGACGTCCCGATGAATCTGGCGGCCGGATTCAGCATCGCCGCCATCACCGAGCGCGAGGATCCGCGGGACGCCTTTGTCTGCAACGGCTATCGGGACCTGGAGAGCCTGCCGTCGGGCAGCGTGATCGGTACTTCCAGCCTGAGGCGCGAGAGCCAGTTGCGCGCGCGCTTTCCGCATTTTCGCGTCGAGTCCTTGCGCGGCAATGTCCAGACGCGACTGCGCAAACTGGACGAAGGCCACTACGCCGCCATCATTCTCGCGGCCGCCGGACTCAAACGACTCGGGCTTTCCGAACGCATTACCGCGATTCTCGAACCGGCATACTGCCTGCCGGCAGTCGGGCAGGGTGCCCTGGGGATCGAATGCCGATCGGAACGCAGCGATGTGATTGCGGCGCTGGCTCCGTTGAACGACCCGGACACCCGCTGGTGCGTGGAAGCCGAACGCGCGCTGAGCCGCGCGCTGGCCGGCAGTTGCCAGGTACCCCTGGGCGGTTTTGCCGAGATCAGCGGCGGCAGCGCGCGTTTGCGAGGTTTCGTCGCCCGTCCGGACGGTAGCCGCATGGTTTATGACGAGATCACCGCGCCGCGTTCGGGCATGCCGCAGGAGCTCGGCAACGCGGTGGCGCAGCGCCTGATCGCGAAGGGTGCACGCGAGATTCTGGCAGGGCTGGACGGGCAGCCCGAATGAAACCGCAGTTGACCGGAGTGGAAATCCTGGTGACGCGGCCCGCAGAACAATCGGTTCAACTTGCCCGGCTCATCCGCGATGCGGGCGGCGAAGCCGTCTTGTTCCCGGCCCTGGAGATCGAACCGCTGGCAGAAACGGCAATTGCACCCGCCCTCGATAATTTGCCGCAATTCGACCTGGTTGTTTTCGTCAGCTCGAATGCCGCACGCGTGGGCATGCCCTATATTCTGCGGAAGGGCGGCCTGCCCGCCCGCGCCAAGGTTGCCGCCGTCGGGCCCGGAACGGCGGCCGAGTTGAAAAAATCCGGGGTGCGGAACATCATCTCACCGCGGGCAGGCTTCGACAGCGAAGCCTTGATCGGTGAACTGTCGACCATGCCGCTCGAGGGGACCCGGATTCTCATCGTCAGGGGCCGTGGCGGCCGCGAATTCCTGGGCGAAACGCTGGGGTCGCGCGGAGCCGCCGTCGACTATCTCGAATGCTATCGACGGGTGAAGCCGGATCGCGATATGCGGGAGTTGTTGTCGCGGCCGGGCCGCGATGGCGTGAAGGCCTGCGTGGCGACCAGTGCGAACATCGTCGAAAACCTGTTCGAGATGGCTGGAGCGGCGGGGCGCGCCTGGCTGTGCAGCATGCTGTTTATCGTTCCCCATCCGCGCGTGGCCGCCACGGCATTTACCCGCGGGGTGAGGACTGTGTTCGTCGCTGGCAACGGCGATGAAGCGCTGGTCGCAGGCGCGCAAACCTGGTTCGCGCGTTTGCGTCCGCCCGACGTCGCTTCATGAGTCATTGGAGTCTACGCAGAAAATAGAGATGGCCGATCAATCCGACGACAAGCTTTTGGTCACGGCCTCACCGGCGCCGCGCCGTTCGGCGTTAGCAGCCGTGGCCTTGATGCTGGCGCTCGCGGCGGTTGTACTCGCCGGGTGGCAGTGGTTCGATTCGCGCCGCAGTTTTGGCTTGCTCGAGCACGAGGTGGCGAAGCGTCTTGGCGAAGTCGATGCCATGAGCCGTGAGACCCGCGCGCTGGCCGCGCAATCGCGCGATACGATGGGCGACGTGAGCGCGAGGCTCGGACAACTCGAGGCGCGCATGTTTGAAACCCAGAACCAGCGGCTCGCGCTCGAGTCGCTTTATCGCGATCTCTCGCGCAGCCGCGACGAGTGGACGCTGGCCGAGGTCGAACAGGTCCTTCTGATCGCCAACCAGCAGCTGCAACTGGCCGGCAACGTGAAGGCGGCGCTGATCGCACTGGAAACGGCGGATGCCCGCCTGGCGCGCATGGACCGGCCGCAGTTGACGACCCTGCGCCGCATCATCAACCAGGACATGGAGCGGTTGAGGGCGACACCTTACGTGGACGTCGTCGGCATGGCGCTGCGCCTGGACAATGTCATGAACCAGGTGGACACCCTTTCACTGGCCATGGAACAAAGGCCCGCACGGCCCAATTCCGAATTGGATTCGGCCGGCGCGGGTTTCTGGCAGCGCTTGTGGCGCGAGGGGAAACGAGACTTGCACGATTTGATCCGCATCCAGAACGTAGAGAAGCCCGAAGTCCCGTTGCTTTCGCCGGACCAGGCGTTTTTCCTGCGGGAGAATCTGAAATTCCGGCTGCTTGGGGCGCGTCTGTCCCTGCTCGCGCACGACGAGGCGAGTTTCCGGGCGGACCTCAAGGCGGCTTCCGAATGGCTGGCTCGTTACTATGACGACGGCAACAAGACGGTTGCGACGGCGCAGTCCACGCTCAAGCAACTGCTCCAATCCGACATCGGCGGCCAGCTACCGGATATTTCCGCAAGCCTGGACGCTGCGCGCAATTTCAAACTGGTGCGCGAGCGTACGCCGCGCTGACCGATGCGTCCTGAACGCGGCAAGGTGACCTGATGCGGGCACTTTTATGGGTGCTGGGGTTGTTTGCGGTTGCGGTCGGCCTGGTCATCGCGGCGCGCTACAACAACGGTTATGTACTGGTGGTGCTGCCGCCTTGGCGTGCCGAGCTTTCGCTCAACCTCGCGATCATCCTCGCGCTGGGGGTTTTCCTGCTTGCCTACACCCTTGCGCGCACGGTAATCGTCACCGCGACCATGCCGTCGCGCGTGCGGGCATTCCATAAGAGGCGCTCCGAAAGCCGCGCCCGGGCCACCTTCAACGAAGCGCTGATCAATTTTTTCGAGGGCCGCTTCGGCAGGGCGGAAAAAGCGGCGTCCGCCGCACTCAAGGCGGGAGAATCGCCCGCGCTTTCCGCAATGCTCGCCGCACGTGCCGCACACGGCATGCGCGCATTCGCCACCCGCGACAAGTATCTCGCAAGATCGAGCGGCGCGGATCCCGAAGAGGACGCCATGAAGTTGATGGCGCAGGCCGAAATGCTGCTCGACGAGCGCCGCTACTACGACGCGCTGGACGTACTCAAGAAGCTTCCGGAGAAACATACCGCGGCGTTGCGGCTCGAGTTGCGCGCACAGCAGATGGCAATGAACTGGGAACGCGTGCTTGCGCTGATCCCGCAACTGGAAAAACGCAGGGTGTTCGAACGTCCGGTCGTAGCGCAGCTGCGCCGTCAGGCTGTCATTGAAAGCATCAAACGCAAGGCGGTGGACGACAAATCGCTGCGGGATTATTGGGACAGGCTGTCTTCCGAAGATCGGCAGGACGCCCGCATTGCCGCAACTGCAGCGCAGTCTTTCATTGCGCTCGGCGCTTGCGAGGATGCCCACCGGATCGTCGAGGAGGGACTCGAACGCCAGTGGGATCCGGCGCTTCTGGCGATTTATTCCGAGTGTCTCGGCACGGACGTGAGGCAGCAACTGGAGCGCGCGGAAATGTGGCTGGAAAAGCATCCGCGCGATGCGGTGCTGCTGCTGACCTTGGGACGGCTTTGCGCCCGCCAGGGCTTGTGGGGCAAGGCACGCAGTTATCTCGAGGCCAGTTTGTCGATCGAACCCACACACTCGGCGCCGCAAGCCCGCCGAGGCCGCAGCGGAGTATCAGAAGGCGCTGGAAGTCACACTCGAACAATTGAAGCATCACGGCGGCGGGCGCAGAAGGCCCGTGGTTTGACGCCGCGCACTATTATTGCGCGGAGATGCGCCGGGCGCCGGGTCGCAAGTACTGTTCAACGCCTTGAGTTGCCGGGGATAATGATCTGCCTTGCAGGCGGGCGCAACGTTTGCTTGATGGGATGCGAGCCCCAGCCGCAACCCCGTTTCCCCCATGCCGCAGATCGAGCGCGGCGCAACCACAAACGAGTCTGTTCACATGAATGCTCCAGGCAAGAATCCGGATGCAACCGACAAGGAGTCGCCGCTGCGGGAAGATATCCGCCTGCTCGGACGCATCCTCGGCGACACCCTGCGCGAACAGGAGGGCGAAGCGATATTCGACCTGATCGAGCGTACGCGGCAAAACGCAATCCGCTTCCGCCGGGATCGCAATCCGGATGCCAAGCGCGAGTTGGAAGCCATGCTCAACAAGCTCGATCCCGTACGCACCGTCGCAGTGGTGCGTGCGTTCAGTTACTTTTCGCAATTGGCCAATATCGCCGAAGATCAGCATCACAACCGCAGACGTCGCGCCCACCTGATTGCGGGCTCGCCCCCGCAGGAAAGCAGCATGGCGCTGGCGCTTGCCCGCGCGCGCGCGGACGGAGTCACGGCGAACCGGATTTCGGAATTTTTCTCCCGGGCATTGATCTCGCCGGTACTGACCGCGCATCCGACCGAAGTCCAGCGCAAGAGCATTCTCGATTGCCAGCTGGAGATCGCGCGCCTGCTGACCGAGCGTGACCGCATCCAGCTCACGCCGGATGAACTGGCGCAAAATGAAGAGGCGCTGCGCCGCATAGTGCTCACGCTGTGGCAGACGCGCATTCTGCGCGAGTTGCGGCTGACGGTGAATGACGAGATCGAGAACGGGCTGTCGTACTACCGCTATACCTTTCTGCGCCAGTTGCCCAAGCTCTATGCGGAAATCGAAGATCTCCTCGCGGAGCGCAATTTTGGCAAGGTCGGATCCGCGAATTTCCTGAAACTGGGCAGCTGGATCGGCGGCGATCGCGACGGCAATCCCTATGTCACCGCCGACGTGATGCGGCACGCGCTGACGCGGCATTCCGCGACGGCGATGGATTTCTACTTCGACGAGCTCCATCAATTGGGCGGCGAGCTGTCGCAGTCGGTGCGCATCGTGGAAACCACACCGGCACTCGACGATCTGGCGGAACGTTCTCCGGACGTCTCCGAACATCGCCGTGACGAGCCTTATCGACGGGCATTGACCGGGATCTATGCCCGCCTTTCCGCGACCTCGCATGCGCTTGGCCACCGCGCGCCCGGCAGGCCCGCGGTCGCCGATGCCCAGCCCTATCCGGACAATGCCGAATTTGCCAAGGATCTTGCGGTTCTGGCGGACTCGCTTGCCGCGAACGGTTCGAAGCGCGTTGCTCGCGGCAGGTTGCGCAATCTGTTGCGGGCTGCGGACATCTTCGGCTTCCACCTGGCGCCGCTCGACATGCGCCAGCACAGCGGCGTACACGAACAAGTCGTCACCGAGTTGTTCGCGCTTGGCGCGTGCCGGCAAGGCTACGCCGAGCTCGACGAAAACGGGCGCCGCGAATGGCTGTTGCAGGAACTTTCGATGCCGAGACTGCTGCGCTCACCCTATCTGGAGTACAGCGAGGATGTCGCAAAAGAGCTGGCGATCCTGGATACCGCAGGGCAGATGCATCGGCGTTTCGGCGCCCAGGCGCTGCCGAACTACATCATTTCCAAGGCCGACAGCGTCAGCGATTTGTTCGAAGTCGCGCTTCTGCTCAAGGAAGCCGGTTTGCTGCATCCGGGCGAAAGCCCGCGGCTCCAAGTCAACATCATTCCGCTGTTCGAGACGATCGAAGACCTGCGCGGCTGCGGTGCGATCATGGATGAGTTGTTCTCGGATCCTTACTACCGGCAGTTGCTGGCGAGTCGCGACGGCGTACAGGAAGTCATGCTCGGTTATTCCGACAGCAACAAGGACGGCGGTTTCCTTACCGCAAACTGGGAATTGTTCAAGGCGGAAGTCGAACTGGTCGAAGTGTTCGACCGCCATGGCGTGAAACTGCGGTTGTTTCACGGCCGCGGCGGTTCGGTCGGCCGCGGCGGCGGCCCCAGCTACCAGGCCATTCTCGCCCAGCCGCCCGGCAGCGTCGCCGGGCAGATCCGCATCACGGAACAAGGGGAAGTGATTGCCAGCAAGTACTCCGATCCGGATATCGGCCGGCGCAATCTGGAAACGCTCGTGGCGGCGACCTTCGAAGCCACCGTCCTGAATCCGGAGGGCGGCGGACAACCAGCCTACCTCGAAGTCATGGAAGAAATGAGCGCGACTGCGTTCGCCGCCTACAGAAAACTGGTCTACGAGACGCCGGGCTTCGTGCAGTTCTTCCGGAGTGCTACGCCGATTACGGAAATCGCCGATTTGAATGTCGGCAGCCGCCCCGCATCGCGCAAGAAAACCGACCGCATCGAAGACCTGCGCGCGATCCCCTGGGTGTTCTCATGGTCGCTGTCGCGCATCATGCTCCCCGGCTGGTATGGCTTCGGCGCGGCGGTCGAAGAGATGGCGGGACGTCGCGGCGATGCCGGCATCGATTTGCTGAAACGGATGTATCAGGACTGGCCGTTCTTCCGCACGTTACTCTCGAACATGGACATGCTGCTGGCGAAAAGCGATATCAGCATCGCGTCGCGTTATGCGGAACTCGTCACGGACGTGGCACTGCGCGATGCCATATTCGGGCAGATCCAGGACGAATGGCACCGCACGGTGCGCTACCTGCTGGCGATTACCGGTCAGAGCGAACTGCTGGAGGCGAATCCGGCACTGTCGCGCAGCTTGCGCAACCGTTCGCCGTATATCGACCCGCTCAACCACCTGCAAGTCGAATTGCTGAGGCGTTATCGCGCGGGGGACACTAATGAGCGCACACGCCGGGCGATTCTGCTGACCCTGAATGGAATCGCCGCCGGTTTGCGCAACAGCGGGTAGGGCAAGGCGTTCACCACAGAGGCACAGAGGATACAGAGAACGGCAAAGTACGAAATCTAAAAGGGCAGGCAATCGTTTCCGAATTGGTCGCCTTGGCCTTTGTATTTCTCTGTGTCCTCTGTGTCCCTGTCGTGCAGATCCAGAGTTCTAAGCTGTAGCTGGTTTGGGATCGACGGAGGGCGTGAAAGCATCGGAGTAGAACTCGTCCTCCGGCAGCTTGCACAGGGTGGTGAAATCCCTGTGGGCGGATTCGACGACGACCGGGGCGCCGCAGGCATACACCTGATATCCCGACAGATCGGGAAGGTCTTGCATGACCGCTTTGTGGACGAATCCCGTTCGTCCGTTCCAGGCATCCTCTGCCACGGCATCCGAAATCACCGGGATGAAACTGAAATTGTCGTGCTCCTGCTGCCATTTTCCCGCCAGATCCGCCATGTACAGGTCGGCCGGGCGGCGGCCACCCCAGTAAAGCACCATCTGACGGGTGGTTTCCATGTGGAACGCGCGTTCGATAATGCTCTTGATCGGCGCGAAGCCGGTGCCGCTGGCGACCAGGATCATCGGCTTGTCGGAATCCTCGCGCATGAAGAAAGTGCCCAGGGGCCCCTCGAAGCGCAGGATGTCCTTTTCCTTCATCTTGTTGAAGACGAACTCGGTGAATGCACCGTTGGCCATGTTGCGCACGTGCAGTTCTAGATATTCGTCGTCGTGCGGCGGATTGCCCATCGAATAGGAGCGGCGTTTACCGTCCTTCATGAGGATGTCGATGTATTGCCCGGCCAGAAACTGCAGGCGTTCGTTCGCCGGCAACTTCAGTTTAAGGATAACGACGTCGGGCGCGACCCGGTGCATCTCCTGCACCCGGCAAGGCAGCTTTCGGATGTCGAGCTGGCCGAGGCCGCGTATCTCGCGCGCTTCGATCACCAGATCCGTCAGCGGCTTGGCCTGACAGAACAATGCCAATCCTGCCTTCTTCTCGAACTCGACCAGAACATAGGGCTGCGGATTGCCATAGTCCACACCGCCCTCGAGGATTTTGCCCTTGCAGGCCCCGCAGGCGCCGTTACGGCAGCCATAAGGCAGCGTAAATCCTTCGCGCAACGCCGCCGCGAGGACGGTCTCGCCGTCGCCGCACGTGAAGGTATGGTTGCTGGGTTTGATTGTTACCTGGTGAGACATGACGTCGATACTCTGCCGAAGCCCCGCCGGGTCCGGGTTAAAATGAACGCATGAGGCGATTGTTGATCATCGGTTGCGGGGACGTCGGCCTGCGCCTTGCAAAGGCGCTGAAAGGCCGCTGGCGCATCTACGCGCTTACCCACTCGCACGATCGTTTTTCGACGTTGCGCACGGAAGGCATCATGCCGGTCCCGGGGGACTTGGATCATCCGGAAACGTTGGTACGAATTGCCGGTCTCGCCCAGGACGTCGTACATCTTGCACCACCACCCGGTTCGGGCACGCGCGATACGCGGACCATCAACTTGATTAGGGCCCTCGCGAAGGGCGGCAGTCTACCACAGCGCCTCGTATACTTAAGCACCAGCGGCGTGTACGGCGATTGTGGCGGCGATGTCGTCGACGAAACGCGTCGTGCTCGTCCGTCCAGCGATCGCGCCCGGCGCCGTCTCGATGCGGAAAAACAGTTACGTGGTTGGGGCGCCGAAACCGGTGTTCAGGTCAGTATTCTGCGCGTGCCGGGAATCTATTCCGCTGGACGCCTCCCGATTGCGCGTCTCAAGGCCGGCGTACCGGCATTGGTGCCGGAACGCGATCCTTACACGAACCACATCCACGCCGACGATCTGACGCGTAGCGTATTGGCGGCCCTTACCCGCGGACGCGGCGGGCGTGCCTACAACGCATCGGATGACTGCTGGATGAAGATGGGCGAGTATTTCGACATGGTTGCGAGGCAGTTCAGCCTTCCCAGTCCTCCACGCGTGAGCTGGGAAGTTGCGCAGGCCCAACTTCCGGAAAACCTGCTCTCGTTCATGCGGGAATCGCGGCGGCTTGCCAATCGGAGATTGAAGAAGGAGTTGCGTGTCCGGTTGCTTTATCCGTCAGCGCAGCAGGGCGTCGTGGCTGCCTGGGAAGCGACCCGGTAATCCTGATCGATGCATCCCGCGGGGAGTCCTGGAATCGGAGGAATCGCATGACCGTCGGTAACCGCGATATCGTTATCGTACTGACCAATTTGCCGGATAGGTCCGCTGCAACGCGACTGGCCGCATTGCTCGTAGAGCATCGCCATGCGGCGTGCGTGAACATTCTCGCCGATTGCACGTCCATATATCGCTGGGAGGGCAAGATCGAGATGGCCACTGAAGTCCCGCTGCTGATCAAGACCACCGCTTCCGCGTATCCGGGCCTGGAAGAGAAAATTCGCGCCAATCATCCTTATGCGCTTCCCGAAATCGTGAGTATGCCGGTCTGCAACGGATTGCCAGCCTATCTGGAGTGGGTGGCGATGCAATCCACCGCCGCATGAAACGCCGGGTCGCCGATTCGATAACTGAAACATGAAATTCTTTTCGCCACGCGTCACCGCAATGCTGCTGGCGGTTCTGCCGTCGATCCTGTTCGTGCCCGCATTCGCCGCGGAGGACCTTCTCGAGCCTGATGTGGCCTTCCGCTTTACGGCAAGGATGGTCGACCCGGAAACGGTCCAGGTGCGTTACCAGATCGCGGACGGCTACTACATGTACCGTGAGCGCTTTCACTTTTCCGTAACGCAAGGCCCGGTAAAATTTGGCATGCCGCGCCTACCTCCCGGCACCATCAAGGAAGACGAGTTCTTCGGCAGGGTCGCGACCTATCGCGGCGAACTGGTGTTCGAGTTGCCGCTCAAGTCTTCGATACCGGCCAGCGGCTTTACGCTGAAAGCGGTTTCACAGGGCTGTGCCGACGTCGGTGTGTGCTACACGCCCTTGACCCAGAGCGCGAAACTGGCGCCGGCCGCGTACTCCGAAGCGAGCCCGCCGGCGCCGGGCAAAAGTGGAGGGCTGCTGGCGCGTCTCCAAGGCGAGACCGCGGGATCCGCCGGCGAGGAAGAATTTCTTCCAGTGGAAAAGGCCTTCACTATCGAGGTTCGCGCCGCCGATGCGCAAACGCTGGTTGCCCGGTTGAGCCCGGCTGACAGTTATTATTTGTACCGCGACAAGATTCATTTCACGATTGCGCCGGCAGAGAAAGCGGCCATCGATTCGGTGCATTTGCCCCCGGGAGAAGCGAAGCAGGATCCGAATTTCGGGAAGACCGAGGTATTCCATGCGCCCGTGCAGGCATTGATAAGACTGCGCAGGGATGGCGCGGATCAGATTCCCCTGGTATTGACGGTTGGTTTTCAGGGTTGCAGCGAAAAAGGATTGTGTTACCCCCCTGCAACTCGGCAATTTCCGATCACGCTCGCGGCGCTTTCGTCTTCGGACCCGCCGCGGCAATCCGTCGCCGAAGCGCTCTCGCCGCCAGCGGCCGGGTCGATCCAGCAGCCTTCGGAAGATCGCCAGATCGCAGGGTTGCTGAAGACTGGCAACTTCTGGCTGGTCATGGCCAGCTTCCTGGGGTTCGGACTGCTTCTGTCATTTACGCCCTGTGTCTTGCCGATGATTCCAATTCTGTCCGGAATGATCGCGGGCCAGGGGAGCAAGGTGACGCGATGGCGTGGCTTCACGCTGTCCGCGATGTACGTTCTCGGCATGGCGATCGCCTACGCGATTGCAGGCGTTCTAGCGGGATTGTCCGGAACCCTGCTGTCCGCCGCGCTGCAGAATCCCTGGGTGTTAGGCGCGTTCGCCTGCGTATTCGTCGTGCTGGCCCTATCCATGTTCGGCTTCTACGAACTTCAACGTGATCGTGGGACCGTGCGTCGCGGCGCCGCTGGCGGGAGCGTTGCTCTACGTCAGCCAGTCGCGCGACGTGTTCCTGGGGGGGGCGGCGCTGTTTACGATGGCCGTGGGCATGGGCCTGCCGCTGCTCGTCATCGGCGCTTCGGCCGGTGCGCTGCTGCCCAAGGCCGGCGCATGGATGCAGGCGGTGAAGAATTTCTTCGGCGTGTTGTTGCTCGGGGCGGCCATATGGATGATTTCGCCGCTCATTCCGGTCATCGCGCAGATGCTGTGCTGGTCGGCGCTATTGATCATGTCAGGGATCTACCTTCACGCCATAGACGCCCTGCCGTCGGGGGCGGGCGGCTTGCGCAAACTGTGGAAGGGTATCGGCGTCATTGCCCTGTTAACGGGCATCGCACTTCTGGTTGGCGGACTTTCCGGTGGACGGGATCTCTTTCAACCGCTGTCCGGCTTGCGCATGCGGATGACGGGGCCGGAGCCGGAGCGCGCGACCTCATTTGTTCGTGTGGCCTCGGTTGCTGAACTCGAGCGTGCGGTCGCCAATGCCGGAAAACCGGTCATGCTGGATTTTTACGCCGACTGGTGTGTGTCCTGCAAGGAAATGGAGCGGCTGACTTTTCAGGACAAAAATGTAAAAAGCCAGTTTGCGGCCATGCTGCTACTTCAGGCCGATGTTACCGCCAATTCCGCAGACGATGCGGCACTCCTGAAGCAGTTTGGGCTTTTCGGGCCGCCCGGAATTATCTTCTTCGATCGCCATGGAAGGGAAATCGAAGACGCCCGAGTCATCGGCTATAGCCCAGCCGAGAGATTTCTGCCGATCCTGACCCAAGTCAACGGTCTCCGGTAGGCGAGAACATCGGTTACTTCGGTTTTTGTGCGGCAGCCATCGGCGTCTTGTCGGAAAATGGCAAGAACAAGGCGTCAAATCCGCCTAAGTTCGTCTAACTTTACGACTGTTGAATATACCAGCTAGTTTGGTTGGCGCCCGAATGCATGACGGGCTACCTTATTGCCCCCAAACCTCGACAGATGTCCCGTGGCACCCCGGCATTACCCAGGATGAAGCGACCAATTTCGCTTAAATCTGGACAAAAACCCGCTAATTACGGCAAACTGGCCAACATGAAAACCACCTCGAAGGGTGGCAAAGCGCGGCCTCCCTCTGCGCAAAGCCCCCGGAAGGTTCTGGTGCTGCATGGTCCCAACCTGAATCTTCTCGGCACCCGAGAGCCACAGATATACGGGGGGGAAACGCTGGAGGACATCGGTAGACGGCTCGCTGCCCAAGCCGCTGAAGCCGGCATCAAATTGGACAGCTTCCAAAGCAATTCCGAGTCGGAACTCATTGAACGAATACAGAAAGCCCGCCATTCCGGCGTGAATTTCATCGTCATCAATCCGGCAGCATTTACCCACACCAGCGTCGCCCTGAGAGATGCGCTTGCGGCGGTCCGGATTCCATTCATCGAGGTACACCTGTCGAATGTTCACGCCCGGGAGTCATTCCGGCGCCATTCGTATTTCAGCGATCTGGCGGTCGGCACCATCTGCGGCCTGGGCTCCCGGGGTTACGAATACGCGCTGGCGTATGCGATTGCCTACGTCCCCACGAAATAGGACTTGCGAAATGGACCTTAGAAAACTGAAAAAGCTGATCGATCTGGTGCAGGAGTCCGGCATTGCCGAACTGGAGATTACCGAAGGCGAGGAAAAGGTCAGGATCAACCGTGTTGGTATTCCCGGGCATCCCGGCATGATGACTATGCCGCAGGCGTCCGCGCCCATGGCAGCCCCGACAACGACCGCAGTGATAGCAGCGTCTGCGGTCGCGGAGGCGCCGGCAGAGCCGGAAGGCCACGTGGTGAAGTCACCCATGGTCGGGACCTTTTACCGGTCGTCCGCGCCAGGATCGAAGCCGTTTATAGAAATCGGCCAGAACATCAATGCGGGGGAAACGCTCTGCATCATCGAGGCGATGAAGCTGTTGAACGAAATCGAAGCCGACCAGAGTGGCGTCGTCAAGAAAGTACTGGTCGAGAACGGCCAGCCGGTCGAATACGGCCAGCCACTATTCATAATCGGGTAGCAATTCCGGCCGGCACAGTGCCGAGCTGCCCAGCCAGAGTCCCGCATGTTTGAAAAGATACTCATCGCGAATCGGGGTGAAATCGCCCTCCGTGTCCAGCGTGCCTGCCGCGAACTGGGGATCAAGACCGTTGCGGTTCATTCCGTCGCCGACGCCGAAGCCAAATACGTGCGATTGGCCGATGAATCGGTCTGCATCGGCCCGGCCGCGTCCGCTGACAGTTATCTCAACATTCCGGCAATCATCAGTGCCGCCGAGGTCACCGACGCAGAAGCGATCCATCCGGGTTATGGCTTCCTGTCCGAGAACGCCGATTTTGCCGAACGGGTGGAGAAAAGCGGGTTCGTCTTCATCGGTCCGCGTCCCGATACCATTCGCCTGATGGGCGACAAGGTCAGCGCCAAGAACACCATGATCAAGGCGGGCGTTCCCGTCGTTCCCGGCAGCGAGGGCGCATTGCCCGAGGAGCCGCAGGAAATCGTCAAGATTGCGCGCAAGGTCGGCTACCCGGTCATCATCAAGGCTTCAGGCGGCGGGGGCGGCCGTGGCATGCGTGTCGTGCATACCGAGGCCGCATTGATCAACGCGGTGGCGATGACACGCCAGGAGGCCAAGACCGCTTTCGGCAATCCGACCGTGTACATGGAAAAGTTTCTCGAAACGCCGCGTCACGTCGAGATCCAGGTGCTTGCCGATGAACATCGCAATGCCGTCTATCTCGGCGACCGGGATTGTTCCATGCAGCGTCGTCACCAGAAGATCATAGAGGAGGCGCCCGCGCCGCTGATCCCGATGAAGGAGCGCGTACGCATAGGCGAGCGCTGCGCAGACGCCTGCCGCAAGATCGGCTATCGTGGCGCAGGCACCTTCGAGTTCCTGTACGAAAATGGCGAGTTCTATTTCATTGAAATGAACACTCGCGTCCAGGTGGAACATCCGGTCACCGAGATGATCACCGGGGTGGATATAGTCAAAACCCAGATACTGGTCGCAGCCGGGGAGAAGTTGCCGTTCCGGCAGAAGGATGTCAGCTTTCGCGGGCATGCCATCGAATGCCGGATCAACGCGGAGCATCCCTACAAGTTCACGCCATCGCCGGGACGCATCACCTCGTGGCACGTGCCGGGCGGTCCGGGCATCAGGGTGGACTCGCATGTCTACCACGGGTACTTTGTGCCGCCCTATTATGATTCGCTGATCGCAAAGGTCATCGCTTACGGCGATACCAGGGAGCAAGCCATCGCGCGTATGCGGATTGCGCTCTCGGAAATGATCGTGGAAGGCATACAAACCAATCTGCCGCTGCATCAGGAACTCATGCTGGATACGTCCTTCATGCGCGGCGGAACCAGCATCCATTACCTGGAAGAAAAACTCGCCAAGTACGGCAAGGTCGAGTAGCTTCGGATATCACGGAGGCGCCACATCGCCTGGCTCGCGGTCGAATTGATGGTGGACGCCGCAAGAGTATCGGCGGTTTCCGATGCTCTCGTCGAAGAGGGGGCGCTCTCGATAGACGTCGCCGATGCCCAGGCCGGAACAGAGCGCGAAACGCCGATCTTCGGCGAGCCTGGTCAGGATCTCGAGGTGGCGTTCGGATCGAATCGCCTGATCGCCTTGTTTTCCCCCGAAACGGATCTGCCCGCGGTAATCGAGCGGGCCATGGCCGCCGCCGGCCTTTCCATCACAGCCGACTACAAAATCACGGAGGTCCCGGAACAGGATTGGGTGCGGCTGACCCAGAGCCAGTTCGATCCGATTCGCGTATCTTCGCGGCTGTGGATCGTTCCCAGCTGGCACGCCAGCCCGGATCCGGCGGCAATCAACATCGTTCTCGATCCGGGTCTCGCATTCGGCACCGGTAGTCATCCCACGACACGGTTGTGCCTCGACTGGCTTGACCGGTACATGTCGCCCGGCAATAGCGTGATCGACTACGGCTGCGGTTCCGGCATTCTGGCGATAGCAGCAGCGAAACTGGGCGCTGCTCGCGTGCGAGGCGTCGATATCGACGAGCAGGCCGTGCTGTCGAGCCGCTACAATGCACAGCGCAACAACGTCGTTGCAGAATTTTCCAACGCGGATGACGTTCCGCCCGAGCCCGCAGATGTCGTATTGGCCAATATTCTTTCCAATCCCCTGAAAGTCCTCGCGCCGTTGCTGGCGAGGCTGACCGTACATGGTGGAAAGCTGGTGCTATCCGGAATCCTGACGCCACAGGCAGAGGATGTGGCCGATACTTATCGGGCCTGGTTCGCCGTCGAACCCCCAGTCACGGACGATGGCTGGGTGCGATTGACCGGCACTCGCCTGAACTGAGGCCGGCGGCATGGACCTGTATACCCGCTGTCCGAATTGCGATACCACCTTCCGCGTCACCACGCAGCAATTGCAGGCATCGGGCGGACAAGTCCGTTGCGGCCATTGCCAGAAGATATTCGATGCCTTCGCGACGCTGACAGCCCAGGAACCTCGAGTCGCGTGCCAGGAAGCGGTCACCTTGCAACAGAACCCATCGATGCTCGAGCCGAATGCGCAGCCGATATTCGCGCAAGCACCGATTTCTCCGAACGACAACCCGCAACTTGTACGACCGGATCCCGCGGCCGGACTGTACGAATGGGAATTCAAGATGCCGGAGTCGCCGCGGCGTACCGCGCTTTGGACGGTCCTGGCGCTCATGCTGGCAATGGCTCTTGTCGTGCAGGCCGCCTATGCGTTTCGCACCGAAATGATGGTGTCGCTTCCGCAAACGCGCAGCTATTACATGCATCTTTGCGAGTCTGTCGGATGCGTGATCGGGTTGCCAAAGCTGTCGAACTACCTTCATATAGAGGCGTCCGACCTGAAAGCGGCCGATCCTTCGCATCCGAATGAAATTCAACTATTGTTATCCGTGCGAAACCGGGCGCCGGTTGAATTGGCCTATCCGGCATTTGAACTGACGCTGACCAATTCAATTGAGCAGGCCGTCGCGCGCCGTGTCTTTCTGCCTGCCGAGTATCTGCCGCCGGGCGCGCAAGCCGGGGGGCTGAAAGCCGGGACTGAATTGCCAATCCAGCTTTATCTCGATACGGGTGCGCTACGTGCCGCGGGTTACCGGCTCTATTTGTACTATCCGTAACGAATGGCGCCGAAAAGAGCGATCAACTGTCGCGCGGTAAAATATCGTCTCATTAATTCGGGACCGCTTGAAGTTCCGCAACAGCCCCGATCGAGCGATACCCAAGGAGCAAGATAGGTTCATTCCCGCAGATCGGGGCCTGGATACTCAAACTCAAACCCGCCGATAAATCCGAACTGGCGTCGCTGCTGGACGCCGAAGCTTGTCAAAAGCTGATCGACACACAGGCTGCTTGAGGGCACGATCAACTGCAACCAAGATGTGTTTGCATTGCGGGTTGTCCTGCTCCGCGTCCGGCCCAAATCATACTGTCCGTTTTTTCAAGAGGAGACTCATAGATGGCAACCGTAACACTGAAGGGCAATCCCGTCACCGTGGCAGGCAAGCTGCCCAGGAAAGGCGAAGGCGTTTCGGACTTCAGTCTGACCGGCAAGGATCTCGGCGACGTATCGCTGAAGAATTACACGGGCAAGCGCAAGGTTTTGAACATCGTGCCCAGCCTGGATACGCCCACCTGCCAGCAATCCACGCGGGTATTCAACCAAAAAGCGTCCAGCGTGGACAATTCGATTGTGCTCGTCATCTCTGCCGATCTGCCATTCGCCATGTCGCGCTTCTGCAGCGCCGAAGGCCTGAACAATGTGGTGACGTTGTCGACTTTCCGCGGCAGGGATTTTCACGGCAAGTACGGCGTGGATATTACGGATGGCCCGCTCAAGGGACTGACTGCGCGTGCAGTCGTCGTGCTGGACGAAAACAACGAGGTCCTGCATTCGGAGCTGGTACCGGAGATCGCGAGCGAGCCGAATTACGAAGCCGCGCTGGCCGCGCTGAAGTGAGCGGCTAAGGCGAAATCGAAGCGAAGCGAAGCGAACACCAGAGCATTTGGTCAACGTAGTGACGGCCGCAATCCAGGAGGCCGGCAAGATATGTGGCACGCAAGTTCGCGAGTCACTCCGCGCCGGTCTCGTGATTGGATGGCCTCCAGGTGAGAATGTGGAAGATTCCAGCCAGCTAGAAAGCCCGCATAAAGGCAAGACCGGACTGCGGCGCGTATGGAATGCGATGTTCTATTCCATCGAGGGCCTGAGGGCGGCCTACCGGCACGAAGACGCATTCCGGCAGGAAGTCCTGCTGGCCGTATTGCTGATCCCGCTGGCGTTGTTTCTGCCGGCGTCCGGTATGGGAAAGGCATTGATGATCGCGTCGGTGCTCCTGGTACTGATCGTCGAGTTGCTGAATTCGGCTGTAGAGGCAACCGTCGATCGCGTGTCACTCGAACATCATCGGCTTGCCAAACGCGCCAAGGATATCGGCAGTGCCGCTGTCATGATGTCGTTGGCAAACGTCGTTGTGGTCTGGCTGCTGGTGTTGTTCGGTTGAATAACGAGCCGGCATGAGGTCCAATACGGAAGCGGCTTGTTTTCATCTGGTCGTCATCGAACCGTCGTCATAGTTTCGAACGGCAACGTCAAACTTGCCGGGCATGACCGCCAATGATTTCGTTTTCCAGCAATCGACTTTCCTCCGGGTCGCGGTAGTCACCAAGACCGGTCCTCCCGAAGTAAACGGCGTTGCCAAGACCCCGGGACGCTTTGTCGAAGCCCTCCATGCCTAGCCTGGCCCCAAGTCGTCAATGGCTGGAACTCGATGAGGGACTTTGCGTTTGCCTCAATCGGGCGGCTCGAGCCGGTGCGCCAGTTCTTCCGGATCGTGAGTCGGCTTGGCAATGGCGCGTTCTGGTACATCCTGATGGGAGCGCTACTCGCCGTCCATGGTGTCGCCGCCGTTCGGGTGGTTCTGCACATGGTGATCGTCGGACTCATGTGTACCTTGCTGTACAAGTGCCTCGAGGCCAGGACGTCAAGGCCGCGGCCGTATCAGGTCAACCAGGCCATTACCTGCAATGGCAGGCCACTGGATCCATTCAGCTTCCCATCGGGCCTACATTGCATGCTGTCTCATTCACCACCATCGCCTCGGCGTCCTATCCGCAACTTTCCTGGTTTCTGATTCCCTTCACATTCCGGATTGCGCTGTCTCGCATGGCGTTGGGTCTGCACTATCCGAGCGATGTGCTCGCGGGAATTGCAATCGGCGCCCTGGTCGCCGGGATCTCCCTTTGTCTCTGAAGCCACTGCTCTGAACTCTATCCCGAATTAAACGTGGGCGGCGATGCTCGATCGCCGCGCGCGTTGTGGATGCATCGTGGCTTTCGGCGAATGGCGAGCGCTCGGCTGGGACGAAGTGAGTTCCAATCGTCTTCCTAGCTTGCCCGGCGGCCAGTTCCACAAAAAATCATATACTTTTAGCCGGAATATCGTAGAATCTCTAGCTCAAACGCCTTAATTAGCTAGAAATCAAAGGCTTCAGGCATCCAATCAGGGGTGGGTGGCATGAAGAAAACGGCTTTCTGGAAAGCCGATTGGTTCCTTGGACTGATCGTGGCGCTGGTGTTGTTTTTCGCATCCGGCAGCGATCTGGTCCAAAGTCTCGAACGCCTGGCTTACGACTGGGGTGTTCGGGCCTCCAGTCACGCCCCTTCGCCTCGCATAGCGGTCATCGCGATTGACGACCAGAGCATAGCCAATATTGGACGCTGGCCGTGGTCGCGCGAAGTGCATGCGCAGATGATCGCCAAGCTCAAGCAAGCCGGTGCGAAAGTCGTCGGCTATGCATCCTTCTTTTTTGAACCGCAGATCGATCCGGGTCTGGCTTATGTTCAGAAGCTGACGGAACTCTATCAGGCCCTTCCTCCCGCCGAGCAGCAGAATCTTGCGCAGTTTTCCGCGGTGCTTGGAGAGGCCGAAGACGCGCTGAACAACGACCGCAAACTCGCCGCGGCCGTTACTGAAGCAGGCAACATTGCATTGCCGATGCTCTTCGTTCTTGGCGAACCGCGCGGCAATCCCGACAAGCCGCTCCCGGACTATGTCCTGAAGAACCAGATTACCAAGGTCGTGGACCGCATGGGCGCGCAGGGCAACAACATATTCCCGGTGCCGACGCTTCAAGCCGTGGCGCCAATGCAGGAAATTGCTGCAGGAGCCGCCGCCATCGGTCATTTGAATGCGTTACCGGATGTCGACGGCAGCACACGAACCGAACCGCTGGTCGTGCGCTATTACGATCAGTATTTCCCGTCGTTCTCGACCATGCTTGCGGCGAAAAGCCTCAACCTCGGTCCCGGCGACATCGAGATGCGCTTGGGTGAAGGCATCAAGGTGGGCAATCTGACCATCACCACCGATCCCTACTTGCAGATGCATAGTTATTTCTACAAGGACAAGGACGGCAGGCCGGCGTTTCCGCTGGACTCTTTTTACGACGTGATTTCCGGAAAGATTCCCGCAGAGAAGTATCGCGACAAAGTTGTGCTGATCGGGGCGACCGCGGCTGGCGTGGGCACCTATCAGGTGACCCCGATATCGCCGGCGATGCCGCCGGTGGTCACGCTGGCGCACTCGGTTTCCAGCATTCTTCAGGAAGATTTCTTTGTGGCGCCGACCTGGGGATTCTGGGTGGAGAAGCTGGTTTTCGTGCTGGTCGCGCTTTATATCATCCTGTTGCTGCCGCGGCTGAACGCGGGAATGGGATTCGTTTTGAGCGCAGCGGTGCTGGTCGCACTCTTCGCGACTCACTTCGCATTGATGGCGGGTAAATTGGTGTGGATTCAGTTGATGGCATCGGCCGTACTGCTGGTCATAGGGCATATCTTGCTGACCACGAAGCGATTCCTGGTAACAGAGCGCGGCAAAACCAAGTCGGACCTGGATTCGGCCGAGTCCAACCGCATGCTGGGACTTGCGTTTCAGGGCCAGGGTCAACTCGACATGGCCTTCGACAAGTTCAAGAAGGTGCCGCTCGACGACGCCGTCATGGACAATATGTACAACCTTGCACTCGATTTCGAACGCAAGCGCCAGTTCAACAAGGCGCAGGCGGTGTACGAGCACATGGCGACTTACAATCCGAAGTTCCGCGACCTCGACCAGAAACTCAATCGGGCGAAGCAGATGTCCGAAACCGTCATCCTGGGTGGTGGCAGTGGGCGTAC
>WNFL01068004.1_pt1 | contig 32398 bp, 34 predicted proteins | sample 5400361 | NCBI WGS metagenome assembly WNFL01 (sample SAMN13153351, study PRJNA577476) | soil metagenome | isolation source: 40 cm soil on Douglas fir-dominated hillslope | place: USA:California | collected 2013-09-17
CGGACTTCATGGGCGGTCTGTTCAAGGCCTCGCACGCGCTCGAGATCCCGTTCGTGTTCGACAACGTCGCCGGCGCGCCGATCACCGGCGATCGCCCCGACCGCGGCGCGCTCGCGAACACGATGAGCGAGACCTGGCTCCAGTTCGCGCGTGCCGGCGACCCGAATCACGCCGGCATCCCGACCTGGCGGCCGTACACCAAAGAGCGTCGCGATACGATGATCCTCGACGTCCCGTGTCGCGCCGAGCAGGCGCCGCGCCAGGAAGAGCTCGACGCCTGGCGCGACATCGAGGTGCGGCGCTGAACAAGGTCAATCTCGCCGAAAAGCTCGCGCTGTTCTCCGACCACTGGAATCCGAGGGTCGTCGGTGAGCTCAACGGCCAGCAGGTGAAGCTGGTGAAGCTCAGCGGCGAGTTCGTCTGGCACCATCACGAGCGCGAAGACGAGCTGTTTCTCGTGCTGCGAGGCGCGCTGGCGATTCACTTCCGCGACCGGATCGTGGAGCTCGCCGAGGGCGAGTTCTGCATCGTCCCGCGCGGCGTGGAGCACAAGCCGGTCGCGGCGCGGGAGGCGTGCGTGCTGCTGCTCGAGCCCGCCTCGACCTTGAACACCGGAAACCTGCGCGACGCGCGGACGCGGGCGGAGCTCGAGCGGATCTAGCTTGACGCCTGCGGCCCTCCGGACCGATGATTAGCCAATCCGCTAATCAAGAGGAGGAGACTCGCGATGGCTACCCCTGAGACGGTCGTCTGCATCTACCGCGTGGCAAAGGGCAACGAGGCCGCGTTCACCCGGCTGCTCGAGCGACACTGGCCGACCCTGCGCGAGCTCGGCCTTGCCACCCAAACGCGTCCCACGCACTATCGCGGCGCCGAGCAGCAAGACGGGAGGCCGCTCTTCTTCGAGATCTTCGAGTGGGCGCAGGCGGACGGCTCGAAGCTCGCGAGCGAGCACCCCGACGTGATGGAGATCTGGGAGCGCATGGACAAGCTCACCGAGGCGCGCGGCGACCGCCCGAACATGGAGTTCCCGCACGTGCAAGAGCTCGATTTGCTTGGCCAAACGTGACGCGCGGCGCGAGCTCGCGGAGCTCGACTCGGTCTTCGCCAGTCTCGCGCACCCGTCGCGCCGCCAAGTCCTGTTGGTGCTGCATCTCCACGGCGGGACGATGACCGCCGGCGAGATCGCCTCGCGCTTCGACTGCACGTGGCCGACGACCAGCCGTCACTTGAAGCAGCTCGAAGAGGCCGGCCTCGTCGAAGTCGAGACACGCGGGCGCGAGCGCGTCTACGAAGTGAATCGCGGGCGCCTGCAGCGCGTGGTCGGGGATTGGCTCGGGCGCTTCGCGAGATAGGCGCGCTTCGCGCCGCCGCCGCGCTGTCCCTCGTGCTCGCGGCTTGCGGGGAGGTCCCGGTGCGCGTCGAGCGCGCCGACCCGACGAGCGTGCAGCGCCAGGTCACCTCGAACGTGCTGAACTCGGATCAGCCGAGCGCTCTCTCGGTGCAGCTGCTGCAGCGCCTCGGCCTGTACCCGAAGTTCCAGGAGGACCCGGTCGGCGCGCTGCGCGACCTGCACGCCGGCCTCGAGTCGCGCGGCGATCGCTACCGGCTGTTCGCGCTGTCCGAGCTCTCGTACCTCTACGCCGAGCGGAGTCACGACCGGAGCTACTATCTCGCCGCGGCGGTGTACGCGTACGCGCTGCTCTTTTCCGAGATCGACACCGACCTGCCGCTCGATCCGAGTGACCCGCGACTGCGAACCGCGTGTGACCTGTACAACCGCGGGCTGGCGGAAGGTCTGGCGACCGGCGAGCACGGCGAGTGGGTGATCCAGCCGGGACCCCACGTCCTGCCCTTCGGCGAACTGGACCTCGCCACGGACCCGGCGGCGTCGTCCTGGGGCGGGTATCGCCTGGAGAACTTCGTGCCGGCGGCCGACCTCGAGGTGCGCGGCCTGCGCAACCGCTACCGGCGCGCGGGCATCGGCGCGCCGCTCGTCGCCGGACTCTGGAGGGAAGACACGGACCGCGTGGTCGCGGGTCACCGGCGCATTCCGGCGAATCTGAAGATCCCGATCACGGCGTTCCTGCGCATCGAGAATCCGCGCGTGAGCATCGTCCGCGGCTGGCTGCGCGGCCAGCTCGAGATCTACTCCGCCGACGACACCCTGCACGTCGACGCGGGCAAGCGCGACTGGCCGCTCGAGTTCGAGCTCAGCTCCGCGCTCGCGTACACGCTCGGTGAGTCGCGCTGGTGGGACTTCGAGTACGCGGGGTTCTTCTCGGCGGCGGTGAACCCCTGGCACGACAAGGGCGCCGAGGACGGCCTGGTGTTCGTGCAGCCCTATCGCCCGGGGCGCATTCCGATCGTGCTGGTGCACGGAACTGCGTCGAGCCCGGCGCGCTGGGCGGATCTGATCAACGAGCTCGAGATCGACGACCGTATCGTCGACCGCTACCAGATGTGGCTGTACATCTACAACAGCGGCAATCCGATCGGTTACTCCGCGGGGATCATGCGCGAGTCACTCGAGCGCGCGGTGAGCGAGCTGGATCCCGGCGGCACGGACGCGGCGCTGCGCAAGATGGTGATCATCGGGCACAGCCAGGGGGGCCTGCTCACGAAGCTCACCGTCGTCGACAGCGGGCTGCGCTTCTGGCACCAGGCGACGAAGCTCACGCCGGACCAGCTGGTCGCCGATCCCGAGACCCTGCGGGCGCTCGAGAACGCGTCGATCTTCACGCCCGAGCCGTTTGTCCGGCGCGTGGTGTTCGTGTGCACGCCGCACCGCGGGAGCTACCTCGCGGCGATGAGCTTCGCCGCCATCACGAGCTCGCTCATCGAGCTGCCGAGCGAGCTGACCAAGCGCGTCGCGGACGTGGTCTCGCGAAACCCGGGGAAGATCGCGCTGTCGTCGCTCGGGAAGCTGCCGACGAGCATCGACAACATGAGGCCGGGGAGTGACTTCATCCAGACGCTCGCCAAGCTGCCGGTCGCACCGGGCGTGCACGCGCACTCCATCATCGCGGTCGACGGCGACGCTCCGCTCGAGGACGCGAGCGACGGCGTCGTGCGCTACTCGAGCGCGCACATCGCCGGCGTCGAGTCGGAGAAGATCGTGCACTCGGGTCACTCGGCCCAGGGCAACCCGGAGACGATCGAGGAGATCCGCCGCATCCTCCTCGTGCATCTGCAGGAAGAGTGAGTGATGGCGAACGGCTGGACCGGCGGGCAGTACAGCGTCTATCGCGTGGTGCTGGCCGCGGCGCTCGCGACGCAATTCGGTGTCGGGGGGTGGATCCTCGGCGTACCGCTTGCCCTCGGCGTCGCGGATCGGCTCGCGGCGGTCGTGTGCTCGGCGTACCTGGCCGCCGTGGCCATGACCGCAAACCCCCCGATCGCCCATCTGATCGCCGCCGCCCTCCTTGCGCTTCACTTCGCGACCCCCGGTCGGCCCTACGGCTCCTGGGGCGCGCGGAAGCGCGCCGATCCCGGGTCCGGGTGGTGGCTGCCCGCGCGCGTTCAGCTCGCCGCGCGAGGTCTGCTGGCGCTCACCGTCGTCCTCGTCGTGTGGGGAGCGGTCGGGTCGCCGGGAGCGCTCTGGCTTCCCCTCGCGCTGCTCGCCTTCGATCCCGCCTGGGTCCCCGCGAAGCGCGAAGGCGCGCCGGTTCGGCTCTTCTACGACGGCGAGTGCGGCCTGTGTCACGGCGCGGTGCGCTTCCTGCTCGCGGAGGATCGCGACGGCCAGGGCTTCCGCTTCGCGCCGCTCGCGAGTGAGTCGTTCGCGCGCGCCGCGCCCGCGGAGCTGCGCGCCACGCTCCCCGATAGCCTCGTGCTGGCGTTGCAGGACGGAACCCTGAGGCTTCGCTCCGACGCGGTGCTGGAGAGCGCGGAACGCCTGGGTGGACTCTGGCGGATCGGCGCGCGCGTCTTGCGCTCTCTGCCCCGGGCCTGGCTCGATCGGGTCTACGACGCGATCGCGCGCCACCGGAAGCGCTTCGTGCGCCGACCCGACGACGCGTGTCCGGTGGTCTCGCCGGAGCTGCGCGCGCGCTTCGACTGACTCAGTGCGCTTCGGGCTTCTTGGCCGCCGGGGGCAGCTCCGGCCGCACGCTGCGGCGCTCGCCGGCGCCGAGCTCCAGCTCGACCACGTCGCGCGCGCCGCTCGGCCACTCGAACACCAGGTGGTGTCGGCCGGGGGCGAGCTCGCGCTCGTCGTCCGGCTCGACGGCCACCGGCGGCGCGCCGTCGATTGCGAGGCGTAGTCGCTGGTCCGTCCTGAAGCGCAGGTGCGCGTTCGCGCTCGCGGCTCCCCCCTGACTCGCGCGCGCGCGAACCTGCCCCACGAGATCGAACGGCGAGAGGCCCGGCACGACCGCGAACGACCCGATCAGCAGCGCGCACATCGCGGCTGCAGCATAGGCGAGCGCGCGCCCGCGGCGGACCCGGCGCGGCGGCGGCGCGTCCGACGACAGCACGACGGTGTCGCCCTCGCGGGGCCGGAACACGCCTTCCTCCCACAGCCAGCTCGCCAGCTCGAGCTTCGCCTCGGCCGGGTACGCGCGGAGGCGCGCCTCGAGCATACGGCGCACGCGCTGCGCGGACGCGGGTCGCGAGCGCGGCTTCGCGCGCACCAGCGAGCGCACGAGTCGCGCCAGCCAGCGCGGAGTGCTTCGACTCGCGCGCCGCACCGGCTCGAAGCGCTCGCGCTGGATCCGGGTCAAGAGGCTGTCCGTCTCGCCTTCGGTCGGCTCGCGATACGGCGGCGCGCCGGTGAGCAGCTCGTACAGCACGACGCCGAGCCCGAACAGGTCGCCGCGTGCGTCGACGCGCTCACCGAGCAGCTGCTCCGGGGCGATGTATGGCGGCGAGCCGATCGTCGTGCCGGGGCGAGTGAGTCCATCGCTCGTGGCGTCGATCGCGATGCCGAAGTCGGCGATCTTCACGTCGCCGTTGCGGCCGAGCAGCACGTTCGCCGGCTTCAAGTCGCGGTGCACCATGCCGCGCGCGTGGATCGCCTCGAGGCCGCGCGCGAGCTCGAGCGCCACCAGCGCGGCGATGCGCCACGGGAAGCGCTGAGCGAGCGCGAGCGCCGCGCGCAGGTCGACGCCGTCGACGTACTCCTGGGCGATGTAGTGCTCGCCGCGCCAGGAGATCCAGTCGTAGACGGCCACGACGTTCTGGTGGTGGATCGCCGCCGCCGCGCGCGCCTCCCGCGCGAAGCGCTCGACCAGGTCCTCGCTCGCGGCGAGCTCCGGCCGCAGCCGCTTCAACACGGCGGGGCGCTCGAGTGACTGGTGTCGCCCCAGCAGCACCACGCCCATCCCGCCCGAGCCGAGCTCTCGCTCGATCGTGAAGCTCCCGATGGTGCGCGGCCCGTTGCCCGACATCTGCGTCCGGGCGCCCGAGCTATTCCGCGTCGACGACGTGCGTCTTCGGCGTGGAGCTGCGCGCCCCGACGACGTAGCGCAGCTCGATCTGGCCGAGCGCGACCGTGTCGCCGTGCTTCAGCTCCGCGAGCGCCAGGCGCGCGCCGTTCACGACCACGCCGTTGGTGCTGCCGAGATCGCGAATCCGATAGCCGCCCGAGCCCAGCTCGAGGGCCGCGTGCTGGTGCGAGATCGACGCGTCGTCGATCAGGACCTCGGAGGTCTTGGCGCGGCCGATCGTGATGCGCGGCCGCTCCAGGGCGACCTCGCTGCCCGCGAGCGGACCCGACGCGAAGACCAGCGACACGGAGTGCGAGGCGAGATACCCGTCGCGCCGCTCCGAGCGCGACACCGGAACCTGGCGCGTCCGACCGTCTTTCATGGCGCAACCTCCGACGGCCCTGCATCGGTGTCGCGGCGGCCCCTCTTGAGGCGGGCTCAGTCGCCCAGAACGAAGCCGGCCAGCGCCTTCTCGAACGCCTCGGGGTTGTCGAGCATGACCGAGTGACCCGCGCGCGCGATGACTTCGAGCCGTCCCTGCTTCAGGACCTCGTCGGCCATCTTGTCCGCGACGTCCGCGGAGAGCACGTCCGACGCCGCGCCGCGCACCACGAGCGCAGGGCACGGCAGCTGCTCGAGGGCGGCCCAGAGGTGCTTCGCTTCCTCCGCCGACCAGCGCGCGAGCTCCTCCTCGGACGCGCCGCGCCGGCCGCGCATGAACGCCGGATCGAGCTTCAGCTCGAGGCGCCCGTCCGGCCGCGCGCGCGTCCAGTGGACGGCGAGCTTGGCGAGCAGCTCCGGCCGCGTGGCCGGATACTGCCGCTCCAGGATCTTCTCGTAGTCGCGCAAGCTCGCGAAGGACGGCTCCTGCTGCTGCACGTCCAGGCGGATGCGCGTGGTGCCGCGGGCGTCGAGCTCGGGCGCGGAGTCGACGATGACCAGACCCGCCAGCTGCTCGGGAAACAAGCCGGCGAAACGCATCGCGACGCGCCCCCCGAGCGAGTGGCCGACCAGCACGACGCGCGCCGCGCCGAGTGACTCGAGCGCGGCCGCGACGTCGCGCGCCATGGTCTCGTGGTCGTAGCGGCCCTCCGGGTCGCGATCGGAGTCGCCGTGTCCCCGCTGGTCCAGCGCGACCACGCGGTAGCTCTGGGCGAAGAGCGGCGCGGCCGAATCCCACACGTGCGCGTCGTTGCCGAAGCCGTGCAGAAACAACAGCAGCGTTCCCTCGCGGCTCCACTCGAGCGCGTGCAAGGTGAGTCCGTGCGTGGCGGCCAGGCGCAGCGAGGCGGGCTCCATCGCGCGCATTGTACCTAGGTTCGCGTGGGCACCCTACCCACGCTCGGTCAGTCGATCCCGCCCGGGTCCACGCCTTGCTCGCGCAGTCTCGCCCGTGCGCTCGCGCGCAGCTCGGCGACGACGCGGTGCGTCTCGTCGCGCAGGCGGCCGCGATCGCCGGCGCCGAAACCATCGACCGAGATCGGAGCGCCGATCTCCAGCACGACCGGCGCGGGCACCAGCCACGGCCGACCGGGCGGCCAGATCGGGAACGTGCCCGCGACCGCGATCGGCAGGATCGGCAGCTTGAAGTCGAGCGCCGTCGCGAACGCGCCCATCTTGAACGCGCGGTACGAGCCGTCGCGCGCGCGGTTGCCCTCGGCGAAGAACAGGATCGACACGTCGGGGGGGCGGTCGGACATGCCGCTCTGCACGCGTTTCACGTCGCCGCCGCCCTGTCGCCGATCGACGGCGATGTTGCCGGTGCGGCGCAGCGCCGGGCCGAAGATGGGCACCTTCAAGAGCTGTGTCTTCAGCACGAAGCGGATCACGAGCTCGGGCAGAGACGACAGGATCACCGGCGGATCCCAGTTGCTCTCGTGATTCGAGACCACGACGTACGCCTGACCCGGGCGGATGTGCTCGCGGCCGCGAACCTCGATGCGCGTGCCCGCAACGGCGACGCAGGTGCGCCCGAAGCCGACGTAGTAGAGGTGCGCTTGGCGCGGCGTCGCGCCCAGGAGGGCGTGCACGAGGGCGCCGGCGCTCCAGAGAATCAGCCCGATCGGCAAGAAGAGCAGCGCTCCGATACCGCGCGCGAAGCGCTCGATCCGCCCCGATATCCCCATCGGCGGACAGACTAGCGACTCGGCCATAATGCGCCGCGTGAAGCGGCGGAGCTTCTGGGGCTGGGGGTACGAGGGAGCGGGTCCCGACGACGCGGCTCGCGCTCGGCTGGCGCAGTCGCTCGCCGAGCGCTTCGCGCGCGCGGGCCGCGCACGCGCGCGCCCGCCGCGCTCGCGGCGATCGCGTCCGACGACGCGTGGGATCGCGCGCTGCACACCTACGGGCGGAGTTACCGCGACGCGGTGCGCGCGCAGCGGCGAGACTTCTCGCACCCGCCGGACTGGGTCGCGTTCCCGACGAGCGAGGCGGAGGTCGCGGACGTGCTCGACCACTGCGCCCGGGCCGGCATCGCGGCGGTTCCGTTCGGCGGCGGATCCAGCGTCGTCGGCGGCGTGGAGACGCGGATCGACGGCGACTACCGCGGCGTGATCACGCTCGACCTCTCGCGCATGGCGCGCGTGCTGGAGATCGACCGCGCGTCGCGCGCGGCGCGCATCCAGGCCGGGGCACTCGGGCCGGCGCTCGAGGACCAGCTCCGCCCGCACGGACTCACGCTGCGCCATTTCCCGCAATCGTTCGAGTTCAGCTCACTCGGCGGTTGGATCGCGACGCGCAGCGGCGGTCACTTCGCGACCCGCTACACGCACATCGACGACTTCGTGGAGGCGCTGCGCGTCGTGACACCGTCCGGTGTCGTCGCCACGCGGCGCCTGCCGGGCTCGGGGGCGGGTCCCGCCCCGGACCGGCTGTTCATCGGCTCCGAGGGCACGCTGGGCGTGATCACGGAGGCCTGGGTCCGGCTGCAGGACCGGCCGACGCGGCGCGCGAACGCCAGCGTGCGCTTCGCGAGCTTCGCGGACGGGGTGCGCGCGGTGCGCGCGCTGTCCCAGTCGGGCCTCGAGCCCGCGAACTGCCGGCTGCTCGATCCGGGCGAGGCGGCGACCTCCGCCGGCGGCAACGGCAGCGAGGCGATCCTGGTGCTGGGCTTCGAGTCGGCGGATCACGATCTCGAACCGTGGATGCGGCGCGCCGTCGAGCTGTGCCGCGACCACGCCGGCGTCGTTCCGGACGACGCGATTCGCACGCGCGGCGACGACGCGGCCACGCGCGAAGGCAACGCGGGCACGTGGCGCAACTCGTTCATCGGCGCGCCCTATCTGCGCGACGCGCTGGTCTCGATCGGCGTGCTCGCGGAGACCTTCGAGACCGCGATCACCTGGGACGGCTTCGAGCGCCTGCACCAGCGCGTGATGACCGAGGTGAGGGACGCGCTCGTACGCATCTGCGGCGCGGGTACGCTCACCTGCCGCTTCACGCACGTGTATCCGGACGGTCCTGCGCCCTACTACTCGCTGCTCGCGCCCGTGAACCGCGGCAGCGAGCTCGAGCAGTGGGGCGAGATCAAGCGCGTCGCCAGCGAGATCCTCGGCGCGGAGGGCGCGACCATCACGCACCACCACGCCGTCGGGCGCGACCACCGCGACGGCTACGACCGCGAGCGTCCGGAGCTCTTCGCGCGCGCGCTGCGCGCGGCCAAACGCGAGCTCGACCCGGGCTGGGTGTTGAACCCCGGCGTCCTCTTCGACCGAGCCTGAACCAGAAGGAGTGAGTCGTGAGTGATGAAGAACGAGACGCCGAGGCTCGAACGGGGGCGCGGCGAGGGCCGCCCCGAGCCGCGTCCGCAAGCGGAGCGCGCGGCGAGGCGACGCCGAGCGAAGTCGATGAGTACGAGACACTGGTGGTAGCGCGAGAGGGCGGGTTGGTGTTCTGCACCCTGAATCGCCCCGAGGTGCTGAACGCGATGAGCCCGCAGCTCGTCGACGAGCTGCACCTGTTCCTGGACCGACTGCACGACGATACCGAGGCGCGCGTGGTGCTGCTGCGCGGGGCGGGGCGCGGGTTCTGCGCCGGGCTCGACCTGAAGGCGCAGTCGGGCGGGTCGGCGACCTTGCGGCCGAGTGTCTCGGCGAGTCTGCGCGGCCAACACAAGATCGCGGAGCTCGTGATCAAAATGCGCCGCGTCTCGCAGCCGTTCATCGCGCTGGTGCACGGCGCGGCGTCGGGCGGCGGCTTCGCGCTCGCGCTCGCGTCGGACATCCGGATCGCCGGTGAATCGGCGCGCATGAACGCCGCCTTCATCCGCATCGGGCTCGGCGCCTGCGACATCGGCGCGTCGTATTTCCTGCCGCGCATCGTCGGCGCTTCCGTCGCGTCGGAGCTGCTGCTCACCGGCGGCTTCATCGAGGCGCCGCGGGCGCTCGCCACGGGGCTCGTCTCGCGCGTCGTTCCCGACGCGGAGCTCGAGAGGGCGGGCCGCGAGATGGCCGCGAACATCCTGCGCAACTCCCCCGTGGGCGTGCGCCTCACCAAGGACTGTCTCAACTGGAGCATCGACGCGCCGACCCTCGAGGCCGCGATCGCGATGGAGGACCGAAACCAGATCCTCGCCTCGCAGAGCGGCGACTTTCGCGAAGGTGTGAAGGCGTTCCTGGAGAAGCGCCCCGCGAAGTACACGGGCGATTGAGTATCTCGGTGCGCACGCGCCGAGCAGCGAGGCGAAGCCGAGCGAATGCGGGTGGCGCGTGGCCGCCCACGCGCCGGTCCCCGCCGGGAGCGGCGTTCCTGGAGAAGCGCCCCGCGAAGTACACGGGCGATTGAGGGGCCTGATAGGATCGGCTCGACGGAGCAGAAGAACGAACCGAGACCCGAAAGCGCAGCGCGCAGCGAGCCGCAGGCGAGCGAAGCTCTAGGCCCGCGGCCGCCCGCGGGCCGAACAGGAGCAAGAATGGACTTCGAACCGAGCGACAAGGTCAAGCAGATCCAGAGCCAGCTCGAGCGCTTCATGGAGGAGTTCGTCTACCCCGCGGAGCGCGTCGCGGCGGAGCAGATCGAGGCGTCGGGGAACCCGCACCACCACCCCGAGATCGTCGAGGAGCTGAAGAAGAAGGCGCGCAAGAACGGCCTCTGGAATCTGTTCCTGCCCGATCAGGAGTACGGCGCGGGACTCACGAACCTCGAGTACGCGCCGCTCGCGGAGATCATGGGCCGCGTCGGCATCGCCTCGCGCATCTTCAACTGTGCCGCGCCCGACACCGGCAACATGGAGATCCTGGCGGAGTTCGGCGACGAGAAGCAGAAGAAGAAGTTCCTGCAGCCGCTGCTCGAGGGGAAGATCCGCTCGTGTTTCTCGATGACCGAGCCGGAGGTCTCGAGCGCTGATCCGACTCAGCTCACCACCCTGGCCAAGCGCGACGGCGACGAGTACGTGCTGAACGGGCACAAGTGGTTCACGTCGGGCGCGATCGGCGCGGAGTTCGCGATCGTAATGGCAGTGACTGATCCCTCGGCCGCGCCGCACCAGCGCGCGAGCATGATTCTCGTCCCGACGACCACGCCGGGCTTCAAGATCGTGCGCGCGGTCTCCGTGATGGGTCACGCGGGTGGCGGCGGTCACTGCGAGATTCGCTACGAGGACTGCCGCGTGCCCGTCGCGAACCGGCTCGGCCCCGAGGGCGCGGGCTTCGCGATCGCGCAGGCGCGGCTCGGCCCCGGCCGAATCCACCACTGCATGCGCTGCGTCGGCGGCGCGCAGCGCGCGTACGAGATCATGGTGAGCTACGCGGCGTCGCGGAAGGTCGGCGGCGAGCCGCTCGGCACGAAGCAGTTCGTGCAGGACTTCATCGCGAAGTCGAAGATGGAGATCGACCAGGCGCGGCTCTTCACGCTCTTCACCGCTTGGAAGATGGACACCGTGGGCAAGAAGGAGGCGGCGCAGGAGATCTCGATGATCAAGGTCATCGCCGCCAACCTGCTCATGGACGTCTGTGACCGCGCGATCCAGACGCTCGGCTCACTCGGTGTCTCGGACGACACGCCGGTCGCCGGGATGTGGCGCAACGGCCGCTCGCTGCGCATCGCCGACGGCCCGGACGAGGTCCACAAGATGGTGATCGCGCGCCGCGAGCTGAAGCGCTGGGCGGGGCTGAACGTGAGGTAAGAGCGTGTCGGCGCGCGCGGGGCGCGCGAACCCGATGGCGGCGCAAGTGCCCGGCTCGGGCCGTCCCGAGCCGGGCACCGCAAGCGCCGCTACGCGGCGCGCGCAGTGAGGCGCAGCCGAACGCAGTAAGTCAGGAGTCCTTCTCGATCGCGAGATAGAGGGTCCCGTCGCCGCGCTGAACCAGGAGGACCGCCGAATCGGTGTTCTTTCCGAGGGCGTCCTTCAGCTGCTTCGGAGAGGTGATCTCGGTGCGATTCGCCTCGAGGATCACGTCGCCGCGGCGCAGGCCCGCGCGCGCGGCCGCGGATTCGGGGTCGACGGTCGCGACCACGACGCCCTTCGTGCCGGCCGAGAGGCCGAGCTGACTCGCGATCTCGTCGCTCATCGGCTGGACCTCGAAGCCCCAGTCACTGTCGGTCTGCTCGTCGCTGGCCGGCTGGATCGCCTCCTCCTTCATCTTCTCGAGCGTCGCCTTGAGCTTGCGCTCCTTGCCGTCGCGCAGGATCACGACGTCGACCGCGGCGCCGGGCGGCGTGCTCGCGACGATGCGCGGCAGGTCGTCGTAGTCGCGGATGTCCTTGCCGTCGAACTTCGTGATCACGTCGCCGCGCTCGAGCTTCGCCTTCGAGGCCGGGCTGTCGTCGAAGACCTGCCCGACGAGCGCGCCCTTCTGATCGCCGAGCTTGAAGGTCTTGGCGAGCGCTGGGGTGACTCGCTGGATCTGCACGCCGAGCCAGCCGCGAGTCACGGCGCCGTGCTCCAGGAGCTGCGGCAGGAGACCCTTCGCCATGTTGATCGGGATCGCGAAGCCGATGCCCTGGCCGTTTGCGGCGATCGCGGTGTTGATGCCGATGACGCGGCCCTTCATGTCGCACAGCGGGCCGCCCGAATTGCCCGGATTGATGCTCGCGTCCGTCTGCAGGAAGTCGTCGTACGGGCCGGCGATCTGCTCGCCGCCGAAGTTCGAGCGGCCCTTCGCGGACAGGATCCCGACGGTGACCGTGTGGTCGAGCCCGAACGGATTGCCGATCGCCATCACCCAGCTGCCGACGCGGAGGTGCTCGGAGTCACCGAGCGGCACGGTCGCGATCGGCTTCTCCACCGAGACCTTGATCAGCGCGAGATCCGTCTTCGGGTCGCGGCCGACGATCTTCGCGTCTTTTTCGGTGCCGTCCTCGAAGACCACGACGACTTTGTCGGCGCTCTCGACCACGTGATTGTTCGTGACGATCAGGCCGTCCGGCGAGACGACGAAGCCCGAGCCCGTCGAGGGCACGCGGAACTGGTGCGGCGCGCGCTTCTCGCCCTTCTCGCCCGGCTTGCGCTGACCGAAGAACTCCTCGAAGAGCTCCTCGGGCCCGCCCTTCATCGAGGTCTTGCGCTCCACCTTGATGTTCACGACGGCGGGAGACACTTTCTCCGCGAGGTCGGCGAACGAGTCGGGCCGCGCCGAGGCGTCGCCGGGCTCGCCTTCGGTCCAAAAAGGCTTCGCGACTTCCGCGCTCGCGAGGTGCTGCGCGACCGGCAGCGCACCGGCGAGCGCGAGCAGGGCGACCGCGCTTCCCAACAACACGTAGTAACGGGAGTCCTTCCACATTTCTTGCTTTCTCCTTGCTCTGCCGGCGCGCCGGTTACCAGAGCTCGAGCATGACGCTGCCGATCGCCCGGCCGCGCTGAACCACGACCACGACTCCGTCCTGGCCGAGAATCCGCGGGATCGCCTTGCGCAGAGACACTCGATCATCGACCCGCTCTTGGCCGAGCTGGAGGATCAGGTCCCCCGGCCGCAGCCCGCGATCCTCGGCAGCGCTGCGCGGAACCACGCGCTGCACCACGAGCCCGCGCTCGGCGCGCAGGCTGAATTGCTTGGCGAGCGCCGGCGTGCGGTCGGCGAGCTCGAGCCCGAGCAACACCTGTGCAAGTTCGTCGGCGCGCGCCTCGGGAAAGCGCTCCGCCGCGACTTCGAGGCTCAGCTTCTTGCCGCTGCGGTCGAGCGCGAGCTTCGCGTGATCGCCGACGGTGATGCCGCGCGCGATCTCGTAGAACTCGCGGCGCGAGTGCACCGGCGCGCCGTCGAGCGAGGTCAGGATGTCGCCGCGCTGGACGCCGGCGGCCGCCGCGGGCGCGGCGTCGAACACGTTCGAAACGAGCACGCCGGTCGCCTGGTCGGAGCCCATCGCCTCGCGCAGCGCCGGCGTGAGCTCCTGCAGCCAGAGGCCGAGCCAGGTCGCCTGCACCTCGCCGTGGCGGATCAAGTCTTCGACGATGCGCCGCGCGCGGTTGATCGGAATCGCGAAGCCGATGCCCTGCGCGTTGCCGAGGATCGCGGTGTTGATGCCGATCACCTCGCCGTCCATGTTGAGCAGCGGCCCGCCGGAGTTGCCGGGATTGATGCTCGCGTCGGTCTGCAGGAAGCCGTGGTACTCGCGGCCGTCGCCGCGAATCGAGCGGTTGGTCGCGGACAGCACACCCGTGGTCACGGTGCTGTTCAACCCGAACGGATTTCCGATCGCGATCACGCTCTCCCCGATCATCACGTCGTCGGAGTTGCCGAGCTTGGGCGTCGGCAGCGGGTCCTTGGTCTTGATGCGCACGACGGCCAGGTCCGAGGCGGGGTCGCCGCCGATGAGCTCCGCGTCGAACTGTCGCCCGTCGGCGAGGCCGACGCGAATCTGTGTAGAGCCGGCGAGGACGTGTTCATTGGTGAGTACGAAACCATCCTTGTTGATGATCACGCCCGTGCCCAGGCTCTGCGAGGTGTTCGCCCTGGGGTTCATGAAGCGGCGGAAGAACTCGTCGAACATCGGGTCGCCGCGCAGGAAGGGATTTGCCTGGTCTACGACAACCTGCGTGGAGGTGATATTCACGGTCGCCGGCGTGGCGCCCTCCACGGCGGCCACCACCGGCGTGCGCCGTGACTCGCGATCGGCTCGGGCCGGAGGCGGAGTGACCCCGAACGCCGCGAGCGCCGCCGCGCACGCCAGGCGGCGCCAGAGAGAGCTTTCGAACCCGCGCATCCACGTCTCGAAAAAGTGGGCCTTGGACGCTAGACCACGTGGCGGCTTTTGGTAAGGGCGAGCGAGGCGAGTTGGACGGGCGCGCAGCGGAGGTCAGTCGGCGCTTCGAGGGCGCGTTCGGCGGCGAGCCGGCGGCGGTCGCGCGCGCCCCCGGGCGCGTGAACCTGATCGGCGAGCACACCGACTACAACGGGGGGCTCGTGCTGCCGCTCGCGGTCGATCGGGACACGCGCGTGGCGCTGCGGCCCCGCGCGGACACGCGCGTGCTCGGGTTTTCGCGCGAGCGCGGCGCCTCCGAGAGCGAGCTCGCGGCGCCGCCGGCGAGTGACTGGCTGGACTACGCGCGAGGCGTGGCGCGCCTGCTGGCCGACGCGGGGCGAATTCCCGCGCGCGGCTTCGAGCTCTGCGTCGAGACCGACCTGCCCCAGGGCGCGGGATTGTCGAGCTCGGCGGCGTTCGAGGCGGCGGTCGCGCTCGCGCTGCTGGGCGCGGCCGGCGTCACGGCGCAGCGCGCGGACCGGCCGGAGCTCGCGCGCCTGTGCCAGCGCGCGGAGGCGGAGTTCGTGGGCGTCCCCTGCGGGATCATGGATCCCTTCACCGTGCTGTGTAGCGACGCCGGCGCCGCGCTCTGGCTCGACTGCGCGAGCCTCGAATCCCGGCCAGTCGCGCTGCCGGACTCACTCGCGCTGTGGATCTTCGACAGCGGCGTCGAGCGCAGCCTGCGCTCGGGGGCGTACGCCGAGCGCCGCGCGGAGTGCGAGCGCGCGCTCGGCGGCGCGCGCGCGGCGCTGGCGCGGCCGCTCGCCTCGCTCTCCGAGCTGGCGCCGGAAGAGCTCGCCGGCCTCGAGCGCGCGCTCGACCCGGTCGCGCTGCGGCGCGCGCGCCACGTCGTGACCGAGAACCGGCGCGTGCGCGCGTTCGCCGCCGCCCTCACCCGAGGCGATCTCGCGGCGGCCGGCGCCGCGCTGTTCGCGTCGCACGCCAGCCTGCGCGACGACTACGCGGTGAGCTGCGCCGAGAGCGATGCCCTGGTCTCCGAGTCGCGCGCGCTCGCCGGCTGCCTGGGCGCGCGTATGACCGGGGCGGGCTTCGGCGGCTGCACGGTCCACGCGGTCGAAGCGGCGCATGCGACCGGCTTCGCGCCCGCGCTCGCCGAGCGCTTCCGCGCGCGCTTCGGCCGCACGCCGCGCCACTGGCGCACCGCGGCAGCGGCGCCCGCGGAGCTGCTCGCGCCTTAGCGGCTGCTCGTGCTCGGAGCGGGCTTGTCGAGCGAGCGAGTCACCGCGCGCGGCGCGATCAACAGGAAACGCGTGTCGTCGCCGCGCAGCGCGCGCACCAGGAACGGCTTTTCGGCCGGCAGCTGGCCGATCGCCTTGCGGAAGTCGTCGAGCGTCGCGACGTGCGCCTTCTCGAGCTCGACGATCAGATCGCCGCGCTCCATGCCCGCTTCGTCGGCCTCGGAGCCGCTCTCGACGTAAGACACGAGCACGCCGTCGCGCTGCGGCAGGCGCTGGCCGCGGAAGCTGGTCTCGGTGACTTCCTCGACGGTGAAACCGTGCAGTGTCTCCTGCTCGTCGGGCACGAACTTCGGCTGCGTGGCGAGCGACGCGTGCAGCGTCTTGCGCGCGCCGCCGCGCAGCACCTCGATCACAACGTCGCGCCCCGCGCTGCGCTGCGCGACGAGTCGCTGGAATTGGCCGAGGTCCTCTTCCTTCTCCGCGTGCAGCGCTTCGCCGTCGAACTTCAGGATCACGTCTCCGACCGCGAGGCCCGCGCGCTCCGCCGGTGAGTCGTGCGCGACCGAGCCCACCACGACGCCGTGCACGTTGGCCTGGCCCCAGTAGCGCGCGAGCTCGCGCGAGAGAGGCTGGAGAGTGACTCCGAGATAGCCGCGCGCGATGCGGCCGCGGTCCAAGAGGTCGTCCGCCACGCGCTTGGCGGTGTCGATCGGGATCGTGAAGCCGATGCCTCGCCCCTGGCCGCGCGAGTTGATGCCGATCACCTCGCCCTTGAGGTTGATCAGCGGCCCGCCCGACGACCCGTGGTCGATCATCGCGTCGGTCTGGATGAAGTCGTTCAAGAGCTGCTCGGTGCGCAGGTCGCGGCCCTTCGCCGAGACGATCCCGAGCGAGACCGAGCCCTCGAGCCCGTACGGATTTCCGATCGCGATCACCCACTCGCCGACCTGCACCTTGTCGGAGTCTCCGACGCGCGCGGAAGCGAACGGCTTCTCGCCGTCGTGCGGCGCGATGCGCAGCACCGCGACGTCGGTCTGCTTGTCGGTGCCGACGATCTCGGCGTCGTAGCGGCCGTCGTGGCCGGGAACGATCACGCTGACTTTCTCGGCGCGGTCGACGACGTGCCAGTTGGTGAGCACGACGCCCGCGGGGTCGATCACGAAGCCCGAGCCCTCGATCAGGTTGCGCCGGCCGTTCACGCGCACGGCCGACTCGATGTGCACGACGCACGGCGAGACCTGGCGGTTGATGTCGATGATGCGCGCCTGCATCTCGTCGAGCGCGTCGCGCGCGAGCGCGCGCGGCATGAGCGCACAGCCGGCGAGAACGAACGAAAGAGTCACGAGTGCGGCGCGGAGCTTCATCTCGCTTCCTCATCGGCGAGCGCGCGGCGGAACTCGCGGGCGGCGGCCTCGGGATCGCGGGCTCCGCCCAGCGCGGAGACCGCCACGACGCCCCACGCGCCCGCGGCCCGCACTTCGGCCACGCGCGCCGGGGTGACACCGCCCAGCGCCAGGACGGGAATCGAAAGTCGCGCAGCCGCGGACGCGAGCCAGGCGCAGCCGCGCGCCTCCGCGTCCGGCTTGGAGGGGGTCGCGAAGATCGGCGACAACGTCACGCAGCTCGCGCCGGCAGCGGCCGCGCGCAGCGCCTCCGCCGCGTCGTGGGCCGAGTAGCCGATGTGCGCCTCCGGGCCGAGGAAGGCGCGCGCCTCCGCGACCGGGATCGACTCCGCGCCGAGCTGGACCCCGTCGAGCTCGAGCGCCCGCGCCAGATCCAGCCGGCGGCTCGCCAGCACCCGCAGGCCCTGCGCGCGCAGCTTCGCCAGGCGCGAAGCGCAGTCACTCCACTCCTTCGCCGACCAGCCGCGCTCGCGCAACACGACCAGTTCGACGCCGCCGCGCGCCAAGCGTTCGATCACGTCGACCTGATCTCGCCCCGCGCGCCCGCGCTCGCCGTCGGTCCAGTAACAGAGCCGGGGGATCAAGACAGGTCGACGAGTCCGCTCTCCGGGCTCGAGGCCTGCGCGTGCAAGCGCCGCGGCATGCGCCCGGCTTCGTAGGCCGCGCGGCCCGCCTCGACGGCCAGCTTCATCGCGTGTGCCATCTTCAGCGGGTCCTTCGCGCTCGCGATGCCCGTGTTCATCAGCACCGCCGTGCAGCCGAGCTCCATCGCGATCGCCGCGTCGGAGGCCGTGCCCACGCCCGCGTCGACGATCACCGGGCACGAGACGCTCTCGAGGATGATGCGGATGTTGGCGGGGTTGCGGATGCCCAGACCCGAGCCAATCGGCGCGCCGAGCGGCATGACCGCCGCGCAGCCGATCTCCTCGAGGCGCATGCACGCGACCGGATCGTCCGTGATGTAGGGCAGCACCGTGAAGCCGTCGGCCACGAGGATCCGCGCCGCTTCGAGCGTCGCCGTGGTGTCCGGGAAGAGCGTGCGCGTGTCACCGATCACTTCGAGCTTCACGAGCTTCGTGTCGAGCAGCTCGCGAGCGAGCTCCGCGGTGGTGACTGCCTCCTTCACCGTCGTACACCCCGCGGTGTTGGGCAGGATGTGGAACCGGTCGGGCGGGATCCAATCGAGCAGCGAGCCGTGCTCGCGCGACGAGAGGTCGATGCGCCGCACCGCGACCGTGATCATCTGCGCGCCGCTCGCGTCGAGCGCCTTGCGGTTCTCCTCGAACGACTTGTACTTGCCGCTGCCGACGATCAGCCGCGACTGCAGCTCCAGCTCGCCGATCCGGTAACTCGCGTTCATGCTCCGCCTCCGACGGCTTGAATCACCTCGACCTTGTCGCCGTCGCGGATCAGCACCTCCGCGAAGCGGGATTTGGGCACGACGACGGCATTGATCGCGACCGCGACGCGGCGCTTCACGAGCTCACAGCGCTGCAGCAGCTCGAGGACCGTGAGCGGCGCGGGGGTCGAGTGAGATTCGCCGTTCAACACGTATTCCACGCGCGGGACGTTAGCCGAAAGCTCCCCTAGATTGAAGCGCGTGGGGGAGACGGCGGAGAGCGAGGCGCGCGGCCGGGCCTGGGCCGAGATCGACCTCGGCGCCCTGGCGCGCAACTACCGCGCGATCCGCGCGCGCGCCGGGGACAAGCGCGTGATCGCCGTGGTCAAAGCCAACGCCTACGGGCACGGGGCGCTGCTGGCGACGCGCGCGCTCGTCGGCGCGGGCTGCGATGCCTTCGCGGTGATCAGCGTCGAGGAAGCGGCGGAGCTGCGCAGCGCGGGCGTCGCGGAGCCCGTGCTCGTGCTCGGCGGGGTGCAGAGCCGGGCGGACGCGGACGCCGCGCTCGCGCTCGACGTAGAGGCCGTCGTGTCGCGCGTCGAGGCGCTCGACTGGCTCGAGGCCGCTGCCGGGCGCGCCGGCCGCGTGGCTCGCTTCCAGCTCGAGCTCGACACCGGAATGGGTCGGCTCGGCGTTCTGCCCGACGAGCTGCCGGCGTTTCTCGAGCGCATCGCCGGCGCCAGACACGCGCGCCTCTCGGGAGTCATGAGTCACTTGGCCTGCGCGGACGACGCGGCCTCGCCCGAGACCGGCCGCCAGCGGAAGCTCTTCGCCGAGCTGGTAGCGCGCGTGCGCGCCGCGGGGCTCCGCCCCGAGTGGGTCCACATGGACAACTCCGCCGGCATCGCGCGCGGGCCGAGCGACGGCAGCGACGCGGTCCGCCCGGGGATCTCCCTCTACGGCGTCGACCCGACGCTCGAAGGCGGTCACGCGGGCGAGCCGGTGATGAGTCTCTGCGCGCGCGTCGTGCACGCGAAGACGGTCGCCGCCGGAACACCGATCGGCTATGCCGCCGAGTTTCGCGCCGCGGAGCGCACGCGCATCCTGACGCTCGGGATCGGCTACGCGGACGGCCTGCCGCGGGCCGCGGGGGGCCGCGCGGCGGTCGCCGTGCGCGGCCGGCGCGCGCCGCTCGTCGGCCGGATCTCGTGCGACCTCGCGACCGCCGCGGTCCCGCCCGACGACCCGAGCGCGGCGGGCGACGTCGCGCTCGTGTTCGGGCGCCGCGACGGGCTGGACGTTCCCGTGGAGGATCTCGCGCGCGCGGTCGGTACGATCTCGTACGAGGTACTCGCGCGCATCGGACCGCGGGTGCCCCGGCTGGCGACTTGACCGCGCACGCGGCCGAGCGCAAGCCGGCTGGCGCGGGGGAGGGCGGCATGCGCGTCTTGGTGTTGGGCTCCGGAGGTCGCGAGCACGCGCTCGCCTGGGCGATCGGCAAGAGCCCCCTCGTCGAGGAAGTCCTGTGCGCGCCGGGCAGCGACGGCATCGCGCTCGACGCGCGCGTGCTGCCGGTCGATCCGCGCGACGCGCGCGCCGTGCTCGAGCTGGTGAAGCGCGAGAGTGTCTCGTTCGTCGTGATCGGCCCGGAGGATCCGCTGGTCGCCGGCGTCGCGGATCGGCTCAGTGAGGCGGGGGTCGCGGTGTTCGGCCCGAGCGCCGCGGCCGCGCAGCTCGAGGGCAGCAAGCGCTTCGCGAAGGAGTTCATGGCGAGACACGGGATTCCCACGGCCGCGCACGCCAGCTTCAGCTCCGCCGAGGCCGCGGAGGCCTGGGTCCGCGAGCGCGGCGGGCCGTGCGTCGTGAAGGCGGACGGGCTCGCGGCGGGAAAGGGAGTCAGCGTGTGTGATGACCCGGACCAGGCGCTCGCCGCGATCCGCGAGATCATGCGCGAGCGCCGCTTCGGTGACTCCGGTGAGACGGTCGTGATCGAAGAGCGACTCGTCGGCCCCGAGGCGAGCTTCTACGCGCTCTGCGACGGCGAGCGCTTCGTGGCGCTCGGCCACGCGCAGGACTACAAGCGCGCGCTCGACGGAGATGCCGGCGAGAACACGGGCGGCGTCGGATCGCTCTCGCCCGCGGCCGTGCTCGACCCGGCCCTCGAGCGCGAGATCGTGGCGCGCATCGTGCGACCGACCGTCGCGGGAATGCGCGCCGAGGGGCGGCCGTTCCGCGGGGTGCTCTACGTCGGACTGATGCTCGCGAAGGGGCGACCCTACGTGATCGAGTACAACGTGCGCTTCGGCGATCCCGAGACGCAGGCCCTGATGCTGCGCCTCGAGTCGGATCTGGTTCCGCTGCTGGTCGGCGCCGCCGAAGGCCGCCTGGCGGAGGAGAGCGCCGCCGTCCGCTTCGGCGACCCGGCGGTCTGCGTGGTCATGACCAGCGCCGGCTACCCGCGCGCCTTCGCGACCGGCCGCGAGATCCGCGGCCTCGATGCAGTCGCGGCGCTGCCCGACGCAAAGGTGTTTCACTCCGGGACCCGCCGCCGCGGCCCGGGCCGCCGCGGCACGGGCCGGCGCGCGATCGATTCGCGCGGCCCAGAGACTGGCCCGTGGGAGACGGCGGGCGGCCGGGTGCTCGGCGTGACCGCGCGCGGGCGCGACCTCGCGGCCGCCCGGGCGCGCGCCTACGAGCTGGTGCGGGCGATCGAGTTCGAAGGCGCCCACGCCCGGAGTGACATCGGCCTGCGACCGTGATCGTCTCGCTGGCGCAGGCAGTCACTCTGCTCGCCCGCGGCGAGCTGGTCGCGTACCCGACCGAGACCGTGTACGCGCTCGGTGCGGACGCGCTCCAGGCGAGCGCGGTCGAGCGACTTCTCGGCGCCAAGAGGCGCTCTGCGGAGCGCGGTCTGTCGCTGTTGATCCGCGACCCGGCCGAGCTCTCGCGGATTGCGCGCGGGCTGCCGGCCGCGGCGACTCGGCTCGCGGCGCGCTTCTGGCCCGGGCCCCTCACCCTGATCGTTCCCGTCGCCGACCCGGCGTTCGCGGCGGTGGCGACACCGCTCGGTGTCGGCTTTCGCTGCTCGCCGCAACCGAGCGCCGCCGCATTCGCGCGCGCCGCGGCCGGCCCGATCGTCTCGACCAGCTGCAACAAGAGCGGCGAGCCGCCCTGCGCAAACGCCGCCGAAGTCGAGGCTCGCTTCGGCAGCTCGCTCGCGATCCTCGGTGGCGAGCCGGCGTCCGGGCTGGCGCCATCGACGGTCGTCGCCGTGGCCGCGGACGGTGCGCTGCGCCTGGTGCGTGGGGGGGACCTCGACTTCGCGGCGCTCTGCGGCGTGGCGGAGCGGGGCTGACTCGGCTGCGCGCCTGGAATAGAATCCGGTTCTAGTTCTAGTTCGAGGCGCCTGCGCATGCCGAGCTCGGTGAAATTGCTGAGCTCCATCTCGCCGCCCAAGCAGGCGCGCAGCGAGGAGACCGCGCGGCGGATCCTCGACGCGGCGCAGGCGCTGATCGAGCGCGACGGGCTCTCGGGGCTCTCGATTCCAGCGGTCGTGCGCCGCGCCCGCTCCTCCACGGGCAGCTTCTACGCGCGCTTCGAGGACAAGAACGCCCTGCTCGCCGCGCTCGAGGAGCGCTTCTTCCAGGAGGTGCACCGCGTGCTTGACGAGCTCGCGGATCCCGAGCGCTGGCGCGGCCACCCGACCCGCGAGCTGGTCGAGGCCTGCGTCTCCGAGATGCTCCGGCGCCTGCGCCAACACGCGCGCCTGGTGTGCGCGTTCGCGTTCCGCTCCGCGCACGAGGCGACCTTCGCGACGCGCGTGCGCCGCTTCCACGAGCGACTCACCGACCGCATGCGCGCGCTGTTTCTGGCGCGCCGCGGCGAGATGACCCACCCCGAGCCGGAGATCGCCGTGGCGCTCGCGCTCGAGTTCGCGTTCACCTTCATCCAGACGCGCATCCTGTTCGCGGGTCAGGAGAGTGCGCGCAGCGCGATCGGCGACGACCAGCTCGCGCGCGAGCTCACGCGCATGTTTCTCGCCTACGCGGGCATCGCGTTCGAGTGAATGGCGTGGGCGAACCGAGTGGAGGGCGGGCGATGCAGGCGGACCGGCCGGGGGTCTTCGGCGTCGCGGACGACGCGTTCCGCGCGAATCCGTACCCGCTCCTGAACATGCTGCGCGAGCACCAGCCGCTGGCGAAGACGCCGCTCGGCCCGTGGGCAGTGTCTCGCTACGCCGACGTCGCGCGGCTGCTGCGCGACGTCGCCGCGGGCATGCGCAAGCGCGACGGCACGCCGTTCATCATCCCCGACGTCGCGCCCGGCGCGCAGTTCGACCCGAACGACTTCATGCTGCTCCAGGACGGCGCGCCGCACACCCGCCTGCGCAAGCTCGTGGCGAAGGCCTTCACGCCGCGCATGGTCGAGCGCCTGCGGCCCGCCGTTCAGGAGGTCTGCGACGCCTGCGTCGACCGCGTGCTCGAACGGGGCTCGCTCGACGTCGCGGAGGATCTCGCGCGCATCGTCCCGTCGACGGTGATCTGCATGCTGCTGGGCGTGCCGCTCGCGGACCGCCCGCGCTTCGCCGAGTGGACGGCGCACGCGACGCACGCGCTCGCGGTGCAGTTCGCGCCGACGGACGCGATGGCGCGCGCGCGACCCGCGCTCGAGAAGCTGATCGCGTACTTCGTCGCGCTCGCCGACGAGCGCCGCAGACACCTGGGCGACGACTTGTTGTCCGAGCTGATCCGCGCCGAGGAAGACGGCGATCGGCTCTCGACCGCCGAGCTCATGGCGCAGTGCGTGGGCCTGCTCGGTGCGGGCTTCGAGACGACGATCGGGCTGATCAGCCTCGGCGTGCGCCAGCTCCTGCTCCACCCCGACGAGCTCGCGAAGCTGGCCGCCGATCCGGGCCTGATCGCGAGCGTGGTCGAGGAGTGTCTGCGCTTCGATCCTCCGATCCTCGGCACCCTGCGCGTGCTCCACGAGGACGTCGAGTGGCACGGCCAGACCCTGCCGATCGACACGCCGGTGCTCGCGCTGCTCGGCGCGGCGAACCGCGACCCGCGCGCGTTCCCCGATCCCGAGCGCTTCGACGTGACACGGATCGGTGTTCCCCACTGGGGCTTCGGCGGCGGCGCGCACTTCTGCCTGGGCGCGCACCTCGCGCGGCTCGAGGCGCAGCTCGCGATCGGGACGCTGGTGCGCCGCATCCCGCGGCTCGAGCTCACGGACGCGCCACTCACTTGGAGCGATTCACTGTTCCGCGTTCCGGCTTCGCTGCCGGTGCGCTTCCGGGCGGACTAGAGCGGGCCGATCCGCAGGCGCAGCTCGGACGGCGTGGCGTCGCCGAGCAAGCCGCGCAGGCGCGCGAAGATGCGCGGCTTCTCGAGCTGCAGTCGCTGCATCCAGGCGGAGTCGCGGACGCGCGCGTGGATCACGCCGTTGCGCACGCCGTCGGGCCGGCAGTGCAGGCGGAACTCGGGGCCGAGGGCTTCGTCCCAGGCGCGGATCACCTGGACGGCCTGGGCGGTCGCGCCCAGACCGACCTCGTCGAGGAGCTTCGGCAGCAGCGCCGCCAGAGACTCGCTCGGACCGCGCCGCCGACCCGGCGCACTGCGCGCGCCGGTCGCCGCGGGTCTGCGAGTCTCGCGTCGCTCCACGTCTCCATCCTAACTGACGTGCTACCTTCGGCGCTCGATATGGCGAAGCGGAAGCCGATCACGCTGCGCTGCGATTTCTGCGGCGCGGAGACCGAGCGCGTTCGGCGCGTCGCTCTCGACCAGGGCTACGACCGGCTCGGCCAGCGGCACCTCGTCCGCTACGCGTGCGCTGATTGCTCCCGACGCAAGGAAGAGGCGCGCGCCAGCGCCGTTGACTCGAGCCGCGACCCCTTATAGCTTGCCGCCTCGCTCGGCCGGACCGCTTCCGGGTCCCGGCAGAAGGATTCCATATGGTCAAAGTTCGCCTCTATCGAACCGGAGCGCGCGGCAAGCCGTCGTACCGGATCGTCGTGATGGACCAGCGCAAGAAGCGCCAGGGTCGCGTGCTCGAGCTGCTCGGCACCTACGACCCGCGCGGCACCGGCGGAATCCAGTACTCGGCAGCAGCGCTCGAGAAGTGGGTCGAGCTGGGGGCCCAGGTCTCCGACACCGTGCGCACGCTGATCGTCCGGCACAAGCGCGCGGCCGCCGCGGCGCCGAGCGCGTAGGCCGACCGTGAAAGAGCTCGTCGAGTTCATCGCGCGAACGCTGGCCGACGAGCCGGAAGAGGTCGAGGTCCACGCGGCCGAGGACCACGTGCTCGAGCTGCGCCTCGCCCCCGAGGACGTCGGCAAGATCATCGGCCGCCGCGGCAAGACCGCGAAGGCGATTCGAACCTTGTTGGCCGCTGCCGGAGACGGATGGGACGTCGACATCGCCGGACACGGCGAGGACGACGACGACGACTTCGAGGACGACGACGAGGGCGATCAGGAGTGAGCCTTGGAGGCGACTCGACCCGCGCACCAGACCGCAGCGCCGAAAGGCCGGGCGGATCGAGACTGGGTCGAGCTCGGCCGAGTGCTCCGTCCCCACGGCCTGGACGGCTGTCTCCTCGTCGGCCTGCATAGCGACGACCCCGCGAATCTGATCGCGGCGAAGAACCTCCTGCTCAACGGCGTCCCGGGGACGATTCCGTTCCGGGTAGCGAGCGCAGAGCCGGCGGGCGAAGGCCCCGGTGGGCGCGCGCGCATTCGCCTGCACTTGGTGGGTCTGGGAACGCGCGAGCGCGCCGCAGAGTTCACCGGCTCGGGTGTGATGATCCCGGCCAGCGGGCTCGCGGCCCTTCCCGATGGCGAGTTCTACTGGCGGGACCTGATCGGGCTGCGCGCGCTCGACCGCGACGGCGAGAGCCTGGGAACCCTGGTCGAGATCCTGGCGACCGCGGGGGTCGACGTGCTCGTGGTGCGCGGCGAGGGGGGGGACCTGCTGCTGCCCGCGACCGCGAGCCTGATCGTGCGACTCGATCGCGAGCGCCGCGAGCTCTGGCTCGATCCGCCTCACGATCTTCCCGGAGCTGGTCGAGCACTTCCTCTCCGGCTCGCTGCTCGGCCAGGCCCGCCGCGACGGCCGGATCGACGTGCGGATCACCGATCTGCGCAGCTTCGCGACCGACCGGCACCACAGCGTCGACGACTCGCCGTACGGCGGCGGCGACGGGATGGTGTTGCGCTGCGAGCCCCTGGTCGCCGCCGTCGAGGCGCTGAAGAGCCCGGGCGCGCGCGTGCTCGCCCTGTGCCCCCGCGGCCGGCGCTTCGACCAGGCGCTCGCCCGCGAGCTCGCCGCGGAGCGCCAGATCATCCTGCTCGCCGGCCGCTATGCGGGCTTCGACGAGCGAATCTTCGCCCTCACGGGTGCGGAGCCGCTCTCGATCGGAGACTATGTGCTCGCGGGTGGGGAGCTCGCGGCCTTGGTGGTGACGGAAGCGGTGACCCGGCTGATTCCGGGAGTGGTGGGAAATCCGCTCTCCGCCGAGGCGGATTCCTTCTCGGCGGGGGCGCTGGAGCACCCGCTGTTCACCCGGCCGCGCGAATTTCGCGGCATGTCCGTGCCCGAAGTCCTGCTCTCCGGCGATCACGCCGAGATCGCGCGTTGGCGCGAGAGCGAAGCCGACCGAGTCACACGCGAGCGGCGCCCTGATCTGCTCGAGTCCAAGTCAGATGATCGCGTGGGCACCCTACCCACGCTCAAGTCCGATGATCGCGTGGGCACCCTACCCACGCTCAAGTCCGATGATCGCGTGGGCACCCTACCCACGCTCAAGTCCAATGATCGCGTGGGCACCCTACCCACGCTCCGGAATGGAGTGAAGCGATGAGACAGTTTTCGGAGCTCGATCCCAAGGAGCGCAGCGACCTTCCCGCCTTTCGCGCTGGCGACACAGTGCGCGTGCACGTGCGCATCGTCGAGGGCGACAAGGAGCGCGTTCAGGTCTTCGAGGGCGTCGTGCTGCAGCGCCGCCGCGCCGGGGCATCGAGCAGCTTCGTGGTGCGCAAGATGTCGTACGGCGTGGGCGTGGAGAGGATCTTTCCGCTCCACTCGCCCACGATCGCCAAGATCGAGGTGAAGGCGCGCGGCCGGGTGCGCCGCGCCCGACTCACCTACCTGCGCGATCTCTCGGGCAAGGCTGCGCGCATCAAGGAGCGCGAGGTGTTCGCCGGACCCGCGGCGGCTTCGGAGCCGGACGCGAAGGAAGAGACACCGCCGGAAGCATGAGGATCCACGGGATCCACCTTCGCGGCCTTTCGGCACCGGCGGGGGATCATCCGCTCGGACTCGACCCCGGCTACACCGTGGTGTGTTTTCAGGACGCGTCGCTGGCGCGCCGTTTCATCGAGCTGATCCAGGCACTGCTCTATCCGAGCACCGAGTCGATCTCGCGGCACGACTCGCGTGGGCGCGCGGTGCTGTCACTCGCGCTGCGCAGCGACGCGTACGTGATCGCGGCCGACTTCGGGCGTCAGCGCGTCAGCCTCGGCCGCCAGGACGCGCGCGATGGCGGCTATCAGGCGCTGTCGAGCGACCCGCGCGAGATCGAGGATTACGGGCTCGCCGTCGGCCTTCCTCCGCCCGCAGACTTCCGGCGTCTGCAGACCTGCGGGTTCTCCGTGGGGACCGGCGACGAGCTCCTGCCGATGCGCCGCGTCGAGCCCGAGCGCGAAGCGCCAGTGACTCCCACGCCGGCGCCGGCGGCGAAGCCGCCGAGCGACGAGCTCGACGGGGTGGCCGAGCGCGCGCGTCTCCTCGGCGAGCACGAGGAGCGTGCGCTCGCGCTCGCACAGGAGCGGCGCAAGCGGGAAGGGGCTCTGGAGCAGGCGCTTGCCGCGGCGCGCAGTGGCCGCGTGCGCAACGAGGAACGCCTGCACGCGCTGCGCGCGGCGGACGCCGAGTGCACCGCGCTCGAGCGCGAGCACAAGGCCACGCTCGCGGAGCTCGAGAGGAACGCGGCGCTCGCGGAGGTCGTCGACGACTTCGATACGCGCGTCGCACATTTCCGTGCGCTCGCCGCGAGTCGCGAGACCGAGCGCAGGGCGATCGACGAGACGCGCGCCGAGGTGCTCGCCGAGCGCGCGCGGCTGCGGGGCACCCCGCGCCGGCAGCTCGTGCCCGTCGGCCTCGGCCTGGCGCTCGGCGCAGCGGGCACCGCCGCGGGCGCGATCGGCAATCCGATCGGCTACGCGTGCGCGGCGCTCGGTGTCGTCGCGCTGCTCGCGGCCCTCGGCATGGCGCGCGCGGCACGCGCGCAGCTCGCGCGCTCGGAGGCGCTGCTGGCAGCGCTGCGCGTGCGCGAGCGCGGCTCCGAGCGACGCTTCGAGACCGAGGGTGCACAGATCCGAGGACTCTTGATCTCACTCGGCATGGACTCGGTTGAAGCGCTGGTTGCGGCCGCCGCGCGCTTCGCCGAGCTGCTCGAGCGCTCCGAGGGGGAGAAGCGCCGGCTCGCGGAGCTCGGCGAGCGGCATCCCAGCGCGGCGCGCGAGGAGCTCGCGCTGCTCGAGCGCGAGCGCGGGCAGGCGGTGCGCGCCGCGCGCGACGCGCTGCTGGCGCTACCCGCCGAGATCCCGATGCCCGAGCTCCCGCCGCTCTCGCCGAGTGATCCCTCCCCGGCCCAGGCCGTCACCGCCGTAGATCTCGAGGAGAAGGAGGCGCCGCCCGAGGACACCCCGCGAGCGCCGATCCCCGAGGGCGAGGGCCCGGCTGGCCCGGGCGTGTTCATCGAGGCGACTGCGCGGGTGCTCGGGCGCAGCGAGGCGGAGATCCGCGCGCGTGTCGCGCCGGCGCTGTCGGTGTATCTGCGCGCGCTGACCTCGGGGACGTTCGCGAATGGGAGGCCCGGGGATGACGGCACCTGGGTGTTTCGCGGCGCATCGCGCGAGGAGCAGAGCTTCGCCAGCCTGCCCGACCGCGAGCGCGCGCTCGTCTGTCTCGCCATGCAGCTCGCGCTGCTCGAGGCGCTCGCCGGCGAGCGCCGGGTGCCGCTGCTCGTCGGGCCGGACCTGCCGATCCGCAGCGATTCCGAAGCGCGGGCGCTCGCGCGCGCCCTGAAGCGCCTTTCCGCGGTCGTGCAGGTCGTGCACGCCTGCAACGGCGAGGGTCCCTTCGGCGAGCACGCGGGAAAGTCACTGGCGCTCTAGCCGCGCCAGCTACCAAGCGGTGAAGGCGTCACGGAAATGCGTCAGCCGCGGCGGATCGCCAGCGGCGTCGACGGCGATCACGTCGAAGCGGATGCGCGGCGCGCGCGGCAGGTCTCCGCGCGCGAGCAGCTCGCTGGCGGCGGCGATGATCCGTTGGCGCTTGCGGGCGTCGACGGACTCCGCGCCGCTGCCGAAGCGCGCGCTGCTGCGCAGGCGCACCTCGACGAAGACGAGCGCGCTCCGGTCGAGCGCGACCAGGTCCAGCTCCGCGTGCCGCAGGTGCACGTTGCGCGCCAGGATGCGGAAGCCGGCGCGCACGAGATACTCCTCGGCCAGCGCCTCGCCATATCTTCCGAGCGCACGTGTATCGCGCTTCATGTCGCCGCCTCGCAGCTGGGGTGAGGCGCGATGAGCGAAGGCACGTTAGGCGACGCGCGCGGAACCGTCTACGTCGTCGCGACGCCGATCGGCAACCTCGACGACCTGTCGCCGCGCGCGGCGCGGGTGCTGCGCGAGGTCGAGGTGATCGCCTGCGAGGACACGCGCCACACCGCGATTTTGTGCCAGCGCTTCGAGATCGCGACGCCCCGTGTCTCGCTGCATGCGCACAACGAGGCGCGGCGCGTGCCGGAGCTCCTGGCGCGACTCGCGCGCGGCGCCGCGGTCGCGCTGGTCTCCGACGCCGGGACGCCGCTGATCTCGGACCCCGGCGAGCGCTTCGTGCGCGCCGCGCTCGACGCGGCCGCCAGCGTCGTGCCGCTGCCCGGCCCGTCGGCGCTGCTCGCGGCGCTCGTTGTCAGCGGCTTCCCGACGCGGCCGTTCGCGTTCGCGGGCTTCCTGCCGCGCAAGGGCGCGGAGCGCGCGCGCGAGCTGGCCGCGCTCGCCGCGTTCCCGGGCGCGCTCGTGCTCTACGAGGCGCCGAACCGCGCCGCGAAGACGCTCGTCGAGCTGCGCGCCGTCCTCGGCCCGCGGCGCGTCGCCCTCGCGCGCGAGCTCACCAAGCGCCACGAGGCGATCCTGCGCGGCGTGCTCGGCGAGCTGGAGCTCGACGAGCTGCGCGGCGAGCTGACGATCGTGATCGAAGGCCCGGGCGAGTTGGCCGCGAGTGACTCGCCGTCCGCGCACGAGCTCGACGCCGAGCTGGCGCGGCTCCTGGCCGGCGGGCGCTCCACGCGCGACGCCGCGCGCGAGCTCGCGGCGCGCTTCGGTCTCTCGCGGCGCGACGCCTACGCGCTGGCGCTGGCGCGCGGCTCGGCGGACGGCGCCGACTAGGGCGCTTCGCCCGCGACCAGGCGCGCCGCCTGCGCCTCGTCGATCACGCGCACTTCCAGCTCGCGCGCCCTCTCGAGCTTCGAGCCCGCGTTCTCACCGGCGAGCAGGAAGTCGGTCTTCTTCGAGACCGAGCCAGTCACTTTCGCGCCCGCGGCTTCGAGCCGCGACTTCCAGCTCGAGCGCGGCTCGGCGAGCGTGCCGCTGATGACGAACGTCTTGCCGGCGAGCGCCTCGCTGCGCGCGTGCTCGACCGCGGGCCCGCTCTCCAGGCGCAGCAGAGCGCGCAGGCGCGCTAGCTCGTCGCGATTCACCGGGTCGTCGAGCCAGTCGCGCACCGCGCGCGCGATCGTCGGGCCGATCTCGTCGACGGCCTCGAGCTCCTCGACCGGCGCCGCGAGCAGCCGATCGAGGTCCGGGAACGCGCGCGCGAGGACCGCGGCGCCGTGCTCGCCGACGTGGCGGATTCCGAGTGCGTACAGGAAGCGCGCGAGTGACACGCTCTTCGCCCGCTCGAGCGCGTCGACGAGATTCTGCGCCGACTTCTCGCCCAGGCGGTCGAGCGCGGCGAGCTCCGCGGCGCCGAGCGTGAACAGGTCCGATGGCCGGCGGACGCGCTTCACCGCGATCAGCTGATCGATGCGCTGCTCGCCGAGCCCCTCGACGTCGAGCGCGTTGCGGCTCGCGAAGTGGCGCAGCACCTCGCGCACCTGCACGGGACACTCGGGATTCGGGCAGCGCAGCGCGACCTCGCCCTCCGCGCGCACCGCCGCGCTGCCGCACACCGGGCAGTGCTGCGGCAGGCGAAACGGAACGCTGTCGGCCGGGCGCTTCTCGCGCACGACCTTCACGATCTTCGGAATCACGTCGCCCGCGCGCTCGACGAAGACCGTGTCGCCGACGCGCACGTCCAAGCGGTCGACCTCGTCCTGATTGTGCAGACCCGCGTGGGTCACCGTGACTCCGCCGATCTGCACGGGCTCGAGCACGGCCACGGGCGTGAGCGCGCCGGTGCGGCCGACGGAGGTCTCGATCGCCACGACGCGCGTCGTCTCCTGGCGCGGCGGGAACTTCACCGCGATCGCCCAGCGCGGCGTGCGGTTCAGCGTGCCCAGGCGCTCGCGCAGCGCGAGCTCGTCGACCTTCACGACCGTGCCGTCGATCTCGTAGGGGAGGGAGTCGCGCTCGCGCAGCAGCCGCTCGTGAAACGCCCGAACGGTCTCGATCGGCCCTTGGGCGATCGTGGCCAGATCGACGCGGAAGCCGAGCGCGCGCAGCCGGCCCAGCAGCTCGAAGTGACTCCGCACGCCCAGCTCCGCTTCGCCCAGGCCGACGCCGTAGACGAACAGCTCGAGCGGACGCGCGGCGGCGATCTTCGGGTCGAGCTGGCGCAGTGTTCCCGCCGTCGAGTTGCGCGGGTTGGCGAACAGCTCGAGCCCTTCCGCGCTGCGCTCCTGATTCAGCTTCGCGAACGCGGCGCGGCGCATGAGTACTTCGCCGCGCACCTCGAGGATGTCGGGGATGGCTTCGCCCGAGAGCTTCAGCGGCAGGGTCCGCACCGTGCGCAGGTTGTGCGTGACGTCCTCGCCGCGGCGGCCGTCGCCGCGAGTCGCGCCGAGCGCGAACGCGCCGCGTTCGTAGCGCAGGGTCACTGCCACGCCGTCGTACTTCGGCTCGCCGGTGTAGGCCATCGGCTCGGCGCGGCCGAGATACTTCCGCACGCGCGCGTCGAACGCGGCGAGCTCCTCGGCCGAGAGCGCGTTGTCGAGCGACAGCATCGCGACCGCATGCTCGACCGCGCGGAAGCCCGCGGCCGGCGCGCCTCCGACCCGCTGCGTGGGCGAATCGGGGGTGACCCACTCCGGGTGCGCGCCCTCGAGCGCCTGCGCCTCCCGGAACAGGCGATCGTACTCGGCGTCGGAGATCGTCGGGGAATCGAGCACGTGGTAGCGGCGCCCGTGGAGCTCGAGCTGCTCTCGCAGCTCGAGCAGGCGCGCGTGCTCCTCGCTCTTTCGGCTCGCCACGGCTGCCCGCATGATGAACAGCGGGCGAAGCTCCCGCCACCCGCACCACTCCGTGGGTAGAGAAGGTTCACTCTTGGGTAAGCTGGAGCCGAAGAGGATCTCGATGAAAGCGGACGCCACGCTGGTCTCGACCGGGGAATGGGCTGACCTGCTGGATGGCCTGGATCGGGGCGTCGTGCGGATCTCGGAGGGCCGGATTGCCGCGGCAAACGCTGCGTTCGGGCGCCTGGCCGGTCTGCCGGCCGCCGAGCTCCCGGGCCGCGGGATTGCCGAGCTCTTCGCCGACGCGGGGGACCGGCCGCTCGACGCGCTCGAGCCCGGCGACGGCTTCGCGCTGCGCGATCTCCAGGGACGCATGCGCCCGATCTCGCTGCAGCGCGT
>WNFL01388840.1_pt1 | contig 32391 bp, 26 predicted proteins | sample 5400361 | NCBI WGS metagenome assembly WNFL01 (sample SAMN13153351, study PRJNA577476) | soil metagenome | isolation source: 40 cm soil on Douglas fir-dominated hillslope | place: USA:California | collected 2013-09-17
CCGTACTTCTCGTGCCAGGACTCGATCGTGTACTTCCCGGCCGGAACGTTGTCGATCTTGAACGAACCGTCGTCACCCGTCACCGCCTGCAGGCCATGCTTGGTGACCCCGGTGAAGCCGCGCATCCACGGGTGCACGTCGCACTTCCAGCGCAGCATGCCCTCTTCCTTGACGACGTACTCGAGGGGCGGCGTCTTGTCGTTCGGCATGCCCTTGTTGAACACCGTGGTGGCGCCCAGGTAGGTGTGCACGTTGTGCAGGACCGGGTCGCCGTTCTTGGCGACGATCTTCTGCCCGACCACCGCGGTGATCATGCGCGGCGTGTACATGCAATCCTTCTGATCGATCTCCGCCGGCTTGGAGGTGTCCGGCTTGACCGTCGCCGGCGCGCCCTTGCTGACGTGGACCCACACGTTCTGCAGCTTCCCGTTCTTCACCAGGACCGACGGATCGGTCATCGGCTTCTTGGCGCAGAACGGGTCCGCTTCGCGGTGCAGCTTGGCCGGCGTGGGCGCCTTGCCGGTGAAGTCCACCGTGCCCTCGATCGACCCGTCGGCGGCCAGCGCGGCGAGCGGCAGGGCACAACCGATGGCCAACGCCGCGATCCTGAGCTTTGTCATTCGTCCTCTCCTGGGGTGTGGGACGTGCGCACTACCAGAGCGGACCATCGTTGACAAGACGTCGCACCCCGCCGTGGAATTCAGCCGCGGGTATTTTCGAGCTGCGCCGTGCGGGCTCCCGGCGCCGCGTAACCCGGCTCGCCGAGGTGCATGAGCAGGTCGCGCAGCGCCTCGATCTGCGCCTTGGCGTCCCCTCCGAACGACTTGTAGTTGGTGGTCGGGTGCGAAGGGTCCGAGAAGTCCCAGAAGCTCGGCATCCGGGTGCCCTCCTGGAGGGCGTTGGGGTTCTGCAGCCAGGCGACGATCCAATCGGGCCGCAACCGGCTCTTCGCGAGCTGGAAGTTGGGCGCCGCGCTCGCCGGGTCCTGGTTGGGCGCGAGCTTCCCGACCACGTGGCAGGACAGGCACTTCAGCTCGGCCATCAGCGCGGTCGCTTCCTTCGCCTGCGCCGGGGGCAACGCCTTTGCCTCGGCGGTCAGATACGGGAACGGCTTGTTCGCCGCCGCCGCGAAGTAGTGCACCACGTCGGTCGCGTCGGCGTCGCTGAAATGGAAAGTAGGCATGCGGATTTCTAGCCAGGGGCGGAGCGGGACCGGACCCTTGAGGAAGCCGAACAGCCAGTGCGGCTGCACGCGCCACCCTTCGCCGGTGATGATGGGAGGCGCGAAGCTCTGGTTGTCGTCGTTGAACAGGTCGCGAATGCCGCCGCCCCGCCCCTCGACCACGTGGCAGTTGCGGCAGCCGTTCCAGAAGACGAGCGCCTCGCCGCGGGCCACCGCCTGCTTCTGCGGATCCTGCGCCGCCAGGAACTTCTTGTCCGGGCGGTCGCCGGTCTGCCCCTTGAGGAAGACGAGCAACGCGAGCGACTCGTCGTCCGAGAAGTCGAACTGGGGCATGCGCGTCTCGACGCGCTCGTACCCGAACACGCGCGGGACGTGCAGCTTCTCCCAGACGAAGTTGGCGTAGGTCTCGCGGTGCTTGGGATCCTCGGTGAAGTAGCGCACGTCGCCGAAGTCGAGCAGGTGCGCGTCCTTGCGCCCGTGCTCGGTCAGCTCGGTGGCGATCTTCTGCGCGTTCTCGAATCCCTTGATGTCGTGGCAGCCGAAGCAGCCGTACTTGTTGATCTGCGCCTTGCCCTGCTCCGCCAGCTGCTGGAGCTGCTTCTCGTGCCCGGGCGCGTACTCCGGCGGATCGGCGTACTTCTGCTCGGAACGCAGGGTGAGCAGGTAGGCGGTGACGTTCGCCGCTTCCTCATCGGTCAAGCGCAGGTCCGGCATCTTCGTCTGCGGCCAGAGCGCCTTCGGGTTCTTCACCCAGCTGTAGATCCACTCGGGCTTCGCCTTGTCGGCGACGTTCCAGAGGTTCGGCGCATAGTCGCGCTCGGAGGATCCCTCGCTCCTGCGCGCAGCCGAGCCCTTCTCCGCCACGTGGCAGCCGCGGCACCCGACCGAATCGAAGAGCTGCTTGCCCTTCGCCGCGTCACCGTTCGGCGCGCTCGTGGCGAGGAGCTTTCCGCGCTCGCCGGTGGTCCACAGATAGGCGGCGATCTGCGCGACCTCCTGCTCGCGCACCTTGCGGTGCTCGGCGACCACCTGCTCGGGCTTCATGCCCTCCGGATGCGGCACCGCGTCGGCGCTCACCGAGCCCGGCCAGAAGTTCGGCATCCGCGTCGCCGGGCGCCATCCCTTGGGATAGCTGATCCAGGTGTGCAGCCAACCGGGCGTCGTCTTCGAAGCGATGTTGGTCAGCGTCGGCCCGCGCTTGGCCAGGTCGTTGTAGCCCTCGATGGGGTGGCAACCCCAGCACCCGACGTCGACGAAGAGCTTCTTGCCCTTCGCCAGAAGCGGCGCCTGGTCGACGTTGATCTGCTGGTTGTGACACTGGTCGCACTTCGCCTGGAGAAAGGCGCCCTTGTACGTGCGACCCATCACCTCCACTTCCTCGGTGAGCGGGTCGTTCCAGTAGTGATCGTCTTCGCCGTGGCGGAAGGCCTTGTGCTCGACGCCCTTGGTCTGCATGCCCTCCCCGCCGTGGCAGACGGTGCATCCGACGTTCTCGGGAACGTGGTTCTGCACCAGGAGCGTCCAGCGGCTGGGGTGGGTGCGGAAGACCGGCTTCACGTCGAACAGGTCCGCCTTCTCCGCTTCCTCGAAGGCTACCAGCGTGTCCTTGTCGGTGCAGGCCTGCGCGACCCGGTCCTCGGTGCGCGCCTTCTCCCCTGCGCGCAGCGCGTCCTCGGCCGGATTGCGCGACACGCCCTTGTAGTCAGCTTCGGTCAGGGCGAGCACGCCGCCCTTCTTGTCCTTGAGCAGCGTCTTCGTCTTCGCCAGCCAGCGCGCGTGCGGGCCGCAGTACGCCTCGGCGCGCTCCAGCCAGCGCTGATACGCAGCCCCCGGGCGGCACTCGGTGGCGCTGGCGGGGTCCATCGGCTGCGGCGGCGCGGGCGGCTGCCAGCCGCCGGGCGGGATGGCGGCCGGGGCGGGCGGCAGGTCCTCGCAGATCTTGTCGTGCACCGTCTGGTAGGCGTCGATGACTTCCGGGTCGAGCGCGAACTGCGCCTTCATGTCCGCGTCCGGCATTTTGTTCTTGCGCGCCTCCAGCACTTCCCACGGCGCCGAGAAGCCGCCCTTGTTCACCGCCACGTGGCAGTTCTGGCAGCGGTCCACGGTAGGGCCGCCCCAGGAGTTCTTGAGGTCCTGCACCCAGTACTGCTCCATCTGCGGCCACTTGCCGGAGACGAGGTCGATCCTCTTCTTCAGCTCCTCGAGCGGCTTCTCCATCGCGTCGAGCGAGGCCTGCGCCTTGTCCTTGCGCGCCTGGAAGGTTGCCCTGGCCTTGCTGGTCTGCTGGTGCTGCGCGATCGCGGCCTCGTAGGCGCGCTGCTTGGCGTCGATCTTCCGCTGCCACTCGTCGTACTTCTTCTGCAGCTCTGCCTCTCTCTTCGCGTCCTCGTCGTGCCGCGCCTCGCGCAGCTCGTAGTAGACGTTGTCCTGGTACGACTTGTCGAAGCCCAGATAGAGCTTGGCCTCGGCCTCCTTCACCCGCGCGTCGTCGTCGGCCTTCGCCGCCGCGTCGTAGGCCCGCCGCTGCTCGGGATTGCCGCTGATGGCCGCCGTCGCCTCCTGCAGCTCCTTGCGCAGCGCCTCCCGCTTCGCCTTGACATCCGCCTCCTCGAGCCGCTTCCCGGCGCGGGCGAGGTCAGCCTCGAGGTGCTTCTTCTCCAGGTCGAAGAAGTCCCGCTGATAGGCCTTCCAGGGCCTGCGCGGGAACACCTCGTCGTAGACCGCCCAGCCGGTGCACAGGGCGAGCAGCACCGCGAGCCCCACGAAGGGCCACTTGAGGCTCTGCAGCTCGAGAGGCTTCGTCGCCATCAAGCCCTCAGACGTTCAGGATGTTGGGGATGACGAGGATGTATTTGATGTTGAGCGTGAGCCGCAGGATCATCTTCACCACCACGCCGGCCATGATCATGAACAGGGTGGCGACGATCCCGTACCGCACGAATCCCAGCTCGCGGATGAACTGGCTGTCCTTCTTCCACTTGTAGACGGCGCCGGGCACTCCGACCAGCCACCCGCCCACGCAGATGAGGCCGAAGAGCATCGCGCCCATCTCGCTGCGGATCCCGAGGATGTACGGCAGGTCGATGTTGGTGAGCGGCACCACCTTGTGCGGATCCCAGTAATCCCAGGGCATGAAGAGGTTCCAGCCGGGACCGCGGAAGAACACGCCGATGGTGATCATCCCCACCCAGAGGACGAGGAACCCGAACACGAAGGTCGAGATGGCGAACTTGCGCTCGCTCCAGGTGTAGTAGCCGTTCCCCTTGGGATTGATGTCCACGTAGGGGACGACCATCAACCCGACGATGATCAACGACGGCAACACCACGCCGGCGATCCACGGGTCGAAGTAGACGAGCATCTCCTGGAGGCCCAGGAAGTACCAGGGCGCCTTCGACGGGTTGGGCGTCTTGGTGGGGTTCGCCGGCTCCTCCATCGGCGCATCGACCGTGATGCTCCACACCAGGAGCACGAGCAGGAGGACGCAGCCGGAGATGAACTCGGCGCGGACCAGGTACGGCCAGGTGTGCACCTTGTCGGGGAGGTCGGCCGCGGCCAGCGCGCGCGCACGGCCGGACGTGACCTTCACCTCTTCGTGGTCCCCGATCGGCGCGCCGGGGGAGATGTTCTCGGCCATGGCGGAGGATCCTCGCGGTTAGAGCGGGCCGGAGATGCCGCCGTCCTTCCGGATGCGCCAGAAGTGCAGGATCATCAGGATGGAGGCGATGATGGGGATGAAGATGCAGTGCAGGACGTAGAAGCGGAGCAAGGTCGGCGACCCCACCACCGTTCCCGCCGTGAGGAGAGCGCGCGCGTCGTAGCGCGGAGTCATGCCAAGCTGGGGACCGAAGGGCCCCTCGTTCCCGAGCAGCGGCGTGGCGCGGGCCATGTTGGTACCCACCGTCACCGCCCAGATGGCGAGCTGGTCCCAGGGCAACAGGTAGCCGGTGAAGGAGAGCAGGAGGGTCAGCGTCAGGAGATTTACGCCGACTACCCAGTTGAACTCGCGGGGCGGCTTGTAGCTGCCGGTCATGAAGACCCGGAACATGTGCAGCCAGATGAAGATGACCATGCCGTGCGCCGACCAGCGGTGCATGTTGCGCATGATCATTCCGAAGGGGACGTCGAAATCGAGGTACTTCACGTCCCAGTACGCGTATTCGCCGGTGGGCCGGTAATAGAACATCAGCACCACTCCGGTGACCACCGTGCACAGGTAGAGCAGGAAGGTCAGGCCGCCCGCGCACCAGGTGTGGCGGTAGCGGATGCCGTGCCGGCGCATCTTGCTCGGGTGCAGGTGCAGCCAGACGTTGGCGGAGACCTGCAGCACGCGGTTGCGCGGCGTGTCCGCGTACCCGTGGCGGAAGATGGAGCGCCAGACGTAGTTCTCGGTGATGACGTCGAAGATGCCCGGCTTCTTCTTCGTCTCGATGTCAGGGGGCACTGTGGATTCCCCTCGCTAGAGGTGTCATGCGCCGGTGAACTTCACGTAGGCGTTGGGATCGTCCCACTGGCCCAGCTCGTACCGGTACCGGAAAGCCTTGTCGACCACCAACTGCCCGTCGTCGCCGAGCGCGATCTTCACCCGCTCCAGCGGCCGGGGCGTGGGCCCCTCGAAGTTCACGCCGTCCTTCGTGTACCCCGAGCCATGGCAGGGGCACTTGAACTTGTTCTCGGGGCCCAGCCAGCGCGGGGTGCAGCCCAGGTGGGTGCAGATGCCGAGCAGCGCGTAGATCGTGGAAGGCGTGCGCACCACCCATACGCGCTGGCTCTTCATCCACTTCTCGGAGACGTCGTTGACGGCGTAATCGACCGGATACCCGGCCCTGAAGGAAGTGGGCGGCTCGAAGAGGACGCGCGGGAAGAGCATGCGCAGGATGGCCAGTCCCGCGGCCGCAAAGCAGGTGAGGATGGCCCCCCAGGCAGCCAGGGAGAGCAGGTCGCGGCGCGACCAGATGTTGTTGCCGCTCTCAGCCTCCGGAATCCCTGGGTTTCCGCCGGGCATCGAGGTCCCTTTGCGTGGGGGCCGCAGCCAAAAAAGTCGGTTCTTCCTGTCACGACGCCGTCCGAGGGTCAAGGCGGGCGCCCGCGCGTGCGACGGTTCGCCGCACGGCTTCGGACGCCGCCGCATTGACCGCGAAGGACGCCGCGGGTAGAGGGAAGGCCCGCGGAGGGCGCATGGGACCGCTGCAGAACTTCTGGGCCATCGTGTCGGTGCCCGACAACATTCCCATCGTGTTCATGCTGGTCTTGGTCGGGTACTTCACCTGGCTGAGCTTTACCGAAGCACGCAAGAACGACCGCCTGATCCGCGAAGGGCGCAAGGACCAGATTTTGCGCCGCATGCAGGACTGAAAAAAAACGCTGCGCTGCAGTGAACGCCCACAACGCTCAATGAGCGTTTCAGCCTTTTCTTTTTCGTCGGCCATCCGTTAGCTTCCCCGTACCGGACTTACCCGGTGGGGGACCGGAGCCATGCTCCGGTCGGGAAGGTCTACAAATGGCACTGGGCGGACTCGTTCGCGAGGCTTTGCTCACCCGATTCGACGGACCGGCGCGCCACTCGGCGCGCAGCCGGGCCGAGGCCTTGCTGGAGGCGACCGAGTCACTCCAGCAGGCGACCACGCTCGCCGATCTGGGCAAGCGTGCCGCGATTGCCGCTGCCTCGGTGACCACGGCCGCGGCGGTGCTGGTCTACCTGGACGCGAGCAGCGGCTGCGACCCGCAGATCGCGATCTACGGCGCGCTCGACGAGGCCGCGGCCAAGGCTTGCATCGCGATGATTCGCGAGCTCGTCTCCGCGGGAACCTCCGCTCCGTACCTGTTGCTCGCCGGCGGGGCCACCCTGGTCGCTCCGCTCGGCGCGGGCAGCATCCGCGGCGCCATCCTGCTGGAGCGGGAGGCAGGCGCGTTCGACGATGCGGAAGGGCGCTCGGCGGCCCAGCTCTCGCGCCAGGTCACCGCCGCGGCGTCCGCGATCTCCATGGTCGAGGGCGCCAGGCGGGTCGAGAAGATCGAGGCCGCGGTGCTCGACGTGCTTCGCGAAGGCGTGCTGGTCGCCGTCGACGGGCGCGTGAAGGCGCTCAACCGCGCCGGAGCCCAGATCCTCGCCGCCGATCGCGGGACGGCGCTCGGGAGCGCAGTGGAAGTGATGTGGCCCGAGCTGGCCCGCCTGCTCGACGAGGCGGCGGACCTGGACGACGCGCCGGTGCGGGTGCGCGGCAAGGACCTCCGGGTCTCGCTGCGGCGGATCCGCGAAGGCCGGCGGCCCGCCACATCGGTGGTCAGCTTCACCGAGAGGAAGGGGAACGAGGCGCGGACCCACCGGCAGGCGGGGAAACCGCTGCTCCGATTCGACGATCTGGTCGGTTCGAGCGACGCTCTCGCCTTGGTCCGCGAGCTGGCGCGGGTCGCCGCGCAGAGCGGTTCCAGCCTGATCATCGAGGGCGAGTCGGGCGCCGGCAAGGAAGTGCTCGCGCAGGCGATCCACAGCGGTGGAGGGCGCAGCCGCTCTCCGTTCGTCGCGGTTCATTGCGCCGCGATTCCGCGGGAGCTCCTGGAAAGCGAGCTGTTCGGATACGAGGGCGGGGCGTTCACCGGCGCGAGCCCCCACGGCCACGCAGGGAAGTTCGAGCTGGCCGCGGGGGGAACGCTCCTGCTCGACGACGTCGTCGAGCTGCCGCAGGAGATGCAGGCCAAGCTCCTCCGCGTCCTCCAGGAACGCGCGGTCACGCGCCTGGGCGGCAGCCGTCCCCGCCCGGTGGACGTGCGCATCGTCGCGACCAGCAACGTCCCGCTGCGCGAGGCCGTGGAAGCGGGGCGCTTCCGCTCCGATCTCTTCTACCGGCTGAGCGTCCTGTACATCGCGATCCCCCCGCTGCGCGACCGGCGCCAGGACATCCGCCCCCTGGCCGAGCGTTTCCTGCACAAGTACTCGGCGATCCAGGGCAGGCAACTCCGATCGTTGGGGCCCGAGGCGCTGCACGCCCTGGAGTCGTACAGCTGGCCGGGAAACGTCCGCGAGCTGGAGCACTGGATCGAATCGGAGATCCACTTCGCCTCTCCGCAGGCCGTGTGCCTGGAGCGCCTCACCCGCCGCCCCGCCGCGCTCGAGCAGCTGCGCCCGGCCACGACGGTGCGTCCCGTCCGCGAGGCGGAGAAGGAGCTGTACGCCTCCGCGCTGACGGCGGCGGCTGGTTCGGTCAGCCGCGCGGCTCGGGTGCTGGGCGTCTCGCGGGGCAAGCTGTACCGGAAGATCCGGCTGTACGGGCTGCTCTAGCGATGGCGACGGGCGACCGGCTGGCGCCTGCGCTCAGCCGTGCCCTTCGTTCTGGTAGTGCTCGAACAGGTCGCGCAGCGTGCGGCCCGGCACGTGCTCGAACTTCTCGTCGAGCAGCTCCAGCGCGGTGACCCGGTCTGCGCTGAAGTTGCGGAAGTCCTTGCGCAGCTCGCAGTAGCCTGCGACCGACCAGCTCTTGCCCCAGAAGAACAGCCCCAGCGGCCAGATGGTGCGCAGGCTCCCTGCCCCGGCCCTGTCGACGTACTGGAAGCGGATCTTGCGCCTCTCGCGGAGCGCGGTGCGCAGCCGTCCCAGCTCGGCGGCCACCGCCCGGGGCACGCGCACGCCGGGGGAGAAGAGCGACGCGTCCGAAAGGCGCTCGCGCAGCGCGGGCGGCAGGACCGCCTCGATCTTGGCCAGCACGTCGCCCGCCGCGGCGCGCAACTGCGGGTCCGCCCAGCTCTGCACCACGCGCGCGCCGAGCACCAGCGCCTCGATCTCCTCCTCGTTGAACATCAGCGGCGGCAGGTCGTAGCCGCGGGGCAGCGCGTACCCCACGCCCGCCTCGCCCAGCACCGGCACGCCCGAGAGGACCAGGTCGCGCACGTCGCGATAGATGGTCCTCTCGGAGACGCCCAGGTCCTCCGCCAGCGCACGGGCGGTGGTCACCCCGCGGCGGCGGAGGCGCTGGACGATGCGGAAGAGGCGATCGGCGCGGCGCACGCGCGGCCGAGCTTACCGCTTCCGCGGCTGGAAGATGCCCACCGGCGCGCCGGCGGGATCGCGCAGGACGCTGAAGATCCCGCTGGGGATCTCGACGCACTCGCGCACCACCTGGGCCCCCAGCTCGCGGGCCTTGCCCGTGCTCTTCGCGCAGTCGTCGACCTGCACGTAGGTCAGCCACCCCGAAACGCCCTCGAACAGCTCCTCCGTGAGCCCCCCGGGGTGTCCCTCCCCCGCGTCGACCATGTGATATTCGCGCCCGGGCATGTCGAATGCCTCCAGCTTCCAGTCGAACAGGCTGGAGTAGAACGCGCGCGCCTTCTTCGCATCCTTCGAGTGCAGCTCGCTGTACGTGAACGGGTTCGCCATGGTCGTGCCTCCCTGGTCCGTCGCGGACCGTAGGAGGCACGCTGCGCCCTGCCTCCTGACATCGTCCTGTCAGGAAGGATCACACCTTGCGGGTCGCGAAGGCCTGCGGGAGGTGCTTGCGCATCAGCCGCGCCAGGTCGTCACCGTCCAGGAGGTCGACGGGGTTGCCCTTCGCGGTGTCCCGCGCGTCGGTGGAGAAGCGGCCCAGCGTCACCAAGACGCCCTTGCCGACGTACTCGGCGCGGGCGGTGTCGATGAGGTTGCGCACCTCGTCGCCCTCCACCGGCCCGTCGGCGCCGAGCACGCCGTGCACGTAGATGCGCCCGCCCTTGATGGGCGTCGGATCGTTGGCGAAGAGGTCCACGCTCGCCGCCGCGCGCTCGCACCGCTCGGGGTGGAAGCCCATCTCGGTGAACAAAGTGACGAGCAGCCTCTGCAGCCCTTCGGCCCCGTAGCGGCGCACCCACGCGGTGTCCGTCGAGTCGCCGCGCCCCAGGTTCTCCGGCGCGGCGGGCGACACAGGCTGCCCGCGCCCGATGAGGAGGATGAGCGCGAAGCCCACCAGGGTGGCCAGCACCGCGACGACCAGGATACCCATCGAAGCGACGCTCGTCCCGCCGGGCCGCGGAGTCAAGCGCCGGAAAGCTCGCCTCGTTCCTTGACAATCGCGGCACCCGGCAGTTACAAGCCCCGCCTCTTCGCGGGACTTCCGCGTGGGGCTGTAGCTCAGCTGGGAGAGCGCTAGAATCGCACTCTAGAGGTCACCGGTTCGATCCCGGTCAGCTCCACCATTCCCTGCTAGCCCGGATGGTTCGCCTGGCCGGCCGTGACCCAGATCACGGCTCGAGGTTGCTACGAACATGTCGTGGCGGGAATTGTCGGGCGTCCTTAACGCACCCCGTCATGCCACTCCACTTCGACGGCCCAGGCGATTGCAATTGCAACCATTCGACGATCGAGCACCTCGGCAACGACCACGACGCGAGGTTCTTCCGCTGCGAGGCGGGTCGCAAGGTGTTCATCGTCCAGGGCGGCATGACCTTGGCCCTCCCGCCGGCGCAGCGACAGCGCGATCTCGCGCTCGAGCGGGATCCCAACGCCGGCGCAGACCTGATTCGACTCGCGCGGCGTTCCGCGAGCGAGTGACGGCCGGGCCCCGTCCTGGCTACCGGGGCGGCGGGAGCGCGGCGGGCTGCTTGCTGCCCGCATCGCGCTTCGGCCGGACGCGGTCCAGCCACTTCGAAGCGTGCTTGCGGATCTTGTGCGCCGCGGAGCGCGCCCAGGCGTGGCGGCGGCCGAGGATCCCCAGGCCGGCGATCACCAGGGGAATTCCCGGACCGGGCAAGACGAGCAGGGCGACGCCCGCGCCGAGGATGACCCAGCCGCTCGCGTGCACGAGGACGTCCTTCGCCTTGGGATCGGTCTGCGCCACGGATGCAAGTATAGACACGGCCAGCAGCGCAACGACCACGGCCAGCGAAACGACTGGGGGAATCGTCAGTACGGCTGCGAGCGTCATCTTCGCACCCACGAAGATGAGCACTCCTGAGAGGCCTATCTTGAGGTAGCGGAACTTCTGCAACGCGCCCGCCAGCACGAAGAACAGCGAGCGCAGGCCGAGCAGCGCCAGCGCATTGGAGGTGAAGGCGATGAAAGTGTCGTCGGTCACCGCCAGCACCGCCGGGACGGAGTCGACGGCGAACACCGCATCGGCCAGCTCGATGACGATGAGCGCGGTCAGCAAGGGCGTCGCGAGGAGCCGCCCGTTCTCCCGGGTGAGGAAGCGGGCGCCGTCGAACCGATCGGTCGCGGGGACCAGCCGCCGGACGAGCCGCATTGCCCCGCCCGGCGGACCGTCGTCGCCGCGGAGCACCAGGAGCTTGATGCCGCTGAGCACCAGGATCCCGCCGAACACGTAGACGAGCCAGTGGAACCGCTGCAAGGCGGCCGCGCCGCCGACGATCATCGCCATCCGCATGCCGAGCGCGGAGAGAACGCCCCAGAACAGCACCCGGTGCTGCAGCGCCGGAGGAATCGCCAGCGCGCCGAAGATGGCGACGAAGACGAACACGTTGTCGACCGAGAGCGACTTCTCCACCAGGTAGGCGGTGAGGAACTCGGTCCCCGCCTGCGCGCCCGAACGCCACCAGACCAGGGCGTTGAAGAGGAGGGCGATGCCGATCCAGACGGCGCTCCAGGTGAGCGCCTCGCGGATCCGCACCTCGTGCGGCCGGCGGTGGAACACGCCCAGGTCGACGGCGAGCAGCACCGCCACGAACGCCAGAAACCCGATCCAGGAGAGCGGGCTACCCATGGGCGGTCCTGGCCCGGTTCTTCATGAGCAACGGGTAACGCTTGCGCGATTCATCGGCAAATAGATAATTCGGAAGCGGAGCATAGGATTTACCTATGGACAGCCAACTCAACTACCACCACCTCCTCTACTTCTGGACCGTCCTCAAGGAGGGCGGCGTCTCGGCGGCGGGCGCGCGGTTGCGGGTCGCGCAGCCCACCGTCAGCGGGCAGCTGCGCGCGCTCGAGCAGTCCCTCGGCGGCAAGCTCCTGGAACGCCGCGGCCGACGCCTTCTGCCGACCGAGCTGGGGACGCTGGTCTTCCGCTACGCCGACGAGATCTTCTCCATCGGGTCCGAGCTGTCCGACGCGCTGCGAGGCCGCCCCACCGCGCGCCCGCAGCGGCTTTCGGTGGGCGTCGCCGACAGCATGCCCAAGCTCGTCGCCTGGCGGATCCTGGAGCCGGCGCTGCGCGGCCCGCGGGCGGTGCACCTCGTCTGCAGCGAGGACAAACCGGAGCGCCTGCTCGCCGATCTGGCGTTGCACCAGCACGACCTGGTGCTTGCCGACGCGCCCGCCAATGCCTTGTCGCCGGTACGCGCCTACAACCACTTGCTCGGGGAGTCGTCGGTTTCGATCTTCGCCGCTCCGCGCGAGGCGGCCCGGCTGCGCGCGCGCTTTCCGCGCTCGCTCGACGGCGCGCGCCTGCTCGTCCCGATCGAGAGCTCGGCGCTGCGCCGCTCGCTTTCCCAGTGGCTCGACCGCGAGGGCATCCGCCCGATCATCGCCGCGGAGTTCCAGGACAGCGCGCTGCTCGCCGAGTTCGGCCGGACGGGCGACGGCGCCTTTCCCGCTCCCTCGATGCTCGCGGGCGAGCTGCGCCGGCGCTACGGAGTCGAGCCCGCCGGGCGCATCCCGCAGGTGCAGGAGCGCTTCTACGCGATCTCCGTGGAGCGCCGCCTGCGGCATCCGGCGGTGGTGGCCATCACCGAAGAGGCGCGGGCGGAATTGTTCAGCGGCCGCCGGTAGGGCCGACTCGCGCCTCGTCCGCCTCGGCGCCGGAAAGAAGCGCGCCCGCCGCCTCCACCGATTCGTGCGTCCCCGCCAGGGCGAGCACGTCGCCGGCCAGGAGTAGCTCGCGTCCGGTGGGGACCAGGACGCCCTGCTCGCCGCGCCGGATCGCCAGCACCGTCGCTCCGGTGCGGCCGCGCAGGTTGATGCCCGCCAGCGTCTTGCCGATCGCGGGACTCCCCGGCGCCAGCACGACCGGGACGGGCGATCCCAGGCCGGGGAACAGCGCCGAGAGCGCCGGCAGGGGCGAGGGCGGCGTCCCGTCGGGCCGCGCCTGGTTGGCCAGGGCCTCGACCAGCACCTGCGCGCCGGCGCGCACGTGGCCCTGAAGCTGCTCGGCGGACTTCCACAGCCGGACGGCGAGCGCGGCGAGCACCGCTGCGAAGGCGAGCGGGGCCACGAACCGGGGGAGGAAGAGCTGCGTCACGGCCACCAGCGGGAGCCCGAGGACGATTGCCGCGGCGAGCTGGAGCGAGACGACGAACGCGCGGCGCGGAGCGGCGGCCAGATCGATGCCGCCGCCGGGCTGCGGCAGCGCCTGCGCCGCGAGCGTCGCGCCGAGCGCGCCGACCAGGCGCACGATCCCGATCACGAAAGGCGAGGCGGCGAGGGCGCCTGCCGCCGCGGCGGCGATCTGGGCCCAGCGCAGGCCGACCCGCGGCAAGAGGAGACCCACCGCCCGATCGAAGAACCTCGAGGCCGCGATCACCACCGCCGCGAGCAGCGCCGCGTCGAGCAGCAACAGGCCGGCCAGCCGCCGCACCCGGCCGGCGCGCTTGCGCGGGCCGCGCAGCTCTTCGGTCCAGGCGCCCTCCAGCGCGAGGAAGGTCTGCAGCGCCCGGGGAAGCTTCGCGTCCACCCACGCCGCCGCCGGACCCGACCAGCGGATGAGCCACGGCGTGGTCAGGGTGGTGATGGCGGACACGGCAACCGCGACCGGATAGAGGAAGTCCCGCACCGCGCCCAGCGAGATGCCGAGGGCGGCGATGATGAAGGAGAACTCGCCGATCTGGGCCATGCTCATCCCCGACTGGACTGCCGTGCGCACGCCTGTTCCGGCGAGCAGCGCCGGCAGCGCCACGCCGGCCAGCTTCCCCGCGATCACCACGGCGGTGAGGACCACCACCGCGACCCAGTGCCGCGCCACCAGCGCTGGATCGATCAGCATCCCGACCGAGACGAAGAAGATGGCGGCGAAGAGATCGCGCACGGGCTGCAGGAGGTGCTCGATGCGCTCGCCCTCGCCGGACTCCGCCACCAGCGAGCCGGCCAGGAACGCGCCCAGCGCGACCGAGTAGCCGAATCGCTGCGCGAGAAGCGCCACCGCGAAGCAGATCCCCACGCAGACGATCACCGCCGTCTCCGGCCGCTCCAGCTTCAGCGTGGAGCGGACGAAGCGCGGAACGAGCAGCATGCCCAACGCCACGACGGCGACGAGGAACAGCGCGAGCCGCCCGGCGGTCAGGGCCAGCTCCGCGGCGGACATCTTTCCCGAGGAGAGCGCGGTGAGCGCCGCGAGCAGGAGGATGGCGACCAGATCCTCGACCACCAGCACCGACAGCACCAGCTCGCGCAGCCGCCCGCCGATGCGGCTCTCCTCGAACACCTTGGCGATGATGGTGGTCGAGGAGATGGCGACGATGGCGCCGGCGTAGAGAGCTTCCCGCGCGGTCCAGCCCAGGACGCGCCCGGCGAGGCCACCCAGCACCAGCATCACGCTGACCTGCACCACCGCCACCAGCCCGGCGGTCCCACCGACGCGGACCAGCTTGCCGATGGTGAACTCCAGGCCGATGGAGAAGAGGAGCAGGACGACCCCGAGCTCGGAGAGCTGGCGCACCATCTCCACGTCCGCGACCAGCGGAACGGGCACGTAGGGGCCGACGATCAGTCCCGCGAGCAGGTACCCGAGCACCACGGGCTGGCGCAGGCGCTGGAAGACCACCGTGGTGACCGCGGCCACGCAGAGCACGAGGGCCAGATTGGTGAGGAAGGCGTTCGCGTGGTGCACCTTCGCAGGATCGCCGCCGTCGACGATCCGTCAAGAGCAGAGACCAAGAGATCACCGCGGAGACGCGGAGGACGCGGAGGATCGGATTTTTTCAAAAAAAATCCTCCGCGCTCTCGACGCCTCCGCGGTGATCTTTGAGTCCCATTTTAGCGGTCGCAGAGTGGACCGCGTGCTAGACAGCGCGGGTGGACGAGGCCGAACGGCAGAAGCTGCGCAGCGAGGTGGGCCGCAGGCGCACCTTCGCCATCATCTCGCATCCGGATGCGGGGAAGACCACCCTGACCGAGAAGCTCCTCCTGCACGGAGGGGCCATCCACCTGGCGGGAACGGTCAAGGCGCGCGGCCAGGCCCGCCACGTCACCAGCGACTGGATGGAGCTCGAGCGGCAGCGGGGCATCTCCATCACTTCCAGCGTGCTGCAGTTCGACTGGGGCGGGCACAAGCTGAACCTGCTCGACACGCCGGGCCACCAGGACTTCTCCGAGGACACCTACCGCACCCTCGCCGCCGCCGACGCCGCGGTCATGCTGATCGACTCGGCCAAGGGCGTCGAGGCGCAGACGAAGAAGCTCTTCCAGGTCTGCCGCCGGCGCGGCATCCCCATCTTCACCTTCGTCAACAAGCTGGACCGGCCCGGGCGCGAGCCGATCGATCTGCTCCACGAAGTCGAGGAGGTGCTCGGGATCCGCACCGTTCCGGTCACCTGGCCGGTCGGCCAGGGCAGCGACTTCTCGGGCGTCGCCACGCTCTTCTCCGACCTGGGCCCCGGCGCGCGCCGGCTGGTGCCGGAACTGCCCCCGGTCGACGCCAAGCTGCGCGCGCACGTCGCCGACGAGATCGAGCTCGTGGCCCACGCAGGCGATGCGTTCGACCACGGCCGCGTGCTGCGCGGCGAGCAGTCGCCGGCCTTCTTCGGCTCGGCGTGGACCGAGGTGGGCGTGGAACAGTTCCTCGCCGCCTTCGTGAAGCTCGCCCCGCCGCCCTCGGCGCGCCACACCGCGGGCGGAGGGACCATCGATCCCGCCGACGAGCGCTTCAGCGGATTCGTCTTCAAGATCCAGGCGAACATGGACCCCGACCACCGCGACCGCCTGGCGTTCCTGCGCGTCTGCAGCGGCCGGTTCCGCCGGGGCATGGACGTCCGGCACGTGCGCGAGGAGCGCAGCTTGCGCCTCTCCATGCCCCACCAGCTCTTCGGGGCCGAGCGCCAGGTGATCGAGGAAGCCTGGCCGGGCGACGTGATCGGCCTGTTCGACACGGGCGCGCTGCGTATCGGGGACACCCTGTGCGAAGGCGCGCCCTTCGAGTTCGCCGAGCTGCCCCGTTTCTCGCCGGAGATCTTCGCCCGCGTCCGCAGCAAGGACGCGCTCAAGCGCAAGCAGCTGGAGAAGGGGCTCGTTCAGCTCAGCCAGGAAGGGGCGATCCAGATTTTCTCCCAACGTGGACTGGGCATGAAGGATCCCATCCTCGGCGCGGTGGGCGCCTTGCAGCTCGAGGTCCTGCAGTACCGGCTCAAGCACGAGTACGGGGCGGAGATCGCCCTGGACCGCCTCCCCTACCAGGTGGCGCGTTGGATCTCCGGCCCGGGCTTCGACCCGCAGGCGTTCGAATCGGAGGTCGATGCGCTCTGCGTCGAGGACCGGGACAAGAACCCCATCGCTCTGTTCAAGAGTGAATGGAACATGAGCTACGCGCAGGGCCGGCATCCGGATTGGAGCTTTTCGCCTACCGCGGCCGCGGCGTCTCGTACGACAGAGTAGTTGGCGCCCCCACATCCACCTCCGTAGAACACTTCTTTACCTGCACCTTGGCCGAGTAGTCTCAAGAGTCCAGCGCTCCAGACTGCCAATGCGGACCTCGAACCTCGCCATCGTGTTCACCGACATCGTCGGGTACGCCGACCGGCTCAGCCGCCAGACGTACGAGCAGAGCCAGCGCATGCTGCGGCTCCACGAGGCGCTCGTGCTGCCGGTGTTCCGCGCGTACCGGGGGCGCCGGGTGAAGAGCATCGGGGGCACGCTGCTCGTCACCTTCGAGTCTCCCACCGACGCGGTGCTCTGCGCTTCCGCCGTGCAGGACCGCATCTGGGAGTGGAACAAGGGCGTCCCCGAGTGGGACCGCATCAAGGTGCGCGTCGGGGTGAACGTCGGCGAGGTCCGGCTGGAGAAAGGCGACGTGTTCGGCGAGCCGGTGAACATCGCCGCGCGCGTGTTGGGCCTGGCCGACGCCGGCGAGGTGCTCTTCACCGAGGCCATCTGGCTGTCGATGAACCGCAACGAGATCGAGGCCGACGACGGCGGCTACCAGGAGCTGAAAGGCGTGCCCGAGCCGGTGCGCGTCTTTCGCGTGAAGCCGGACAGCGACATCTCCTTGCGCCCGTACAGCGGCAAGGCGCTGCAGCGCGCCGGCAAGCTGCCCAAGGTCGATCTCACCCGGCTCACCTCGGCGGAAGTGCGCGGGCACCTGCGCGCGGCCGCCGAGTCGGCGGGAGGCCACATCGCCGAGGCGTTCCCCTGGATCACCGAGCAGGCCCGCATCCTCGCCGTCGCGGGAGTGTGCGCCCTGCTGGCGGTCGCCGCCGCCCTGATCGCTCCGGCCGCCGTCGACCGCGCGCTGGCCCGCCGGGACCTCGGGGCCGTCTCGCGCGCGGTCCAGGGCATGCGCACGGGCCCGCGCCGCACCTACTACGAGGGACGGCTGCAGGAGGAGCGCAAGGAGTACGAAGGCGCTGCCCGCAGCTTCGAGACCGCCGCCCGCGCCGGCGAGCGGCGCGCCTTCGACCGGCTGCTCGAGATGGCACAATCGGGCCCCTGCGAGGCGCGGGTCGGCGCCGCGCGCTCTCTGGGCCGGCTGGGCGACCAGGACGCGGTGAAGGTGCTCGAGTCGATGGAGAAGGAGCCCCGCCGCGAAGGTCAGCAGCAGGAGGGCCTGCTGGCGCACGTGATGGGCTGCAACTCGCGGGTCGCGGCCCACGACGCGCTCGAGCAGATCCGGGGTACGCCGTGAAGAACGTCGTCGAGCTGCTGCGGCCGGCGCACCGCACGCACAACCTCGCCATCCTGCTCAGCGACATGAAGGGCTTCACCGCCCGCACCTCGCAGCAGACGCGCGAGGAGAACGCGCGCATGCTCGCCTTCCACGACGGGCTGCTCTTGCCGGTCATCCGCGGATTCGGCGGCCGGAAGGTCAAGTCGATCGGCGACGCGCTCCTGGTCACCTTCCGCTCGCCCACCGACTGCGTGCTGTGTGGCATGGCGATGCAGGACCGGCTCGCCTCGTGGAACTCGCGGCACGGGCCGCTGGAGAAGATCGAGGTGCGCATCGCCATCAGCCTGGGCGAGGTCCGGGTGGACGCCGACGACGTCACCGGCGATCCGGTGCAGCTTGCCCTGCGGGCCTCCGCCTTCGCCGACGCCGGCGAGGTGGTGCTCACCGAGTCCGTGTACCTGGCGATGAACAAGAGCGAGGTGCCCACCGAGCCGTTCCCGGTGCGCGAGCTGCGGGTGGGCGAGACCCGGCTGCATCGCGCGCGGATGATCGGCCCTCGCGAGCTGCCCTACGACGGGCGCGCGCTGCAGCGGCTGGGCAAGCTGCGCGATCCCAGGCTCCCGCTCGCCACCCGGGCGGCCGCGTTCGTCGCCCGCCGCTGGCCGGTGCTCGCCGCGCTCGCGCTGTGCGTCGTGGCGGCGGCGGCGAGGCTCCGCGCCGAGCAGATGCTGATCGCCAAGGCCCCGCTCGCCGCGCTCGCCGAGCTGGACAAGCTCTCCGACAGCCCACGCTCGCGGAGCGCGCAGGTGCAGGTGCTGCGCGGCAGGGCGGAGCACGCCCTCGGGCAGCTGGGCATGGCCTTCGCCGACTTCGCGGCGGCCCTGGACGCGGATGCGTCGGTGGCCGATGCCGAGGTGGTTCGCGCGCTGATGGACGACCTGGAATCCGAGGCGTTCCCGCTGCAGTGGCGGCGGGCGCTGGTGCGCGTCCTGGGCGAGAGGGTCGGAGCGCCGGCGGCCGAGCCGCTGCGCGGCATCGTGCGCTCGCAGCACGGGCGCCCGCGCCGCGAGGCGCTCGAGGCGCTGGAGCTGATGGGCCAGGCCCGCGACGAGGATCGCCTGGCGCTCGCCACGGCCGAGCTGTCCGACAAGGCGGCGCCCTGCCCCGCGATCCTGAACGCGGTGCGCGTGCTGGTGGTGGCGGGCACCGAGCCCGCGCAAGCGCTGCTGTCCAGGACCGCCGCCGAGAAGCGGCGGTGCGGCTCGCGCGAGGCGGCGGACGCGCTGCGGCGGCTGGAGCGCTCCAAGATCCAGGCGGCGGGCGGGGCGAGGATTGCGGGACCGGCACCCGCTCAGGACCCGGCCTCGAGCCGAAGCCCCACCTCGACCTCGACCTCCAGCCTGGCTGCCGCCCCGGGTGCAGCCGCCGACGTCGCGCCCGCAAGGGCGCCGGCGCCGCCGCGGAAGGCCATCAGGCGCCGCCCGAAGGCGAAGGCCAAGGCAACGCCCGGCAAGATGGCCCAGGATTCGCGGGCCGCCGCGAACGCAGCGGCGGCGTCTCCCGCTCCGCAAACGACCTCGCGGTAGGGCGGACCGCCGGGCGTCAGCGCCCGCGCCGATCCTGCCCTGCATGCACCTACATGGTCCTTCCTTCACTCCCTTGTCCGTGCGCAAGGCGGCTTGTCATCCTGGTCTTTTCTTTGGTCGGTCGGGAAAGCAAGGCGAGGGTGGAGCGATGGATGGTCGCGCCTGCGTTCTGATCGTCGACGACGAGGAACGGAACCGGACGCTGCTCCGGATGATGTTGCGCGATCAGTACCGCACGCTCGAGTCGGACAGCGGTGCCGCGGCGCTCGGGCTGCTCGAGCGGGAGCAGGTCGACCTCGTGCTGCTCGACGTGATGATGCCCGGGATGACCGGATACGACGTCTGCAAGCGCATGAAGGAGATGCAGGCAGGGCCCTTCTTGCCGGTCCTGCTCATCACGGCGCTCTCGGACCAGGAACAGAAGAACATGGGGCTGCAGGCCGGCGCCGACGACTTCCTCGCCAAGCCGGTCGACCGCCGCGAGCTGCTGCTCCGCGTGCGCTCGTTCTTGAAGCTCCGGGCACAAGACGCGCTGATCCGCGAGCAGCTGAAGAAGCTCACCCAGCTCCAGGTGGCCAAGGACGAGATGCTCTCGCTCATGGTGCACGACCTGCGAAGCCCGCTGTCGGGGATCATCGCGCACCTCAGCATGCTCATCGACGAGCTGCCCGAAGGCGAGCCGCGAGAAGACGCGCGGGCGGCGCTCCGCGGCGCCGACGCGATGCTCAAGGCGCTCGAGGAAGCGCTGCAGATCCGGCTGCTGGAGGAAGGACAGCTGCCCATCACCCGCTCGTCGGTCGACCTCGCGCGCCTCTTGAACGACGCGGTGGCCACCCTCGCCGCCGTCGCGCGGCGCAAGGGCATCGCGGTGTCGACCGCGGTGGAAGGGCACGCAGCCGCGCTGCTCGACGCCAAGCTGGTGCGCCGCGCGATCGAGAACTTGCTGGGCAATGCGCTGAAGTACACGCCGGGAGGGAAGGACGTCTCGGTCACCGTCCGCCATCTGGCGGACGCGGTCGAGGTGGACGTGGCGGATCGCGGACCGGGCATTCCCCAGGAGCTCAAGGCCACCATGTTCGAGAAGTTCGGGTCCGTCGAGGCGAAGAAGGGCGGTCCGCGCAAGGGGTTCGGCCTCGGCCTCTACCTGGTGAAGCTCGTCGCCGAAGGACACGCAGGCCGGGCGCAGGTCCTCGATCGCGAAGGAGGCGGGGCCGTCTTCCGCGTCTGGCTCGCGACCAAGGCCGCATGACCTTCGCAGGGGGGAACTGACATGAAGGTGCTGCCTCCGCGCACGATCCTCGTCGTGGACGACGACGACGACGTCGGGACGGCCCTCTCCCGGATCCTCGGAGCCGCCGGATACACGGTGCTCACCGCCGGAACCGCCGAAGAGGGATTGCAGACCCTGGCGACCCACCCGGTGCAGCTGGTCATCTCCGACCAGAACATGCCGGGGATGTCCGGGATCGAGTTCCTCAAGCTCGTTCGGGAGCGGCATCCGCACGCGGTGCGGATGATGCTGACCGGCGATCAGGATCCCGACACGGTGGTTCGCTCGATCAACGAAGGAGAGGTCTACCGGTTCATCCGCAAGCCCTGGGACAACACCGGCCTGCGCACCATGGTGGACTTCGCCTTCGAGGTCATCCTCCTCGACGAGGAGAACCGGCAGCTCCTGGCCGTGGTGCGCCGGCAGCGCGCCGAGCTGCGCCAGCTGAGCCCGGCCGTGGACGCGGAGGCGGAGATGCTCCTCGCCGAGGCCGAGCTCTTCGAGCGCTGACCATGCCGAGACTCGACGCCTTCATCGACGTGCTGTTTCAGAGGGGCGCCGACTCGCTGGTGCTGGAGACCGGATCGGTGGCCATCCTCGAGGGCCCCGGGCCGGCCCTGGTCCCGCTCATCAAGCGCACGCTGACCAGCGCCCACATCGTCGCGGCGGTGGCCGAGCTGATGCCCGCGCACGCCGCCACGGGCTTCACCGGAAAGCAGGACGAGGAGATCGCTTACGCGGCTCCGGCGGGACGAGTGGTCGTGCGCTTCAGCGCCAACGGCGAGGGAGTCCGGGCCGAGCTGCAGCCTCTGGCCCAGGCCGAGCGGAGCGAGCGGGCGAGGAACGCCGTTCCGCCGCGGGCTGCCAGTGTCCTCGTGCCCCCTCCTCCGCCGGCGTCCGCCCCGTCGTCGCCGGCGCCTCACGCGCGACCCGCGATCGTGGTGCCGCCCGCTCCGCACGATGCCGCGGACGCGATGCAGTCGCTGCTCGAGCTGTGCGAGTCGCAGCGAGCGTCGGACCTCCACCTCACCAGCGGCTTCGTGCCGGCGCTCCGCATCGACGGCGAGATCGTCTCCGTCGAAGGTTGGGGCGAGCCCTCGCCGGAACGGCTCGAGAAGATCCTCTGGTCGGTGACGCCCAAGGCCAACCGGGAACAGTGGCTCGCGATCAAGGACACCGACTTCGCGCACGAGACGGCGCAGGCGCGGTTCCGGGTCCGGCGGATCCCCAGCAAGATCCTCGGCGCGGAGGAGATGGGCATCCCCAGGAGCGTGCTCGACCTCTGCTTCCTTCCCAAGGGGCTGGTGCTGGTGACCGGTCCGACCGGCTCCGGGAAGTCGACCACGCTCGCGGCGATGATCGACTACGTCAACCGGAGCCGCGACGACCACGTCATCACGGTCGAGGATCCGATCGAGTTCGTCCATCCGCACAAGCGGTGCCTGGTGCACCAGCGCGAGGTGGGCACCCACACGGGCAGCTTCAAGGCGGCGCTTCGCGCGGCGCTGCGCGAGGATCCGGACGTCGTGCTGATCGGCGAGATGCGCGACCTGGAGACCATCTCGATCGCGCTGGAGACCGCGGAGACCGGGCACCTCGTCTTCGGCACCCTGCACACCAACACGGCGCCTTCGACGGTCGACCGGATCATCGACCAGTTCCCGGCCGACCGCCAGGCGCAGGTGCGGACCATGCTCTCCGAATCCCTCAAGGGCGTGGTCACGCAGACCTTGTGCAAGAAGATCGGCGGCGGGCGGATCCCGGCCATGGAAATCCTGCTCGCCAACGGCGCCGTCTCCAATCTCATCCGCGAGGCGAAGACGTTCCAGCTTCCCTCGGTGATGCAGACGGCAAGGTCCCAGGGGATGCAGACGCTGAACGACGCCCTGCTGGAGCTGGTTCGCAGGAACCTGGTCCTGCCGCGCGATGCCCTGGCCAAGGCGGTCGCCAAGGCCGAGCTGCGCAAGGCGTTCGAAGCGGCGGGCATCGATCTCGCCGGGGCCGAGGCCTGAGTGGGCGACCTCGGAACGGCGGGGGCGGACGGCGTTTTCCACCGCATCCTCGCCGAGGTGGCCGAGCGGCGCGGGATCGACTTTCGCGATTACCGGCCGGACACGCTGCGGAACCGGCTGGAGTCGAGGATGCTCGCCGCCGGGTGCGCCGATCTCCACGCGTACCACTCGCGGTTGATGGCCGAACGGGAGGAGATCGATCGGCTGGTGGAATCCCTGGTCGTCCCCGTCACCGAATTCTTCCGGGACGGCTGGGTCTTCCGCGAGCTGGCCGATCGGGTCCTCCCCGCGCTCCCTGTCTCGAGCGGCACCCTGCGCGCCTGGGTGGTGGGCACCGCGACGGGCGAGGAAGCGTACACGGTGGCGATGCTCCTCGCCGAGGCGGCGGCGCGGCAGCGGGGGCGTGGGTTCGAGGTGCTGGCATCGGACCTCGACCAGCGGTCGCTCGAGGTGGCTCGGGCCGGCCTGTACTCCGCGGCAGCCGTGCAGGCCATTCCGCCCGAGCTGCGCCAGCGCTACCTGAGGTCCGAGGGCTCCGGCTTCCGGATGATGGATTCGATCCGCGGCCGCGTGCACTTCGCGCAGCACGACCTGATGGGGCCCCGCCTGGCGCCGAAGGAAGCGATCGTCGCGGCCTTCGATCTCGTCTCCTGCCGCAACGTGCTCTTCTATTTCGACGCCTCGCTCCGGGCGAAGGCCGTCGAGCGGCTCGCGGCCGTCGTCGAGCCCGGAGGCGCGCTGGTGATCGGTCCGACCGAGGCCCTGCCTCCCGACCCGCGAGGTCACTTCGCGCCCTACCCCGGCGTCGGTCCGGGAGCCAGGGTGTTCCGGAGGGCGGGCCGATGAACGGCTCGCTCGCCTTTCGCGACTGGCCGATCCGGCGCAAGATGCTGGCGGTCCTCCTGGCAGCGTCCATCCTGCCGCTGGTCCTCACGGCGATCATCGAGTTCCGCACCGCGAGCGCCCTCATCCGGGAGTCGGCGGAGGCGCTGCTGCGGGCGCGGGCAACGCATCTCGCCGACCGCATCGACGACTTCCACCTCACCTTCCAGCGCAGCGTCGATCGGTTCTCCCGGCTCCCGCTTCCCAACGCGTTCTGCCGGGCCTCGCCCGCCGAGCGCGCGAAGCTGATCTCGACTGCCGAGCAGGTGATGTCCGTCTTCCAGTCCACCGATCCGCGGACCCACCTGATCGCCGTCTTCGATCGCGAAGGCACCGTCATCGCCTCGACGCTGGCCGCGATTCGCGGCAGGAACTACCGCTTCCGGCGCTATTTCCAGGCAGCCCTTTCGGGCTCGCCGGTGACTTCGGAGCTGTTCATCTCCGTCTCGGAAGCGGGCGCCATCCCCACCATCGCCTACGCCACGCCGATGCGATCCGCCTCGGGGGAAGCGACCTGCGTCGCCCTGATCGTCGCGCGCGGACAGGAGTTCTGGGACCTGGTCAGCGCGGGCGACGGGAGCGCCGGGCCGGGCAGCTATTCGGTCGTCTTCGACCAGTACGGGATCCGGGTCGCCCACAGCTCCAAGCCCAGCGAGATCTTCCACCCGGCGGCGCCGCTCGATGCCGCGACCATCGACATGTTCGTCGCCGACAAGCGGTTCGGCGACCGGACCCGCGAGCTTTTGCAGAGCACGATTCCCAACAACCTGATCAGCCTCGGCGTCGGTCAGCGGATGAACCGGGTGCCGTGGACGCTGTACTTCCTGGTTCCCGAGAGGACGCTCGAGGCGCCCGTCCGCCAGCTCGTCAAGCAGACGCTGCTGACAGGCGGCGCGATCCTGCTGCTCGCGGTCGTCGCCGGTTTGCTCCTGGCGCGCTGGACCGTGGCGCCGGTTCGCGCGCTGACCTTCGCGGCGGACGCGATCCGCGCCGGGGACCTGCAGGCGACGGTCCAGGTCGACTCCAGAGACGAACTGGGCCGCCTCGGAGCCACCTTCAACACCATGGTCGAGTCGCTCCGGCGTGCCCGGGACGAGCTCGAGGACAAGGTCCGGCAGCGCACCGAGGCGCTGACCGCCGCCAAGGGCGCGCTCGAGACGCGCAACGAGGAGCTGCGGATCCAGGCGGAGGAGCTCCTGGTCCAGCGGCAGGAGCTGCAGGTGCAGCGGGAAGACCTCGAGGTCAAGAACCGGGAGGTGCAGAGGGCCGACCAGCTCAAGAGCGAATTCCTCGCCAACATGTCGCACGAGCTGCGCACGCCGCTCAACGCCATCATCGGCTTCTCCGAGCTGCTGCTGGAGGAAGCGCGGCAGGCGCTCTCGGCCGAGCACCTCAAGTTCGTGCACGACGTGCTCGCGAGCGGCAGGCACCTGTTGGCCCTGATCAACGACATCCTCGACCTCGCCAAGATCGAGGCCGGGCGGGTGGAGCTGCAGCTCGAGGCGGTCGCCCCCAGCGAGGCGGTCGCCGAAGCGATCGCGCTGGTCGGTCCGCAAGCCCTGCAGCGGACCATCGAGATCCGGACCGGCGCTCTGGCATCCAGCGAGGTCCTGGCCGATCGCGGCAAGCTCCGCCAGGTGCTCCTGAACCTGCTCTCGAACGCGCTCAAGTTCAGCCCCGACGGCTCGACGATCCAGGTGGGGGCCGACGAAAACGAAGGAGAGGTGCGGTTCTGGGTGCGAGACGAGGGCCCCGGGATGGACGAAGCGCTGCTCGCGCGCCTGTTCCAGCCGTTCGTCCAGGGCGAGAGCGCGTTGGTGAAGAGGCACCAGGGCACCGGTCTGGGTCTGGCGATCTCCAAGCGGCTGGTCGAGCAGCACGGCGGCGCCATCGCGGTCGAGAGCGCGCCGGGGAAAGGATCGACCTTCTCGTTCACCATCCGCACGATGGCGGCGGCCGCTCCGTGGGCTGCCGGCGCGGTGCGTCCGCTCCTCTCCGTGCCTGCCCCGCCCGTCGCGCGGGCCGCGGAGCCGGACGGCCAGGGACGTCCCCTGGTGCTGCTCATCGAGGACGACGCGGCGACCGTGCGCCTGGTCCGGGCCTACTTGCACGACGTGGGCTACGATCTGGCCGAGGCCAGCAGCGCAGCGCACGGGCTCGAGCTCGCCCGCCGCCTCCGGCCTTCGGCGATCCTGCTCGACATCGACCTCGACGGCGAGGACGGGCTCCAGCTCCTCGAGCAGCTCAAGGCCGATCCGGCGACCCGCGACATCCCGGTGGTGATCGAGTCGGTGCTCGCCGAGCAGAGGCGAGGCTTCTTGCTGGGCGCGAGCGACTACCTGGTCAAGCCGCTGGATCGGAAGAGGCTCCTCGAGAGCATGTCCAGGCACGCGCAGGCCCGGTCCGACGGAGCGCAGCCGCTGGTGCTCGCCATCGACGACGACCCGGTGGTGGCGACCGTCCTGCGCTCCGTCCTCGCGCCGGCCGGATTCCGCGTGGAGACGGCGGGGCTCGGACGGGAGGGGATCGAGATCGCGCGCCGCAAACAACCCGCGCTGATCATCGTCGATCTGCTGCTCCCCGACGTCTCCGGATTCGAAGTGCTCGAGGCCCTCGCCGCGGATCCGCGCACCCGCGAGCTGCCGGTCATCGCGCTCACCGGGGCCAACCTGTCGGCGGCCGACCGGAAACGGATCGAGAAGCGCGTCCACTCGCTCGCCCAGAAAGGCGACTTCACGCGAGAGTCCGTGGTGCTCGCCGTCCGGCGGGCGACGGGCGCCCTCCCCGGCCGGGAGCACGGAGGGCCGACGATCCTGGTGGTGGACGACCACGATCTGAACCGCGAGCTCGTCCGGACGATGCTGGAGCGGAAGGGCTACCGCGTCCTGCAAGCCGAGAACGGCGAGCAGGGCGCGAAAGTGGCCCGGCGGGAGCGACCCTCGCTCATCCTCCTCGACCTCGCCATGCCCGGAAAGGACGGCTTCGCCATCGCCCGCGAGCTGAAGGCCGATCCCGAGCTGGCGGGGACTCCCCTCGTCGCGGTGACCGCGCTGGCGATGCGCGGCGACGAGGCGCGGGCGCGGGAGGCCGGCTTCGACGATTACGTGACCAAGCCCGTGGACCGGCAGATTCTGGAGGAGATCATCGAGCGGCTGCTCAAGCGCGGCAGCGGAGCGGCCTCGGACGGGCCGCTGCCGAGGATCGCTCCACCGGGTGGCGGATGAGAATCCTGCTGGCCGATGACGACCGGATCGTCGTGACGCTCGTTGCCAAGCTTCTGCGCGACAAAGGCCACGAGGTGGTCCCGGTGTTCGACGCCATGCAGGCGGTGATGTTCGCCCTGCGCACGCCGCAGCCCGACCTGGTCATCCTCGACATCAACATGCCCGGCGGGAGCGGCATCGAGGCCCTCAAGCGGCTCAGGGCTTCGCTGAAGACCGCCCTGGTGCCCGTGCTGGTCCTCAGCGGGACCATCGATCCGAACATGCCGGAGCTGGTGAAGTCCCTGGGGGCCGACGGTTTCCTGCGCAAGCCCGTCGACCCGGCCGCGCTCTCCGAGGCGCTCGCGCGCTTCGGTGGTTGAGAAGGAGAACGATTCGATGCGAGAGACCGCACAACCCCCGGAACCGATCGTTCTCGACGAGGCCGCCCTCTTGTCGCTCGTCTCCGACGACTGGGAGCTGGTGGACCAACTCGCCAAGGTCTTCCTCGAGGACAGCCCCCGGCGGCTCGCCCGCATGAAAGCCGCCCTCGACTCGGGCGACCGCACCGGGGTCCGCGAGGCAGCCCACACCCTCAAAGGGTCGGCGGGCAGCCTTTGCGGCAGGCGCGCGGCCGACGCCGCGCTCCGGATGGAGCAGCTCGCGGACTCGGAGGACCTCGCCGGGATGCGCGAGGCCTATTCCAGCCTGGCGAGGCACGTGGAGGACTTGCAGCGCGCCTTGACCCAACTGGCCGCTCGAGCGGCGTGACCGATCAGGTCCCCGGATCTGCCACGGCAGGCAGGCTCCGATCTACAAGGGTCGCAGGCCCGTCCTCATCGAGCGGCCCAGGATTCCGTCCAGCCCCAGCGCCACCCCCGCCCGCCCCGCGGTGAGCACCGGGAAGATGAGCAGGTACACGAGCCCGTTCTGGCCCATCAGGTAGGTGGGCTGGAACATCGCGCCGCTCGCCAGGTGGAACTGCGCCACCATGACGAGGGCGACGCCGGCGGCGACCGGCGTGAAGAAGCCCAGCACGAGCAGCGTGCCCAGCCCCAGCTCGCCCACCGCCACCACGCGCGCCAGCCCCGCGTGGTGCGGCGCGACCAGGTGCAGATAGCGAACGACCATCCCGTTGGGGGCGTGCTGCGCCCAGTTGGCCAGGATGGGCTCCAGCGCGGGGTGCGCGAACCAGCCCAGCTTGTTCAGACCGGGCCCCAGCAGGCTGATGCCGGTCGCGATCCGGAGCAGCGCCAGCGCAATCTGCAGTCCGCGGGACATGGAGGCTCCTTGACCGCATCCTTTTAGCCACAGCCGCCCGGAGGCGCCATTCAGCGTGTGCGTTTCACTTCCGCGGGGGTCCAATTCCTGCGATAAGCACCCGCCGCGAGGAGGAGCCGGCTTTGCCGGCGACGGGCGGAGCGCGAAAGCGCGGAGCATTGGAGGACAGATGCTGAAGGGCGCGATCGTCGGATTCGGATTCATCGCGGGCAAGGGGCACCACCCGGCCTACCTCGCCCGCAAGGACGTGGAGATCGCCGCCATCGCGGACGTCTCGCCGGCGCGGCTTTCGGCGGCCCGCGCGGTGGCGCCCGGCGCGCGCCTGTACGGAAGCTGGCGGGAGCTGTTGGAGAAGGAGACCGCGCTCGACTTCGTCGACGTCTGCACGCCGCCCGACGCGCACGCGGAGATCGCGCTCGCCGCTCTCCAGCGCGGAGCGCACGTCCTGTGCGAGAAGCCGCTCACCACCACCACCGCGCAGGCGATGGAGCTGGTTGCGGCGGCGCGGGCGCACAGACGCGTCGTCTTCCCCGCGCACAACTACAAGCACGCGCCGGTGGTGAAGTTCGCGCTGGACGTGATCGGCTCGGGCCGCATCGGCGCCATCCGCGCGGTGACCTTGAACACTTTCCGCACCACCCATGCCAAGGGAGTCGCGGAGTGGCGCTCCGATTGGCGCCGCGACCGCAAGACCTCGGGCGGCGGCATCGCCATGGACCACGGCAGCCACAGCTTCTACCTGACCTTCGCCTGGCTCGGGTCCTTGCCCACGCACGTGACCGCGAAGACGCTCACCCTCGACCGGCAGTGGGACACCGAGGACAACCTGAACGCGGTGCTCACCTTCCCCACCGGATACGCGCACTGCTTCCTCACCTGGACTGCCGGCGTGCGGAAGGTGGTGTACTCGCTGCAGGGGAAGGACGGCGCGCTGGTGATCGACGACGACGACTGGGAGCTCACCACGGGCGTCCTCTCGGGCAAGCCTCGCGTCGAAAAGGGCAGCATCGCCTCGCACTGGATGGACGCCTCGCACACCCAGTGGTTCGACTCGCTCTTCGACCAGTTCAAGGCGGCCATGGAGTCGGGGGATTTCGTCGGGCGCGAGTTGCGCGAGGCCGTGGCCTGCGTACAAATCATCGAGACCTGTTACCGCTCCAGCGCGGAGGGAAGCCGCGAGCTGCCTCTCCCGCTGGACGTGCTGGAGATCTGAGCCATGGCGCAAGGAACGGTGGTGATCACGGGCGCGTCCTCGGGGTTCGGGGAGGCGGCGGCCCACTCGTTCGCGAAGCTTCACCACCCGCTGGTCCTCGGAGCCCGGCGCATGGACCGATTGGAGAAGGTGGCAGAGGCGGCGCGCAAGGCCGGCTCTCCGCGTGCGCTCGCGCTGCCGCTCGACGTGCGCAGCGCCGACTCGATCCACAAGTTCGCCGCCGCCGCCGAGCTGGAGACCCCGCACATCCTCATCAACAACGCCGGCGGGGCGCTTGGGCGCGACAAGCTCGCCGAGTTCAAGGACGAGGACCTCCTCGGGATGGTCGAGGCGAACCTCGTCGGTCTGCTCCGGATGACCCGCGCGCTCCTGCCCGGGATGATCCGCCGCAACGCGGGGCACATCATCAACATCTCCAGCTACGCGGCGTACGGCACCTACGAGGGAGGCGGCATCTACGCGCCGGTCAAGCACGCGGTGCGCGCGGTCTCCGACACGCTGCGGCTGGAGCTGAACGGCACCGAGATCCGCGTCTGCGACGTCGCGCCGGGGCTCGCGGAGACCGAGTTCTCGGTCGTCCGGCTCGGCTCCACCGAGAAGGCGAAGCAGGTCTACGCGGGGATGCGGCCCCTCACCGCGCAGGACGTGGCGGAGGTGATCGTCTGGGTCGCCACGCGGCCGCCCCACGTGAACGTGTCCCAGGTGCTGGTCAATCCGACCGACCAGGGCTCGCTGAGCAAGGTGCACCGGAAGTAAGCAGCCGCGCCGCGATCGAAGGCAAACGGATCACCGCGGAGGCGCGGAGGACGCCGAGGTCTTGTTGTTCACCAGGAATTCTCCGCGCTCTCCGCGCCTCCGCGGTGATGTTTTGGTCGGCGCGTGTCTCTAGGGGCCCTTTGGGGCGGTGGGGCCGCGTCCTCCGCCGGGGCCACGGCCGCCGCCCGGACCGCGGCCGCCGCCAGGTCCACGTCCGCCTCCTGGCCCGCGTCCGCCGCCAGGGCCGCCTCGTCCGCCGCCGGGGCGCCGACCGGCGCCCGGACCGCGCTCGTTCCTGCGGTCCTGCGCCAGCGATTCCATCGAGAAAGACCCTTCCAGGGTGTCGCCCTTCTGCTTGCCGCCGCCCGAGGGACGGCGCGGGCCACGCGGGCCGCGGCCCTTCTCGTCCTTGCGGAACTCCTGCTTCATGGAGTGGGGCATCAGATCGACGACGTACTGGAACTCGCCGATCTTCTTCGCCCCGGGGACCGGCTCGTCTACGGGGAAGACCCGGACCAGGCGCACGCGCTCGGCCTGGTTCCCGACCGCCTTCAGCGCCTCGCGCAGCCGATCGAGCCGCTCGCCGGTGGTGCCGGTCGCCTTCGCGACCGCCTCGTCGAGGAGCTTCTTCGCTTCCTCGGTCTCCGCTTCCTCGGGGTCGGCGCGCGGCGGCGGACGCTGCTCCGCCTCCGGATCCTGGGCGGGCGGCCCGTCCTGGGCCTGGCCCTCCAGATCCTTGCCCGCGACCGCCTCCTCCTTGCGGAAGGCGATGTCGGGATCCTCGTGCGTATCGCGGTCGCTGGGCGTCTCGGCTTCGCCCGGGCGGAACTCGTGCGGCTTGGGCAGGGCGCTCGCCGGAATGTGGCTCACGGCGTCCTTGGCCAGCTCGTCGTCGGCGGCATCGGTGGCGCTGTCGAGACCCTCCTCGGGAGGCGCCTCGTTCTTGTTGTCGTGCGGCTCGACGTCCGGGTGCGGCTCGGGCGAGGGCGGCGGCACGCGCATGCGGAACGCGTCCTTGGGCAGCTGCTTGCGCGCCTCGGCCACCGCCTTGGCGGCCATGCGGACGAGCGTGCCGGAGAACTCGGTGAGGGTCTTCATGGGGACGGGTCCTTCCGCGGGACGGGGCGCGCTGAATACCACAGTTCGATCGCCTGTGGAGCAACGGGCAAGGGCTGTGCGCGGCGGCGCGAAACCATCCTCGCGACGGGGCGTTGTGCGCCCGGACCGACCCTCCACAACCTGTGGGCATCCCACTACGAATTGCGGATGACGCGATGCGTGCATACAACCCCTGGTAGGATCGGTTTGACTTGTGTGGTCGCGCTGTGGCACCGTCCTGTGCACGAAAGCTCGCCGATCCGGCGGGCGCGGCGCACCACCTGGGGCGGGTCGACAAGGAGGGGTACGGATGGCGAAGAGCGGGAACAAGGAGCAGACCGGCTTGCAGGCAGCACCTGCCGCGGGTGCCACCGCGCAAGGGAACGGTCACCATCCGTCGCCGCGCCCGTCCCGGCGCGCGAAGGGACTGTCGATCGAGAGGCGCGTCACCCGCGAAGGGGCGACCGCGCAAGAGGTGCTGGACGAGGTCGAATGGACCCGGCGGCCCGCCAAGATCTCCGGCGCCGACGGCGAGGTGGTCTTCAAGATGGACGACGCCGAGGTGCCGGCCGACTGGTCGCAGCTCGCCACCGACGTCGCGGTCAGCAAGTATACCTTGCGCAGCGCGGGCGAGACCCAGGGCGGCTACTTCGCCACGCCCGCCGACGCGGAGGCCTTCGAGGCGGAGCTGACCTACTACCTGGTGCACCAGGTGGGCGCCTTCAACAGCCCGGTGTGGTTCAACTGCGGGCTCTGGCACGAGTACGAGATCCGGGGCTCGGGAGGCAACTGGGCGGTGGATCTCGCCACCGGCACCGCCTACCAGACCGGCGACGCCTACAGCCGGCCGCAGGTGTCGGCCTGCTTCATCCAGAGCTGCAACGACGACCTGGAGTCCATCTTCAACCTGGTCCACGACGAGGCGCGCGTCTTCAAGTACGGCTCCGGCAGCGGCACCAACTTCTCCCGGCTGCGCGGCAAGATGGAGCGCCTCTCGGGCGGCGGCACCAGCTCGGGTCTGATGAGCTTCCTCGAGGTCCTCGACAAGGCGGCGGGCGCGACGAAGTCGGGCGGCATCACCCGGCGCGCCGCGAAGATGGTGGTGCTGGACGCCGACCATCCGGAGATCCGCGACTTCATCCAGTGGAAGGCGCGCGAGGAGAAGAAGGTCTCCGCC
>WNFL01333011.1_pt3 | contig 32323 bp, 30 predicted proteins | sample 5400361 | NCBI WGS metagenome assembly WNFL01 (sample SAMN13153351, study PRJNA577476) | soil metagenome | isolation source: 40 cm soil on Douglas fir-dominated hillslope | place: USA:California | collected 2013-09-17
TCACAGTGCCCGAGCGTTCGATGACGGAAACGTCCGGGCCGTTCTTCCAGAGCGCGAAGGGCCGCTTCTCGACCAGACGCACAGTCAAGGTGTCGGGATATTGACGGCGCACGTCGGCGTCAGAGACCCAGGGCAGCCGCAACAATCGGGTCCGCAGGGTGGCAGGATTGGCAGCGAAGATCGACTGACCCTTGTCGACTTCGAGGGCCGAATAAACGGTCTCCAGCGTGGTGCGTTCGTTCCCGGCGAGCGGGATGGTACGGATCGCAAACCCGGCTTCCGCGAATGCGGTGTCGATCGGGCGCTCAAAGCTTGCGAAGACTCTCCCGACATAGCCGCCGGCAAAGAGACCCGTCAGTACGCCGAGCGTTATGAGCACAAGCGTGAGAGAGAGCATCGGTCGCTTCAGAAAGAAGCCGATACGGCCGTCCCGACCTAATCCGCCGGCGAAGTCTGTCCATTGGCGACGGCCGGACCGCGTGATTCCGCGCTGACGCACCTTGCCGCCGCGCCGTGAGGACTTTGCGGCTACCTGTCGCATGACGCGTCCTCCAATATCCAGCGGACGAGGCTTCGGAAACTCATCCCCTTGTAGGCCGCCTGCTCCGGCACGAGCGACGTTGGAGTCATGCCCGGCTGCGTGTTGACCTCGAGGACGACGAGACGGCTTCGCCCATTCGTGTCGTCATAGCGAAAGTCCGTTCGCGACGCGCCGCGGCAACCGAGCGCCACGTGCGCGCGTTCGGCCAGGCGCATCGCTTCGTCGGCAGCCGAGGTGGAAAGTTTCGCCGGGATGACATGCTCCGAGCCGCCGGGCGCATATTTTGCGTCGTAGTCGTAGAAAGAGGTTTTGGGCACGATTTCGGTAACCGCCAGCGCACCCTGACCATTCGTCTTGCCCAGCATCACGGCGACGGTGAGCTCGCGCCCCGGGACAAATTCTTCGACCAGGACCTCGTCGCCGAAGGCCCAGCGGTCTGAGACGAGCTCTTCCGGCGGGCGATTGTCGCCTTCATGGACAATGAAGACGCCGACGCTCGAGCCCTGATTGACCGGCTTCACGACATAAGGCGGGCGCATCGCGTGAGTCTTGCCGGCCTTCCGGCGGTCGATAAGGATGCCCTCGGCAACCGGGAGCCCGGCCGCGCGGAACGCGGATTTCGCGTGCTCCTTGTGCATGGCAAGCGCGGACGCGAGCACTCCCGAATGCGTGTAGGGGATTTCCATCAGCTCCAAGAGGCCCTGCACACAGCCATCTTCGCCCCAGCGGCCGTGCAGCGCGTTGAAAGCGGCGTCAGGCTTTGCCTGGCGCAGGCGCTCTCCTACGTCGTGGCCGACATCTATCTCTGTCACCTCGAAGCCTTCATCGCGTAACGCGCTTGCACAGGCGCTTCCTGAGACAAGGCTCACATCACGTTCCGGAGAAAGCCCGCCCATCAAGACGGCAACGCGTTTGAAAGTGCTCACGGCGCGCGCTCCCGTCCCAGCCGCTTGATCTCCCACTCCAGCATCAGGCCGAATTTCGCTTTCACGCGCTCGCGGACGTCTTCACCGAGCGCCTCGATCTCCGAAGCGGTCGCGTTGCCGGTGTTAATAAGGAAGTTGCAGTGCTTCTCCGAAACCTGAGCGGCACCATGCGTCAGCCCGCGGCAGCCGGCCTCATCGATAAGCTGCCAAGCCTTCTTTCCAGGCGGATTGGTGAACGTGGAACCGCCGGTCTTTGCGCGCACGGGCTGCGTGCTTTCGCGCTGCTCCACGAGCGCTTCCATGCGCGAGCGAATGGCCTCCGGCGCGTCCCCGCGTCCCTGCAGTAGAGCGTCCACAAAGATGATCCCTTGCGGCGACGAATGGCGGTACGCAAAGTCCATGTCGGCCAGTTTGAGCGTGATCAAACGGCCATGCGCGTCTATGGCGCGCGCCTCCACGAAAATGTCCTTGATCTCGGAGCCGTAGCATCCCGCATTCATGCTGAGCGCTCCCCCGATGGTGCCCGGGATCCCGCGCAGGAACTCCATGCCCGCGATTCCGGCATCGGCTGCGCTCCGCGCCACAGCTGCATCCAGCGCCGCCGCGCCGGCGCGAATGCGCGTCTCGCCTTCGCGTTCGATGCGCCCGAAGGCGGCGGGGAGGCGGATGACCACGCCGGGAATGCCGCCGTCGCGGATGAGAAGGTTCGAGCCGACCCCGATCACAGTGACGGAAAGATCGGCAGGTTTGTGCGCCATGAAGTCGGCGAGGTCCTCGACGTCGGCGGGCCGATAGAGAATGTCGGCCGTACCGCCTGCGCGGAACCAGACCAGGTCCTTGAGCGGCGCATTCTCGGCATAGGTGCCCCGAACCTTCGGCAATGGACGGTCCATCAGAACGTTCATCGCTTCCCGCTCCGCTCTTTCAGTGCGGATTCCAGGCCGGCGGCCCATTGTGTGATCGAGCCGGCGCCCAGGAAAACGACTGCGCCGCCGGGCCTCGCCAACGGCGCGATCAGCCCAGGGAGATCGTCCGCGCCGCCCATCCCGATCACATGCTTGTGGCCATGCGCGCGCAGCCCTTCCATCAGAGCGTCGCTGCTGATGCCTTCGATCGGAGCTTCTCCGGCGGGATAGACAGGGGCGATGATCGCCGTGTCGGCGTCATTCAGGGCGGTGCAGAATTGGTCGAACAGATCGCGCAGCCGCGTGTAGCGGTGCGGCTGCACGATGGCAACGATCGGCCCCGAGAATGCTTGCCGTGCCGCCTTCAGAACAGCGGCGATCTCGACCGGATGATGTCCGTAATCGTCGATGATCGCCGACCCGTTCCACTCACCCACGCGCGTGAAGCGGCGCTTGACGCCTGCAAAGCCGTTCAGCGCCTTCCGTATCGCATCGTCGGAGACTCCCAGCTCGCGCGCGACCGTGATTGCCGCGATCGCGTTGGAGATGTTGTGCTCTCCGGGCATGGGAAGCCTCAAATCGGAGAGCGTCGTCTCGGTGCCCTTGCGCCTGTCGCGAAACACGGCGCCAAAATGCGAGGCGCCACCGGAGAAAGAGACGTTGACCGCGCGCACATCGGCTTGCGGGTTGAAGCCGTAGGTCACGATGCGCCGGTCCTTGATGCGGGCGATCATCGCCTGCACCTCGGGATGGTCCGCGCACATCACGGCAAAGCCGTAAAAGGGGACATTCTCGACAAAGCTTTGGAATGCTGCCCGTACTTTGTCGAAGTCGCCGTAATGATCGAGGTGCTCGGGATCGACATTCGTCACGATCGCGACAGTGGCCGGCAGCTTCAAGAAAGTGCCGTCGGATTCGTCGGCTTCGACAACCATCCAATCGCCTGCGCCAAGCCGCGCATTCGTATCGTAAGCGTTGATGATCCCGCCGTTCACGACCGTCGGGTCGAGGCCACCGCCGTCGAGAAGCGCTGCGACCATGGTCGTCGTGGTCGTCTTGCCGTGTGTGCCGGCGATCGCGACGCAGCGCTTGAGCCGCATCAGTTCGGCCAGCATCTCGGCGCGGCGGACGATCGGCAGCCCGGCCGTTCTCGCGGCGGCGAATTCGGGATTGTCCGGCTTGACGGCGGACGAATAGACGACCACCTGGGCATCGCCCAGATTCTCGCCGCGCTGTCCGATCGCAACCGGAACGCCGAGCGCGCGGAGGCGCTTCACGTTATAGCTCTCGGCGGAATCCGAGCCCTGCACCTGATAACCAAGATTGCGCATCACTTCGGCGATGCCGCTCATACCGATACCGCCGATGCCGATGAAGTGAATCGCGCCGATCGTCAGCGGAACGCGCAGTTGGCTCGCGGGGTTCATCATCGCGCTCATGATGTTTCTCGGCCAAGATTTTCGGCGAGGTCCGCCAGCCTTTGCGCGGCATCGGGATGCCCGAGGCGCTTTGCTGCCGCAGCGCGCGCGCGGAGCTGTTCGGGTTGGGACAAAATCTCTTCAAGAACTTTCGCGAGCTTCTCCGGATCGAGATCGTTCTGCGGAATGACCCATGCCGCCCCCTCTTTCTCGAGGACGGCGGCATTGGCCGCTTGATGATCATCCATGGCGAAGGGATACGGGATCAGGATCGCCGGCCGCCCGATAACAGTCAGCTCGCTCAATGTGGAGGCTCCGCTGCGGGCGATCACGAGATGCGCGTCCGCCATCCGCTTTGGCAGGTCGTTGAAGAACTTGCCGACTTCGACCTTGATCGCGGAACCGCGATAGGCGTTCTCGACCATCGGCACATCATCGCCGCGGCACTGCTGTGTCACGATGAGACGGTTGCGCAGTGCCGGGGTCAAGCGCAGCAGCGCAGCCGGCACAAGCTCCGAAAGAGCTTTCGCACCCTGGCTGCCGCCGAACACGAGAATGCGGATTGGACCGTTCGCCTCCGGCGCCGCATAGGTGCTGTCCTGCAATTGGGCGGCTTCGGGCCGCACCGGATTTCCGGTGAACACGAGTCGGCGGGAATCCTCGGGCGCAAAGCGGGCGAACGGGAACGATGCCGCGATGGCCCTGACACGGGGCGCGAGCAGCCGGTTGACGCGGCCTAACACTGCGTTCTGCTCATGCAGTGCAGCGGGGACGCGTGCCAGCCAGGCTGCCGTCATGATCGGGAGCGAAGGATAGCCGCCGAATCCCACAACTGCGCGGGGGCGGAGATTGAGCATCTTCTTCAGCGCGGCCGCGATCCCGATGAGGATGATGCCCAGCGCAAGCACGCGCCCCGGGATCGAACGTCCGGCGAAGGTCGCAGCCGGGACGGTTGTGATCTCAGCTCCGGGGAAGGCGTTACCGTAATTGTGGCCGCGCCCATCGGTCATTACGACGACGCGGCGTCCGCGCCTCATCAGCTCGCGCGCAAGCGCCTGGGCCGGGAAAAGGTGGCCCCCGGTTCCTCCCGCAGCGAGCACAAAGGGGCCGTTCACCGTTCCATCTCCTCAGGGAGAGTGGGGCGCTGCCGCGTGAGGCCGAGCGCAAATCCCAGCGTGAGGGCAACGGCGAACAAGGACGAACCGCCATATGAGATCAAGGGCAGCGTCATGCCCTTGGCGGGAAGGACGCTCAGCGACACGCCCATGTTGATGAAAGCCTGCAAGCCGATGACGAGGGCAAGACCGGCGCCAGCGAGCTGCGCGAAGGGATCGTGCGATCTCGAAGCGCGAAGCAGAAGCCGGATCGTCACTACGCCGAACAGGATTGCGATCAGGATGCAGAGCGCGATTCCAAATTCCTCGCCGGCGACCGCGAAGATGAAATCGGTGTGCGCGTCGGGGAGACGGTACTTGATCGTGCCCGCGCCGGGACCGACACCGACGACGCCGCCCGCCTCGAATGCTTTGAGCGCGAGACCGGTCTGATAGCCCGGACCACTGTCGATGAACTGCGATATCCGCTCGCGCACGTGCGGATGGAGGAAGTAAGCGAGCGTCGCCACGCCGGCACTGCCCGCCCCCATCGCGGCTAACCAGTAATAAGGCAGGCCAGAGAGGAACAGCATGGAAACGCACAACGTCCCGAGCAGAAGCGTCTGGCCGACATCGGGCTGCAGCAGAAGGATGGCGAGCGCTGGCGCAAGAAGCCCTAACGTCACCGCTTCACCGGGGAAACCGCGCTTCAGTTTGTCGGCGAGGAAAGCCGCCGCCAGAATCGCAAAGGCCGGCTTCAAGAATTCCGAAGGCTGAAGCTTCAACCCGCCGAACTCGAGCCAGCGATGGGCGCCGTTTACGTCGGCACCGGCGACAAGGGCAACGAACGCGCCAATCAGCGCCATCGCGAACACGGAGGCGGCGAGGATCCGCGTCTGCTTGGAATCGAGCAGCGACGTCCCGATAAGGATGAGGACCGCCGTCCCGGCGAAGGCAATCTGCTTCAGCGCGTAGGAGAAGTTGCCGGCGGCATCGACTCGTCCGGTTGCGGCCGGGCTCGCCGCGAAAGCGAGCACGAGACCGATCGCCATCAGCAACATCACGCCGGTGAAGGCGACGCGATCGACGGTCCACCACCAGCGGGCGAAATTCGAGTCATCGGCTCTTGAAACACTCATCCGTCCGCTCCCGTGGCGATCGGCGCGGGCGAGCTTTCGATCAACGCCTTGACCTCATGACGAAAGACGTCGCCGCGCTGTTCGAAATCACGAAACTGATCGAAAGAGGCGCAGGCGGGTGAAAGCAGAACAACCGGATCGGCCGATGCGCTCTTCAGCGCATCCTCGTAGGCCAGCTTGAGCGCGCGATCGAGCGTGCCCGCCTGGACCATCGGAACCTTGCCGGACAGTGTGTTGGCGAACTCATTAGCAGCCTCGCCGATCAAGTACGCCTTGCGCAGACGGGGGAAGTAGGGTTGCAGATCGGCGATTCCGCCCTCCTTGGGCTTTCCACCCGCGATCCAAAAGATATCGGAGAAGCAGGCAAGGGCGCGCGCAGCCGCGTCGGCATTGGTTGCTTTGGAGTCATTGATGAAGCGCACCTTGCCGATGCGGCCAACATCTTCGATGCGATGGGCAAGCCCCGGAAAACGGATAATGGCGTTTATGATCGCGCGCGGGTCGCGAACGAGCCGTTTGACTGCGGCGTAGGCGAGCGCCGCGTTCTGCCAATTGTGCGCGCCCGGCAAGCGTGCGGCGGCCTTGAGATCGCCGATCTGAACGGCGGGCTGATCCCACGCATCGTACAGTTTGCCATCGATGACAAAGATGCCGCGGCCAAGAACCTTACCGACCGAAACCGCTATCGCATTGGAACCTTTCTGGGCCGCAAGCTTGGTATAGACTGCTGCGGAATCCATGTCGTCGACACCGACCGCGACACAGCCGTCCGGCGTCGCATGCGAGAGCAGCGACTCCTTGATCGCGACATAACGCTCCATCGATCCATGCCGATCGATGTGATCGGGCGAAAGGTTCGTCAACAGCGCCACGTCGGCCGCGAGACCTGGCGAGAGGTCGACCTGGTAGGACGAGACCTCAAGAACATAAATGGTCTTTGCGGCCGGAGGGGCGAGATCGAGCGCCGGCTTGCCGATATTGCCACCGGTTTGCGCGTCAAAACCGCAAGCCCGCAGGACGTGGCCAATCAGCGCCGTGGTGGTGGACTTGCCGTTCGTGCCGGTGACGGCAATGACGGGCGCGGTATTTCTCGTGGCGCCTGCCGGACGGATTGCGCGGGCGAAGAGCTCGATGTCGCCGATCACTTCAGCTCCGGCACCACGCGCATGGCGCACAATCGGATGCGGCGCGGGATGGGTCAGCGGAACGCCCGGGCTGAGGACCACGGCGCGGATGTCGCTCCACGACCAGCGCTCCCACGGCTCAACAGAGACTCCTTCTTTCGCCACCGCGAGGCGCATCGACTCCTTGTCGTCCCAGGCGAACACACTTGCGCCGCCGGCTTTCAGCGCGCGAGCGGCCGAGACACCGGATCGCGCGAGACCGAAGACGCCGACGGATTTTCCGCTAAAGCAATCGATCGCGATCATCCCCGCCTCAGCGCAGCTTCAAGGTGGAGAGGCCGACCAGCGCCAGCACCACGGCGATGATCCAGAAGCGGATGACGATTGTGGATTCGCGCCAGCCGAGCTGTTCGAAATGATGATGGATCGGCGCCATCTTGAAGACGCGCTTGCCCGTGGTCTTGAACGAGACCACCTGTACCATCACGGACACGGCTTCCATGACGAAGAGTCCGCCGACGATCGCAAGGACGATCTCGTGCTTGACCATCCGGTATCGCCCATGAAGACCATGGCCGGCGGCGCGTTGTACCAGAGGAATCCGAGCCCCGCGCCGATGAGTGCGCCGAGCAGAATCACCAGTTCGCCCGTTCCCGCGACATAGTTGATCTCGAGGTAATCGGCGAAGCGGACGTTGCCGACGAGATAGGAAATCAGAAGGAAGCTGCTGGCCGCGATCATCACCGGAACGATTGCGAGCCCGTCGAGGCCATCGGTCAAATTGACCGCGTTGGACGAGCCCACCACCACAAGAGCGCCGAAGACGACAAACAGGAAACCGAGCTGGATGAGGACCCCTTTCAAGAAGGGCACGGCTACGGCGCCTGTGAGCGGCGCCGCTTGCAGGCGCATGATCACGGAGACCGCGCCGCAGGCGACGAGAAACTGGAAGAGGAGCTTGAACTTGCCGCTCACGCCATCGGAGGAGCGCTTCGTCACCTTCATATAATCGTCGACGAAGCCGAGCAGCCCGAACGATAGATACAACCCAAACGTAGGTGTTCGAGAGATCGGCCCACAGAAGCGTCGCCACGACGAGCGAGATCAAGATCAGGAGCCCACCCATGGTCGGCGTGCCCTGCTTCTCGACAATATGACGCTGCGGTCCGTCGGTGCGGATTGGCTGACCCTTGCCCTGGCGCAGTTTGAGCCATTGGATGAACGACGGCCCGATCACGAAGCTGACGAGGAGCGCCGTCATGACCGCACCGGCTGTGCGGAACGTGAGATATCGGAAAACATTAAAGACCGGAGATGCGGGGGTCAGCGAGGACAAATAATAGAACACGGTTTTCCCCCTAGGCCGCTGCGGCTTCGCGCGCTTTGAGCGCGTCAATGATCACCGACATGCGGCTGCCGAACGACCCTTTGACCACTACGACGTCGCCTGCGCGCACGGCTCGAGCAACGAGCGGCGCGAGATCGGACGATTTCTCGGCATGGGCACCGCGGCTCCTCGCTGGGAGTACCTGCCACAAGGATGCCATCTGCGCTCCGCAAAGAAAGACGAGATCGGCGCGCGCCGCCGCAATGGACGCTGCTAGCGATTGGTGCAGGGCTGCTGACTGAGGCCCGAGTTCGAGCATATCGCCGAGTACGACGATGCGCCGTCCTTGAGGCCCAGGTTGCGCGTTGCCCAGGAGATCGAGCGCTGCGGCCATGGACCCAGGATTGGCGTTGTAGGATTCATCGATGATCTCGACGCCGGCGGCAGCGAATCGCGCGCCGCGTCCCTTGAGCGCCGCAAACTGCGCCAACATAGATGCAACGCGGCGGATGTCGACACCAAGCTCGCGCGCTGCGAGCAGAGACGCTATGGCATTCATCGCAATATGCGTTCCGGATGCGCCGACGGCAAAGCCAATCTGTTCGCCAGCGATTTCGGCAACTACGTCTTGGCCTGCCGCGTGGGCACGCATCGAGATCAAGCGCGCATCTGCGCCTGCATTGCGGCCGAAGGAGAGCACGCGGGCAACGCCCGCATCTCTGGCCCGCTTGCTCAACTGCTCGAATTGGGAATTGTCGGCCGGCAGAATCGCAGCGCCGCCGGGTTCGATTCCTTCGAAGATCTCTGTCTTGGCCTCGGCGATGGCTTCGACGCTGCCAAAATATTCGAGATGAGCCGGGGCGATCGTCGTGATGACGGCAACATGAGGGCGCACCTGCTTCACGAGCACGCGGATTTCACCTTCGTGATTCATGCCGAGCTCAAACACGCCAAAGGCCGCCGTTCGCGGCATGCGAGCGAGCGACAGCGGAACGCCCCAATGATTGTTGTAGGATGCCGCGGATGCGGCGACGGGCCCCACGCTCGCGAGGATCAGCCTGAGCATTTCTTTGGTCGTGGTTTTTCCGGCACTTCCTGTAACTGCGGCGATGCGCGCGGACGAACGCGCACGCGATGCGCGGCCAAGCGCCTCCAATCCCTGTTGCGTATCGCCGACGAGGAGCAGCGGAGCATCCGCGGGGATTTCACGTAGCGCGCGGTCTACGAGCGCTGCGGCACCTCCCTTGTTCAAGGCGGCGGGGACGAATTCGTGACCGTCGCGATTTTCGCCGTGGAGTGCGACGAACAGATCGCCCGCCTCCAAGGTCCGCGTATCGATCGAGATACCGTAAGCGTTCCACGCCGCGGAGCTTCTGCCTCTCGTCGCAGCGGCGGCTTCATCCGAGTCCCACAGGATTTCCCGCGCGCTCATGCCGCCATTTCCCCAAGCGCCTCGCCGCCGAGCGCCCGCGCGGCCTTGACCGCTTCGGTGCGGTCCGAGAATGGCTGCGGCTCATCGCCGACGATCTGACTTTCCTCGTGGCCCTTGCCCGCGAGCACAAGCGCATCGTCAGGACCCAGAGCAGCGATGGATTGTCGGATTGCCTCCGCCCGGTTGCCGACTTCACGCGCCCCCGGTGCGCCTGCAAGCGTTTCGCGGCGAATGATTGCGGGGTCCTCAAAGCGGGGGTTGTCGTCGGTGACCACGATGGAATCGGCATAGCGGGCCGCGGCTTTTCCCATCAGCGGCCGCTTGCCTTTGTCGCGATTGCCGCCACAGCCGAAGACGATGTGCAGCCGGCCTTTGACATGGGGGCGAAGCGCCAAGAGCACGGTCTCGATCGCATCGGGTGTGTGAGCGTAGTCGACATAGATTGGCGCTCCATGCCGCGCCTGCGCGACGAGCTCCATCCGGCCCGGCGCGCCTTTGATCACTTCGAGCGCCCCGAAAACCTTGTCGGCGGAATCGCCAAGTCCGAGCGCCAGTCCCGCGGACACGAGCGCATTCGACCCCTGGAACATCCCGGCCAAGGGCAGCGCGACCTTGACCTCTTTGCCCTGGTAACGAAACACGAGTCTCTGCCCGGCCGGGTGTGGAATCTGATCGATGAGACGCAAGGTCTCCCCGCGTGCGCCGACGGTGAGAAGATTGAGACGCCGTTTCTCGGCTGCGGCGGCAAAATCGCCTGCGTGCGCAGCATCCATGTTGACGACAGCCGCACCGCCGTCTTTGACAAGCACTTCGAACAGCCGGAGCTTCGCCTTCAGGTATTCAGCGAAGGTCGCGTGATAATCGAGATGATCGCGGGTGATGTTGGTGAATGCGCCCGCCGAGATTTGCACGCCGTCGAGTCGGAACTGATCGAGGCCGTGACTTGAGGCTTCGAGCGCTAGATACTCGACGCCTTCGCGCTTCAGCCGCGCGAGCTGAGCATGGAGCATCACCGGATCAGGTGTGGTGTGTCCAAGACTTACATGGCCGGACGGCGAGTGGACGCCAAGCGTGCCCAAGCTCGCAGCCTTGCGACCTTGGTAAGCCCATATCTGCCTCAGGAAGGACGCGACGGAGGTCTTGCCGTTCGTTCCAGTGACGGCGGCAACGCAGGCCGGCTGCAGAGCATAATACTCCGCCGCCATCACGGAGAGCTCCAAGCGCGGATTCTCTGCAGGAATGAAACCCACGCCCAATTTCCTTACGCGCTCGGCCAGACCTGGCTCTCCCAGGATTACGGCCGCACCACGCTTGACCGCATCTTCGATGAAGCGAGCGCCATCCGTTTTGGAACCCTGCAGAGCGGCGAAGAGGAATCCCGGTTTCACTTCGCGGCTGTCCGCCGCGAGACCGCGGAATTCCTGGACTCTACTCTTCACAGTTGCCGCCACTCCAGCTTCCCCAACCTTCGCCCCTGATTATGGTTCCATTATGGAAATCTTACGGAGTCGCGGCGGCAAAAGTATCGCTCCGCCTGACACCCAAGAGCGGCGCCACGCGCGCAATCACTTTACCGACCGCCGGCGCGGCGGTTGCGCCGCCTGTGGCAAAGCCACCGCTTTCCTTATTGCCGTGTGGCTCATCAAGCATGATGAACACGAGGAATTGAGGATCGGAGATCGGGAAGACACCGCAAAACGAGGAGATCAACTCGTGATGGGCGTAGGAGCCGTTTTCGGCCTTTTCCGCGGTTCCCGTTTTGCCGCCGACATCATAACCCGGAATATTGGCCTTCGTGCCTGTCCCGCTCGTAACTACGAGACGCATCAGCTGGCGCATGGTCCGGCTGGTCTCCTCGGAAACGACCCGTTCGCCCTCTTGGGCAGCGTCCCGTTTCAGGAATGTCGGTTTGATCAGGGTCCCGCCATTCACGATGGACGCAGCCGCAGCGACGAAACCCAGCGGGTTGACCGAAATCCCGTGGCCATAACCGATGGTCGCCGCCTCGACCGTCTCCCAATGACGCGGATACAACGGTGAGGCAACTTCGGGCAGCTCGGTCTTCAGAGGATCGAGCAGGCCCAAACGGCGCAAGAACGGCTTCTGGCGGAGTGGCCCTGAGCGCATTTCGATCTGCGCGGTGCCGATATTGGAGGAGTCAGCGAACACCATCGCGGCGGAGAGCGTGGGCCCGAGCTTCTCGAAATCGTGAATCAGATAATGGCCGAGCTTGTAAGGGCTGGTGACCTGAATGGGTTCGTCGAGCTGGACGGTATGCTCTTCGACCGCTTCGGAGAATGCGAAGATCTTGAAGATGGAGCCAAGCTCGTAAACGTCCTGGGTCATGCGATTGCGCATCGAGTCGCCGGTCTTCAACGCATGCAGATTGGGCTCGTAATCCGGCCGCGACGAGAGCGCGAGCACTTCGCCGGTGCGGACGTTGAGCACGATTCCGCCGGCGGCCTTGGCACGGAACGATTTCACCGCCTCGTCGATCTCATGCTCGAGCACGTATTGGACTCGCATGTCGAGCGATAGCGTGATGGGAGAGGCATCCGCGCGGCCGCGCACCTTCTCGTTCAAGCCGAGCTCGAGGCCGGAAATGCCGTTGTCGTCTGGATCAACCTGCCCCACGGCGTGGGCAACGATCCGTCCAGCCGGATAATAGCGCTTATAGCTCGGTTCGAACGTGAGTCCGGGTAGGCCAAGGCGCATCGCCGCGTCGCGCGCATCGGGCGTCAGTCCGCGCTGCACCAGCACGTAGCCGCGCTTTGGTGCAAAGGCCTCATTGAGGTGAGACTCATCCGCTCCGGTGACGTGGGCAAGCGCACGGGCAGCTTCGTTCGTGTCCCAGAACGTTGCGGGCGAGGCGTAAAGGTCACTCACGGGAAGATCGCGGGCGATGAGCACGCTGTTACGGTCGAGAAGATCGGCGCGCATCGGATGCACGGCTTCGGCGATATTGGCGCCTGGCGCTACTCCAACGCCGAACCCCATCACCTCGGCAAGTCGCGCGGCGATGACGCTGAATCCTGCGGCGCAAAACAACGCCGCCAATCCGATCCGGCTACGTACAAGCGAAAAAGCCGCCGGCCGCGCGTCCATGGGTCAAGTTCCGGTGCGAAGAACGGCAAACCCCGGCTCAGCGACGGGCGCGGGGACGGCAGGCGCGAACTTCTTCGCGGGCACCGTCTCCGGCGCGGGCACGACGACTTTCGCGTCACGGAACCCGGCTTCAGGCGCCAGCGGCGGATTTTTGGACGGAAGCTGGGTCAAGGACGAGAGCTCGACCTCCGGTCGGTCCGACAAGCGCAAATGTCGCTCGGCCAAGGCCTGAAGCCGCGCGGGCTGTGTCAGCCGCGCCCACTCGGCGCCAAGGACAGTCAGCGTTTCATGCTCGCGCACAATTGCGGTGCGCGTCGCGTTGAGCTCGGCGTTCGTCACCCGGGCGTTCTCCGCGACGCGATAGAGCCCGAGGCAAAGGAGCCCAGTGATCGCCATGAAGACAAAATTCAGTGTACGGATCATGCTTCACCTCCATGTGAGGCATTGGCTTTGAACGGGTGTGCGGGCGCGGTTGTGCGCTTGGCGGCTCTCAAACGCGCCGAGCGGGCGCGCGGGTTGGCATCGACTTCCGCAGCGAGAGGGAGTTGCGGTTGTTTGCCAAGCAACTCGAACGTCTCCGCCACGGGTTCGGCTCGATCGGGCGCGTGTCGCGAACCCCGACCTGCTCGTCCCGAGCGGCCGGCGAAAAACCGCTTGACGATGCGGTCTTCGAGCGAATGAAACGAGACGACCGCAAGCCTCCCTTCAGGAGTCAATATCCGTTCGGCCGCTGCGAGGCCTTCATCGATCTCGCCGAGCTCGTCGTTGACCGCGATGCGCAGCGCCTGGAAGGTGCGCGTCGCGGGGTGGATGCGGCCCGCGTGCCCCTTCCCCAGCACCTTCTCCACAATAGCTGCCAGTTCGCCGGTCCGTGTAATCGGACGCGCGACAACGATCGCGCGCGCAATTTGCTTCGCGCGTTTTTCCTCTCCGTAACGGCGAAGCACATCTGCGAGTTCGGATTCCGAAAGCGTGTTGACAAGATCGGCAGCCGTTTCGCCCTGACTCTCGTCCATGCGCATGTCGAGCGGACCGTCTTCACGGAACGAAAAACCGCGTTCGGGCTGATCGAATTGGAACGAGGACACGCCGAAATCAAGCGCGATGCCATCCGCAGCGCTGACGCCGCGCGCGCCCAAGAGCGACGCCATTACCGAAAAACGGCCGTGGATGAGGGTCAAGCGCGGAGCGTAGCGTTCCTCGAGAGCGCGTCCGCGAGCGATGGCGGCTGCATCGCGATCGATGCCGTAGACGGTGCACTCGGCTCGCGCGAGCAGAGCTGCCGCATAGGAGCCGCCGCCGAACGTGCCGTCGATATAGATCGCGCCGTCGCGCGGAGCGAGCGCCGTCATCACTTCGTCAAGCATTACCGGGACGTGCGAGCCGCTCATGGATTTCCTCCAGAGCGGACGGCGCGCGCGCGCGCCAGGCGTTCCCGCTGAACGGGTTCAAAGCGCGCCGGGTCCCAAATCTGGAATTTCACGTCGAGCCCGACGAACAGCACACGCTCTACGATCCCTGCGTGGGCGAGAAGATCTTCCGGGATGCGGACGCGCCCCTCGTCGTCGAGATTCAAGAACTGCGTTTGACCCAGGACCGCCTGCGCTTGGATGTCATAGTCTTCGCTGAACAGCGGATCGAAATTCTTCAGCCGTTCCTGGACTTGGGCCAGCAGCGTCTCGCCGAAAGCTTCCAGCGCCGGGCTGACGAAAGACGGGATGCAATAGACCCCGCGCAGGTTCTGCTGGGCGAGGATCTGACGAAAGGGCGCGGGGACACTGACGCGACCCTTGGCGTCGAGCTTGTTGATGATCGTGGAAACGAACGGTTGCACGAGCGGTTTTGCGCCCCCCAGGACCCAGACGCCCGCGAGTGGCCCCCGCTTGAAGACCCCCGCCCCGCGACGACGCATGGGATTAGATGGGATAGCATGGGAAAGTACTTATCGTCAATGGAAAAACATAGGAAAATTATGGGTTTGTGTACCCAAGACTTGGACTTGTCTTAATCCAAAATGCACCTTTGCAAGAACAAAGCAAAAACAGCGCAACGATAAAGTAATCACGGTAAAAAATGTCCTAAAATGACCGTTCTCCTTTTGTCCCGTGACAATAAAAGGCGTCAGAGGGCCTGTAAGCCGGGTTCTGTCTTCGCGTGAGCGAAGGATGACCATTCCTCTGGGACGTCCGTTGCCGGACGCCTCGCGCGACCTACCCGGACGGCAGCGCGGAAACGCGCCCTATACCGTCCCTATTTGGTCTTGCTCCCGGTGGGGCTTGCCGTGCCGCCTTCGTCGCCGAAAGCGCGGTGCGCTCTTACCGCACCGTTTCACCCTTGCCTGGCCTTGCGGCCCTCGGCGGTTTCATCTCTGTGGCGCTATCCCTGGAGTCGCCTCCGCCGGACGTTATCCGGCACCGTGTTTCCGTGGAGCCCGGACTTTCCTCCCGCCTTCGCGCTACGCACTCCGGCGCGGCAAGCCCCTAAGCTTGCCGCGTCGTAACCCGCAGGGCGAAGACGGGCGGCCATCCGGCCATCTGACGCGGATGGAATGTCGGTGCGCTAAGGCGCGGAGTCAATCGCCAAAAGCAGCGCTGCCAGGATGGATTTGCACTCGGCATCAACGATCCCGTCGAGCTTTGCCGGGCGGAAGTGGCGCTGGAAGGCGGTGATCACCACATCGTCGGGCACATCCATGTCGGGCTTTAAGCCATAGCCGAAGGCGCGCAGGCCATCCGTGAACGGAATATTCAACTTCGGCTTGCGCGTCTGCGGCCAAAGACCGGTGCCGGCCAGAGCGAGCTTACCCCAGGGAAAAAGCTCGCCAGGATCCTGCTTCCGCGCGGGTGCGACATCGGAGTGGCCGAGCACGCGTTCGGGCGGAATGGGATGGCGCGAGAAGATGTCCAGCGCGAGCCCGATCACCGCCTCGATTTGCGCATCTGGAAACGAGCGGTAGCCGAACTCGTGGCCCGGATTGACGATCTCGATCCCGATCGAGCGCGCATTGATGTCGCGCGCGCCCGCCCAATAGGAAGCACCGGCATGCCAGGCGCGGCATTCCTCCGGCACATGCGCGAAAATCGTACCGTCCTCATCCACGGTATAATGGGCACTGACCTTGGCATCGGGGTCCGTGAGCCGCGCCACAGCCGCGGCACCCGTTTCCATGCCCGTGTAATGCAGCAACAGAATATCGACCGGCATGCCTAAAGGGCGGACATCGAAATTCTGCGACGGTGCTGCAACACATTCCATCACACGCCCTCCGCCGGTTCGATGAAGCGTTGCGGCGGCCGCATCAGGACAATACCCACGCCCGACAACGTCATCGCCGAGCCGAGCACGATGAGAGGCGTGAAGGGCTCGCCCAAAATGATCCCCCCGCCGAGCACGCCGATCGCGGGTCCAAGCAATAAGACCGAGCCAACCAGCGACACGTCGTAATTCTGCAAGAGAACATAGTAGCCGGTGTGACCTATCAGGCTTCCCGCGATCACCGTATAGCCGAGCGCGGCCCATTCCTGCCACGGCGCGTTGACGATTGCGGCATGTTGGCCGGACTCAAAGACGAAGCTCGTCAGCAGCAGAAACGGAATCCCCAGCGCCGCCATCCAGGCCTGCATCACGAACGGCGTAACGCCCGAGAGACGCCGCAACAACACCGTCCCGACCGCCATGGACACCGCGTCCAGGACCAGAAACAGCACGCCCATAAGATGGGAAGAGACACTCGCGTCCAGGCTGAAGATGACAACGCCGCAGAACGCGATGACGATGCCGAGCCAGCGCCGAAACGGAACCGTTTCGCCGAGCCAGAACATCGCCGACAGAACCGAGATCGGCACGTATAGCTGATTGACGATCGCCATCGTCGATGCATCGGACAGCTTCGCGCCGGTGAAGATGAGGGCGAAGTGCAGCCCGCCCATGAAAAAAACTGCAGGGATCAGCACGTGCCATTTGCCGGGAACCGGCTTCAGCCATGGAACCAGGCAGATGAGCACGAAGACAAATCGCATCGCGGTGAAGAACACAGGCGGCATGTAAGTGACGCCGACTTTCGCTGCGGCCGCGTTCAAGCCCCACGCAAAGCAAACGAGCACGGCCAGAAGCAGATGCGAAAATCGCATGACGGATCCGCAGATGGACAGGCCGTGAGCATTACGACAATCTCGTTTCCATGGCGACAGTATTGATAACCGGCGCGAACCGCGGGATTGGGCTGGAATTCGTGCACCAATATGCGAGTGACGGAGCACGCGTCTTTGCCTGCTGCCGCGATCTCAAAGGCGCACACGAACTGCAGCGGCTCGCCGCCGCTGATAAGCGAATTGCCATGCATCCCCTGGACGTTGCGGACGGAACATCGATCGACGCGCTTGCGCGTGAATTGCGAGACGAAGCGATCGACATCCTGATCAATAACGCGGGCATCCTCGGCACGCGATCAGGCGCCATGGATTACGACCTCTGGGAAGAGGTGTTTCGGGTCAACACCATCGGGCCATTTCGGATTGCGCAGGCGTTCCGGAAAAATCTCGAGCACGGAGACATGCGCAAGGTCATCACCCTTACCAGCGGCATGGGCTCAACCGCGACCAACAGCGGCGGCTATTACGCGTATCGCGCGTCAAAGGCGGCGGTGAACAACGCGATGCGTGGGCTGGCGGCAGATTGGGCCGAGGATCGCTTCATTGTACTGGTGATCAGTCCGGGTTGGGTTGCAACCGATATGGGCGGGCGCGGCGCGCCGCTCTCCCCAGCCGACAGTGTGGGCGCCATGCGCCGGGTCATCGCCGGGCTCAAGCGTTCGGATAATGGCCGGTTTCTCGACCATAGCGGCCAAGAATTGCCATGGTGAAACAGGCAATTGCTGCGCCGCGGCAACGATTGCATCTTGGATCGAAACCTTGGAGCAGACAAAGTCACGATGGGAGCGGAGGAGGCATCGATGGCTCGCGAGTTACAGATCCTAACCGTCTGTTTCGTCTTTGCGTTCTTGGGCGCGATCGTAGCAGGCTTCCTTTAAGCGCTTCATTCGACGGGATCAGCCAGGCCGGGAGCGAGGCTTCCGGCCTTTTGTTTTCAGCGTTGTGGAGGGGGCGGCCCTCTGCGCATTTCCTCGAGTGTGCGTTGAGCCCAAGGGACGAGATCGCCGGCACATAACTTCGCCACCACCTGGCGCTGAGGCTCCCTGAGTGCGCACAGCCATTCGAGAACGGCGATCAGGTCAATGTCGGGCTTTGCGGCTTCCGGCGGCGTCTCTCCGAAGCGGCGATAAACGCCCTCCCATAGGCACGTGTAATTGACCGTGATGTCCGCGACTTCCGCGGCCGCCAGTTTGCTCGCTTCCACGAGACCGGAGAATATCCGGTCGCCGATCGGTGTCACTTCGCGCGGGATCGTCATCCAATATGAGAGCAGATGATACGAGCCGGGCTGAAACCACCAGCAGCTGGTGTCGATGTGGCCCGGTTCCTCGGCAAGATAAAGATCGCGCCCGTCGGGCCTGACGAAACGCCGCCTAGCGATGACGAGATCAGCGCCGCCATCCCCCGCGGCCGTACAGAGCGTGACGTGATTGCGGTCGAGATAATTGTCCGCATCGAGAAAGCCGATGCCTTCATAGGCTTCGGCGACGGCGAGTAGCGCTCCCGTGCCGCGCGCGACATTGCCGTAATCCCCGTGAGGCTGATCCAATTTGATGTGGCGGACACCTGCTTGATCGAGCCAGTCCTGCGGAAATCCATCTGCGACGAGAAAATGATCGACGCGCGTGCTCTGATCCTTCACGCTCATGACGCAGCGTTCGAGCAGCGAGCGGTGCTCTTTATGATACGGCGTTACAATCGCGAAGCGCGAATCTTTGCTCATGGCCAGTCCCCGACTCGATCTTAATGCATCAACGGGTTGGGGACTATGTACCGGCTGGAATGGAAGGCCTCGCAATGATACGTGACTCCCACGCCGCCGCTCGGGAGGTCGAGAATGAGCCGATTGATCTCAGTCGTTTTGGTGCTGGCGCTCGCTTGGGCAGCTCCGGCAATCGGTGCAACGTCACCGGCGGGCCCGCTGCCGACGGGCACCTTGCGCGCGACTTTTATTGGCACCAATCCCGTCCAGGCGACGATCGATCCCCGCACCGGCGAGGCCCGCGGGCCCGCCGCCGAGCTTGCGCGGGAGCTTGCAAAAAAACTCGGCGTGACGGCGAAAGTGACGGCGGCAGAAGGCGTCCGCGGCGTGCTCGACAGCGTCAAGAAAGGCGACGCCGATATCGGCTTTCTCGCCTATGATTCCGGCCGGGCCGCCGAAGTGGATTTTTCCCAGCCCTATTCCCTTGGCCAGAACACATTCATCGTCCTCACCTCCTCGCCAATTGGAACTGTCCGCGACATCGATCGCCCCGGCACACGCATCGGCGCGACCGGCGGTGACGCGGGCGAACTGTTCCTGTCCCGCAGCATGAAGAATGCTCGGATCGAGCGCTTCCGCGACGGCGATATGGAAATGGCGATGGAGAAGCTGCGCACGGGCGAGCTTCAGGCCTACGGCACCAACCGGCAACGGCTGTACGAGATCGCGAGGCGCGCTTCGGACTTGCGGCTCCTGCCGGACAATTTTTATGCCGTGGAACAGTCGATCATCGTGAAGAAGGGCAACAAGGCGCTGCTCGGGCTCGTCATTCGTTTTCTCGATGATGCGCGGACATCGGGCTTCGTCGCGGACTCGATCCGCCGTTCCGGGCTCGTCGGCGTGGACGTGGCTCGGCCGCGCGCCACAGGAAGCAGCCGATGAGCGCAAAAGCGATGCGCATCTCATTCATCGGCGACAGTTTCGTCAGTGGCGCCTATGATTTGGAATGCCTCGGCTGGGCGGGACGTATATCGGCAAGTGCGCGACGGCGCGGCCACGATATCAGCCCCTACAATCTCGGCGTACGCGGCGAGACGAGCGTGCAGATATTGAGGCGCTGGCGTGCCGAGGCCGAAGCCCGCCAATCGCCGCAGCAGGAAGGGCGGCTTGTGTTCGAGTTCGGCGTCAACGACGCGCGCGAGGTGAACGGCAAGCGGCAACTGGAAGCGGCGCAGTCGCTTGCCGCGGCGCGCGAGATTCTGCGCGCTGGCTCGAAGTGGAAGCCGACGCTCATGGTCGGCCCACCACCTGGAGCCGACACTGCACGCAATCCACGCGTCGAAGAGCTGTCTCGCCAGCTCGGCGGCCTTTGCAGCGAACTGGCCGTGCCCTATTTCGACTCCTTCATACCTCTCAGCGCTTCCTCGAGCTTCATCGCGGACGTGAAAGGCGTCGATGGCACACACCCGTCCGCCAAGGGATATGCAGAATGGGCGTCGCTGATCGATGAATGGCCGGCTTGGCGCGAGTGGCTACCGTAAATTCGGCGATCAAGCAGCTTCGATCTTGCGCGGATCGTAGTTGAGCAGCGGCCCGAGCCAGCGTTCGGCTTCTTGAATCGTCCAGTCTTTTCGCCGGGCATAGTCTTCGACCTGATCACGCTCGATCTTGCCGACCCCGAAATAACGCGCCTCGGGATGGCTGAAGTAAAGTCCGCAAACCGAAGAGCTAGGCCACATGGCAAAGCTCTCGGTCAGCTTCACGCCAGAGTTCTTTTCCGCATCCAAAAGGCGGAACAAGGTGCCCTTCTCCGTATGGTCCGGCTGCGCCGGATAGCCAGGCGCGGGGCGAATGCCACGATATGCTTCGGCGATCAGCTTCTCCTTGGTGAGCGCCTCATCGGGCGCATAAGCCCAGAATTCCTTGCGCACGCGCTGATGCATGCGCTCGGCAAAGGCTTCGGCCAAGCGGTCCGCGAGCGCGCTCAGGAGAATGGCGTTGTAATCGTCCTTGTCGGCCTTGAAGCGGGCGGCGTGCACTTCCTCGCCGATGCCGGCCGTGACGACGAAGCCGCCGATATAGTCCGGCTTCCCGCTCGCTGTGGCGACGAAGTCGGCCAACGCCAAGTCGGGCATCACGCGCTCGCGCGCGAGCTGCTGCCTCAACGTATGGAGCGCCGCCACAACAGACTTTCTTGTCTCATCCTTATAAAGAATAATGTCGTCGCCGCTTGAGGCTGCAGGCCAGAATCCGATCACAGCGCGGGCGGTCAACCACTTCTCCGCGACAAGACGCTCGAGCATCGCCTGCGCGTCGGCGAAGAGCGCGCGTGCCGCCGCGCCGGCCTTGGGATCGTCCAGCAGGTCGGGATAGCGGCCTTTCATCTCCCAGGCATGGAAAAAAGGCGACCAATCGATCAGCGGAACCAGTTCGGCGATGTCGTAATCCGTAAAAGCGCGCGCGCCCAGAAAACGGGGTTTCGGCGGAGTGTAGGACGCCCAATCGGGCTTGAACGCATTTGCGCGCGCCTGGGTCATCGTCAACCGGCGTCGCGATCCGCGCTGCGCGTCGTGCGCGGCCGCAATCCGTGCATATTCGCTCTGGATGCTGTTGACATAGGAAGCTTTGCCCTCCCGCGATAGTAGATTACTGACCACGCCCACGGCGCGCGACGCGTCCGTCACGTAAACCGATTGTCCGCGCCGGTAATTGGGATGAATCTTCACGGCGGTGTGGACACGGCTCGTGGTTGCGCCGCCGATCAGGAGCGGGATATCGAACCCTTCGCGCTCCATTTCCGCAGCCACGTGGCACATTTCGTCGAGCGACGGCGTGATCAGGCCAGAAAGGCCGATGAGGTCCGCCTTCGTATCGCGCGCGGTTTGCAGGATGCGCGCGGCAGGGACCATGACCCCCAAGTCTTCGACCTCGTAGCCGTTGCATTGGAGGACGACGCCGACAATGTTCTTGCCGATGTCGTGCACGTCGCCTTTGACGGTCGCCATCACGATCCGGCCGGCGGATTCCCGTCGCGAGCCCGCTTCCTTTTCTGCTTCCATGAAGGGGATCAGATGCGCGACTGCCTTTTTCATGACCCGCGCGGATTTCACCACTTGGGGCAGGAACATCTTGCCGCTGCCGAAGAGATCGCCAACGATGTTCATGCCTGCCATCAACGGACCTTCAATGACGTCGAGCGGCCGCTTCGCGCGCAGTCTTGCTTCTTCGACATCCTCGAGCACGTAATCGGCGATGCCGTGGACAAGCGCATGCGACAGCCGCTCGCCCACAGGGAGCGCGCGCCAGGCGTGGGCGGTCGCCTCTTCCTCTTCGACCGCGTGGTGTTTGAATTGGGTCGCCATGGCGAGCAGGCGCTCGGTTGCGTCTGCACGACGGTTGAACAGCACGTCCTCGATCGCCTCGCGCAACTCCCCCGGAATGTCCTCGTAAACCGGCAGATTGCCGGCGTTGACGATGCCCATGTCCATGCCGGCCTTGATCGCGTGATAGAGAAACACCGAATGCATGGCTTCGCGCACGCGATCGTTGCCACGGAACGAGAACGAGAAATTCGAGACGCCGCCCGAGACATGTGCGAAAGGAAGCGCCTGCCTGATACGCGTCACCGCGTCGAGATAGGCGCGTCCGTAGTCGTTGTGCTCCTCGATGCCGGTCGCGACCGCGAAAATGTTGGGATCGAAGATAATGTCTTCGGGCGGAAAACTGAGGCGATCGACGAGGATGTCATAGGCACGGCGGCAGATCGCGAATTTGCGTTCGGCCGTGTCGGCTTGGCCCTGCTCGTCAAAGGCCATGACGACGACCGCAGCCCCATAGCGGCGCACTTTCTTCGCATGGGCGATGAACGACTCTTCGCCCTCTTTCATGCTGATCGAATTGACGATCGGTTTTCCCTGAACGCACTTCAGGCCCGCCTCGATCACGCTCCATTTGGAGGAATCGATCATCAGGGGCACGCGCGCGATATCGGGCTCGGCGGCGATGAGATTGAGGAAGCGTTTCATCGCCTCCTCCGAATCGAGTAGGCCTTCGTCCATGTTGACGTCGATCAGCTGCGCGCCGTTCTCCACTTGACTGCGCGCGATCTCGAGCGCGCCATCGAACTCGCCCGACGTGATCAATTTGCGGAATTTCGCCGAGCCGGTGATGTTGGTACGCTCGCCCACGTTGACGAAATTCGTCTCGGACGTGAGCGTGAACGCCTCGAGCCCGGAGAGTCGCAGACGGTGCGGCTTCTCGGGAATGCGTCTTGGAGAAATGCCGGACGTCGCATCGACAAAGGCGCGAATGTGATCGGGCGTCGTGCCGCAGCACCCCCCGACGATATTGACCAGGCCCTCGCGCGCGAAAGCGCCGATATGCACAGCCATGGAATCGGCAGTCTCGTCATAGCCGCCAAACGCGTTCGGCAATCCGGCATTGGGGTGCGCGGAAACGAGCGTATCGGCCGTTTCTGCAAGATCGGCGATATGGGGTCTGAGCTCTTTCGGGCCGAGCGCGCAATTGAGACCGATGGCGAACGGGCTCGCATGCCGTACGGAATGCCAGAAGGCCTCCACCGTCTGTCCGGTAAGCGTGCGGCCCGACAGATCCGTGATGGTTCCGGAAATCCAGATGGGCAGCCGCTCGCCGATTTCGTCGAACACCTCCTCGACCGCGAAGATTGCCGCCTTCGCATTCAGCGTGTCGAAGGCGGTCTCGATCATGATCAGATCGGCGCCACCCGCGATAAGGGCGCGAGTTGCGTCCCCGTAAGTCGCGCGCAACGCATCGAAACTGGTGTTGCGGAAACCCGGATCGTTCACGTCGGGGGACAAGGAGGCAGTGCGGTTCGTCGGACCGAGCACGCCGGCGACGAAACGCGGGCGGTCAGGTGTCGAGACGGCATCGCAGACCTCGCGCGCGAGCCTGGCGGCGGTCTCGTTCAATTCGGGCACGATTGACTCGAGACCGTAATCCGCTTGGCTGATCGTAGTCGAATTGAAGCTGTTGGTCTCGATGATGTCGGCGCCAGCGTGCAGATAGGCCCTGCCGATATCGCGAATGATGTCAGGCTGCGTCAGCACGAGAAGATCATTGTTGCCCTTCAGATCGCGCGAATGATCCTTGAACCGGGCGCTGCGGAATTCCGCCTCGCCAAGGCCGTAGCCTTGGATCATCACGCCCCAGGCGCCGTCGAGCACGAGGATGCGCTCGCGCGCGGTGCGAAAGAGCCATTCGAGTCGCTTGCGGCGAAGGACGTTCATGCGGTCACCGAATTGTGCGGCTCGGGCTTGATGCCCAGGATGTTGCAGACGGCGAAGGTAAGCTCGGCCTGGTTCAGGGTATAGAAATGGAACTCGTCGAAGCCTTCTTCCTTCAGTACGCGCACCTGCTCGCAAAGGACTGCCGACGCGACAAGCTTGCGGCTCTCGAGATCGTCTTCGATGCCCTCATAAAGCGTCGAAAGCCATTGGGGCACGATGGCGCCGCAGCGCGATGCCATCCGCGCGACGCCTTTGAAATTCGTCGTCGGCATGAGGCCAGGGACGATCGGCACATCGATTCCCGCCGCGACCACGCGATCGCGGAAGCGCGAGAACACCTCGTGATCGAACGCAAACTGGGTGATCGCACGCGTCGCGCCGGCATCGATCTTCGCTTTCAGAATCTCGGTATCGTGGTCCAAAGACAGCGAATCTGGGTGTTTCTCCGGATAGGCGGATACGCTCACTTCGAACGGCGCGACGGCGCGGATTCCAGCGACTAGCTCGGCCGTCGACTGATAGCCGTCCTTGTGCGCGCAATAGCTTTTGCCCAACTCCGGCATGTCGCCGCGCAACGCGACGATATGGCGGACGCCGGCAGCCCAATAGTCGCGAATGACGGCATTCACCTCCTCGCGTGAAGCGCCGACACAGGTGAGGTGGGCGGCGGGTTTCAGCTGCGTCTCTTCGATCATCCGCTTCACCGTCGCGTGGGTGCGATCGCGCGTGGAGCCGCCCGCTCCATAAGTGACGGAGACGAAATGCGGCCGCAGCGGTGCGAGCCGTCTGATCGCGTTCCAGAGCTGCGTCTCCATGTCCGCGTTCTTCGGTGGAAAGAATTCAAAGGAGACGGAGCTCGTCTTTCCGGGGCCTGCGAGGCGTTGCAAGTTCACGCGGCGGCCTCCGCTTTGCGGCGGCGATGAACGGCCGATGGCGTTTCCGCCAGCCACACCATGACAGTCAAGGTCTGCGAACCCGAACGCGGCGCCAGCGCTTCGGCGGCGAGCGGCTTCAAGCCGGCCGCCTTGAACCAGCCCTGGACCTCGCGGTCCGAGAATCCAAGGCGCCGGTGCGCGTGCTCGGCGCGTAGGAATTCGAGCTCATGCGGCGCGAAATCGACGATCAAGACGCGGCCGCCGGGCTTCACCACGCGGACGGCCTCGCGCAAAGCCGCCTGTGGATCATCGAGGTAATGAAGGACCTGATGGAAAATGACGGCATCAAAGCCGTGTTCGGCGTCGCCATCGGCGAAGGGCAAGCGGTAAAGATCGCCGCGCCGCACTTGGCAATGCGTCGCTCCCGCGCTCGCCAATTTCTCCCGGGCAAGCACAAGCATCTCCGCACTTTGATCGATCCCGACACCGCGCTTGATGTGAGGCGCGAGCAGTTCCAGCATCCGTCCCGTGCCGGTGCCTGCGTCGAGCACGTCGCGCAGCCCTTCGTGCCGCAAAAGGCCAACGATTGCTTTTTCCACGTCTTGCTCGGGCACTTGCAGCGAGCGGATTTGCTCCCATCTCGGCGCGTTCTCGCGAAAATATTCCACGGCGGTCTCGGCGCGGGCCGCGCGAACTTGCGCAAGGCGGCGGCGATCGGCCGCGATGGTTGCGTCCTGCGCACCTTCCGCGACTGCGTTCAAGAGCCGGGCAAGTTCACCCGCGGGCCCACGTTCGGCGGAGCGATAGAAAACCCAAGCTCCTTCCTTGAACCGCTCAAGTAGGCCCGCTTCGCAAAGGAGCTTGAGATGGCGGCTGACGCGAGGCTGGCTTTGACCCACGATCTGCGTCAGCTCGCTGACAGTCAGTTCGGCCGCCATCAGCAGAAGCAGAAGGCGCAGGCGCGTGCTGTCGCCGGCCGCCCGCAACATCCCCACCAGACGTTCCATTGTACCCGATTCCCTGGGAACTTCCGCACGTCATATAAACATATCTTTATATGAGTATGCAATATCGGGGTTGCGACAAAGGATCGCCTTGGCATTGCCGCCATGAGATGGACAATATTCCGTCAATTGATATGTGCTAATCGTAGTTACCGAACGCGCGATTCCCGCGTTCTTTTTGAGACGGCCGTCGAGAAACCCAAGCGGACATATTGTAGCTGAGATGAACGCGTTCGGAAGGATCATTGCGGCCCTCCTGGTTGGCTTTGCGTTGGCGGGCTGCGCCACGACCCCGGTTAGCCCGGGTTCAGACGTCAACGACCCCCTGGAAGGCTTCAATCGGGCCATGTTCCGGGTGACCATGGCTGCCGACAAGGCCGTGTTCCGCCCGACGGCCCTGGCCTATCGCGGTGTCTTTCCCCAGCCCGTGCGTGATTCGGTGCGCAACTTCCTGAACAATCTCAACTCACCGGTCGTTTTGGCCAACGATGTCCTCCAGGGCGAAGTGAATCGTGCGGGCGTCACTTTGCTGCGGGCCGGAGTGAACACAACCATTGGCGTCGGCGGTCTCTTCGACATCGCGCAGAAATGGGGCTATCAGCGCCATTCGGAAGATTTCGGGCAAACGCTCGCCGTCTGGGGCGTTGGCGAGGGGCCGTATATTTTCTTGCCGCTGTTCGGTCCGGCAACTCCACGAGACCTGTTCGGCTACGTCACCGACATCTTCTTCGACCCCATTACTTATACGCAATGGGACGGCAAGACGTATTTTCAGATCGGAAGAAGCGGCATCGACTTCCTCGATCTTCGAGAACGCAACATCGAGACCCTCGACGAGATTGAAAGAAGTTCGCTGGACTATTACGCCTCGATCCGCAGCCTGTACCGCCAGACTCGAAACAACGAGATCATGAACGGCGCCACGCAAATCCAGGATTTGCCGGATTTCTGAATCGCCCGCAAGGCCAAGAGAGTCTCTGCAACCGGAACGAAGGGTTTTTCAAGGCGTTGCCATGATGTTGTCCCGAATCCGATGCCGACAAAGGGATATGGGCGCGCGCTTGACGGAGAGTGTGATGAGAGCAAATCAGGAAAACTTCACAGCGCATGCGGCCGAAACTCGTGAGCACCGGAATCCTTCCCGCCGTGCCTTCGGATGGATCGCAGCGCTGGCCGTGACGGTCGCCCTCCTATTCGGCGGTGCAAGCGCGCAAGCCGCAAGCGCCAATCCGGCGGAGGCCTTCGTCCAGCAGAACGTCGATCGCCGCTACGCCATCCTGAACAGCACGACGCTTTCGCCCGAACAGCGCCGCGCCGAATTCCGTAATTTCATGCTGTCGCTGACCGATCCGCGACGGATCGGGATGTTCACGCTCGGCCAGTATGCGAACGGCGCGCCCAAGGAGCAGATCGAGGATTTCGTTGCGGCGTTCAGCGATTACGCGATCGCGACCTATGAGACGCGGTTGAACAAGTATAAGGGCCAGACGCTCAAAGTCACCGGTTCGTCTCAGCGCGCCCCCGACGATATCGTCGTGAATGCCGATGTCGTCAGTCCTGGCAATTCCAACGCGCAGCCGATCAAGGTCGGCTTCCGTGTCCGCAAGACAACCGACGGCCGGCCGATCGTCACCGACATCCAGGTCGAGGGGGTCTGGCTGGCGTTGAGCGAGCGTTCGGACTTCACCGGATACCTGCAGCAGCACGGCGGAAATCTGTCGGCGCTCACGCAGCTCTTGCGGATGCAGACGCAACAAATGCGCAATTCCGCAGCTTAAGCGACTTCAAGCCCGGGCAAAGCGCTTGTATTTGATGCGATGCGGCGTTTCGGCATCGATGCCGAGGCGTCGCTTGCGGTCGACTTCGTAGTCCTGGTAGTTGCCTTCGAACCACTCGACGTGGGACTCGCCCTCGAACGCCAGCATATGGGTCGCGATCCGGTCGAGAAACCAGCGGTCATGGCTGATGATCATCGCGCATCCGGCAAAATCTTCGAGCGCATTCTCGAGCGCCCGCAGGGTCTCGACGTCGAGATCGTTGGTCGGCTCATCCAGGAGCAAAAGGTTGGCGCCGGACTTCAGCATCTTGGCCAAATGCACGCGGTTGCGTTCGCCGCCCGATAGCTGCCCGACCTTCTTCTGCTGATCGCCACCCTTGAAGTTGAATGCGCCGACATAAGCACGCGAGGGCATCGTGCGTTTCCCGAGCTCGAGCACATCGAGCCCGCCGGAGATTTCCTCCCACACTGTGGCATTGGCTTTAAGCGAATCGCGGGACTGATCGACATAGCCCATGACGACACTGTCGCCCTTGCGCAGCATGCCTGAGTCCGCCTCTTCCTGTTCGGTGAGAATGCGGAAAAGCGTGGTCTTGCCCGCGCCGTTCGGGCCGATCACGCCGACAATTCCTCCGGGCGGCAAAGTGAAATTCATGCCCTCGAACAGCAGCTGATCCCCATAGGCCTTCGTCAGGTCCTTGGCCTCGACCACGATTTGCCCGAGCCGCGGGCCGGCGGGAATGACGATCTGCGCCGCGCCCTGCCGATTATCCTGTGACTTCGCCAGCAGCTCTTCGTAGGCCGAAATGCGGGCTTTGGATTTGGCCTGCCGAGCGCGCGGCGAGGTCTTGATCCAGGCGCTTTCGCGCGTGAGCGCTCTCAGCCTCGCCTCCTCCTGCTCGGTCTCGTGTGCGAGGCGCTTCTCCTGCATGTCCAACCAGCTGGAATAATTCCCCTCGTGAGGGATTCCCCGACCGCGGTCGAGCTCGAGAATCCAGCTCGTGACGTTGTCGAGAAAATAGCGGTCATGCGTGACGAGGACGACCGTCCCGGTGTACTCGCGCAAATGCCGCTCCAGCCACGCAACCGATTCCGCGTCGAGGTGGTTGGTGGGCTCGTCCAGCAGGAGCATGTCGGGCGCTTCGAGCAGCAGCTTGCAGAGGGCGACGCGGCGCTTCTCGCCGCCCGAGAGATTGTCCACGCTCGCCGTCGGATCGGGGCAGCGGAGAGCGTCCATCGCCATCTCGACCTGGGACTCGAGATCCCACAGATTCTGGGAATCGATCTTGTCCTGGAGCGCCGCCATCTCATCCGCGGTTTCGTCGGAATAATTCGCGGCAATCTCATTGTAGCGGTCGAGAAGCGCTTTCTTTTCGGCGACCGCCTCCATGACATTGCCGAGCACATTGAGCTGGGGGTCGAGCTCGGGCTCTTGCGGCAGATAGCCGACGCGTGCGCCTTCGGACGACCACGCCNCCCGCCATGATCCGCAACAGCGTCGACTTGCCCGAGCCGTTCACGCCGATGACGCCGATCTTGGCGCCCGGAAGGAAGGACAGCCAGATGTCTTTGAGCACTTGGCGCCCGCCGACATAGGTCTTGGACAGACCCTTCATCACGAAAACATATTGATAGGCTGCCATTTCGGGACCTTTTGGGGGATTGCGAAGCCCCGGCGGCGAGGTGGTCGGCCGCCTGAGGCAAATCTATTGAGGTGAAATGCGACGCCGGAGGCCAAAGATCAAGTAGCGCCGACGCTTAACGCGCCTGGCCTGCACGGCGTCAATTGAAGATCAGAAGTTCAGCTTGGCCCTGGCGACGCCGGCAACCGCGTTCTGGCCCTTTGCCCCGGCGGCGTTGAGCTGATAGGCGGCATTGGCCTGCAAGGCGAGCGTGCCGTCGAGGAACGTGGTGACGTAGCCGAGCTCGACGTCGGACTCGCGCACCGGCGAATTGACGAGCGCAAAGTTGGGCGTTGCCGGGCTGAGACCGGAATACACTTCGAGCGGGCGAGAGATCGCAATGCCGAGAGCATCGCCGCCGAAAAGGCCCTGCTTCGCAACCGCGATGCCGTAACCCTGGGAACGCACCGAGTCGCCCGTGGGCACAAGATTCCGGTTGAGATCGAGCTGCGTGACGCCTTCGTTATAGGCAACGGTCGTCACCCAACCTTCGCCGAAGCCGACACGCGCGGAAATCCCCAATGCCGTGGTCTCGCCGGGCAGACCGGCAATCGCACCCGAGGCCACGCCCAGGAGCGATCCATTGCCCGTGCTCCGCGAGGCGCTCAGCCCAAGGGAGCCCCAATCGGAGAAGTTCCAATCCAGCATCGCGGACGTCGTGCCGATGCTCCGGACATCGCTGCCGAGACGCGCGGCCAGATCGCGCGAAAACGCGCTCGGCTGATTGGGATCGAGAGCACCGAGCGACAATCCGTCATGCGCCACGGCGACGCTCAAATTGTCGCCCAGCATCAGCCGCACGCCGGTCGATGTGCTCGAGCCGAGCAGGTAGGACGAGCGCAACGCGGGCGCGCCGGGGAATAGATCGCCGTAAATGTCCCAATTGCGGCTGCGCCCGGATTCGAGCGAGAACCCCTGGGACAGGCTGCTCACGGTCGAATTTGGCTGGCCATAGGGAGCGATGGCGATCGAGCCGAGCGCGAAATTCATGAATTGGCTGGAACGGTCCGGGGTTACGCTCGAGGGCGTGCCAAGCCGCACAGGACCTAGGCCGGCGACGGTCGGCGCAGCCGAGACCGTTGAAACCGGCATTAGTCCTGCAAAAACGGCACAGGCTGTCGCGACAATGCGACCGCGCATAAAGGACCCCTCACTGCCCGACTCGGGCTTCGCCTCATTCCTATGCTAACAGCATCGACGTTGTAAGGAAATGAACCTTCTGCAACATCGCTCCCGGCAATATCATTTTATCTTGCGCGTGACCTTAGCCTAAGCCATTGGAACTTATTCTTGTTTTGGGAGCCCGAGCCTAAGGGACAAACGGGCTCCTGCGCTTTGTCTTACAATTGTTACCGCCAAGGCACATAGGCCGGTCCTGCCGGAATTTGGGCGATCATGCGTCCGCGGAGCGGACGATCTTTTTCGCCAACAGGCCGGCGATTTCGTCTGGCGAATATCCTGCCGATGCCAGGATCGCCCCGCTGTCGGCCCCCACCCGCGGCGGTGGCAGGTCGTCCTTTCTTTGCAGGCCGGTCACCCGGAAAGGCGAACGGACGCGCGTCAGGCTGCCCTCGCTCGGATGGAGGTACTGCTCGAACAATCCGACCGCGGCAAGCTGCGGCTCGCTGAACAGGTCCTCGAGCGCGTTGACGCGTCCGCACGGGATGTCCTGCTCGGCGAGAAAAGCGAGCCATTCGGCAGTCGATCTCATCGGCGCGGCATCGGAGATGATCTGGTAGAGCGCGTCCACATTGGCGCTGCGCTTTGCCGGATCGCGCACCCAATCGAGCTCGAGAAGATCCGCGCGCCCGATGCCTGAGATGAATCGCGTCCACTGTTCGGTCGTATAGGGCATGATGGCGACGTAGCCGTCCTTGGTTTTGAACGGCCGGCGATTTTTGGCGAGCAGCCGGTCATACCCTGCCGATCCGGCCGCAGGCGCCAATGTGCGCGCGGCAAGATGCTCGACGAGCAAGAACGCGACCATGCTCTCGAACATCGGCGTTTCGATCGAACAGCCCTCGCCCGTTTTCGTGCGTCGCACGAGACCCGAAGCGACCGCAAAAGCGAGGTGCAGGCCCATCACCTTGTCGGCGACGATCGAGGGGAAGAAACGCGGCGCGCCAGAGGAATCCTTGTTCAAATCCGCCAAGCCCGACATCGCCTGAATGATGTCGTCATAGGCAGGCCCATCCGCATACGGACCATCCTGTCCGAAGCCGGGCGCGAAGCAGTAGACGATGGCCGGACTGACCTTCTTGACCTCGTCGTAGCCCAGACCAAGCCGGGCGGCGGCACGGGGCCGCATGTTGTGCACGAGCACATCCGCTTTGGCGCACAGGCGAAGCACGACGTCACGGCCTTCGCGCGCTTTGAGATCGACAGCAATCGAGCGCTTGTTGCGATTGCTGTTGAGAAAACCCGCGCCCATCTCAGGGTTGCGGCCCGGCCGTGGCGAACGGCCGACATCGCCCGTAAGCGATTCGACCTTGACCACATCGGCCCCCATGTCGCCCAAAAGCTGCGTCGCATAAGGACCAAGAAACGTGGTGGTGAGATCGATGATGCGGATATCTTTCAGGAGCTCGTACATTTCTCAACCATAGGCCTTCACGAAGTAATACACCGAGAAAACGCCGCCTGCGGCGGTAATGATCAGCCGCAGCCAATGATTGGGAACGCGTTTGGCGAGCTTGGCGCCGACAAAGCCGCCGACGATCGATCCGGCCATGACGATCAGGGCTACGGGCCAGTCGACGACACCCATCGATACGAACAGCACGACCGCGATACCATTGATGAAGCAGACGAGGAAATTCCGCTGCGCGTTCGCGCTCTGCATATCTTCCTCTCC
>WNFL01152576.1_pt4 | contig 32315 bp, 35 predicted proteins | sample 5400361 | NCBI WGS metagenome assembly WNFL01 (sample SAMN13153351, study PRJNA577476) | soil metagenome | isolation source: 40 cm soil on Douglas fir-dominated hillslope | place: USA:California | collected 2013-09-17
CTCTGGGATTTCGACTACGTCGACCTGGGCCGCGTGCGCATGCCGTCGTTCACGGTGCCGGTCACGATCAAGTCGCTGCTCTTCAGCCAGGATCCGCGCGGTCCCGGCGTGCGCGGACACCCGCGTCATGCGCACGAGCATGGCCACGACCATGCGCACGGCCACGGGCACCATCACCACCATGGATGAGTTGAAACAGATGCTGGCCGACGCGCTCTCGATGATGGAGCGCGCGGAGGTGATCGATTTCAACGGGCACATGAGCTGCCGGCTGCCCGGCACCGGGCACGTGCTCATCAATTCCGGCAAATCGGTGCGCAGTGCGCTCACGTCGGACGACATCATCGAGATCGACATGGATGGCCGCCCGGTGGGCACCGACGTCGTTCCGCCGATGGAATTCCATATCCACACGGAGATCTACCGCCGCCGGCCCGACGTCAACGCCGTCGCGCACACGCACCCGCTGTGGTCGACGCTCTTCAGCATGGCCGGGGTGAAGGTCGAGCCGGTGACGATGCAGGCGGCGGTGATGGGCCCGATCCAGCTCTTCCCCAAGACCGCCTCGATCAACCAGAAGCCGCTCGCCGAGGAATTGGCGGCGACGCTCGGCCCCCACCGCGTGGTCATGCTCAAGTCGCACGGCGCAGTCGTTGTCGGTGCGGACATCGTCGAGGCGTTCGTGCTCGGGATCTACCTCGAGGAGACCGCGAAGCGCCAATACCTGGCGCGGGCCATCGGGACGCCGCAAGCCTTGACCATCGGTGAGGTCGAGACGATCGGGACGAACCTGCGCAAGCCACATCTGTTGAAAAAGGTGTGGGACTACCACCGGGGCAAGCTAAACTAACCGTCTCTGTATGCAGACCGACGTTCTACATAAAGGAACACCGCTGATGCTCCCCGAGGCGGGCGAAAAACGCCGCTTCGAGTGGGGCTGGGTGGTCATCGCGGCCTGCGTGGCGCTCACGGTGTACCTGGCGCTCGTGCCGCTCGGGTTCCTCCTGTGGCAGAGCTTCTTCACGCCGCAAACGGCGGCGAAGGCGGCGGTGTTCACGCTGCAGAACTACGCCGAGGCCTACGGCAGCCCGGACACCTATCGGCTCTTCACCAATTCGGTGAAGTTCGCGATCGGCACGTCGCTCTTCTCGTTCCTGCTGGGAACGCTGCTCGCATGGATGAACGAGCGCACCAACACGCCGTTCAAGACGCTCTTCTACGCGCTTGCCATCATTCCGCTCATCATTCCCGGGATTCTCTTCACCGTCGCGTGGATCCTCCTCGCGAGCCCGAAGATCGGCATCCTCAACCTGGTCCTGAAGGCGTCGTTCGGCATCGACGACCCGCTCTTCGACATCTATTCGATGGGCGGGATGATCTGGGTCGACGGATTGCACTACTCGCCCATGGCGTTCCTGCTGATGTCGGCGGCGTTCCGCTCGATGGACCCGGCGCTCGAGGAGAGCGCGATGATGAGCGGCGCCAATGTCTTCCAGGTGGCCTATCGCATCACGCTCAAGCTTTCCTGGCCCGCCATCTTCGCCACACTCCTGATCCTCTTCGTGCGCGCGATCGAATCGTTCGAGGTGCCGGCGCTGCTCGGGCTTCCGGTCGGCATCCAGGTCTTCACCTCGTCGATCTACCAGGCGGTGCACCGCTATCCGAGCCAGGTGGGGCTGGCATCGGCGTACGCGGTGATGCTGCTCGCGATCACCACGGTCGGCGTCTATTTCCAGTCGCGCCTTTCGAGCCGCGGCTCGAAGTACGCGACCATGACCGGCAAGGGCTACCGGCCGCGCCAGATCGATCTCGGGCCGTGGCGCTGGTTCACCGCCGGCATCTTCATCGTCTATTTCCTGCTGATCGTCGTGCTGCCGTTCCTGGTGCTGGTGTGGTCGTCGCTGCAGAAGTTCTATTCGGTGCCGAGCTGGCAGGCGCTGCAGAACCTCACGCTCGATCCCTACCGCTTCATCTTCTCGTATCCGAACATCACGCGGTCGATCTGGAACAGCTTCATGCTCTCCATCGGCACGGCGACGGTGATCATGCTGGTCACCTCGGTGATCTGCTGGATCGTGGTGAAGACGAAGCTTCCGGGGCGCTGGCTGCTCGACAACGTCGCCTCGCTGCCGATGGTGTTTCCGGGCCTGGTGCTGGGCCTCGCGATCATGATCTTCTATCTCAACGTCGACATCGGCGTGTACGGGACGATGTGGATCATGTTCATCGCCTACGTGACCCGCTTCATGCCGTACGGGCTGCGCTACAACACCACGTCGATGCTGCAGATCCACAAGGAGCTCGAGGAGTCGGCCGCGATGAGCGGCGCCTCGTGGTTCACCACCTTCCGGCGGATCGTCCTGCCGCTGCTCAAGCCCGGCCTCGTGGCCGGATTCATCTACGTGATGATCGTGTCGATCCGGGAGCTGTCGAGCTCGATCCTGCTCTACAGCCCGGGAACCGAGGTCATGTCGATCGTGATCTGGGAGCTGTGGGAGAACGGGCAATACGTCGAGCTCTCCGCGCTGGGCGTGCTCTTCATCCTCGCGCTCTTCGTGCTGGTGATGATCGCGCAGTGGCTGGGGAAGAAATTTGGAGTGAAGGAGTGAGCGCGTGCTGAGAGTCGATGGCCTCTTCACCGAATACCCGAACGAGAAGGGCGAGATCGTCAAGGCCGCGCAGGACGTGACCTTCGAGGTGCCCGAGGGCAAGCTCTTCACGCTGCTCGGCCCGAGCGGCTGCGGGAAGACGACGACGCTGCGCTCGATCGCCGGCCTCGAGAAGCCGCGCGTGGGCGAGATCGCGGTGAAGGATCGCGTCGTGTACTCGTCGTCGAAGGGCGTCTTCATCCAGCCCAACCGGCGCGGCTTCGGCATGGTGTTCCAGTCGTACGCCATCTGGCCGCACATGAACGTGTTCCAGAACACCGCCTTTCCGCTCGAAGTGGGCGACAGGAAATACTCGCGCCAGGAAGTCCGCGACAAGGTGATGCGCGTGCTCACCGCGGTGCAGCTCGACCACCTCGCAGATCGCGAGGCGACCAAGCTTTCCGGTGGCCAGCAGCAGCGCCTGGCGCTCGGGCGGGCGCTGGTCATGGAGCCGCAGCTGCTCCTGCTCGACGAGCCGCTCTCCAACCTCGACGCGAAGCTGCGCGAGAAGATGCGCTTCGAGCTGAAGCGCCTGCAGCGCGAGCTTCGCATCACGACGGTGTACGTGACGCACGACCAGAGCGAGGCGCTCGCGCTCTCGCACTCGATCGCCGTGATGAACGAGGGACGCATCCAGCAGATCGGCGGCGCACGCGAGATCTACGAGCGCCCGACGAACGCTTTCGTCGCCGACTTCGTCGGCAGCACCAATTTCCTCGACGGCTCGGTGCTCGGCCCCGAGGGCGCCGACGGCCACTATCGCGTGCGCACCGAGATCGGCGACTTGCGCGTCCTCGGCACGGAATCGCTCAAGCCCGAGGAGAAGGTGCTGGTCTCGGTGCGGCCCGAGGATGTGCAGCTGGCCGAGGCGAAGCCCGAGGGCGGCAATGTCTGGGAAGGCCGCGTCGACCAGAAAGTCTTCCTCGGCGAATGCGTCGACTTCCAGGTGAAGCTCGGCACGCGGATGCTGATGTCGCGCCGGCATCCGTCGCTGCGCACGCCCATCGGCAACGCCATCTTCGTTCAGCTCGATCCCGACAAGTGCGTCGCCCTGAAGGCGGCCTGAAGAGACCCATGCAAGAGAAACGCTCGAAAACCCCGATCAAGACGGCGACGCGCGCGTCCCGCTATGCGGTGAGCCCGACGAAAGACCGCTGGGCCTCCGACGTCATCGTCGACCTCTTGCACGCCTACGATTTGCCGCATGCGGCCTTGAACCCGGGCGCGAGCTACCGCGGTCTGCACGACTCCATCGTCAACTACGGGCAGAACCGTCCGACGATGATGCTCTGCCAGCACGAGGAGACGGCGGTGCAGATCGCCCACGGCTACGCGAAGGCGACCGGGAAACCCATGGTCGCGATCCTGCACAACCTCGTCGGGCTGTTGCACGCGAACATGGCGATCTACTACGCCTACATCGACCGCGCGCCGGTCTTCATCGTCGGCGCCACGGGCCCGATGGACGAAACCAAGCGCCGGCCGCGCATCGACTGGATCCATACCGCGCAGGGGCAGGGCGAGGCCGTGCGCCAGTACACCAAGTGGGATTACCAGCCGCACACCATCGACGGCGTGCCGGAATCCTTCGCGCGCGCCTATGGCGTGATGATGACGCAGCCGCAGGGCCCGGTGTACATGATCTACGACGCGTGGCTGCAGGAGCAGAAGCTCGAGCACGAGGTGAAGCTGCCTCCGCCCGATGCGGTCAAGGTTCCCTCCCGCCTCGGCCCCGATCCCGCCGCGTTGGAAAAAGCCGCCGACATGATCGCCGCGGCCGAGCATCCGATCATCATCGCGGAGTACACGGGCCGCGATCACGAGGCCTTCTACTCGCTCATCGAGCTGGCCGAGACCGCGGGCATTCCGGTGCACGACATCAACGGGCGGCTCAACTTCCCGAGCCGCCATCCGCTCAATGCGAGCCTCACCAAGGATCACTTTCGCGACGCCGACCTGGTGATCTGCCTGGACGCGCGCGACTGGGAGAAGCCGACCACGGAGCTCGTGAGCACGACGCGCAGCCTCACCTCGGTCGTCCCGGACGGCGCCCGGTGGATCGAGATCGGCTTCGGTGACCTGGAGCTTTCGAGCTGGGCGCTCGACTACCAGCGCATGAACCACGCGACCCTGCGCGTGATGGCGGATACGACGCTCGCGATCCCGATGCTGATTCCGATGATGAGGGCGCGAATCGCCCAGGACAGGCGGCTCGCCAACCGGGTGAGGGCGCGCACCGCGCAGATCGCGGCGAAGACGAAGGCGCGGCGCGCGAAATGGGCGGAACAGGCGAAGCAGGATTGGGACGCGAGCCCGATCACGCTGCCGCGCCTTGCGTCCGAGGTCTGGAATGCGATCAAGGGCGAGGACTGGGTGCTGACCGCCGGCACGCTCGAGGACTGGACGCGCAAGCTCTGGAATTTCGACAAGCCGCATCGCCATCCCGGGAGAGCGCTCGGCACTTCCACGCAGATCGGCATCTCGCTCGGCGTCGCTCTCGCCAATCGCGACCACAAGCGGCTCGTCGTCGACCTGCAGCCCGACGGCGATCTCATGTTCGACGCCGGCGCGCTCTGGGTCGCGGCCAAGCACCGCATTCCGATGCTGATCGTCATGTACAACAACCGCGCGTACTACAACGACTGGGAGCACCAGATCCGCATGGCCAAGCAGCGCGGCACGCCGGTCGAGCGCGCGCATATCGGCATGGACATGTGCGACCCGGATCCCGACTTCGGCAAGCTGGCGCAATCGATGGGCTGGTACGGCGAAGGCCCGATCGACGATCCGAAGAAGATCGCGTCCGCGTTGAAGCGCGCGATCGCCAAGGTGAAGGCGGGACAACCGGCGCTCCTCGATACGATCACGCAGAAGCGATGAATCCACGCGAAACCATTTCAGCCGGCGCGGCATCGACCGTGAAGTCCGTCGGCGTCATCGGCGCCGGACGCATGGGAATGCCGCTCGTGGGGCATCTCGCCGCCAAGGGCTTCCAGGTGAGCGTCTACGACCTGGACGGGACTCGGAAGGCGGGGGTCGAGGGACGAGGCGCGAGGTGGGTGGAGAGCGCGGGAATCCTTGCCCAGGAGAGCGAAGTCATCCTCATCTGCGTGGGCTATGACCGCGAGCTGCGCGACTTGCTCGCGGAGACCGGCGACCTCGGGAAGCTCGCCGCCGGCAGCATCGTCGCGATACTGAGCACGGTGCATCCGCGCACGGTGATCGAGCTGGCCAAGGCCGCCGCCGAACGCGACGTCTACGTGGTCGATTCCACCGTGTGCCGTGGCGGCAAGGCGGCCGACGAAGGAACGCTGCTGTCGTTCGTGGGAGGCGAAGCCGACGTGGTCGCGCGCCTGAAGCCGGTCCTCGCCGCGTACTCGAGCGACGTCGTGCACACCGGACCGGCGGGAACCGCGCAGGTCGCGAAGGCGGCGAACAACATGGTCATGTGGGCGTGCCTCATCGCCAACCACGAGGCGCTCGCGCTGGCCAAGCGCTTCGGCATGGATCCCGAGGCGCTGCGCCAGGCGCTCCTCATTTCGAGCGCGGACAACTATGTGCTGCGCAACTGGGGCTACAACACGATGGCATGGGCCGAGGACGACATGGAGATCGTGCAGCAGATGGCCGCCGAGCGCGGCGTTGCGCTGCCGCAGGCCGGATTGAACCGCGAGATCTGCCGCGCGCTCAAACCGAAACGATTCAAGCTGGACGAGTACTGACGCACGAGGAGCGCCGATGAGCACACCCATGAAGAAGCCGCAGCCCGGGGTTTCAACCCCGGCGGCGATCGTCGAGAACGAATCGCACTACCACAGCAAGAAGGACCGCGTGTTCGTGCGCGGTATCCAGGGGCAATACAGCCTCAAGGACGAGCTCGCCCGGCTGCGCGCCATGCCGCGCGTGCGCAAGGCCAAGGACATCAAGTTCCGCGACGGCCCGCAGACCTACAGCCGCCACTACGTCGAGCCGAAGGACGGCATCACGCAGACCTTCCATTTGCATCTCGAGGAGTACGGCCCGGGCGGCCGATCGCAGAAGCACGGCCACGTGAACGAGGCGGCGTTCTACATCCTCGACGGCGAAGGCTACGAGGTACACGACGGCGTCCGCCACGACTGGAAGGCCGGCGACGTCGCGATCGTGCACAACAACTGCGTGCACCAGCATTTCAACGCGAGCGGCACGAATCCGGCGCGCGCCCTGGTGATCAAGACCAAGCCCATGTACATGTTCATGAACATGCTCTTCCAGCAGCAGGTGGAGCCGCGCCCGAGCGTGCCGGCTCCGGGAGGCGAGAGCTTCCAGGCGCGCGAGAGCGAAACCGACTTCAATCATTGAGGAGACACGACGATGGCATGGAGTGAATCGAAAGCCTGGAACAAGGGGACCGCGAACCAGGGTCTCTATCAGGCGTTGCTGGAGCACGCCACGCAGGCGCCGGCGCGCAACGCGAAACGCAAGAAGGTGGTGCGTCCGGAGGACATGCCGTGGGAGCTCTCGCGCCATGGGCTCCTCAAGCACCTCATGAACGAGGGCATGAACACGCGTATGGAGACCGTGGACGCCTACATGCTCATCATTGCGCCCGGCAGCCGTTCCGGCCGGCATCGCCAGCTCGCCGAGGAATGCCTCTATGTGGTCGAGGGCCGCGGCTATGACCTGCATGTGGACTACGACGTCGAGATCACCGACACCTACCACTGGACGCCGCAGAAGGAAGTGAAGCGCTACGAGTGGGAGGCGGGCGACGTGATCTACATCCCGCCGAACACCGCGAGCCAGCACTTCAATGCCGATCCCGAGCGTCCGGCGCGGCTCATCTCGGCGGTGAACCGCATCTACAAGGCCTGCGGGCTCAACGACCTCGAGCAGCTCGAGGATGCGCCCGAATATCGTCCCGGCGTGAAGGTGACGCCGGAGCTCGTCGAGGATTTCCTGCGCGGGCGCGTAAAGATCGAGGTTTGAACATGTCAAAGGACGCGGTAGTCTCGGACGACATGGCGAAGAAATTCGCCACCGAGAAGGAAACGCCGTACACGCAATGGGTGAAGTCCGAGGGGCTCGAGATCCAGAGCGCGATGTACGTGCCCAACCTGCACACGGTGGAGCTCAAGCCCTGGGCGCGCCGCGGCGGGAAGGGGGTTTTCCTCAATCACGATGCCTCGCGCACCTCCAACGACGCGTACGTCTGCGAGATCCCGCCGGGTAAAGAGCTTTGCGCCCAGCGCCAGCTTTTCGAGGAGATGGTGTACATCCTCGACGGGCGCGGATCGACCAGCGTGTGGAACGATGCGGGGGCGAAGATCACCTTCGAGTGGAAGGCGGGCGCGATCTTCGCGATCCCGCTGAACACCCGCCACCAGCACTTTAACGGCTCGGGCAGGGAGCCGGCGCGCTTCCTGTCGGTCACCAACGCGCCGACGATCATCAACGCGTTCGGCGACCTCGACTTCGTCTTCGACACGAAGTACGACTTCAAGGAGCGCTTCAACGGCGAGCCCGACTACTTCGCCAACAAGGGCGAGCAGAAGGGACTGTTGCTGGACACGAACTTCGTCGCCGACGCGATCAACCTGCCGCTCATCGCGGCCAAGGAGCGCGGCGCGGGGGGCGGGCACATTCGCTTCAGCATGGCCAAGGGATCGATGAACAGCCACATCTCGCAGTTCCCCATCGGCACCTACAAGAAGGCGCACGCCCACGGTCCCGGCGCCTACGTGGTCGTCATGAGCGGCGAAGGCTTCAGCCTCATGTGGCCCGAGGGCGAGGAGCCGAAGCGCTACGACTGGCGCGAGGGCACCCTCCTCGTCCCGCCCAACATGTGGTTCCACCAGCACTTCAACACCGGCACGACCCCCGCGCGCTACCTCGCCTTCAAGAGCGAGGGCGTGGCTATCCGCAACGCCCAGGGCGTGCCCAAGGCATGGATCAGCCGGCGCGTGGGTGGGGACCAGATCGACTACGCCGACGAGTCGGCGAAGGTGCGCCAGTGGTTCGCCGAAGCCCTTGCAAAGCACGGCATCAAATCGCGCATGGAAGAGGCCTATCAAGCTGAATTGGCGGAGCTTCCGCCGAAGGTTTCGCAGGCCGCATGAAAGACCGGGGACAGACCACTCGTTCCGAAAGCGAGAACGTTTTCGGCGGGAAACGGATTGCGCGTTCGTGCTTTCGGAACGAGTGGTCTGTCCCCTCCGGACCGTTGCGTTTTCGCCACGGAAGTGTGGCTTTTTGCTTGACGGAACCGGGGCTTATCTCTAGGCTAAGCCCCAGCTCGTTCCATTCAACGGGCGTATGTTCCGCATCAAGGAACGCGCCACAACAACATCGGAGAGGGGACGTTGAAAATGCAGAAGAAAGCCCTGGTATTCGCGGTCGCCGCTGCACTCATGATTCCCTGCGCCTACGCGCAGAAAAAGGGCGGGAGCGGGGACAAGGAGGAAGCCGACCCGGACCAGATCGTCGAGCTATACGGAAAGCTTTATCCCGAACTCGTACGCCAGACCAGCAAGGGCGCCACGGCCGCGAGCGCGGCCACCGCGACATTCGCGGGGGCTGCGCAAGGCAGCAACGCGATCATCACTCGCACCGAGATGGAGTCGAGCAACTCGCGCTTCGGCGTGCGCGGCAGCGAGAAGCTGGGTGGCGGCCTCAGGGCGATCTTCCAGCTCGAGACGGCGTTCAGCGTCGACAGCAACAACTCCGCATTCGCAGCGCGCGACTCCTTCGTCGGCCTTTCGCATGCCCAGTGGGGCACGATCAAGCTGGGCCGCATGGATACGCCGTTCAAGGGCTATGCGGACGACGTCTCCTTCCTCGGCGTCTCCAGCGGCAACTTCACCTCCACCAGCGACGTGAACCGCAACCTGGGATTCGGAGGCAGCAACGTCGGGCGCTTCCACGAGCGCGCGCAGAACGTGGTCGATTACGAAACGCCCAAGTGGGGCGGATTCCAGGGCGAGGTGCAGTACTCCACGGCGGAGACCGACACGGCATTGCGCCACCCGCACTTCTGGTCGGGCGGCGTGAAATGGGAGGGCGGCCCGTTCGAGATTTCCCTGGGTCACGAGATCCATTGGGACTTCTTCGGTCTTTCGGCGAACGTGCCCGCGGCCATGCGCAACAATGGCGATGCGTTTGCGCGCTCCAAGGACGAGGCGACCGAGGTGATGGTCAAGTTCAAGTGGGGCATCCACCAGTTCGAGGTCGATGCGAACCGCAAGAAGTGGAAGGAAAACCCGCTCGTCAACGGGCGGGCCGCCCAGTTCAAGAACAATTCCTACCTCGCGATCTGGGACGCGCGCTGGTCTCCTCAATGGCGCACCCAGGTGCACTATGTGAAAGCGACCGCGGGAGAGTGCCAGCGCCTGAATGCGGTGTGCGTCACGGACGGCCTCGGCGCGAGACAGGTGTCGGCGGGCTTCGCCTATTACTTCTCGAAGCGCACGTATCTCTTCTTCATGGCGCAGTGGCTCAAGAACGATTTCTCCGCGAACTTCGCCAGCGGATCGCAGCAGGGCAATCTCGGCGAGGACATCACCCAGTACGGGGCGGGTATCAGCCACTCGTTCTGACGGTTTGCAGTACGTCATCCCCCTCGGGGATGGCGCGTTTGGTGAAGGCCGATTCGGCGGGCGCTCATTGCGCCCGTCCTTTTTCGTGGCCCGCCCCGGAGCAGTTCCTCAAGGGCCAGATGATCCGGAAGGAGGCCGAAGGATGATCCGCCCTATCGGAAGTCTCGTAGTCCTCGCGGCGATCGCCGCGCTCCCGCTTTTCGCGGCGGCGCAAGGGAAGGCTGGAGCGACCCCCGCCGATGTCGCCATCTATGCCGCCCCTGATCGCATGCAGAAGATCATGGAAGGCGCGAAGAAGGAGGGCGAGCTCAACATCTACACTTCCGCGCAGCAGGACGACATGGGCGCCCTGGTCAATGCCTTCGAGAAGAAGTACGGCATCAAGGTGAACATCTGGCGCGCGAGCAGCGAGAAGGTGCTGCAACGGGCTGTGCAGGAGGCGCGCGGCAACCGCAATACGATGGACATCGCCGAGACCAACGGGCCGGAGCTCGAGTCGATGCATCGCGAGAAGATCCTCACGGTGGTGAAGTCGCCGCATCTCGCCGACCTCATCGCGCCCGCAATCCGCCCGCACGGCGAATGGGTCGGCACCCGCCTGAATGTCTTCGTGCAGGCGTACAACACCAAGCTCGTGAAGAAGGAGGAGCTTCCCAAGACCTGGGAAGACCTGGCGAATCCGAAATGGAAGGGCAAGCTCGGCATCGAGCAGGAGGACTCCGACTGGCTCGCCGGGCAGTTCGCCGAGATGGGCGAGGCCAAGGCGGCGAAGGCCTTCAAGGACATCGTGGCCGCCAACGGCGTTTCAGTGCGCAAGGGCCACACGCTGCTCACCCAGCTCGTGGTGTCCGGAGAGATCCCGCTCGCGCTCACCGTCTACAACTACAAGGCCGAGCAGCTCAAGCAGAAGGGCGCGCCGATCGACTGGTTCTCGATCGGCCCGGCGATCGCGCGGCCGAACGGCGTGGCGATGGCCGCCAAGGCGCCGCATCCGCACGCCGCCGTCCTCTTCTTCGACTTCGAGCTGAGCGAGGAAGGGCAGAAGATCCTCGCCGGCCGCGACTTCGTGCCGACCAGCAAGAAGGTCGACACGCCCCTCAACAAGATCCCGATGAAGTTCGTCGACGCGCGCATTGCGCTCGACGAATACCAGAAATGGGAGAAGCTCTACGACGAGCTCTTCCGGAAAGCGAAATAGATCATGGGCAAGGAATCGCACTACAGCAGCAAGAAGGACCGCGTCTTCGTTCGCGGTATCCAGGGCCAATACAGCCTCAAGGACGAGCTGCAGCGGCTTCGGTCGCAGCCGCGCGTGATCAAGGGCAAGGACCTCACCTTCAACGATGGGCCGCAATCGTTCAGCAAGCACTTCATCGAGCCGGTCGACGGCCTCACGCAGACGCTGCACGTCCACCTCGAGGAATACGCTCCCGGCGGCCGCACGCAGAAGCACGGGCACGTGAACGAGGCGGCGTTCTACATCCTCGACGGCAAGGGCTACGAGATCCACGACGGCATCCGCTACGACTGGTCGGCGGGCGACGTGGCGATCGTGCACATGAACTGCGTGCACCAGCACTTCAACGCCGATCCGGTGAAGCCGGCGCGCGCGCTGGTGATGAAGCCGAAGCCGATGATGATGTTCATGAACATGCTCTTCCAGCAATCGGTGATCCCGCGCCCGACGGAGCCGACGCCCGAAGGCCGTGGCTTCGTGCCGCGTCATTTCGAGGAGGATTTGAACCATCCTTCTGATTGACAATGCGGTCGTTCAGCGCGTCCTCACGCCCGAAGCGACACGCAAGGCGCTCGAGGCGGCGTATGCCGACCTCGCGCGCGGAGAGGCGGTTTGCAGGCCGCGCATCGACATTCGCATTCCGACGAGCGACCCCGAGCGCACCTATCAATGGGGCACGATGGAAGGCGGCTCCACCGGCGGATATTTCGCGATCCGCATCAAGTCCGACATCGTGTTCGAGCGCGGGGAGGCGGGCGCGCGCACGCAGGAGAAGTACTGCACGCGGCCGGGCCTGTATTGCGGCCTGGTGCTGCTCACGCGGATCGAGGATGGCGAGCCGCTCGCGATCATCCACGACGGCTGGCTGCAGCACTTGCGGGTCGCGGCCGACAGCGCAATCGGCACCGCTGTCATGGCGCGCGAGGATTGCCGCACGCTCGGCATGCTGGGCTCGGGCGGCATGGCGCGCGCGCACGTCGAGGCGCTCGTCGCGGTGCGGCCGTTCACGCGCCTCAAGGTCCACAGCCCGACGCGCGACCATCGCATCCGCTTCGGGGCGGAAATGGCCGAGCGCTTCGGCCTCGAAGTCGAGGTGCTCGAAGGAGCGCGCGACGTGTACCGCGGCGTCGACGTGCTCGCCGCATGCACCGATTCGTCCGAACCGGTGATTCGCGGCGAATGGCTCGAGCCGGGCACGCACGTGATCTCGATCGGCGGTCGCCCCGATTCGCAGGCGCTCGCGCGCTTCGACCGCAAGCTTCGCATCGGCACGGCCCCCGCGCCGGTGGGCCGTCCCGAGCTGGGGACGGCGGACGAATACCTCGGCTATGCCGCCCGGCCGCAAGATGCGCGCTGGAAGAAGATCAAGGGCGGCAAGCCGGCGCCCGAGGTGACCGGTAGCCGCGACGACGTTCGCTTCGCCGACGTGATCGAAGGGCGCGCCAAGGGACGCACGGCGCGCGATCAGGTCACCTACTCCGAGCGCGGCAACGTGCAGGGCGCGCAGTTCTACGCGGTCGCGGCTGTGGTTTTCGAAGCCGCACGCCGTGCCGGCCTGGGGCGCGAGATTCCGACCGAGTGGTTCCTGCCGGACATTCGCGATTGAAGGACGGGCCATCAATGAAGCGAACGATCCTTGCGCTCGGCGCGGCGGCGGTCGCTCTCGGCTTCGCCTCGTCCGTCCTCGCGGCGGACGCGTCGCTCGCCCAGTACGAGGGCGCGGACCGCATGGAGAAGATCGTCGCTGCGGCGAAGAAGGAGGGGATGCTCACGCTCTACACGACCATCGCGGAGAAGGACCTGCCCGCGATCGTGAAGCCGTTCGAGCAGAAGTACGGCATCAAGGTGAGTGTCTGGCGCGCGGGGACGGACAAGGTGCTCCAGCGCACCGTCACCGAGACCAACGCCAGGAAGTACGAGGTCGACGCGGTCCACTTCGGCTCGCCCGAGATGGAAGCGCTCTCGCGGGAGCAGATCCTCCAGGCCGTGAGCTCGCCCGTGCACAAGGACCTCATGCCCGGCGCGGTTCCCGCGCATCGCGAGTGGGCGGCCACGATCCTTTCGGTCTGGGTGCAGGCGTACAACACGAGCGTGGTCAAGAAAACGGATCTGCCGAAGACCTACCAGGACCTTCTCGACCCGAAATGGAAGGGCAAGCTCGGCATCGAAGCGAAGAACGACGACTGGTTCGCGACGGTGGTGCACCTGCTTGGCGGCGAAGAGAAAGGCCTCGCGTTCTTCCGCGAGCTCGTCGCGAAGAACGGCATCTCGCCGCGGCACGGGCACACGCTCCTCAACAACATGGTCGTGTCGGGCGAGGTGCCGCTCGCGCTCACCGTGTACAACTACATGCCCGAGCAGGCGAAGAAGAAGGGGGCGCCCATCGACTGGTTCGCGATCGAACCGGCGGTCGCGCGCTCGAACGCGATCGGCGTGGCGCGCCGCGCGCCGCATCCGAACGCGGCGCTCCTTTTCTATGAGTACCTCCTTGGCCCCGACGGCCAGAACGCGATGGTGAGCGTCGACTACGTGCCCACGAACACCAAAGTCGTTTCGCCTCTGAAGGGCGTGAAGATCATCCAGACCGATCCCATTCGCACGCTGGACGAGACCCCCAAGTGGAGCAAGCTCTACGACGAGACCATTCTCAAGAAGGCGGGCAAGTGAACGTCAACGCGAAACTTGCCCGTCCCGGCGCAGGCCGGGACCCAATCACGGAGATCTTATGAGCGCCACAGTCGCTGCGCCGCAGAAGGCGCCGGACCGATCTTTTCGCGAGGTCTGGCTGATCACCCTCGGCCACGGCCTCACGCACTGGTACCCGTCGACCTTCTACCTGCTGCTGCCGATCATCGGGCGCGAGCTCTCGCTCAGCTATACCCAGATCGGCCTCATCATGACTTGCCAGTACATCGCCGGCGCCGTGGCCAATATTCCCGGCGGCATGATCGTCGATACCGTCGGCCGCAAGGGCGCGCTCATGGCGCTCTCGCTCTTCTGGGTCGGCTTTCCCTATCTCCTGATGGGCTTTACCCACGGATACTTGATGCTGCTCGCGTGCGTGGCGCTCGTCGGTTTCGGCAACAGCCTCTGGCATCCCACGGCGATCCCGACGCTCGCGCGCCGCTATCCCGATCGCAAGGGCCTGGTGCTCTCGCTGCACGGCATGGGCGGCAACGTGGGCGACGCCCTCGCGCCGATCGTCGTGGGCTCGCTCCTCGCGGTGCTGACCTGGCGCGAAGTCGTCGTCATCAACGTGATTCCGGGTCTGCTGATGTCGCTGCTGCTGCTCGTATTCATGGGCACCGTTTCCCTCGGAGCGAAGAGGGCGCGCGTCGAGGACGATGCCGACCGGCAGTCGCTTGCCGACTACTTCCGCGGCGTGCCGAAGCTCTTCAAGAACCGTGCGCTCATGATCCTCACCGCGAGCTCCGCTTTCCGCGCGATGACGCAAAACGCGCTCCTCACCTTCCTGCCGGTCTACCTCGCCTACGAGATGGGGTTCTCGCCGTTCTGGGTGGGCGCGGGAATGTTCACGCTGCAGGCCGCCGGCTTCGCGGCGACGCCGCTGGCCGGTCACCTGTCGGATCGCATGGGACGGCGCAGCATCATGATCACCAGCATGGCGATGACCGCGGTGGTGCTGGTCTTCATGGGATTCGCGGGGCGCTCGCAGGCATTCATTTTCTTCGTCGCGGTGCTCGGCTTCTTCCTTTACGCGATCCGCCCGGTGCTGCAGGCCTGGCTCCTCGAGACGACGCCGAAGAACATGGGCGGGACGAGCATCGGGATTCTCTTCGGCGCCCAGGCCGCGGGCTCGTCGATCTCGCCGCTCCTGGGCGGGATCATCGCCGATCGCTATGGGCTCACCGCGACGTTCTGGTTCCTCGCCGTGACGATCGTCATCGCGAACCTGTTCATCCTCGCGATGCCGAGAACCGACAAGCAAACTTGATTCGCCACTGGCTGGGCAGCACGTCCAACCGCACTTTCATCGCCTGGCCGATCGCGCTCGTCGCGCTCGAGGCGGCGATCCAGCAGGAGATCCCGCGCGTTCACTGGTGGGCGATCGCGCTCCTCGCCTGGGGCTACCTCCAATACAAGCTCGTGGGCACCTTCCGCACGCGCGAGGGCGGCGGCGGACCCGGCATCTCGAAGCCTCCCGAGCGCATCGTCTCGTCCGGGCCGTATCGCTGGACGCGCAACCCCATGTACCTCGGGCACCTGATCTTTCTCGCGGGCCTCGCGCTGGCCCTGGGCTCGTGGATCGGCGCGCTCGTTTTCGCCGCCCATGCGATCTGGTTCGACCGGCGCGCGCGCGAGGACGAGGCGCGCCTTGCGGAGCGCTTCGGCGATTCGTATCGCCAGTACTGCCGGCGCGTCAATCGCTGGATTCCCGGGATCTACTGAGGCGGCGGCGCGTGCATTTCTCGGCGGATCACGGGGAGATGTTCCGATCAGCATCTCCCTCCCGCCGAATTCGGGAGAGGCGTCGGGGTCTAAACAAGACGGCGTGGCTGCGGCGCTACAGCCTCAGGCGCGAATCCGCAAAAGGAGGACTGCAATGAAAGTGAGCGAAGTCATGACCCGCGACGTGGTCGTCGCGAATCCGAGACAGTCGATCTGCGATGCGGCGAAGCTGATGGCGGAGTGCGGCACCGGCGCATTGCCCGTCGGTGAGGACGATCGGCTCGTGGGCGTCATCACCGACCGCGACATCACGGTGAGGGCGGTAGCGAATCGCCTCTCGCCGGACACGCCCGTGCGCGACGTGATGAGCCAGGAATTGCTCTATTGCTTCGAGGATGAGGAAGTCGAGCATGTCGCCCGCAACATGGCCGACCAGCAGATCCGCAGGCTGCCGGTGCTCAATCGCGAAAAGCGCTTGATCGGCATCGTTTCGGTCGGCGACCTCGCGCTGCATACCAAACCCAAGACCGCCGGCGAGGCGATCGCAGGAATCTCGCGCCCGGGCGGCCTTCACGACCAGACGATTCACTAAAAAACGCGACACGACAGGGGGCGATTCTCTTGCCCCCTCCCGGTTCTAGGGAGCGGTCAGAAAGGATTTGACGAGGGCGGCGAATTCGTCGGGTTTTTCGACAGCCGAGAGGTGGGCCGCCTCGGGGAGGACGTAAAGCTGGGCGCCGCGGATCCGCCCGGCGATCACCTCCGCCATCGCAGGCGGCGTTCCGGCATCGGCGGCGCCGGCGATGAGCAGCGTGCGGTTGTGGATCGCCGGGAGGTCCGCGGTGAAGTCGAGCTCGGCGATCGCATCGCAGCAGCCCAGATAGCCTTCGGCGGGCGTCGCAAGAAAGCGCTCCGCGGCTGTCGCCACGACATCGGGCCGTGCCGCACGAAAATCCGCCGAGAAATACCGGCTCATCACCATGTCCTTGATGGCTTCGAGCCCGCCTTCCTTCACCGCCTTCGCGCGCGCCTCCCACATGGCGCGCCCTTCGGGGCCATACGAGCTCGTGGTGTTGGCGAGCACGAGCCGTCCGAGCCGCCCGGGATGCTCGAGCGCGAACGCCATGCCGATCATGGCGCCCATCGACAGCCCGACCCAATGGGCCTTGTCGATCGCAAGGCGGTCGAGAAGGGCGCAGGCGTCGTCGGCGAGACCGCCGAGCGAATAGGGCCGCGGTGTGACGGGGCTGCGTCCGTGGCCGCGGGCATCGAAGCGGATCACGCGAAAGGATTCGGCAAGGCGCGCGGCAAGGTCATCCCACATGCGCCGGTCGCAACCGATGGCATGTGCGAGCACCACGGGCTCACCGCCGCCGCCCGAGTCCGCGAAGGCGAGCTCGACCGGCTTCAACGCGTCTTCTTCTTCGCCGCCGGCGCGAGCGCTTCGAGCACCTCGCGCGCTTCCTTGAACGCGGTATTCGCCGCGGGCACGCCGCAATAGACCGCCGATTGCAGGAGCACTTCCTTCAGGTCGTCGGAGTCGAGGTCGCCCGAGGCGAGCGCCGCGCGCGCGTGCAGCCGGAATTCCTCCCAGCGCCCGAGCGCGACCATCTGCGCGATCACGATCATGCGCCGCACCTTGCGCGGGATGCGCGGGCGATTCCAGATCTCGTTCCACGCGTAGCGCGTGATGAGCTCCTGGAATTCCGCGTTGAACGGCGTCGTGTTGCGAACCGCCCGGTCGACCCATTCGTCGCCCAGCACCTTGCGCCGTGTCTTCAAGCCTTTTTCGAAATCTTCCCGGCTCATGGATTCTCCGATCAGGTGAGGTAAGGCCCGAGCTGCGAAAGAAGCTCTTCCATCGTCGGCTCGTCCGCCGCGATCGTGGTTCCGGGCGCGCCGTAGGACTCGAGGTTCGCCTTCATGCGGGCGGCGTCGATGACGAGCGCGGCCGCGATCGTATCGAGGAAATCGAGGCTGCTTCCGAGGGCGGAGGCGATTTCGGGAACGAGCGCGAGCTCCGCCTGCCATCCGCCCAGCGCGCGCTCGTGCTCGGAGAGGGAAGCCGCGTGCAGCGTCGCGAGGAGACCCGGCATGCGCGTGGCCGCGGCAAGCGCGTGCACGCAGGCGACCGGGTTTCGCTTGTGCGGCATCGCGCTCGAAGCGCCCACGCCTTCCTGCGGAGGCGTCTCGCGCATCTCACCCACCTCCGGCTGCATGAGGAGCGACAGGTCGCGCGCGATCTTTCCGGCGGTGAGCACGACGAGGCCCACGCGATCGAGCATGTCGATCCAGGCGTTGCGATGCGCCTGCCAGGAGGGCGCGTCGGCGAGCCCGAGGCGGCGCGCGACATGCTTGCGAACGACGAGGCCGCCCACGCCCAGACCCTGCTGCGTGCCGATCGGGCCGCCGCACTGGATCGCCAGCGCGATCGCCTGCGCATCGGCGAGCCGCTCGCGGTCGGCGGCGAGCGCCAGCGCCCAGCGCCCGATCTTCACTCCGGCGCTCATCGCGATCGCCGGCTGCATGAGCGTCCGCCCGAGCATGGGGGTGGCACGATGCTCGAGGGCGCGGCGCGCCAGCGCGCGGACCGCGCCTTCGAGCGAGCGGTCCGCTTCCTCGAGGCAAGGCTTGAGGCAGAGCGCCATGGCGGTGTCGAGCACGTCCTGGGTGGTCGCGCCGAAGTGAACGTGCTTCGCCGCGGCGGCATCGACCTTGCCGACGGCGGCGCGAAGCGCGGCCACGAGGGGCACGACCAGGGTCGCCGAGCGCTTGGCTTCGGCGACGAGCGCATCGACTTCGGGATCGAGCCCACTGCAACCGGCCGCGATCACATTCGCCGCGGCGCGCGGGATCATACCTTCCTCGGCCTGCGCGGTTGCGAGCGCCGACTCGAACGCGAGCATCGCGCGCAGGAAGGCGCGCGGCTCGAAGGCGGTTTCGAAGGAAGGCCGGGCGAGGGTGCGCGAGGTGAGGCTGCCGGCCATGGGCCGCGTCAGGGCGCGAAGAACACGGTTTCGCCCACGCCTTGCATGCGAATGTCCCAGCGGTAGACGGCCGCGCCGCCGGCGTTGGCTCCTTCCGGCGTCGCGATCAAGGTCTTCACGCGCGTCGATCCGGCGAGCGGCTTCAACAGCGGCTCGGAGCGCACGCGCGCCTCGTCGGCGAGATAGACCCGCGTGCGCAGCGGCTTGAGCAAGCCGCGCGCGAAGACGGTGACGTCGATGAATGGCGCCGCGCCGGAGCCGGATCCGGGCATCAAGGTCTCGATTCGATACGTGCCGTCCTTGCCGGTCTCGACTCGCCCCAGGCCATGCGGGCGCCCCTCACCGCTCGCCGCGGCAGGCACGCTACCGCTCGGCGACAGCTGCCAGGTCTCGATGAGTGAATCGGCCAGAGGCTCGCCCGCCCCGTCGAGCAGCCGCCCGGTCAGCACGATGGCCGTGCCACGCTCGGCGAATTGCACGCGCTCGCCGTCGCGCCAACGAAGCGCCTCGTGGAAGAACGGGCCGATGGTCTGCGAAGCCGAGCGTTGCATGCTCAGAGTCCCAGGGGCGTCGACTTCGCGCCCGCGAGCACGATGTCGAATCGATAGCCGAGCGCATCGCCCTCGACGCCGGTCTCGAGGGAGAGCGTCGAGATCAGGCGCTTGCGCGCTTGCTCGTCGGGCACGCTGTTGTACACCGGATCGAGCGCGAGGAGCGGATCGCCCGGGAAATACATCTGCGTCACCAGGCGCTGCACCGGCGCGTTGCCGAGGAGCGAGAAGTGGATGTGCGCGGGCCGCCACGCGAACGGATGGTTCAGCCACGGATACGCGCCGGGCTTGACCGTGACGAAGCGATACCAGCCCTCGTCGTCGGTGAGCGCGCGTCCCATGCCGTGGAAATTCGGGTCGAGCGGCGCGTCGTGCATGTCGACAGGGTGGTGGTAGCGCCCCGATGCGTTCGCCTGCCAGATTTCCACGAGAGAGCGCCGCACGGGCTTGCCGTCGGCATCGAGCACGCGGCCGGCCACGACCATGCGCTCCCCCAGCGGAGCGCTCCTGCCGTGAACCGTGAGGTCGCCGTCGTTGCCGCGGATGAATCCCGGCGGGACGAGCGGGCCGGGCGTGTCGAAGAAACCCGCGGGCACCTCGAGCAGCTTTTCCTTCGGCGCGCGCAGATGAGTACTGCGGTAATCCTCGTGAAGGTAAGGCGGATCGACTGTCATGGACCGAGCGCCGCGATCATCGCGGGCACGTAGCTTTCGTCGGAAACCACGACGAGCATCTCGACGCCCGCGCGCAGCGTCTTCAACGTATCGTCCTCGCCTTCGGAAAGCGGTGCATCCGCGGGAACGATGTAGAGCGCGGTCACCGGATGGTTGCGGCTGTGCGCAATGCGGCTCACGACCGGCGCGAGGCCCACGTCGTCGCCGCGGCAAGCGACGATAAAGATCATGTCGGCGGCCATGAGGTCGCGGTGCAGGTCGCCGCCACCCGCCTTGATCGCCGCGACCGCATCGCCCCCCGAAGCGCTCTTCGCGAGGACGTGCACTTCCAGGCTGGGATGAATATCGCGCGACAGGTTGCGCGCGATCCCGGCGCCGCCCTCGCCGAGCCCCACGAGCGCGATCGAACGCGGCTTGGAATTCGGCGCCTGAATGCGTCCGGGCAATCCGAATGCCGGCGTGCGTGTTCCGATCTCGGCCTTCACAGGGTCTCTCCTTCCTTCAGCAGGCCGGCCGCGCGCAGCGATCCGTCGAGCCATTTCGGCCGCAGGTTCCTGCCGGCGACGATGTCGGCGATGCGCGAGCGCTCGTCGGCGACTTTCTGCGCCGCCAGCTCCAGCAGCGACGCGGCCTTCTCGCGCTCGACCGCCACCACGCCGTCCGCGTCGCCGACCAGCAGATCGCCGGGCTCGATCGCGATGCCGCCGCAGGAGATCGGCCAGTTGATGCGGCCGGGAACGAACTTGGTCGGGCCATTGGGATTCGCACAGATCGCGTAAACGGGAAAGCCCAGCTCGCGCAGCTCTTCCGTGTCGCGTACCGCGCCGTCGATCACCACGCCGCCCAGGCCGACCTTCTTGCACGCGTTGATCATGATCGAACCCATGAGCGCGCAGGTGCGGTCCGCCTTGCCGTCGATCACGAGGATGTCGCCGGGCTTCGCCATGTTGATCGCCGCGTGGATCATGAGGTTGTCGCCGGCGCGCACTTCGATCGTGAAGGCGGGTCCCGCGAGGCGCATCGACGGCGACAGGGGCTGGATGCGTCCGTCGAGCGTGCCGCGCCGTCCCGCGACATCGGCGAGGATCGACGCGGCGAAGCCCGACGCGCGCCGCACGACCTCCGCAGGGACGCGCTCGAAATCCTTCCTGATATCGTTCATGCGACTTCCTTGTGCGTTTGTTTGCCCGGATGCCCACGCTTCGCGAGCAGCCGGTCGAGGCGCGGATACACCCTGCGCGCGTTACCCTCGAAGATCTTGTGGCGGTCCGCGGCGCCAAGCGCCTTCACCTGGTCGATGTAGCGCTTGGTGTCGTCGTAATGATGCCCCGTTTCCGGATCGATCCCCTTCACGGCGCCGAGCATCTCGGAAGCGAAGAGGATGTTGTCGACCGGAATCACCTTCGCGAGCAGCTCGATGCCGGGCAGGTGATACACGCAGGTATCGAAGAAGACGTTCTTCAGGAGATGGTCCCCGAGGAGCGGCTTCTTCATCTCCTGGGCGAGGCCGCGGTAGCGTCCCCAGTGGAACGGCACCGCGCCGCCGCCGTGCGGGATCACGAACTTGAGCGTCGGGAAGTCCTTGAAGAGGTTGCCCTGGATGAGCTGCATGAATGCGGTCGTGTCCGCGTTGATGTAGTGCGCGCCCGTGTGGTGGAAGTTCGGGTTGCACGACGACGAGACGTGGATCATCGCCGGCACCTCGAGCTCCACCAGCTTTTCGTAGATCGGATACCAGTGGCGGTCCGTGAGCGGCGGATCGGTCCAGTAACCGCCGGAAGGGTCGGGATTGAGGTTCACGCCGACGAACCCGAGCTCGCTCACGATGCGCTCCAGCTCGGGGATGCAGTTCTTCGGCGGCGCGCCCGGGTGCTGCGGCAGCTGGCCCACGGCCACGAAGTTGTCCGGCAGCAGCTGGCAGATGCGATGGATGAGGTCGTTGCTGATCCGCGACCACTCGACGCCCGTGGCCTCGGTGCCGACGTGGTGCGCCATTCCGGCCGCGCGCGGCGAGAAGATGGTGAGATCGCTCCCCCGGTCACGCTGGTTCTTGAGCTGCGGCTGCACGCTCTTGACCAGGTCGTCGTCGGTGATGCCCAGGTCGGTGGTTGCGGGCTTGCGCATGGCATCGGCGAGTCCCGCGAGCTGCTTGTCGCGAAACGCCTGCAGCACCGGCGGCTCCGTGGTGTAGTGGCCGTGGATGTCGATGATCATGCGGTGGCCGCCTGTTTCGTCGAGCTCGCGAGGAAGTCGAGGATTCGCCGCGCGGATGATTCCTCGGTCTGGTCGGCGACGGCTACGTCCCAGTATTGCGACTTCGGCAGGCACTCCTCCAGATAGCGCGCCGCCGAGGTCGCGTGCGATTCGTCGTGGCCCGGAACGATGAGTGCCGCGATGTCCATCTGCAGCATGTCCTCGGGCTCGGCACCCGGGGAAGTGTCGCGGTCGACAAGGGCCTTCGACATGCCGGCCACGATCGCCTTGTATTTACCGACATCCTGCCGTACGTACGCCTGCGCGAATTTCGCGTCGCGCTTGATGACGGATGCCCACGGGCCGCCGCGGGGATCGGCGTTGAACGCCTTGCCTTCGCGCGCGATGAGGTCGACCACGGCGGGAAGTCCCTGGCTTGCGACGAAATCGAGATGCTCGGAAAAGCGTTGCCGGCCCTTGATGCGGTACTTCGCGCCACCCACCGGCCACCACAGGATCATGCTCGACACCATGTCGGGATGCTTGGCGGCGAAGGCGATGGCGCACGAGCACCCCATGCACCCGCCGAGCAGATGCGCCTTGCGAATGCCGAGATGGTCGAGGAGTCCTTTGCCCTGCTCGACGAAATGGCCCCACGTGACCGGCTCCACTCGCCCGCCCGATTGCCCGCATTCCCTGCGATCGAAGGCGATGCAGGTGTACTGCCGCGGGAGGTGCTCGAGCAGCTTGATGCGCGCGTACACGTTGAGGGTGGTCCACTTCTCGACGGTCGCGTCGAAACCCCCGGGCGCATACATGAGAAGCGGCGGACCCGATCCGAAGGTCTCGTAGCGCGTGTCGATGCCGGCGATGTTCGCGGTGGCCATGTCGATGGCGGTCAGGCCGCGGGCCTCACCGGAATCCCGCCCCTGATCTGGCGCGCGGCGCGCACGTCCTCGGCATAGGCGCCGAGCGCCTCGAGCGTGATGCGCGCGACGTTCGCATAAGTCTCGGGTTGGGAGTCGATCGCGGTCGCCGCGTAGCCGATCGCCGCGTGCGCCATGCGCATGCGCCCGTCGAGCCACGGTCCGCCCCCCAGCCCGCCGACGACGGGAATCTTCACCGCGCGCGCGACTTCGGGACCGACGACCTGTCCCGAGTTCGTGAAATCGATGAGCGCCGCGCCGGATTCCTCGAGAAGGCGCGCTTCCGCGACGAGCTGCGCCATCATCTCCGCGGGCACTTCCGTCCTGCCCTTGAGCATCGTGCCGTAGTCGATTCCGTGCTTGCTCGCGGTCTGCGGCGTGATACCCATCTGCGCGAACACGGGGATGCCCGCAGCGACGATCGCGCGCACGGCTTCCGGAAAATCGCCCGCCGCATCGAGCTTCACCATGTCCGCTCCGGCTTCCTTCACCAGGCGGTGCGCGGCCGCGAGGGCGGCGCTCGTCCCCTGCTGCAGCGGGCCGTAGGGAAAATCGCAGCTCACCAGCGCGCGCTTCACGCCGCGCCGTACCGCCTTGCAGACGATGACCATCTCGTCCAGCGTGACCTCCATCGGGTCCGGGCGTCCCCACAGGTTGGTCCCCACGGAGTCGCCGACGGAAACGATCTCCACGCCGGCGCGGTCGGCGATCTGCGCGATCTGGTAATCCCATGCGACCACGCCGACGATCTTGCGACCGTCGCGCTTCATCTGCTGCAGCGCGGGGAGCGTGACTTCGCTCATTCCCAGGCGCGGTTGTCGACGGTGTTCTCGAAGGTCGCGCCGGGAACGGTCATGTTCCACTTGACCGTCCAGTTGTACTCATCGTCGAAGCGCTCGCGGGTATAGGGCGTCGGCGGCCCGTGCAGCAGGCGCCAGGACTGGAAGTCGCGCTCCTCGATGAGGCCGCCGGTCTCGGCGACGAAGTACTTGATGAAGGGCGTTGGATCCTTCTCGAGCGCCTCCACGGCGCGCGCCTGGGCACGGAACATTTTCCTGAGCGTTTCGCTGTCGAGCTCGTCGCCCGCGGCCTCCGCGCGCGTCGAGTGCGACTCGATGAGGACGCGCAAGCCCTGCTTCTGCGCGACGCTGATCCACGGTTCCATGAGGCTCACGGCGGCAACCTTGCCGTCTTTCAGCGCCTGCAGGCGCTGCGGCATCGTGCCGACGTTGGTGACCTTCAGGTGCTTCGGCTCGAGGAAACCTTCCATCATCTTGAGGGTCGTGAAATGCGAGCCGTTATTGGGCGTCACCGCGATGAGCTGCTCCTTGAGCATCTCGGGCGCGTAGAACTTCGAATCCTTGCGCACGGCGATGGCGAACATCGACATGGACGCGCCGAGGGCGACGATCTTGCGCCGGCGGATGTTCTGCGCCTCGGCCTCGACCGCGCGCTTCATGATGCCCCACTCGCACATGCGGTACTGGTCGATGCCGCCCTCGTTGTAGACGGAATCGAGGGGGCGGTCGAAGACCGTGTCGAACTTCACGAAGTGCTTGGTCGTCACCTGCGCCATGCCCGGCGTGGTGATGAACTCGATGTCGAGGCCCTCATCCTTGAAGTAGCCGAGGTCGCGCGCGGCGAGCACCGGCAGGTCATGGACGGCATTCATGATCGCGACCTGCGGCTTCTTCGCGACCGGGGGCTTGCGGGTCAGTTCCTGTAGAGCCATGTCTCTATCCTCCGTTATCGATGACATCATCCCACTAGCGAATGGGTATTACCCGGAAACAATTCCTCGATCGTTGTCGGTCTTGTGATGATTTTCTGCTCGCGCGCGCTGGCGATGAGCTCCTCGAGCGCGCCGCGGTTCGGTCCGATGCCGTAGGGCAGGGGGTCGCGGCCGGTGATCTCCATGACCCGCTTGTGCAACTCGTCGACGGCTGTCGGTTTCTCGATTTCCCCCGCCTTGAGGCGCTCGACATAAAGGCGCTTGGCCGCGGAGAAGGCCTCGAAGAGGTCCGGGCCGAGCCCGGGATGCGCCTCGAGGACATCGTCCTTCACGACCATCAAATGGTTGATCGGATAGTGACCGTGGTCGCGAAGCGCCTTGAGCGCCGTTTCCTTCGCGTCCGGAATCAGCGGCTTCACATCGGGGTGGTCCGATTCCACGCCGATCGCCGCCACCAGCTCCCCCGAAGCGACCATGTCGGCCATCTTGCGGCCCTTCTCGATCGGCACGACGTTCGCGGGCGGCCGGAACTCGGCGACGTGTTCGTCGCCCGAAAGGACCCAAGTGACCTTGTCGAGATCGACGCCATATTGGTGCTGCAGGACGCTACGCGCCCAGAGGCCAGTGGTCACCGTGTAGCCGCGATTCACGCCCACGCGCTTGCCCTCGAGGTCCTTCGGCGTGCGTATTCCGGCCTTGGAATTCACGACAATTGCGCCGTGGTGGAACGCGCGCATCAGGAAGATCGGCAGGCCCGTCATCCGCTTTCCATGGGCGCGCGCCGTGATGTACGTGGTCATCGCCATCTCGCAGAAGTCGAACTCGAGGCCACGCACCATGCGGCGGAAGGCGTCGATGAGCGGATCCACTTCGATGAACTCGAGCCGCGCGGTCTTCGGCGCGACGCTGCCGTCCTTCAACGCCTTGTTGTTGCCCTGGGTGCGGGTGACGGTCTTGAGAGTGAGCTCGGCCATGGCGTCGCGTCGATCAGCAGCAATCGCAGGAAACTCCGTCGGACATGGCGAGCGCGGCCTTCATCCAGGAGGGCGGAATGTCGTCTTCGGCGACGTCCTCGACGCGCTTGAAGACGGTGAAGTGATGACGCACGCCATCGCTTGTCCAGAATGCGATGGCCGTTTGCAGCGGCGGGCATCCGGGTAGCGCGGAGGCGCCTTCGGAAACGACGACGGTCTCGTCACGCGCGAGCGCAAACCGCTCGAGCGTCCACTCTTTGACCTGCTCCACGGCGCGCAGGTGCGCGTGTCCGGCGCGCACCGGGGCGAAAGCAGTCTTCGGACCGATCGTGTCTGCCCAGAGGCTCATGGCCGCATCTATTTCCAGGGCATCAACGAAGCGTGGATCACGTCGGGCACGCCGTGGCCACCCACCGACTTGATCGCGAGGTCGACGTCCTTCAGCCCGAAAGTGTGCGTCGTGACTTTCTCCAGCGGAAAGCGCTTCGAGGCGAGCTGCTGCAGCGCGAGCTCGCACGCCTTGTAGCTGTGACCGCGCGCGCTCTTGATGGTGATGAATTTCACCGTCATGCGGCCGATGGGAAAATTCGGAAATTCCGCCATCTCGCCCTGCACGACCATCGTGCCGCCCTTGCGCTTGAGCGCCTCTATGCCGAGGAGAACGGGGATCGTGCCGGCGCCCGCGGTGCAATCGAGGACGACGTCCACGCCCTTGCCGCCGGTGATTTCCATGATGCGGGCCAGCGGATCTTCCTTCTGCACGTCGATCACGTGATCCGCGCCGAGAAGCTTCGCCACTTCCAATCGCGCGTGGTCCTTCGAGGTGCCGGTCACGATGATGAGCGAGGCGCCTGCCTGCTTGCAGATCACCGTCTGCGACAGGCCCTGTTGACCCGGGCCCTGGATGAGCACGGTCGAGTTGTAGCCGACGCCGCCATCGAAGAGGGACCACTCGATGCCGTTGGCCATCGGCGTCACCAGCCCGGCGAGCTCCGCCGAGACGCCTTTGGGCACGTGGTGCACCACCGCATTCCACGGCAGGTACACGTATTGCGCGAAGCCGCCCCAAAGGTGCGGCGCCTTCTCCGCCGAGGTGTAGCCGTAGCGGATGGCATCGGGGTTGTAGCGCCAATCGGTGTTCTCGCAGTGGCGGTACTGGCCCGCGTGGCACCACTCGCACTTGCCGCACATCACGTAGTGCTCGACGAAGACCAGGTCGCCTTCCTTGAAACCCTTGCGGCGCGTGAACTCGCGTCCCGCCTTGGCGATTACCCCGATGTTCTCGTGGCCCATGATCACCGGTGTCGCGCTCGGCGGCGTCTTGTAGAGCTTGACGTCGGTGCCGCAGATCCCTGCGACCTCCATCTTCAGGAGGGCGCTGTCCTCGGGAATGTCCGGCATCGGGAATTCCCGGATCTCGGTCTTGCTCGGGCCGGTGCGCACGGCCGCCAATACTTTTTCCAAGCGAGGTTCCTCGAAGGCCCCGCAAGCGCGGGGCAGGTCCTAGACGGAAGTCTGGGCGACGCCCGCCTTCGATTTCAGCGCTTCGCCCGCGCCTTCCTTGAACGGCGTCCCCGCCGGCAGCACCACGGCGACCGAACGCACCTTCTGGTGCGCCGGGTCGCGGCCCGGCGGCGGCGTGCCCTTCGCGGCGAGCTCCTTCGCCGCCCTCATGAGGCGATGGCGCGCCATGATGATCCCGTTGTCGGTCGAGACCAGGTTCTCCTTGGTGCGGTCCTGGATCGGCCCCATGCTCTCCTGCACCGAGGCATCCTGCATGCCGAAGCCCTCGACACCGCTGAAGGTCCGGCCGGCCTTCTGCGCGGCGCGATCGACGAGATAGTCGTTGTCCCTGTTCTGCAGCGGACGGAAGCTCTTGTCGACGGCGACATGCACGCCCTTGCCGGCTTCCATCGCCTCGCGCTCGTACTCGGTGAGCGCGCGCACCGGGTGGTAGTCGAAGCTCCACGCCCAGCAGTTCTCGTCGTCGATCGGCACCCAGAAGTGGCCGTGCATCGGATGGTCGCCACGCGGCGGGACCATCGTGAAGCAGGGCATGACCCAGGGCGTGATCCGCCAGTAGTACTGCCCGTCCTCGGCGTTGCGCCGCGCGCCGATGTACAAGCCGCCTTCGCTCTCGACCACCTCGAACACCGGCTTCTTGTCGCCGAAGTTGTACTGGTTGCCCTTCGCTCCCTTGAAGAGCGGATCGGTGTTGAGCGCTCCGCTGTGAAGGAACGAGACGTGGCTCGAGTCGATGCCGCCTTCCATCGCCTGGAGGTAGTTGCATTCCTGCAGCCGCTTCGACATGTAGCTCTGCTCGGGCGCGACGGTCGCGAACTCCCACTCGGGCGCCGGCGGCTCGTCGCCGGGCGGACCCATGTAGACCCAGATCACGCCGCCGCGCTCGACCAGCGGATAGGACTTGAGCTTGATCTTCTTGCAGAACCCGCTCTCGGTGGGCTCGGAGGGAACCTCGACGCATTGCCCCGTCACGTCGTATTTCCAGCCGTGATACGGGCAGCGCAGGCCGCACTCCTCGTTGCGGCCGAACCAGAGCGAAACGCCGCGATGCGCGCAGAACTCGTCGATGAGCCCGAGGCGTCCTTCGGAATCGCGAAACGCGACCATGCGCTCCGCGAGCAGCTTCACGCGGACCGGAGGGCAATCGGGCTCCGGCAGCTCGGCTGCGAGCAACGCAGGCAACCAGTAGCGCCGGAAAAGCTCTCCCATGGGAGTTCCGGGGCTGGTGCGGGTCAGGAGTTCGTTCTGTTCGGCTTTCATGGAATGAGGTTTCGGGGGAGCGTTCCGCTATGAAGAACGGCGTTCCTTTCTGACACTCACAAGGTAGCATCGCGCTACAATTAGATCAAATATGAATGGACGTTGCCCCGCGGAACGCTGACATGAACGACGCCGCCACCCTTGTAAGACTCTGCTCGACCGACGAGGTGCCGGAAGGCGGCGCGGTGAAGGTCGAGCGTGACAACCTCGTCGTGGCCGTCTTCAACCTCGGCGGGCGGTTCTTCGTCACCGACGATGCGTGCACGCATGGCCCTGGATCCCTATCCGAGGGCGATGTCGACGGCGAGATCGTCGAGTGCAATTTCCACCAGGGGGCATTCCACATTCCCAGCGGACGCGTCGAAGCGCCGCCGTGCATGGTTCCATTGAGGACCTATGCCGTCCACATCGTGGACGGCAAAGTCTGCATCGAGGCGCCGGGCCCGGCGTCCTAGCTCGCCTTGCCTGCCTTGGCGTCCGCGAGGCGGTCGAGCTCCGTGGTGAGCTCCGCCAGCTCCTTCACCTTGTCGAAGTAGCCGTTCGCGCCCAGTTCGAGGCACCCCGCCTTGAGCTGGGGCGACGTATGGTTCGAGATGACGATGAGCTGCACCGCGGCGAGCTCTTTGGAAGCCCGGACCGCGCGAATCACATCGGTTCCCGAGCCGGTTTTCAACTGCAGGTCGAGCACGACGACGTCGGGCCTGAGGCGGCGGATCTCGGCAATCGCGTCCTCTTCGCAGTCGGCGACGCCGACCACATCGATTCGCCCCGGGTCGGTCACCAATTCCTTGAGCATGTCGATGACTGGCGCGGAGTCGTCGGCAAGGAAAACTGCCAATGGAGAGTTGCGGGGCATTGCGCGGGTTTTATCTCGTTGTGAGGCCTCCCGGGGGCCTGCGCGGTAATTGTATCCCGCTGTGGGACAAGGGCCGCATTACACCTGCCATGGCGGGAACCGCAGGGTGTAGGAAGGCTCCTACATTATCCGGTGCGACACGCGGCATATACTCGATCTGGCCTCCAGAAAGGATTTCCCGCTGCCTGCGGAACGCATTGATTTCATTGGGCCGGATGAGGTTAACGAATGACGACCATTCTCAAGATCTCGAAGGGTGCGGCCGGCAGGGAAGAGGCCATCGGGGCGTTGCGCGAAGCCGGCATCGGAGTCGTCGAAGTCGACGACTGGGAAGCGGCCTCCGAGGCCTTGCGCAATTGCGAAGCGGCGCTCGTCGTGTGTGACGGCGAGGTACTGGAATCGGCGGATACGGCCACGCTCAAGAAGGCCATCTCTGCGCTCGGCGCTGGGAAAAAAACAATGGCGGTTGCTCCAGATGTTGCGCGAGCGCTTTCGCACGAGCTGCGAACGCCGCTCTCCGCGATGGCCGGCTGGTTGCATCTCATGGAGTCGGGGAAGCTCGACGCAGAAGGAACAAGGCGCGCCATCGGCAAGTTGCGCGGAAACATCGAAGAACAAGTGCGCACGATCGATCGGTATCTGGGAACTTCGAATACCGGAAGGAGTTGATGAAGTCATGAAGAACGGCAATCACGGTGGATCCGCCGCCGTCATGGAGAGGAGACCTGCAACGCAGAGCGCCATGACGAAGACGAGTGCGGAAGCGGTGCTGACGCACGCGGAGGTGAGGGTGCTGCTCGGGGCGCTCACCGCGCTCAAGCAGGGCGATCGCTCGGTGCGCCTGCCGCTCGAGTGGACCGGACTCCCGGGCAAGCTCGCGGAGACCCACGTGGCCGAGGAGCTCGCGCGGCTGCGCCAGAAAGTCGGCAAGGAAGGCAAGCTCAAACAGCGCGCCAACCTCGGCGACGCGCGCGGATTCTGGAAAGACCAGGTCATCAGCGTCAACGCTCTGATCGACGACCTCGTCCACCCGACCAGCGAGACGGCGCGCGTGATCGGCGCGGTCGCCCAGGGCGACCTCTCGCAAACCATGGCCCTCGAAGTCGACGATCGGCCGCTCGAAGGTGAATTCCTGCGGACCGCGAAGACGGTCAACAAGATGGTGGAGCAGTTGAGCTCTTTCGCCTCGGAAGTGACGCGCGTGGCGCGCGAGGTCGGCACCGAAGGCAAGCTCGGCGGCCAGGCGAAGGTGAAAGGCGTCGCCGGGACGTGGAAGGACTTGACCGACTCCGTGAACTCGATGGCGGGGAACCTCACGGGCCAGGTGCGCAACATCGCGGAAGTGACGACGGCGGTGGCGACCGGTGACCTTTCGAAAAAGATCACTGTGGACGTGAAGGGCGAGGTGCTGGAACTCAAGAACACCATCAACACCATGGTCGACCAGCTCAGGTCCTTCGCCTCCGAAGTCACTCGTGTAGCTCGCGAAGTCGGTACGGAAGGCAAGCTCGGCGGCCAGGCGGTTGTGGAAGGCGTGTCGGGGACGTGGAAGGACTTGACCGACTCGGTGAACTACATGGCCTCGCCGACGTGACCACGGCCGTTGCGCGCGGCGACCTCTCGCGCAAGATCACGGTGGACGTGAAGGGCGAGATCCTCGAGCTCAAGAACACCATCAACACGATGGTGGACCAGCTGTCGTCATTCGCCGCGGAGGTGACGCGGGTAGCGCGCGAGGTGGGTACCGAAGGACGGCTCGGCGGCCAGGCGCAGGTGCGTGGTGTCGCGGGCACGTGGAAGGACTTGACCGACTCGGTGAACTACATGGCCTCGAACCTCACGGGCCAGGTGCGCAACATCGCGGAGGTGACGACCGCGGTCGCCAATGGCGACCTCTCGAAGAAGATCACGGTGGACGTGAAGGGCGAGGTGCTGGAGCTGAAGAACACCATCAACACGATGGTGGACCAGCTGCGGTCGTTCGCTTCTGAGGTGACGCGCGTGGCGCGCGAGGTGGGAACCGAAGGCAAGCTCGGCGGCCAGGCGAAGGTGGAGGGCGTGTCCGGTACGTGGAAGGACTTGACCGACTCGGTGAATTCCATGGCGGGCAACCTCACGGCGCAGGTGCGCAACATCGCCGACGTGACGACGGCGGTCGCGAAGGGCGACCTCTCGCGCAAGATCACGGTGGACGTGAAGGGCGAAATCCTCGAGCTCAAGAACACCATCAACACGATGGTGGACCAGCTCTCGTCGTTTGCCGCGGAAGTGACGCGCGTGGCGCGCGAGGTGGGAACCGAAGGACGACTCGGCGGCCAGGCCGACGTGCAGGGTGTCGCGGGCACATGGAAGGACTTGACCGATTCCGTGAACTCGATGGCCTCGAACCTCACGTCGCAGGTGCGCAACATCGCGGACGTGACCACGGCTGTGGCCAAGGGAGACCTTTCGCGCAAGATCACGGTGGACGTGAAGGGCGAGATCCTCGAGCTCAAGAACACCATCAACACGATGGTGGACCAGCTCTCGTCGTTTGCCGCGGAGGTGACGCGCGTCGCGCGCGAGGTGGGAACCGAAGGGCGACTCGGCGGCCAGGCCGACGTGCAGGGCGTGTCCGGCACGTGGAAGGACTTGACCGACTCGGTGAACTCGATGGCCTCGAACCTCACGGGCCAGGTACGAAACATCGCCGACGTGACCACCGCCGTGGCGCGCGGCGACCTCTCGCGCAAGATCACGGTGGACGTGAAGGGCGAGATCCTGGAGCTC
>WNFL01069337.1_pt1 | contig 32243 bp, 28 predicted proteins | sample 5400361 | NCBI WGS metagenome assembly WNFL01 (sample SAMN13153351, study PRJNA577476) | soil metagenome | isolation source: 40 cm soil on Douglas fir-dominated hillslope | place: USA:California | collected 2013-09-17
CGCTTCACCGTCGTCGAGAGCTGCTCCATCCCCGCGGCCGTCTCCTCCAGCGTCGTCGCCTGCTCCTCGGTCCTTTGCGACAGGTTCACGTGCCCCGAGATGATCTCCCTCGCCGCCTGGTTGATCACGTCCGAGCTCGCGCGCACCTTCTCGAAGATCGCCGCCAGCCTCGCGCTCATGTCCTTGATCTGGTCCAGCAGCACGCCGGTCTCGGTGCCGCCCCAGGCGCCCTCGCCGCGGAACTCGAAATTGCCTCGGCTGAACCGCTGGATCGCCTCGCGCAGGCCGCCGAAGGTGGTCAGCACCTGATAGTGGTGCCCCAGCGTCGAGTACAGGGCGAGCGCATAGCTGCCGGCGATGAGAAGGAGGACGGGCTCGCTCCACGCCATGCCCGACAGGATCAGCGCGCAAACGACGATTCCCAAGGGCAGCGTGAATGCCACCGCCGACGCCGCCATTTTCTGCGGCGTGGTCAGCATATTCATCAGGGCGAGCCCCGCGCCCATCAGCATCTTCATGGAACTTATTATGATTGCTCTCCCGGTTGGCGGTGCGCCTGGAAGCGGGCTTATGTACGCGGTCTTACAACGGTTTACACCTGGGAGCAGAGTCCCTGCCAGCGGATGGCGGCGGCTCAGGCTCGCGTTTGCGCTCGCCGCGGGCGCGCTGGCCGGCGTTTGCGCGCCGCGCGCGCACGCGGACGCGGATGCGGCGGCCTGGATGGAGGTCCCCGGCGCGAGCGCCGAGCTCGTGCCCGAGCCCGACCTCGGCGGCCGGGTCATGCTTTATCGCGCGGGCCGGCGCGACGGTCCCCCGGTGGTCCTGATTCACGGCCTGGGCCAGAACGGCGCTCGCGACTGGAGCCGGCTGATTCCGGCGCTCGCGGATGGCTACGCCGTCTATGCCCTCGACTTGCCGGGCTTCGGGCAATCGGACAAGGGCAACCGGCTCTACTCGCCTGCGAGCTTCGCCCGCGCGATCGAAAACGTCATCGGACCCCGGGTGGGCGGCCGGTTCACGCTGATCGGCCATTCCATGGGCGGCGCCGTGTCGCTCGCGTACGCCGCGGCTTATCCCGAGCGTATCCAGCGCCTGATCCTGGTGGACATGGCGGGGGTGCTGCAGCGCGCGGTCTATGCCGAATTTCTGAGCCGCGTAGGAACACAGGCGGCCACCGGAGGATACGTCGAGGACGCGCCGTGGTTTACCTCTTACCTGCACAGGGCGCTCACCCGCGCCGAGAGCGTCCCCCTCAGCAGCGGGCCCCTTCTCGGCAGCGCCGCAGTACGCCAGCAGTTTTTCCGGGGTGAGCCCAACGCGATCGCCGCCTACACGCTGGTCGGCCATGACTTCAGCCGCGCGCTGCGAAGTGTCGCCGCGCCGACCCTGCTGATCTGGGGCAGCGAGGACAAAGTGGCGCCGCTGCGCACCGGGCAGATGGCGGCCGCCACGATGCCGAATGCGCGGCTGACGATCCTGCAGGGCGCCGGCCACGCGCCGATGCTGCAGATGCCCGAACGATTCAATCCCATCGTGCTCGACGAGCTCCGGGGCAGGCGTGACGAGCGTCCGCATACGCCGCAGAAGGCCGCGCTCGACGGCGACCGGATCGGCGCCTGCGACGGCGAGCGCGGGCGGCATTTCACCGGCGAGTACAAGGAGCTGCGCCTGGACAGGTGCCCGGACGCGCAGGTCGCGCAGGCGCGGATCGGCTTCCTTCTGGTCCGGGATTCCACGGTCAGGATCGTCGACTCGCACATCGGCAACGGCATCGACGCGAGGAATTCGCGCATCGAGCTCACCGCCGGCAGCGTGGGCGGAAGCCCGGCCCTCGGGCTCAACGCCAGCGACGTGGATGCCGCGGGAACGCGCTTCGAGTCGGAGGGGGCGATCGCGGTCAACCGCGGCAGCGTGCGGGTCGCTCTGAGCCTGTCGGTGGCGGAGCTGGCGCGCGCCGGCGCCGAGCCGCGCTACGCTCACCGCATCATCACGCTCGCCCCCCGCGCGCGCTGGTAGCGGCCTGCGTCGTCTCGAGGAAGCAGCGCTCGAATTCGTTCAGCACGCGCAGGTCCTCGAACAGGACCTCGTTGCGCCGCAGGATCTCGCTCCTCGCGTATCGGCGGTAATCTTCCCCGGTGCCGAGCTTGACCGCGATGCGCACATAGTCGTCCGGGTCGGCGGCGACGCACTCGGTGAAATCCATTTTCCGGTACATGCCCGCGGTGTGCCGCCCGCGCTGCAGCTCCGTGGGCAGCGTGACGATGGGCGTTCCGACGGAGAAGCTCTCCAGGCTGGAATTCATGCCGCTGAAATGCAGCGTGTCGAGCACCACGTCGGCCACGGCGAGCAGGTTCAGGAAACCGCCCAGGTCCTGCGCGGGAACGAAGACGATCCGCTCCGCCACATCCGGCATCGTCCTGCGAAAGCGCGCCGCGAGCAGCTCGACCCAATTCGAGACCTTCGAGCGGATCAGCGCCACGACGCCGCGGGGATCGGCGCGCAGGATGCCGGCCAGCATGGCGTCGAACTCCGGGTGGACCTTGAACAGCGTCTGCGGGCAAAGGTACAGGTTCGCGCCGGCGGGCAGCCCGAAGTCCTCGCGCCGCTTCATGACCTCGGGCGCACGCGGACGATAGTAGTACGCGAGGCTGCCCAGATCGCGCAGGAGGAACAGCCGCTCGCTGTAGTGCTGCGCCGCGCCGGCGGTCTCGAACAGGTCGTTGGAGATGAAGTAGTCCACGTTCGCGATGCCGGTGGTGTCCGGGTGGCCGAACGAGACGCATTGCACCGGCGCGAGGCGCGCGAACGCGAGGAAATAGGTAAACGGCTCCATGCCGATGTCCTGGTAGAAAAGGATATCGAGCTCGAGCTCCGCGACGAGGCGCCGCGCGGCGTCCAGGCTGCGGGGGAGCGCCACCGCGCGATCGCTGCTCGCGCGGATGAGCTTCGAGATTGCGTCTTCGCGCGCGGGCGGCGCGAACAGCGAGTAGACCTCGAACTGCTCGCGCGAGAGCTTCTCCACCAGGCCGCGCGTGGTCTTGCCGATGCTGTGATCGTACAGGTGGCGCGAAATGAAGCCGACGCGGATTTTTCCCTTCGGCGGCTTCGGCTCTTCGCAATGCGGCGCGGTCCAGCGCAAGGCGGGACACGCGCGCTCATACAGCGCCGCGACCTTGCCGTGCAGCTCGCGATTGTTCAAGCCGTGGTAGCTGAGGAAGAAATTCGTCCCGCCGATTTCCGCCGCCGGGTCGGCGAGGCTCAGCGGCTCGTCGCCAAGGCGGTCGACCTCGGTCTCGAAGCGCTCGCGCCACTGCCGCAGATCGTCGAGCGAAGCCGGGATCGCGGGCAGCAGCATCGCGAGGCGCAGTCTCAGCGCATCGCGAGGGGCGAGCGCAAGCGCCTGCCGGTACCGGGCCATCGCCTCCTCCGGCTTGCCCTGCTCGGCCCGCACCGCGCCGAGGAAGCGGCAGGCCAGCGCCGAGCCCGGCTCCACCGCAAGCGCCTTTTCATATTGCGCCGCCGCGCCGTCGAGGTCTCCGCTTTCGTCGAGGGCGATGCCCAGGTTGATGCACGCGTTTACGTAACGCGGATCCAGCGCGAGCGCCTGGCGGTAAGCGGCGATCGCCTTCTCCCGGGCGCCGAGGTCGAAAAAAGCGTTGCCCAGGTTGAAGCAGATGCCCGCCGAGGCGATGCCTTGCTCGAGGAATCGCCGGTAGCAATCGATGGCTTCGCCGGTCCGCTGCAGATCCTGCAGCGTCGCGCCGAGATTGCGGGTCGCGGCCTCGTGCCGCGGATTCACCCGCAGCGCCTTGCGGTAGCAGCGGATCGCTCCCTCGCGATCCTGGTCCTTCAGCCGGAGATTGCCGAGCCAGAAGAGGGCTTCCGGATGATTCGGGTCCAGGCGCAGCGCCTTCTCGTAGCAGCGCACGGCTTCCTCGAGGATGCCGAGGTGGTGATTGACGACGCCGAGCGTGTACCAGGTGTCGACGTCGCGGCGATTCGACTGCGCCATTTCCTCGAGCAGGACCTTGGCCGCCGCCCATTGCCCGCCGTCGATCAGCGAGGCGACCCGTTCCCTAGACATGGAGCTTATTATGATTGCCGCGCAGCCCGGTGTTTCGATATCGCACGGCGCAGTCTTACAACCCTTTTGCATCCTCGGGTAGAGTCTCCGCCATGCACCTGAGAATCCTCGCCCTGCTGGCGCTCTGCGCTCCCTTGTGTGCGGGCGCGCAGTCGTGGCCGGCCAAGCCGATACGCATGCTCGTGCCCTTCCCGCCCGGCGGCGGGGTGGACTTTGCCGCCCGCGTCGTCGCCAAGCACCTGGCCCCGCGGCTCGGCCAGCCCATCGTGATCGATAACCGCGCCGGCGCGAACGGGATCATCGCGCTCGAGGCGCTGAAGATGGCCGCGCCCGACGGCTATACCCTGGCGACGGCATCGAACGGGCCGCTGGTGATCAATCCCAGCATGTACCTGAAGCTGCCCTACGACCCGGTGCGGGATTTCGCCGCGATCGGCCGGCTGGTCGACTTCCCGCTGCTTCTGGTCGCGCATCCGTCGGTGCCTGCGCAGAGCGTCGCCGACGTCATAGCCCTGGCGAAAGCGAAGCCCGGCGAGCTTACCTATTCCTCGCCGGGCATCGGCAACGGCGGCCACCTTTCCGCCGAGCTTTTCGCGTACATGGCCGGCGTGAGCCTGCTGCATATCCCCTACAAGGGGACCGCGCCCGCCACCACGGCGCTGCTCGCCGGCGAGGTATCGCTGGGCCTCAGCAGCATCCCCACGGTGCTGCCCCACATTCGCGCGGGCCGGCTGCGCGCGCTCGCGGTCGGAAATGCCGCCCGCTTGCCGTCGCTTCCGGAGATTCCTACGATCGCCGAGAGCGGCGTGCCGGGCTACGAGGCGTTTTCCTGGGCGGGCCTGATCGCGCCCGCGGGCACGCCGCAGGAGATCGTCACCCGGCTGAACCGCGAGCTGGTCCAGGTGCTCACGCAGAAAGAGCTGGCCGATCAGCTGGCGAACGACGGCGCGCTGGCGACGCCGAGCACGCCGGAGGAGCTCAGCGCCTATATCAAGTCCGAGCTGGCGAAATGGGCCGCCATCGTAAAGCTGGCGAACATCAAACCCGAGTAGCGATCCACTCCGCGAGGAACCTCATGGACATGCCGAAAGAAAGACCCACGACGCTCGAGGAAATGACAGGCTGCATCGCGCGCTTCGCGGAGCTGCGCGGCAGCGAAGAGGCCTTCGTCGACAGCCGGCTGCCCGGATTCCGGCGCAGGAAAATCAACATCATCGGCAATGGCGTGGTGGAGCGCACCGACGTGCCCGACCTCCAGCCCAACATCGCGCTGCCCGCGCACGGCTTCAACCTCGGCATGATCCAGTGCGATCCGGGCAACGGCACGGCGCTGCACCGCCACAAGACCGAAGAGGTCTTCATGCCTCTGGTCGGCGCCTGGGCAATCACCTTCATGACGGACGCGGGACAGCAGGAAATCGTGCTGCAGCCGTTCGACACCATCCACGTGCCGGTGGGGATCTACCGCGGCTTCCGGTATGTCGGCTCGGGCCGCGGCACGCTGCTCACGCTGATCGGCGGACCCGACGCGGGCAAGGTCGAATGGACCCCCGAGGTCTACGACCAGGCCGCAGCAACGGGATTGCAGCGCGACGCCGCCGGCAACCTCCTGGTGAGCAGGCACAAGACAGCGGCCTGAACTTTCGCCCTTTCCCGTAGCCCGTCGCGCTTCCCGTAGCCGGTTCAGCGCCCGCGCCGCGCGCGCGGCGCAGCGCGCCCGAGCACTTCGCATACCGACGCGGTGTCCGCGTCGCCGAAGCCCTGCGCCATCGCCCGGTCGAAGATCGGCACGCATGCATCGAAGAGCGGCGTGGGCGAGCCCACGGCGCGCGCCATGTCGCCGATGACGCGCATGTCCTTCTGCCAGATCGCGACCTTCATGGTCGCAGGCCGGTACCGGCGTTCCGCCATGAAGCGGCCGCGCAGGCGCAGCACCCCGGTGCCGACGATCGGGCTCGAGCCGAACAGCGCCAGCACCTGGCGCGGATCGAGGCCCATCTTGCGCGCGAAGGTGATCGTCTCGGCCGATGCGACGTTGAGAATCGCCACCAGATGGTTGGCGATCAGCTTCATCTTCGTGCCGTTCCCATAGCTGCCGACATGGCGGACGTTGTCGGTGAAGGCCTCCAGCACCGGCCGTATCCGCGAGTACGCGCGCTTGTCCCCGCTGGCGAAGATGGTCCAGGCACGCTCTTTCAGCCTCACCGCGGTCCCGCTGATCGGGCAATCCAGCGCTATCGCGCCTGAACGCGCCAGGCGCGCACGCGCCCGCTGCTTGTCGGCGATCGGGAGCGTGCTGGTTTCGATAACGATCGTTTTCCCGCCGGGGCGGCGCGTCGCCGCGCAAATCTCCTCCACCACCGCGTCGAGCGCGGCCGAGCTCGGCAGGGAGCTGATGAGAACCCCGGCTTCGGCCGCGACCGCGAGGCTCGAGCCGAGCGGCCGCCCGCCGGCGCGCTTCAGGCGCCGGCGCGCCGCCGGCACCGGATCGTAGCCGCATACCGAAAATCCCTGCGCGAGCAGCGTCTCGGCCATCGCGCCGCCCATGATGCCGAGCCCGATGATGCCCACGACCCGCTCGCGCCGCTTCAGGATCGCTTCCCTGCCAGCCTGCGATATTGCGCCATGTGCCGGATGGCCTCTTTCGGTTTCCCCACGCTCTCATAGAGCAGCGCCAGATTGTAGTGGCAGTCGGCCAGAGCCGAATCGCCGCGCAACGCCTCTTCGTACGCCTGCAGCGCCTCGGGCTTGCGACCCATGTCCTCCAGAAGCACGCCGAGGTTGTACAGCAGCGCCGGAGCGCGGCCGCAGGCCTTGGCTGCGTCGAGGTACACGCGCTCGGCCCTTTCGAATTCCCTCGCCTCGTGCAGCAGCAATGCCAGGTTGATATGCGCATCGAGCATCGCCGGATCCACGGCGAGCGCCTGCTCGTAAGCCCGCTGCGCCGCCTCGGGGTTGCCGTCCTCGAGGGCAACGCCCCGGTCGAACCAGTCGAGCGCGCTCGACTGCGGCGGCGCGGACGGAGGCTCCGCCGGAGCCTCCATGACCCTCAGGGCGCCGGCGGCCGGATCGCCCTCGAACGCGAGCAGATACTGGCCCGACTCCACCTGCCAGCGGTTGCCGCCTTCGCGCACGACCACGCGGTCGGCGACGGCGCAGATGCTCAGGCCGGAGAGCGGCATGGACTCGGGAAGATGGCGGCGCAGCTCCTTCACGGACCGCACGATCCGCCGGCGCGGCACCTTCGCGGCGGCGAGCGCTTGCGCGGTGCGCAGCACGATCAAGTCCTGGAACGAAAACAGCCAGGCGTTGCGCGGGCCGCGCGCCGGGGACACGAAGCCGGCCTGGATCAGCGAGCGGAGGGTGCTGCGCGGAAGCTGCAGCAGCTTCTCGACTTCGCGCACACCATATTGATGCACTATTTCTTGGCTGCCTTGCGCACCGCCGGCTTGGCAGGTTGTGCCTTCTTGGGCGGCTTCTTCTCGAGGCTCGCGCGCAGCGCTTCCATGAGATCGATGACCTGCGCGCCGCCTTCCGGGGCTTCGGCCATGGTGATCTCCTGGCCTTCGACCTTCTTCTGCACCGCCGCCTCGATGCGCGTGCGTACATCATCGGTGTACGCGCCGGGATCGAATTTCTCGGAAGCCTGCTGCTCGATCAGCTGCTGCGCGAGCTTCAGCTCGGCGTCCTTCACCTCGGTCTTCGGGATGTTGATCTCCTTGATCGACCTCACCTCGCCGGCGTAGAGGAGCTGCTGCATGACCAGGCCATCCGCATTTTCACCGGTGGCAGGACGGATCATCACGATGTATTGCTTGCCGCGCGCCGCCCAGCGGCCGAGCGCGCAGCGACCCGATTCCTGCAGCGCCCTCGTGAGCAGCGCGTACGGCTTGGCGCCACCCTTGTCCGGGGCCAGGTAATACGCCTTGTCGAAATACACCGGGTCGATCGAATCGATCGGCACGAACTCGGTGATGTCGGCGCTGTGCGTCCCCGCCTCCTCGAGCGCCTTCAGCTCCTCCGGCGAGAACATCACGTACTGGTCCTTGGCGAACTCGAAGCCCTTCGCCATGTCCTCGCGCGGCACCACGACCTCTTCCTTCAGGCAGAGATACTGCTGCTTGAGGCGCGAGCCGCAGGCCTTGTGCAGGAGGTTGAACGAGATCGCCCGGCTCGCCTCGGTGGCGGAATAAAGCTTCACCGGGATGGACACCATTCCGAACGATACGGTCAGCGACGCAATCGATCTTGCAGCCATTTCTACCTCCTCTACGAGAAGCTATTGTAATCCTAGAGGAATTTACTGTCTTGGCGCCCCGGCATTGCCCGCCCCGCCCGCCGTCCCCAGGGCATTTTCGAGGTTCTGCTTGCGCTTCAGGGCGTCGCGCCAGCGGTCGCCGGTTTCCGCCAGCCGCTCGGCCACGTTGGTGATCCTGAAATCCAGCGGGTGCGCCTTCGCCAGCTCGTCCCAGGTGAGCGGCATCGACATCGGCGCGCCCGCCACGCCCCTTGGCGAGTACGCGACGTTCAGCGTCTTGCCGCGCACGTTCATGTTGTAGTCCATGAAGATCTTGCCGGTGCGCTTGGGCACGCTCCACTCCAGGGTGATGTCCTTCGGGTGCTGGCGCATCAGGTGGCGGCCCACCAGCTCGCTCACCTGCCGCGCCGCGTCGAAATCCAGCGTGCGCCGGATCGGGACGAAGATATGCAGCCCGGTCTTGCCCGAAGTCTTCACGATCGCCTCGAGTGACATGCTCTGCAGCAGCTCCCGCAGCCAGAAAGCCACTTCCTTGCCCTTCTCGAACGCCGCCGTGTTCAGCTCCGGCTCGCCGCCCGGCGCCTCCTTGCCGGAATAGATATACGGATCGATGTCGAACACGACGTAGTCGGGATAGTTCAGCACCGAGCTTTCCAGCGCGTCCCGCGAGCTCGCGTAGTCAGTTTTTTTTATTGAAGAATCTTCTCCGACTTTCGCGCGCGAATGCCAGACATGCAGCTCGAGGGTCCCCGACTGCGCGAGCCACAGGAGCGTCGGCAGGTTGTTGCAAAGCAGGTAGTCGTGCTGCTCGTCCTTGTGCCCCGAGAACACCGTGATGGTCTCGACGAACGCCGGCCGCTCCTGCTCCCAGTGCTTCTGGAAGAAGCGCTGCCCGTCGATGCCGTCGGGCATGCGGATCATGGTCAGCGGACGATCGGCGAGATGCGGCAGCATGAGGCCCGACACCTGCGCGAAATAGCGCAGCAGGTCGCGCTTGGTCAGCGCCGGCTGCTTGAGCGCCGGGTCCGCCGGCCAGTACACGCGATCGAGATGCGTCAGGCGGATCTGGTGCGGGCCCACCGCCAGGGTGAAGCCGGTCTTCGTGCTCTCGAGCTGCCTCAGGACGTCCTCGATCGCGCCGCCCGCGCCGGAAGGGGCCGCGCTCGCTTTTTTCGCCGGCGTTTTTGCCGCGACGCTGCGGCGCACTTTCTTCGGATCGACATCGTCGCGCAGGCGCAGGAACACCGGCGCGCGAAGATGCCCGTCGTCGGTCCAGCCCTGGAACTTGACCTCGGCAACCAGCTTCGGCTCGATCCACGAAGTCGGCGCATTCAGCTCAGGCTTCTCCGAGAACGGGTTGGTCTTGCGCGCGAGCGGCTCGAGCAGCGCTTTCGTGCGCGCGAGCGACTTGTCGTCGAAGCCCGAGCCGACGTGCGAGGCGTAGCGAAGCTTGCTTCCCTCCCAGTAGCCGAGGAGCAGCGCGCCGAGCGGCGCGCGCGCGCCTTTTCCTTGCGTATAGCCGCCGACGACGAACTCCGCGCTGTTGGTCGCCTTGACCTTCAGCCACGCCGTCGAGCGCCGTCCCGCTTCATAGGCGCTGTCTTTGCGCTTGCCGACGACGCCTTCCAGCCCGGTGCTCAGGGCCGCCTCGTGCAGAGCGACGCCGTCTTCCACGGCATGCACGAGCTGCACCAGCGGCGACGGCAGCAGGCATTGCGCGAGATAGCGGCGCCGGTCGGCGTAGCACGCCTTGCGTAGATCGACGCCCGCGAAATAGAGCAGATCGAAGCAATAGAACACCGCGCGCTCGGTCGCGCTCGCGCGGTTTTGCATCGCGCCGAACGAGGGCTTGCCGCTCGCGTCGAAAGCGACGATCTCGCCGTCGAGCACCATGCTGTTCACTGCCTGCTGGCCGAGCTCGCCGACCAGGCGCGGAAAGTCGGCCGCGAGCTCGAGCCCGCGCCGCGAGCGCAGCTTCACGCCTTGCGCGTCGATGAAGACGAGCGCGCGGTAGCCGTCGAGCTTCGGCTCCCACATCCAGTCGGCGCTGTTGAACGGCTTGTCGCCGAGCTCCGCGTGCATCGGCGAGAGCTTTTCCGGGAACGGCCGTGCCTCGCCTGCCGGAGCGAGCCGCGCGGCCGCAATGCGCTGCACCGGCACCGAGGTCATGTCCTCGACCGTCACGCCTGAGAGCACGGAGCGGTTCTGCGCGGTCAGGTCGACCTTGGCCGTGAAGCGGTCCTTGTGCTTGATGAGGAGCCAGTTCTTGGCCTCTTTGGTGCGCACGAGCGCGAAGGAACCCTTGGTCTTCTCCCCGCGCAGCAGGATGCCGAGCTTGCCCTTCTCCATGCCCTCCCGGACACGCCGCTCGGCCTCGTCCCGGTCGTGGAACCAGTATTCCTGGTCCTCGTCCGGCGAGTACACGCCGCAGTCCCAGACGATCACCTCCCCCGCGCCGTACTGCTTGGGCGGGATGATGCCTTCGAACGAGCCGTAGTCGAACGGATGATTTTCGGTGCGCACCGCGAGGCGCTTCTCGGCGGGATCGAGCGAGGGCCCCTTCGGCACTGCCCACGACATGAGCACCCCGTCGCACTCCAGGCGCAGGTCGTAGTGCAGCCGCGTGGCCGAATGCTGCTGGATGACGAACATCAGCGGCCCGCGGCGCCCCTCGACTGGCACAGGGCCCGGCTCCGGTGTAGCTTCGAACTTGCGCTTGGCGGAGTATTCGCCGAGCTTGTCTCTGCCGGTAGCTTTCACAACGCACATAATACGAAATCATGACGACTGCACGGCTCCTGGCAGGGGCGAGCGGCTATTCCTTCAAGGAATGGAAGGGCGGCTTCTATCCGGCGGACATGAAGCCCGACGCCATGCTCGCCTGGTACGGGGAGCGCCTGCCCACGGTCGAGATCAACAACACCTTCTACCAGATGCCGAAGGTGAGCGTGCTCGAGAACTGGGCGAAGTGCACGCCGGCGCAGTTTCGCTTCGCGATCAAGGCATCGCGGCGCATCACGCACATGTCGCGGCTCAAGGCCGACAGCGCGGCCGACTCGGTCGCTTTCCTCTATAAGAACCTCGCGGCGCTCGGCGCCAAGCGCGGGCCGGTGCTTTTCCAGCTGCCGCCGTTCATGAAGAAGGACCTGCCGCGCCTGAGCGAGTTCCTGCGGCTGCTTCCCGAGGGACACGGGGCCGCGTTCGAGTTTCGCAACGACAGCTGGTTCGCCGACGATGTCTACGACGCGCTGAAAGGCGCCGGCGCCGCGCTCTGCCTTTCCGAGCGCGAGGACAACGCGCCGCCGCCGCTGGTGGAGACCGCGCCCTGGGGCTATGTGCGCCTGCGTCTCGAGAACTATTCGGACGACGATCTCCGGCAGTGGGCGCGCAGGCTTGCGGCGACCGGCTGGCGCGAGACCTACGTGTATTTCATGCACGAGCCGACGGCGCCGGCCTACGCCCGTACGCTGATGCAGTTCGCCGAATCCCCGTAAGATAACGCGGGGAGGAACAAAATAATGCAGCGCCTGCTCTCGATCGTCGGCCCGCTGCCGTTCATGGCGCTCGCCATCCTGGTCGCGGGACTCGCGCTCGGGGTCGGGGTGTTCGTCTTCGAGCAGTGCTTCAGCGCCCCGCTCGCCGCGCTGACCTCGTGGTGGCGCTATCCGCTCACCGGCCTCGCCCTGGCGGCGAGCTACTTCGCCTACGGCCTGGCGCTGCTGGTGATCGCGCCGGTGCTGAATTTCCTGCTCGGCGGAAAGCTCGATCCCTACCGCGGCTCGGCGGTCTCGTTCGCGGCGCTGCGCTGGTACGTGCACTGCACGATGACGCTGGTGGTGCGCTATACCTTCCTCGAGTTCGTCACGCCTTCCGCGTTCGCACAGCTCTTCTACCGCCTCATGGGCATGAAGATCGGAGCCAACGTCACGATCAACTCCACCGCCATCGCGGATCCCTCGCTGATCGAGCTGGAGGACGGCGCGACCATCGGCGGCTCGGCGAGCGTGCTGGCGCACTATGCGCAAGGCGGCTACCTCGTGATCGCGCCGGTGCGGATCGGCGCCGGGGCGACGATCGGGATGCGGGCGGTGATCATGGGCGGCGTCGAGGTCGGCGCCAAGGCCAAGGTCCTCGCGAGCTCGTTCGTTCTTCCCAACACCAAGATCCCGGCCGGAGAGACCTGGGCCGGCATTCCCGCGCGGCGCATCGAGCTCGATCGCGACAAGACGCCGCGGGAAGAAGCGGCCATCGTCTAGAGGCGGCGTTGGAGATTCCCGACCTGCAGACGATCCTGTTGCGGCTGCTCGCCATCGGCGGCGGCCTCGCCGCCTGGTTCGCGACTCAGCGATTGATCGGCGCGCGCAGCGTCGGCGAAGGCGCGCTCTACGACCATCTACACGTCGTCACGGCGCGCTGGAACGCCTGGCTGCATGGCCATCCGAAGGCCGCCGATGCGATCCTGGTGGCGAGCTCGCTTTGCGTCGACGCGGTGACGCTCTTCGTCCTGGCGCTCGCGGTCTTCGGTCCCTCGTTCGCGCCGTTCTGGGGCCTGCTTGCGCTGTTCGTCCTGCGCCAGGTCGCGCAGGCGGCAGCCGCGCTGCCGGCACCGCCGGGAATCATCTGGCGCCATCCCGGCTGCCCCTCGCTCTTCGTCACCTACAGCGTCGGCAACGACTTCTTCTTCTCCGGCCACACCGCGCTCGCGGTCTACGGCGCGATGCAGCTCGCCACGCTGCATATTCCCGCGCTGACCGCGCTGGGAATCGTCGTCGCGGTGCTGCAGATCGTCGCCGTGGTCGTGCTGCGCGCGCACTGGACCATGGATGTGCTGGCGGGACTTTTCGCCGCGGTCGGCGTCGGCGTCCTGACGTTGCCGGCCTGAGCCGGCGTCCTGATGGGTGGCAGGCCTGAGCGCCGGTCAGAACGAGCGCCCGAGCCTCAGGTAGAGCTGCGTCGTGCCGGTCGTATCGATGCCTCTCGCGAGGCCGAGCCGCATGCTCCATCCGAGCAGATAGCCCAGGCGCGGCTCCGACATCAGCTCGGCGCCGATGCCGCGGTGGTAGTCGGGCGAGCGGCCGCGATCCCAGGCCGCGCCCCAGTCGAAGAAGAAATTGGCCGACACGCGGTTGATCCCCACCGGCGGGACCATGAAATGCCGGTCGACGTCGGCGATGGGAATCCGCCATTCCGTAGTCGCGATGCGCGCGCGATGGCCGTTGAGCTCGGGATCGCCGCTGGGATAGCCGCGCAGGGCGAACTCGCGCTGGTTGAGCACCGGCAGGAAAACGTACTCGTCCGACCGGCTGCCGCCGAGCTGGAACGCCTCGGCTTGCGGCTGGCCGTAAGCCTCGTTCCAGCGCAGCGAGAGCACGGTTTTCCCAAGCGCCAGGTGGCCGCGCCAGTCGGCGCGGTAGACGTTTCCGGAGAACGCGGCGTGCAGGCCGTTCGACGTTTCGGCGAAGAGCCTCAGCCACTGTCCCTGGCTCGGCCCCTCGGAAAGCCATTGCTCGCGCCGCGTGTCCACACCCGCGACCAGGCCCACCACGCGCTCGTTCTGCGGGGACGACGTGCCGTCGTCCACCACATGCAATCTTTCCTGCTCGATCGCGGCCCCGAGGCCCCAGTAGAAGCGCCGGTTCAGGGCGAGATGGCGCCAGGTGGAGACCCATTGCGCGTCGTCCTTGATCTTGTAGGAGGTCGTCTTCCTGCCCAGCAGAGTCCGGTCGCGCGGCTCGCTCGACTCCACCGTGAGAGTGCGATTGATGAGCAGCCCGTGACGATCGTCGTAGACGTACTGGGCGCTGCCCAGGAGCTCGCCCTGCGTAAATTCGTACATCGGAGCGATCGCGTACTGGTGCAGCCCCAATGCGTCCTGGCCATACGTCACCGCGCCCAGCGCGAACGTGCCGTCGGCGATCTCGACGATCGGCAGCCAGGCCCGTGGACGCAGCGACGACCATGGCGAGTAAGGCCGGTCGGCGCCCGGCACCGGCGCTTGCGCCGGCAGCGCTTCCTGGGCCGGCGTCGCCGAGGCGGCGCGGCGCTCGAACGGCGCGGCGGGCAGGCGGTGCAGCCGCAGCGCGTCGCCGTCGGCCTCGATGGTCGTGAGGAGCATCTCGCCGTCGAGCGGCGCGCTGATCTCGCGCACGCCGTTGGCCGCCTGCGTCCAGCGCGACAGCCCGCCGCTCGGGCGCGCGAGCGACCAGACGTTGTAGACCTTGCCGTAGTCGGCGACGAAGAAGATCTCGTCCTTTGAATCACCGAAGCGCGGCGAATGCTTGATCGCCAAGTCCGACACGAGCACTGAAACCTTGCCGCCGGCGATCTCGATGAGCGATCCGCGGCCTTCGCGCATGCTCGTCACGACCACGCTGTCGCCCCTGGCGGCGAGGCCGCTCAAGGATTCGCCCGGCGCCGCGCGGTAGAGCGAGCGCTCGAGCGCTCCGTTCCGATCGAGCAGGACAACCTCCGCCTCGCCGGCCGCCACGCGCAACGTAACGATGCGGCCGTCCTCCAGGGGCGCCGCGAACCGGTTGCGCTCGCACCGCGTCAGCCGGGTGATCCCGCCGCGCGCATCGACCCGATAGAGGTCGTACAGGAGATTGTGGTCGCGGCAGATCTCGAGCTGCGCGAGCAGAAGCGCGTCGCCGAGCGCGCCGGCGAGCCGCGTATCCTGCTCGACCTCCCGCAGCTTCTCGGCCTTGCCGCCGGCCGCCTGCCGCACCAGCCTCGGAAGGGTGTAGCCGTCGCCCTGGACGTACCAGCGCGTTCCGCCGGGCGCGAGAACCGGGCTGGCAAGGGAAAACGCGCGCGCCAGCACTTCCCCCTCCCCGCTCGCGCCGGCGCCGGCGGCTTTCGGCGCGAAGCGCGCGCGCAGCCAGTCCTGGTACTCCACCCACAGGGCGTCCATCGGCTTGCCCGTCACCCGCACCGGATTGCTGTGCACCCGGAACGGCACGATGTTGTCGCTGTAGTCCTCGACGAGGTCGGTCACCGCTTTCTCGCCGTAGCGCTCGCGCACGAAGGCGAAGAAGTAGCTGCCGTACAGGTAATCGCGGTTGAGCGGAAAGCCGCGGCCTTCGGCGTTGATTTCACGCAGCGGGCGCAGGCCGCGCGCCACCTCGGCGCGCATCATGCCCTCGAAGGCGCTGTTCCCCAGGCGCCCGTAGCTGCGGCCGGTCTCGGACTCCGCGTACACCGCGAGGCCCTCGACGATCCAGCCGGGCTCGAGCGCGTTCGGAAAAAAGGGCGCCCAGCGGCCGAATACGTTGCGAAACCCCAGCGGCGCGCCGCGCGCCTTGTCGAGATGCACCACGTGGAAGAACTCGTGCGTGAGCACGAGCTCGAGCCAGTCGCGGTTCTGCAGCAGCTCGCCCTCGTCGGGCGGCGAGAGGAAGATGCCGGCGTGGTTGAACGGCAGCGGCGTGGCGAAGCCGTTCGAGAAATCGGCCGAATCGAGCACGATGAGATGGGTGCGCGCGCGCGGCTGCCAGCGGAGCATCCCGGTGATGCGCGGGTAGACCTTCTCCGCGACCTGCGCGGCGAGGCGCGCCTGCGCCCGGTTCTGCTCGGCGAAATGCACCGAGAAGTGCTCCGTGTCCAGGGTGCGCCAGCGAAGGCCGGGATCGACGAACCCGGGCAGCTGCGCCGCCGCGAGAGAGCTCTGCAGCAGCAGCGCGGCGGCGAGCGCGCATGCGAACGAACCGGGGCTTGGGCGGCGCATCATGCTTCTATCATGCTATAAATTTGCGGATGCGTTATTTGACCCCTGCTCTTTGACCTTAATGACCGAGTCGATCTCGGAACGGCTCGCCGACGGCGTCGAGCGAGCGCGCCGCGAGCCGAAGGGGTTTCGCGTAGCCGCTGAAAAGCTGCTCATCGACGTAGCCGGCCTGTGCGTGGCGGCGCGCAAAACGGACTACGTGCGCGCCGCGCTCTCGGCCTGGGAATCCGACGGGCGCTGCACCGCCATCGGACATGCGCGCGCCCTCGATTCCGCCGGCGCGGCCTTCGTCAACGGCACCGCCACGCACGGCGAGGACTTCGACGATACCTTCGAGGGCGGGCCGGTGCACGCCGGCGCGGTCATCGTTCCCGCGGTGCTCGCGATCGCGGAACGGGAAAATATCTCCGGGAAGGATGCCCTGGTCGGGATCGCCGTCGGCGCGGAGGTGATGTGCCGCGCGAGCATGGTCGCGCCCAAGCGCATCCACAAGGCGGGCTTTCATCCGACGGCGGTCCTCGGGGCGATCGCGGCGGCCGCAGGCGTCGCGGCGGCGCTGAATTTCAGGAAAGCGGATTTCGTGAATACGCTGGGCATCGCCGGCTCGATGGCCTCGGGCATCATCGAATATCTCGCCGAGGGCGCGTGGACGAAGCGCATGCATCCCGGATGGGCGGCGCAATCCGGAATCCGCGCCGCGGACCTCGCGCGCGCCGGCTTCGTCGGGCCGCGCACCGTCCTCGAGGGCACGCACGGCCTCTATCACGGCTTCGCGCACACGACGGAAGGCGACTGGGGCAAGCTCCTCGACGGCTTCGGCGAGCGCTGGCTCGCGGCCTCGATCGCCTTCAAGCCGTACGCTTGCGGCACGATGACGCAGCCTTACGTGGACTGCGCGCGCCGGCTGGCGGCCCGGATCCGGGTGGAGGACATCGTCGAGGTCGTGTGCGAGGCCGCCGAAGGCACGGTGCATCGCCTGTGGGAGCCGCTCGCCGACAAGCAGCGCCCGCCGAACGCCTACGCCGCGAAATTCAGCCAGCCCTATTGCATCGCCGCCGGCTTCATCCTCGGCCACGCCGGCCTCGAGGCGTTCACCGAGGAACGGGTGCGCGAGGCGCCGCTGCGAGCCCTCGCCGGCAAAGTGCGCTACGAGATCGATCCGGACAATCCCTATCCGGACCAGTTCACCGGGCACGTGAGAGTCAAGCTGAAAAACGGTACGACAGTAGAGGAGCGCCAGGACCATATGCGCGGCGGCGCCCAGGACCCGCTCTCGCGCGCCGACCTCGAGGAAAAATTCCGCCTGAACTGCGCCTACGGCGGCTGGAGCGCCGTGCAGGGAGAGCGGTTCCTGGGGTTCGCGCGCACCGCCTTCGACTCGAAAATCGACCTGTCGCCGTTCCGCTCGTGACCGGCTAGTCGAGCTTCACGCCGCCCGTTCGCACCACCCTCGACCAGAGCTCGTACTCCTGCCTGATCAACGCAGTCAGCTCCTCAGGCTTGCCTGCGACCGCGATGCAACCCTGCGCGAGAAGACCGTCCTTCATCTCCGGAGTGCCCAGGACCGCGGCGACGTCGCGCTGGATGCGCTCGACCAGCGGCGCCGGCATGCCGCCCGGTCCGAGCAGCGCGTACCAGAAATCGACCTCGTAGCCGCTCAGGCCCGACTCCGCGGCCGTGGGCACCTCCGGCAGCGCCGGATAGCGGCTGCGGCTCGCCACGGCGAGCGGCTTCAGCCGCCCGGCCTTGAAATACGGCAGCCCCGAAAGCACCGCCGCGTAGGTGATCTGGATCTCGCCGCCGAGGATCGCGGTCATCGCGGGCGCGATGCCTTTGTAAGGCACATGGACCATCTGGACGCCGGTGAGCTGCATCATCAGCTCGCCGGCGAGGTGCACCGGCGTGCCGATCCCCGAGGAGCCGAACTTGACCGCGCCCGGATTCGCCTTCGCATACGCGATGAGCTCGCCCAGCGTCTTCACCGGCAGCGCCGGGCTCGAGATGACCACCATCGGCGCCGAGCCGACCAGCGTGATGGAGGCGAAGTCCCGGTTGATATCGAACGGCAGCTTGCCGTAGAGCGCGGCGTTGCTCGCGTGCGAAGAAAACGCCATCAGCAGCGTATAGCCGTCGGGCGCGCTCTTCGCCACGAAATCGGCGCCGATGTTGCCCGCCGCGCCGGGCCGGTTGTCCACCAGCACGCTCTGGCCCCAGCGCTCGCCGAGCTTCTGGCCGACGAGCCGCGCGATGATGTCGGTGCCGCCCCCCGGCGTGAAGCCGACCACCAGGCGCACCGGCTTCACGGGGTAGGCCGCCCCCGGCGCAACGGGCTGCGGCCAGCACGCCGCGCTCGTTATCGCGAGCGCCAAACCAAGCCAGAGCGCGAGGAGTTTATGCATCGCGCAAGCGTAGTCCCGAGTAAGCGGTCTGGGCAACTATAGAATCCCGCTCATGAACCGGCGCCGGCTCCTTCTCTCGCTCGGGCCCGCGCTCGTTGCGCAGGCATGGATTCCCCGCGCAATGGCAGCCGGGGCCCCCCGCATGTCGGCGCGGTCGGCGGTTCCCGGCGGCGTCGCGAGAATCCGGCTGGCCGGCTCCGAGCAGCCGCCGCAAGTGCGCGTGCGCGGCGAGCGCGCGCTGCTTCTGCGCGAAGGCAACGACTGGATCGCGTTCGTGGGCATCGCGCTGGCGGCGAAGCCCGGCTCGAAGGTGCGGGTGCAGGTGGAGCACGCCGGCGGCAGGCACGAGCAGCTCGCGATCAAGGTCGTTCCCAAGGCGTACGCCTCGCAATATCTCAAGGTAGCGCCGGACAAGGTGGACCTTTCGGCGGAGGACCTCGCGCGGTACGAGCGCGAACGCTCGCACCTGGACGGCGTGCTCAGGACCTTCACCGACGCGCCGCCGGCGACCCTTGCCATGCTCCAGCCGGCGCCCGGGCGGCGCTCGAGCAGCTTCGGATTGCAGCGCTTCTTCAACGGCCAGGCTCGCAACCGCCACGGCGGAATGGACATCGCCGCGCCGGAAGGCACGCCGGTCGTCGCCGCAAATGCGGGACGCGTGATCGACGCCGGCGACTACTTCTTCCAGGGCCGCAGCGTCGTCCTCGACCACGGACAAGGGTTCCTCTCGCTCTATGCCCATCTCAGCGCCATCGACACGGCCGTGGGGGACGTCGTAAGCGCGGGCAGCCCCATCGGCAAGGTCGGCGCCACCGGCCGCGTCACCGGACCGCATCTGCACTTCTCGGTATATCTCAACGCCGTCGCGGTCGATCCGGCGTTCTTTCTGTAAGGAGAAATTGAGGAATGAGCTTAAAGCGATCCTGCATCGTGTTTGCCGCGCTGGCGTGCAGCACGCTCGCCGCGCCAGCGATGGCACAGGCCGGCGGCAAGGTGATTCGCATCGTCGTGCCGTTCGCCGCGGGCGGCGCGCGCGAGGCGCTCGCGCGCAGCTTCCACGCCGAGCTCGGCGCGGCGCTCGGGCAGACGGTGATCATCGACAACCGGCCCGGCGCGGGCGGCGCGATCGGCACGGCGAGCGTCGCCCGGGCGGCGCCCGACGGCAACACGCTCGTCTTCGCGGCCTCCAGCCACAGCATCACCGCGCTCCTCAGCGCCACCGCGCCCTACGATCCGGTCAAGGATTTCACCGCCGTGGCGCTCATCGGGATGCAAAGCTACGTGCTCATGACGAGCGCGCAGCTTCCGGTCCGGAGCCTCGCCGAGCTGGTGAGCTACGCGCGCGCGCATCCGGGAACGCTCAACTACGCGTCCGCCGGCCACGGCAGCTCGAGCCACCTGGCGATGGCCTATCTCGCGAAGCTGGCGGGAATCGACATGGTGCACATCCCGTTCAAGTCGACGCAGGACGCGAACACCGACGTGCTCGCGGGCCGCTCGCACGCGCTGATCGTCCCGAACGTCGGCGCCCTTCCCTATCTCAAGGACGAGCGCATTCGCCTGCTGGGCGTGACCTCGCGCAAGCGCTCGCCGTTCCTGCCGGATCTGCCGGCGATCGCGGAAACCGTTCCCGGCTACGAGTTCGACTCGTGGTTCGGGCTGCTCGCGCCGGCGCGCACGCCGAAACCGGTCGTCGAGCGCATCAATGCGGAGGTCGCCAGGCTGCTCAAGGATCCGGTCGTCCTGAAACGGCTCGCCGCCCAGGGCGTCGAGCCGCGTCCCCTGAGCCCCGAGGCGTTCGACAAGCTCCTGCGCGACGACTACGCGGACATGGTGAAGCTGGTGAAGACCGTCGGGCGGCTGGAATGAGCAGGGTCATCGACGTCCATCCGCACGTGATCGCGGTCGATACGGGGCGCTATCCGCTCGCGCCGCTCGGCGGAAAACAGTCCGACTGGTCGCGCACGCGGCCGGTGAGCTTCGAGAAGATGCTCGACGCGATGGACCAGGCGGGCATCGCGAAATCGGCGCTCGTCCAGGCCTCGACCTCCTATGGCCACGACAACTCGTATGTCGCCGACGCGGTCGCCGCGCACCCGGAGCGCTTCGCCGGCGTGTTTTCGGTCGACGTTTCCCAGCCCGAGGCTCCCGAGCGGATCCGCTTCTGGATGCGCAAGGGCCTGCGCGGGCTGCGCGTGTTCATCGCGGGGCATACGGCGGCGGCGAAGGACGCGAGGCTCGACGACCCGCGCTCGTTTCCCGCCTGGGAATGCGCGGCCGAGGCCGGCCTGCCGGTGTGCGTGCAGGTGCGCGCCAACGGCCTCGCGCAGCTCGAGACCCTGCTGGTCCGCTTTCCGGACGCGCGCATCGTCCTGGACCACATGGCGCGGCCGCAGATCGAGGAAGGCCCGCCTTATGCCGCCGCGTCGGACCTATTCAATCTGGCGCGCCACAAGAACCTGTTCCTGAAGCTGACGACGCACAACATCCGGGAGTCGCGCCAGGGCAAGGCGACGCCAGCGAGCTTTTTCGGCCGCGTGGTGAAGGAATTCGGCGCTCCGCGCATCGCGTGGGGCTCGAACTATCCAGCCTCGGAAGGAACCCTCTCCGGCCTTCTCGCCGAGGCGCGCGAGGCGCTCGCATCGCTCACGGACGCGGAGCGCGACTGGATTTTCTTCCGCAGCGCGCAGACCTTGTATCCCGGCCTTGTAGGCGGACAATAAGCCGCCGCAACTCGAATCCCGGAAATCATCGTTTCCGGCACGGGAGAGAAATCACCCGCGCCGAGCAGGGCTCGACCGGGGGATTTTCGGCGGCTACCGAACTGCCGGAATACCGGGTCCGGGCAGGCACGCTGGGCTCCCTCCAAGCCCTCTTCCCGCATGGAATCGAGCGCTCCCGCGCAGCTGATCCAAATCGATGGTCTGGGTCGCCGAATTCAGAGTGTCCACGGCCTCCGCAAAATGCTTGCGAGCCTCATTGCAATCTACTCTTGCGAGAGCACCCGCCCAGTCCAAATTCGCCATTGCCTTCAGCCAGGAGATATTTGCCGGGAGCTGCGTGAGGTCGTACTTTCGGTCGATATTGAGCGCCCGCAGGTACAGTTCCTCACCTTCCTGCAGCGATTTGCCAGTCTTCCCAGTCGTTATCTTTAGAAACCCAAGATTCCTCAGAGCCACTGACTCGTCGTTGGCGCTGCGAGCGAGACCGAGCGCCGTCTGCAATAGGTTTTCTGATTTCGCGTAGTCGCCCAATCCATACAATCCCTGTGCGATGGGGATCAAAGCAGCAGTCGTGGCATGCGTGCCGACGCGAAACGCCAGATCACTTGCTGTAACCAGGGTGTTATTGATCTGCGCGGTGATGAATCCTCCCGCCTGACTCTCGTAAACGGTGCCCTTGTATTTCTCGTGTATCTCCACTTGCTTGAGATTGAGTTCCTGAATCGTCTGTATAGCCGCCGTTAGTTGCGCGAGCTGATCATTGATGTCTTTGCGATAACTTGTGTACACCGACGCTATCGACGTTACCAGGGACAGGACGAAGGCAAGAACCGATAACAGAAATGGATGATTCCTCCACCATGCCCGCTTAGGCTCGTGAGCCATCGCTTTGAGCGAGAGTATCTCCTCCGGAGTAAACTCATCCCGCTTTGTAGCATCCCCCGCTTCCACACTAGGTGCATTGCCGCTCGGCAGCTCCGACATATCCCCCTCCTCAACGGAAGCGTAATATCTTCCCCATGCGACTGCCCGACTTTCTTTGGCGGGCAGGCCAGGCTCCTTCGCCTACGATACGCTGCCATTGCGTCGGCATCAATTCGGTCGCGGGGTTCACGGTGTGCTTCATTCGTCACGTCAACCGCTGGGCAATAGCTCAGATCCATTGAAAGCCACCGGCTCGCTCATCGCAGCCCTTTTTTTCTGGGCCGCGCCCGCGCATGCGCAGGATTCCGCCGCCGGCTTTCCGGCGAGGCCGGTGCGCATCTTCGGCCAGGGGACGGGCAGCACCGCCGATTACCTCTCGCGCTATCTCTCGCAGCGCCTTCACGAGCGCTGGGGCCAGCCGGTGATCGTCGACAGCCGCTCGGGCGCGGGAGGCACCATTCCCACCGACGTGGTGGCGAAGTCGCCGCCCGACGGCTACAACATGGTGATGGGGCACGCGGGCCCGTTCGTCAGCGCGGTCACGCTCTACGCGAGGACCCTGCCCTACGACCCGTTGAAAGACTTCGAGCCGATCACGATGGTCGCGACCGGCGTCACGGTGCTCGTGGCCAATCCAGCCCTTCCGGTGTCGAACGCGCAGGAATTCATCGCCTACGCCAAGCAAAAAGGCGATCTCGCCTACGGCTCGGCGGGCAACGGCTCGATCAGCCACCTCACCGGCGAGCTGCTGAAGAAGGTCACCGGCATTCCCCTGCAGCACATTCCGTACAAAAGCGCCGGCAATGCGCTCACCGCGGTGCTCTCGGGCGAGGTGCCGGTCTCGTTCCTCTCGCCCCTCACCGCGCACGCCCAGCTCAAGGCAGGCAAGGTGAAGGCCTTTGCGGTGTCGAGCGGTACGCGCTTCCCCGGCGCGCCGGACATTCCGAGCGCAGTCGAAGCCGGCATCCCGGGCATGGAGGCGAAGCTCTGGTTCGGCCTGTTCGCGCCCGCGAACACCCCGAAGGCGATCGTGAGCAAGCTGAACGGCGACATCGGCGAGATCCTGCGCGCGCCGCAGACCCAGGAGACGTTCCTGAAGCAAGGCGTCGCCGCCGCGTCCTCGACGCCGGAGGAGCTTCGCGAATGGGTGAAGGCCGAGCTCGCGCGCTGGACGCCCCTCATCCAGGCCGCGGGCATCAAGGCGGACTGATGAACTACCGCAAATTGGGAAAGAATGGGCCGGCGGTCTCCGCCATCGGCCTGGGCGCGGGCAGCGCCACGACGAGCTTCGGCGAGCGCGACGATGAGGTGCAGATCGCGACCCTGCAGCGCGCGGTCGATCTGGGCGTCAACTTCTTCGACACCGCCGACCGCTACATGAAAGGCCGGCACGAGCGCCTGCTCGGCCAGGCGCTCAGGGGTCGGCGCGACAAGGTGGTGATCGCGAGCAAGTTCGGCAACTTCGATCTGCCCGGCGGCAAGAAAGGCTACAACGGCCGGCCCGACTACGTGCGCGAAGCCTGCGACGCGAGCCTGAAGAACCTCGGGCTCGAGGTGATCGATCTGTACTACCTGCACCGCATCGATCCCGAGGTGCCGATCGAGGACACCGTGGGCGCGATGGCCGGGCTCGTGCGCGCGGGCAAGGTACGCTGGCTCGGGCTCTCGGAGGCCGGACCGAAATCGCTCGCGCGCGCGTGCAAGGTGCACGCGATCACCGCGCTGCAGACCGAGTACTCGCTCTGGGCGCGCGAGGTCGAGGACGAGATCCTGCCGGCGTGCCGCGCGCTCGGCATCGGCTTCGTACCCTATTCGCCGCTCGGGCGCGGCCTGCTCACCGGCAACGTGCGCTCGCTCGAGGACATCGCGCCGCACGACCTGCGCCGCCTGCAGCCGCGCTTCCAGCCGGGAAACATCGAGCGCAATCTCGAGCTGCTGAAGCCGCTGGAGGAGATCGCGGCACGGCGTGGCGTGACCACGGCGCAGGTTGCGCTCGCCTGGCTGCTGGCGCAGGGGGAAGACATCATCCCGATTCCCGGCACCAAGCAGCAGAAGTGGCTCGAGCAGAACGTGGCGGCCGTCGATCTCGCTCTCGACGCGAGTGAACTGAAAGTGCTGGCCGATACGTTCAGACCAGGCGCGCGCGCGGGCGAGCGCTATACGCCCGGCTACTTCACGACTTTGGGAGCTTGATTGTCCGCCGTGTCCCAGAACTCCCAGCCGTCGCGCCGCGCGGGATTCTTGTCTTCCGAGAACTGGAAGATATTCCTGATCTCGGCTATTTCGAGGGGCAGATCCCTGCGGCCGCGCGCGGCGACGATGTACCTCGCATTTGAAATCAGGACCTTCTTGAAAACCCTGCCGTCTTTCAGCTCGATCGATACCTGGGTCGCTCCTTCCGCGAACTGGTGCAGCCTGGCGACTTTTTTGACCCAGGTTTCGGGAAGCTCCAGTTTGTATTTCACCTCTTGGACTCCTCGTCCGGAATCGACGAAGCCGCTCGAGGCGTCAAGCTACCGGCAACGCATGCCTTCTGATACGGCCCAAAGGTCTGCTGCCGGAAGTACAAAGTGCCCGGCGACCGCCCGCGGCGTCGCCGCCAACCCGCGATAATCCAGCTTGAGGATCAGGCATCCATGAAAGACCCGAGAGTCGAAGCCGCAATCTCCCACTGGGCGCCGCGCTTCGTCGCGAACGGCGTGCCGCTCGTCGACTTCCAGGAGGTGACCGCGGGCTGCGAGCGCTGGGAGGACTGGTGCGGCGCCTGGTCGGCGCGCGCCGCCGTCCACGAGGCGCTGGGCGCCAAGGCGCTCGCCGAGGGCCACACGATCTCGGCGGGCGAGCACTACACGCGCGCCGCGGTCTGCTACCACTTCGGCAAGTTCCTGTTCGTGATCGATCCCGCGCAGATGAAGCGCGCGCACATGAAGGCGGTGGAATGCCGCAACCGCGCCCTTCCGCATCTCGACCCGCCCGGCGAGCGCGTCGAGATGCCCTACGAAGGCAGGCGTCTCTACGGCAACCTGAGGAAACCGCGGGCCACGGCGGACCTGTCCAGTCGGGCGCGCCCGCCCGTCGTCGTCATGTGCATGGGGCTCGACTCGGCGAAGGAGGAAATGCACGATTACGAGAACCGATTCCTCCGGCGCGGCCTCGCCACCCTCGCCTTCGACGGGCCCGGACAGGGCGAGGCGGAATACGACTTCGCCATCTGCCCCGAGTACGAAAGACCGGTGAAGGCCGTCATCGACTGGCTCGAGACGCGCAGCGATGTCGATCTCGCCCGCATCGGCCTCTGGGGCGTCTCGCTCGGAGGCTACTACGCGCCGCGCGCCGCGGCCTTCGAAAAACGCGTCAAGGCGTGCGTCGCGCTTTCGGGCCCCTATGCCCGCTCGAGCAGCTTCGAAGGCCGGCCCTCGATCAACGTCGAGACATTTCGTGTCCGCTCGAAGAGCGCGAACCTGGAAGAAGCTGGAAGAGTGGCGCTGCGCATGACGCTCAAGGGCGCGGCGAAGAACATCACCTGCCCGATCTACATCGTCGCCGGCACCAAGGACCGCCTCACCCCGCACACCGAAGCGCAGAAGCTCGCCGCCGAGGTCTCAGGCCCTTGCGTGCTCTCGGTGATCGAAGGCGGCAACCATGTGGTCAACAACCTCTGGTACCTCTACCGCGACCAGACCGCCGACTGGATGGCGACTCAGCTCAGCGCCGTTGATTGAGCACGCGCCATTCGTTCAAACGCACGTGACACCCTAGAAGCGAGCGCGTAGCGTCTCGCCTTACGCTGCTGGGAGCAGCGTGCTTCAGCACCGTCACCGTTTCCGCAGCATCGTTTCTGCAACACCGTTTCCGCAACACCGACAGTTTTCCGCAGCACCGATTGGCGCCTGAGTCAGGGAAATGCGCCGGTCGCGCTTCAAGGGGGAGTTTATGTCTACACGCGCTCGGGGGGAGTCATGAAGCACAGCTCGCTTGGTGTTGCCATTTTCGTCGCCGCAATGATGGCGGCGAATGCAGCGAATGCGCAGTTCACGGTCGTCGGGCCGACGCCCACCCTGGTCAAGGCGCCGGGTGTCGGCGTGTTCTCTCCGGGCTTTAATACGCCCGACCTTTCCAGCGATTTCGGCACGTGGTTCAGTTTCCCGCAGCCGCCTGCCTCCGTCCTTCAAACCGGAGGCGGGCTCTTCCAGGCCGGCGGCGGGCCCTTCGGCCCGGGCGCAGACGACTACTTCGCCGCCGTCCTCGGCAAGTATGTTTTCTCCCCGTCGAACCTGGGTCTCCAGGGTTTCACGGTCGACTTCGAAGTGCGGCTGAACAGCGACAACATGTCCGTCGATTTCGATCTCTTCGGACCCGCAGGTCCGAGAGAGAAGTTCGCCATCCTGAGCGCGCGCCCGGCGAAACCGGGGCAGCACGGCGCAATCGAATTCACGGTCCGGGGTGAGGGCGACCAGAATGCCTTGCTCGTTCGCGCCGAGGCGGCAAATAGTCTCGTCAATCCGCTGCAGGCGCACATCGCGTACAACCATGCGCTTGGCACCGTCCTTTTTTCGATCACCGACAAGAACGGACAGCACCTCGAGGTCTCCGCGAACTGGACGATCACGGACCCCTTCCGGGTCAGTCTGGAAACCGAAAAAGAACCGGGGATCGACGGGATCTCGCCCTTGGGGATATGGCGCAACCTGGTCACCAATCTACGGATACCGGATCACCTGCAGGGGTCCGTGTCGCCTCTGAGAAACACGGTCACGGGGATCACCTACGACAACCTTCCCCTGACCAACAGCGGCGTGGCCTACGTCGACCCCTCGACCCCGGTGCTCGGGGCGAATTTCGTCGCCGGGGCTCCCGGCAGCGTGGGGGACGTGGCCATGCCGAGCACCCTCGCCAACTACAGCGCCATGGTGATCGAGACGTCGCCCGGCAAGCTGTTCCAGGGCACCGGCTTCCAGACGATATTCACCACCTCGACGACACCGGGCAACTCGGTGCTTCCAATCGACCCGGTGAATGTTGTGGCGTTCTTCCCGAATTGCTTTATTGCGCCGAATACTCCCGGGAACCCGACCCCGGAGTACCGCTGGAACGGCGATTGCCTCAACACCGCCACCACGCCCGGGGTCGACCTGGCAGTGAGCGGGTGGATGGCGATACCGCGGCCCGGGTTCGTGCGCAAGACCTACGTGTACGTCAACAGCCTCGGCGACCAGATGAATTCGATCGCCGGCGACACGCTGACGATCAGCACCCCGCCGCAATTCGTCAATCCCGTCATCACGTCTCCGAACGGTGCGAGTTGCTCGCCGACGCCCCCGGTGTTCGTGTGCCAGCTGCCCCGGATCGGGATCAACCTCAATCTGTCCTTTGTCCTCGAGTACACGGTGTCGCCCGGAGCGATCGTCGGAGATACCGTGAACGTCCAGGCCGACCTGACCGTCGCCGGCGACGCGAACACGAACAACTCCTTCTCCATCGACGGGATCGTGCAGTCGGCCGTCGATCCGAACGACAAGCTCGCCATTCCCGAAGCGGGTCCGATCGTTGCGGGCGAGCTGCTGCACTACGTCGTGCGCTTCGAGAACGTGGGCACCCTCGCCACCGACACGATCGTGATTACCGATGCGCTCGATCCGAACCTCGACCGCACCAGCGTGGCTTTCATCTCCGACGGCGGCCTCTACGACCCGGCGGCCCACAGCATCAGCTGGACTCTAAAAACGCCCCTCGACCCCCACAAGCAGAGCTTCGTGGAGTTCTGGGCGAAGGCGCGCGCCGATCTGCGTCCCGGCGACACGATCACCAACCGGGCCTCGATCACGTTCGACTTCAACGCACCGCTTGTCACCGCGCCGGTGGTGCACTTCATTCCGGCCCCGGCGGTACCGCGGCTGCAGGACACTCTGGACTGCCTCGGCCGTCTCCTTGCGCACGGCGGCCTGGCGCACCAGGCGCGCCACGAGGTCGTCAAGGCGATAAAGGATGTGCAAAGAGCGGTCCGCGAGCAGTCCCGCGGCGATCTCGAGGAAGCGCTGGAGCACGTCGAGAACGCGGTGAAGCACCTCCTGAAGGCGGCGAAGGAAGGGGCGGATCTCTCGTCGTGCCAGCCGCTCACGAGCCTCTGGAGCTGGGCGCTCGATCAGGTGGACAAGCGCATCGCCGCGGCCGCGGCCGCAGCCGCCGCGGGAGAAAAAAACAAGGACCTGAAGAAGGCCAGGGAGGAACGCGCGGAAGCCGTCGCCGCCCAGGCGCGCGGCAACTGGAGCAAGGCTTTCGAAGAGCTGATCGATGCCGCTCGCTATGCCGGCAAGGCGTTTCCGAAACCGGCGCAAAAAGGCGACGGGAAACGCGAAGGGCGGGATTGATTCTTCCGGCGGCCCGGCTCGGCGCCGTCGAGCGCTAGGCGCGGGCCGCCGCCGGAAAATACCGCTCGAGCCATTCGCGCACGACGGTCAGCACCCGCGGATTGTTTTCCGCGAGCATGAAGTGATCGGTGTCGGCGAAGAGGTGAAGGTCGGCGGGCTGGCCGGCGCGCTTGAACAGCTCGATCGATTGCTCGGTGGGCGTCACCGAATCGACCGCGCTGTGCAGAAGCAGCAGCGGCCGCGGCGCGATCCGGCCCACGACGTCGTCCGCCCGGAAGTCGAACATGCTTTGCGCGGTCTCGGCGGGGAACATCTGGATGGCGGCGGGATTGACGTGGCCGCGCAGCTCCGGCGGGATCGGGACGATGTCGTAGCGCGGCACCATCAGCGACTGCCCGGTGCGGGCCCGGTGCCGCGGCCCCTCCTCCAGCATCGCCGTGAAGCGCGCCCAGGCTTCGGGCGTGGCATGCTGGCCGCGGAACTTGCGCTCGCCGTGGCCCCAGCCGCCCGACGAGATGGCGGCCGCCACGCGCGGCTCGACGCCTGCGGCGTAGATCGCCACCGCCGCGCCGAAGCTGCTGCCGATCAGCGCGATGCGCTCGGGTTGCACGGCCGGGTGTCCGGCGAGGAACGCGAGCGCGTCGCGCGTGTTCTGGACCTGCTCGAGGCAGATGACACGCCCGCGCTCGCCCTCGCTCTCGCCGCAGCCGCGCATGTCGAAGCGCAGCGTCACGTAGCCCAGGCGCTCGAAGAACCTGCACGGCTCGAGGACGTTGTTTGCATTCTTGTTGCTGCCGAAACCGTGCAGCACGATGAAGGCCGGCCGGCGCTCGGCCCGTTTCACCGTGGCCGGCACGCTCACCACCCCCGACAGCCGCAGGCCGTCCGAGACGAAACTGACTTTCTCTTCGCTCATGAACCGCACCGGCGCCACAGCTCGTGCAGGCCCAGGCGCGCGACTTCGGTCTCCAGGAATGCGCGGGCTACATCGATGTCCGCGGTCAGCCTCGGCTCGCCGTAAACGCTCGCCGCCACCGAGCCGGTGATGCAATAGCGAAGTCCGAGGCGTTCGAGCGGATCGAGGAATGGCGCGAGCGGGCTAGGTGCCGGCATAGAGCAGCGAGCGGCGCGCTTCGCGCTCCAGGCGCTCGTCCGGCCAGTCAGGATGCATCATGCGCAGCCCCGCCATCCGCAACCGGATCCCGGTGTCGTAGAGATCGGCGAGCATTCGAAGCTTCTGCGCAGGGGTCATGCGCCGGAAAGCTTCGAGCTGGACCGGATGGATCGGGTCGGACATGTATTTCGATTATTCTACATTCGAGATGAGTATTATCGGCACCGGGCGGCGGCGGTGAAAAACATCCTTCTTCCTGCGACGGCGATTGCGCTCGCCGCGCTTTGCGCCGCTTCGGCCGCCGCGCAGACCTATCCCGTGAAACCGATCCGCATGGTCGTGCCGGCGAACCCGGGCGGCGCGACCGACGTCGTGGCGCGCATGCTGGCGCCGACGCTCGCCGAGGCGCTCGGGCAGCCGGTCCTGATCGACAACCGCGGCGGCGCGGGCGGCACGATCGGCACCGAAGCGGTCGCGCGGGCCGCTCCCGACGGCTATACGCTGCTCGCGATCTTCGACAGCTTCACGACCAACCCTTACCTGTTCAAGGCTCTGAGCTACGATCCGCTCAAGGATTTCACGCCGATCTCGCTCGTCGCGAAGAGCGCGCTCGTCGTGCTCGTTCCGCCGCGGCTCGGAATCACGCGGCTCGAGGACCTGGTGCGCCTCGCGAAGGCCAAAGGCAGCGCGCTCAACTACGCCTCGGCCGGACCCGGCTCCTCCAACCGTTTCGCGATGGAGCTGTTCAAGCAGGCGGCGGGCATCGACCCGACGGCGATTCACTACAAGGGCGGCAGCCCGGCGATGACGGCGCTTCTCGGCGGACAGGTCGACATGATGTTCGTGACGCTCGGCGTCGGGCTGCCGTACGTGAAGGCCGGAAAGGTTACGGCGCTCGCGGTGAGCTCGGCCGGTCGCAGCCCCCTGCTGCCCGAGCTGCCCGCCGTGAGCGAGCTCTATCCGGGCTTCGAGGCGCAATCCTGGGTGGGCGTTCTCGGCCCGGCCGGCCTGCCGCGCGAGATCGTCGCCCGGCTGAACGCCGAGATCCTGCGCGCCCTCGCGAGCGACGTGAAGGAGCGCCTGCAGAGCCAGGGCTACGAAGTGATCGGCAGCACGCCCGAGACGCTCGGCGAATGGCTGCGCGCCGAGTCGGCCCGCTGGGGCCGCGTGATCCGCGAGCAGCGCATCACGCTCGATTGACCGATGCCGGCCCCGGCCAAGCTCCTCTCGGTCTTCTCTCTTTTACGGTTGCTGGCGATTATTGCGCTCGCCGTGCCTGCCGTCGAGACCCTCGCCGCGGATGCAGCGGCCATCGCCGCCTACGCCGGCGCGGATCGCGAGCAGTACCTGCTGCGCGGGGCGCGGAGCGAAGGCGCGTTGACGCTGTACACCAACATCGCCCCCTGGGACATCGAGAAGCTCGCCGCCGAGTTCGAGCGCCGCTACGGCATCAAGATGCAGATCTGGCGCGCGAACCCCGACAAGGTGTTGCATCGCGTCTTGAACGAAGCGCGCAGCGGCCGGTTCGAAGCCGACGTCCTGCACATCTCGACCCCGGAGATGGAAGCGCTGCTGCGCGAAGGGCTGCTCGCGCCGGTGGCCTCGCCGCACCATGCGGACCTGCGCGCCGAAGCGCTGCCGGCGCACAGGGCCTGGGCGGCGTCCTTTTTCAGCGTGTGGGTCCAGGCGTACAACACGACCGAAGTCAAGAAAGCCGAATTGCCGAAGCGTTACGAAGACCTGCTCGACGCGCGCTGGCGCGGCCGGGTCGGCATCGAAGCCAAGAACCACGAGTGGTTCTACACCGTCGTCAAGGACATGGGCGAGGACGCGGGGCTGCGCCTGTTCCGGCAGCTCGCGGCGAACGGCCTCCTGGTGCGAAGCGGAACTGCCCTGCTAAACAATATGGTGGTCTCGGGCGAGGTCCCGCTCGCCCTCACTGTTTACAATTTCATGGTCGATGACGCGAAACAAAAAGGCGCTCCCGTCGACTGGTTCGTGATCGAGCCCGCCATCGCGCGCGGCAATGCCGTGGGCGTGCCCAAGCGCAGCCGGCGCCCGCATGCGGCGGCGCTGTTCTACGACTTCATGCTCGGCCCGGCGCAGCCGCTCCTCGCCGGCCTGCAGCACGTGCCGGCGAACAAGCGCGTCGCCTCGCCGCTCGGAAACGTGCGCATCAAGCTTGTGGACGCCGGCACGGTCCTCGACGAAACCGAGCGTTCCAGCCGTTTATACGACAATATCCTTTCACGGCGCGAACCGCGGTGAGTGACGGCACGGAAAAAAATAGCTTGTCCGAAAACAAAAAATTCGATGTGGGTGGCGTGCGCCTGGAGCGGCCGTTCAAGATTCGCCGCCTGGGGCATTTCGGCTTCAACGTCGTGAACATGGACGCGGCGTTCCCGTTCTATACCGATCTCATGGGGTTTCGCGTTTCCGATTTTCGCGACGACGCCAAGCGGCTGCAGCCCGCTCAATTAACCGGCCTCGGCAACACGCACGGGTACTTCATGCGCTACGGCTCCGATCATCACGCCTTCGTCCTGTACAGCAAGCGCGTGCGCGACCTGCTCGACGAGACGCGCCGCAACCCGCCCGAAGTCACCATCAACCAGATCACCTGGCAGGTCGGCAGCCTCGCCGAGGTGGT